>Ga0306923_10007115_pt1 | contig 11108 bp, 9 predicted proteins | sample sta12Can44000108_FD_203841 | JGI IMG/M metagenome (GOLD analysis project Ga0306923, IMG submission 203841) | Lab enrichment of tropical soil microbial communities from Luquillo Experimental Forest, Puerto Rico - statanox.12C.anox.44.000.108 (v2)... | ecosystem: Environmental > Terrestrial > Soil...
ACGTGTGCCTGTCCTTGCCTTCTATCGTGGATAGCAAGGGTGTCGACGTGGTCCTCACTCCGCCGCTCTCCGAAGAGGAGGCCGATGCCCTGCGCCGCTCCGCGGAGACGGTCCGCGGCGCGGAGCGGTCGCTCGGGATCTAAGCGTCCAATCGGTATTTAGACTGGTCAGAACTCTAGACGCGTGCGCTCGCCCGCGAGCTCCAGGCCTCGCGTGACGCCGTTGTACTGCCCCTGGTCGCGTGCGGCTATCGACCTCAGGCCTGCTGATTCATGAAGGCCTCGGGGCCCTGTTCGGCGACGACCGGGTCCATGTAGCCGAATTCGAGGATGTTTCCGTCGGGGTCGGTGAGCTGACGCTGGTACATGAAGCCGTAGTCCGCGGCGGGATGCGCCTCCGAACCGCCCGCGGCGATGCCTTTGGCGAGCGTCGCGTCGACCGCCTCCCGGCCGTCGAGGAAGATGGCAGTCGCCGCCGACACGGTCTCCGCCGGGTCGCCGATCGGCCGGTCGGTGAAGCTCTGAAAGTAATCGCGCACCAGGATCATGAGGTAGCTGTGGCCGTCCTCGACGACGACGCGGGCCGCGTTGTGATCCGCGAAGTTGATGGTGAATCCGATCGCCGTGTAGAACGCCTTCGCGCGCTCCAGGTCGGTCACCGGCAGGTTGACAAACATCGCGGTCATCGTGGTTCCCCTCTCGTGGGTCCGGCACGTGGGCGGGCCCGACGCCCTTACGGCCATTGAGACGGTTGAGCGCCCCCAGACTCATCGCCTAGCCTGGGCGGCCAGGTAGCCGGTGAAGTTGTCGGTTGCTGGCTCGTCGCGAAGAGCACCTACCTGATCATCATCTGAGAGCGCAGCGTGGCAGCAAGCCTGGCAAGCACATGGTGGCAGTACCTACTGTTGTTCCTCGCCGTCGCGGCGTCCTGGGCGGGCGTGCCGGCCATCGGGACCGCCGCCCTCGGGACCGCCGCGGTGGCCGCCAGCCAGGACAAGCTGGACCCGGCGGCGGTGATCGTGGTAGCCGTCCTGGCGGGTGAGGCGGGCGGGCTGGGCGGCTATGCCATCGGCCGCCGCTGGGGCCGGCGGCTGCTGGAACATCCCGGCAAGCACCGGGCAGGCCGGGAAAAGATGGTGCAGCGAGGAGAGAGGCTGTATGCCCGGTGGGGCTGGCTGGCCGTGTTCTTCACCCCGGCCATCGTCTCGGGCACGGCCAAAATGCCTGCGTACCGGTTCGCGTTCTGGAACCTGCTGGACTCCCTCGGATGGTCGGTGGCGGTGGCGGCCAGCGCCTACGGAATAGGCAGGCTCGCCACCGGCCACCACACCAGCCACGACATCGCCATCTTGGTCATCGGGCTCGCCGCCGGAGTGCTCGTCGCCGTTACCGCCGTGCGGCGGCACCGAAGGCGCAGAACCCAGCGTCTTGGTCCCATCGCGAGCGAATCCTCCCGCGAGGGATGATGTGGCGGGTCATGTCCGCGAGCCATCGCCACGGTCGCGGAGCTGCGGCAGGCCGGGATACTGTTCGCCGTCACCAGCGGCCGCCCGCCGCGGTGCGGCGGTTCGTCCTGCCCTGACTCCGGTTTACCTCCCATCGGGTGATGCCCGCCCACCTCGCGCATGCAATGCTCGGGGGTAGACAGCGGATGCTGATAGTCAGTCACGAACAGACAGACCGTTACCGAGGACATGGGTTTACGGCGTTGTTACTCCAGGGCAGGCAGCAGGAGCGACACGCATGAAGACCGTTGAGCTGCGATCGGAGCGCGGGGCCCCGGATGCACCGGGGCTTGCGACGGCAGGGGCGCCGTCATCCCGGCGCGGCAGCTAGGGACAGCAAGTTGAGCGAAGAGCTGCGCCGTCGGCACGAAGCCAAGACCGGTCAGCTCGCGGCCAGCTAACGGTCCTGTCCAGTCAGACGAACGGAGGATGTCGATGGGCACCGAAAGTGAGAGGGTAGCCGGGTTCGGCCGGCTGGAGGACGGGCTCCGGCAAGCGGGCGACTGGTACCGGTGGGGGCCGTACCTCAGCGAGCGGCAGTGGGGCACGGTCCGGGAGGACTACAGCGCCGACGGTGAGGCGTGGGACTACCTGCCGCACGATCATGCCAGGTCCCGGGCTTACCGGTGGGGAGAGGACGGGCTGGCCGGGTTCTCCGACGTGGAGCAGCGGCTGTGCCTGTCACTGGCCTTGTGGAACGGGCGGGACCCGATCCTGAAGGAGCGTGCCTTCGGGCTGACCGGCGCGCAGGGCAACCACGGCGAGGACGTCAAGGAGTACTGGTGGTACCTGGACGCCGTCCCCAGCCACGCCTGGAACCGGTGGCGGTACCACTACCCGCAAGGCCCGTACCCCTACCAGGACCTGATCGACGTGAACGGGTCACGGAACAAGTTCCAGCCGGAGTACGAGCTGATCGACACCGGGATCTTCAACGAGGACCGGTACTGGATCGTCGAGGTGCACTACGCCAAGGCCGACCCCGATGACCTGCTGATGAAGATCTCGGTGACCAACCAGGGCCCGGACGCCGACACCCTGCACGTGCTGCCGACCGCCTGGTTCCGCAACACCTGGGCCTGGGAGATCGGCGCGCCGAAGCCGGCCATGGCGGCGGCGGGCGAGGCGTCGGTCTCGATCGAGCACCCGTTCCTCGGGCAGCTCGAACTGCTCGCCGACGACGGCCCCGGCGGGGCGGCGCCGATGGCCTTGTTCTGCGAAAACGAGACGAACCTGGCGCGGCTGTACGGCGCGGAGCCGGTCACGCCGTATCCCAAGGACGGCATCAACGATCACGTGGTCCACGGGGCAAACACCGTTAATCCCGAGCGCACGGGCACCAAGTGCGCCTTCTGGTACAAGGTCACCGTCCCGCCCGGCGAGACGGCCGAGCTGCGGCTCCGACTAAGGCCAGCAGCCGCGACAGCGGAGACGGGCCGCCCGGCCGCCGCGTTCGGCACGGGTTTCGACCAGGTCATGGCGCAGCGGCGGGGCGAGGCCGACGAGTTCTACGCCGAGCTCACCCCCCGTAAGGCGAGCGCCGACGAGGCGATGGTGATGCGGCAGGCGTTCGGCGGGCTGCTGTGGAGCAAGCAGCTGTTCTACTACGACGTGAAGCGCTGGCTGGACGGCGATCCGGCCCAGCCGGCCCCGCCGGAGCAGCGGCTGAGCGGGCGCAACTCCCGCTGGCGTAACTTCGACGCGTTCGACATCATGTCGATGCCGGACAAGTGGGAGTACCCCTGGTTCGCCGCGTGGGACCTGGCCTTCCACTGCGTGGCGCTGGCGCACGTGGACCCGGCCTTCGCGAAGTACCAGCTGATCCTGCTGTGCCGGGAGTGGTTCCAGCACCCGAACGGGGCGCTTCCCGCTTACGAGTGGGACTTCTCCGATGTGAACCCGCCGGTGCAAGCCTGGGCGGCGCTGGAAGTGTTCGCGGTCGACGGCGGCCGCGACATCGACTTCCTCAGCCGGGTCTTCGACAAGCTGCTCATCAACTTCAACTGGTGGGTCAACCTGGAAGACGCCGAGGGCAACAACGTGTTCGAGGGCGGCTTCCTCGGCCTGGACAACATCGGCCCGCTGGACCGCTCGCACCTGCCGGTGGGAGGCATCCTGGAACAGTCCGACGCCACCGGCTGGATGGGCTTCTACGCGATCGCCATGGGCGCCATCGCCAGCGCCCTGAACCGGTCCCGTCAGCGGCCGGCGTCGGATCTGGTGCTCAAGTTCATGGAGCACTTCGCCGCGATCCGCGACGCCCTGGCCAGTCAGGGCCTGTGGGATGAGGCGGACGGGCTGTACTACGACCGGCTGATAACGCCGTCCGGGGCCGCGGTGCCGGTGAAGGTCCGGTCCATGGTGGGCATCATCCCGGCGCTTGCCGCCGCGGTCATCGAGGAGGATGACCTCCGGCACGCGCTTGTCGTGGGTAAGCAGTTCGCGGACCTGCTCGGCCGGGAGGGCCTTGATCACCCCGATAAGCTGCGAGAGCGCGGCGTCCTTCGCGGGAAGCCGGGCGATCAGCGCCTCCTGCTCAGCCTGTGCGGACCTGACCGGCTGGAGCGGCTGCTCGCCAAGCTGTTCGACGAGAGCGAGTTCCTCTCCCCGCACGGGCTGCGGGCGCTGTCCGCTTACCACCGCGACCATCCGTACGTCATCGACGTGGAAGGCGTGCAGGCCAGCATCGACTACGAGCCGGCCGAGTCCACCACGCCCATGTTCGGCGGGAACTCCAACTGGCGCGGCCCGATCTGGTTCCCGCTGGACTACCTGATGGTCAGCACCCTGGATCGGTACCACCGGTTCTACGGCGACGACTTCACCATCGAATATCCCACCGGGTCCGGCCGCCAGCTGACCCTGGACAAGGTCGCCGCCGACCTGGCGGACCGACTGATCTCGATCTTCACCCAGGACCAGGACGGCCGCCGGGCCTGCTTCGGCGGGACCAAACGGATGCAGACCGACCTCGCCTGGCACGACAACCTGATCTTCAGCGAGTACTTCCACGGCGACAACGGCGCCGCGATCGGCGCGTTCCACCAGACCGGCTGGACCGGCGTGGTGGCCGACCTGATCCGCCGCCGGCACGGAGAAGTCGAGGCCTCAGGGGACGTCGTGCGGCGGATCGGAATAGAGGCACGGCAATGAGCGCCGTGGAGGAACGCAAGGCGCCGTAGGGCGATGACGCGGGCCGCCGATCTCAGCGGCCCGCGTCTTTCCGGATCGGGGTCTGTACTGGGGCAGTGGAGTCACAACGGGCTCGTTCGGAAGAAAAAAGATCATCCCGAACGGACCTCAGGTGTCTGCACTCAGGCCACGCGGACTAGCTGCGCTTGCCCGCCTCTAGGGGCTGACCTGCGTGGGGCAGCTCCCGGCTGGCGCCGGCCTTCCAGTACCAGGAGGCCGCGCGCCGCACCGGGCGCGCCTCGTTGTTCTTGAGCAGATCGGCTAGCGCCACCACCCCGATAATGCCCGTGATCACTGCCACGTGGAACCGGTGGTCGCGCAGCAGCATGTACGGCACGGCAGCCAGCATGATCCCGTATCCGACCATCTTTTGCGCACGCATTTGCCGGTCTGGCTGCGGCGCCGTCTCTTCCGTCATGGACGCGCTCCTCGTTCCGCTTGCCTGAAGGCACCATTGCATCTCCGGCAAGGACGGAGTTCATCGCCCCAATGGGGGTAAACAACCGGCCTGGCCCTCGGCGGTCACCCTCTGACTGCGCAGGCCGGGATCATTACCCTGATCGAGGGATGACAGCGAGGCGCACTTCGGGCCAGCATCGGAACTAGCCAACTCGCCACGGGACTGGGGGTCTCACCATGGCATTGCATGACCGCGACACCGTCCGCCATCAGTTCGACGACTGCGTGTTCGCCGACCGGGACCTGACCAGGCCGGTCCACAAGTACCGCTTCCCGCAGGAGGGAACCCTCCCCAGGGACGCGTTCCAACTGGTGTCGGACGAGCTGATGCTCGACGGCAACGCCCGCCAGAACCTGGCCACGTTCTGCCAGACGTGGGAGGAACCAGAGCTCCTCGCCCTGATGGCGCTGTCGATCAACAAGAACCTGATCGACCAGGACGAATACCCGCAGACCGCCGAGATAGAGCGGCGGTGCGTGCACATGATGGCCGACCTGTGGAACGCGCCCGATGCGGTCAATACCGTCGGCACGTCCGCCATCGGCTCCTCCGAGGCCTGCATGCTCGCCGGGATGGCGGCTAAGTGGCGGTGGCGGGCCAAGCGGCGGGCCGCGGGCAAGTCCGCGGACAACCCGAACATGGTCTGCGGGCCGGTCCAGGTGGTATGGCACAAGTTCGCCCGCTACTGGGATATCGAGATGCGCGAGGTGCCGATGTCCCATGGCCACTACGCCATGGACCCGGCCTCGATGCTCGAACGGGTGGACGAGAACACCATCATGGTCGTGCCGACACTCGGCGTCACCTACACCGGCGCGTATGAGCCGGTGAAAGACATGTCGGACGCCCTGGACAGGCTGCAGGCCGAGACCGGCCTGGACATCGACATTCATGTGGACGGGGCCAGCGGCGGTTTCCTCGCCCCGTTCTGCGCGCCGGACGTGGCGTTCGACTTCCGCCTGCCCCGGGTGAAATCGATCAGCGCCTCGGGGCACAAGTTCGGGCTGGCGCCGCTCGGCGTTGGCTGGGTCGTCTGGCGGGACAAGAGCGAGCTTCCCGACGACCTGATCTTCCACGTCAACTACCTGGGCGGCGACATGCCGGTCTTCCAGATCAACTTCTCCCGGCCGGCCGGGCAGATCATCGCCAGCTACTACAACTTCCTGCGCCTCGGCCACGAGGGCTACCGCCGCATTCACATGGCGTCCTACGACATCGGCCAGTACCTCGCCGCCGAGATCGTCAAGGCGGGCCCCTTCGAGCTGCTGTGCGACAGCGACCCGAACACCGGGATCCCGACGGTCACCTGGCGCATCAGGGAGGGCGAGGACCCCGGCTACACGCTGTTCGACCTGGCCGACCGGCTGCGCGGCCGCGGCTGGCAGGTACCCGCCTACACCCTCACCGGAACCGCCTCCGACATCGCCGTGCAGCGGATCCTGGTCCGCCTGGGCGTCAGTCGGGACATGGCGTCTTTGCTGCTGGATGACTTCCGCGACGCGGTGGCCCACTTCAGCAGGCACCCGGTCACCGTTTCCATGACCAAGGAGGAATCAGGCGGGTTCAGCCACCTGTGACGACCCGGTAATACCCACATCGGGGCGACGCCCGGAGCTTCGGCTCCCGGGCTGCTACGGATACGGATAAAACAGACATCAGAGACAAAAGCTGCTATCCTCTCTACCCAACATGCGATGGGTAGAGAGGACCTGTGGAATGCCTTTGACGAAAGAAGAAGAAGTGCTTGTGGCTGCCGGGCGCGAGTTTCTTGATCCGTTGTATTACCGGCACACCGGGGGCGGCCCCGTGTTTGGCGATAGTTTGGACATTGACTGGATCACTAAAGACGGCGTCATAGTAGCGACCGGAACCAACTGGCCAGCCGAGATACGGATCTATGTGCCGTGGGGCAACGAAGCGGTCCTGCACGGCTCGGTCGCCCATGAGCTGCTCGAATGCGGGGCTGGTCCGTGGACAGGAGGTGAAGTTCGCCGCTATACGAAACCGCACGTCATACTCGGAGGTGACGGCACTTACCGGTGGCAACCGGAACTTGACGAGGAACTCGTGACCGCCGCCCGGTGCGGCGATGCGGAGGAAGTACGCCGTTACCTTCGCAACCACATCAACGTGGTCGCGGTGCTGCTCGACAACGTCAAACTGGGACCGGTGGTAACGTACGAGCTCCTGGCTGAACTTGGCCGAAACGGTTTTGCCGGGAAGGCCTACCGAATGTCTGACGGGGACGAGGAAATACGGGCAGATCTGGCTGAGTACCTGCGTACAGATGCCGCTGCGGCGTAGCGGAAGGCGTCACAAGATTGCGATCGGGTTGACCGGGGATCCGGTCCCCGTGGGCAGGCGCAGGGGCGCGATGACGCACAGGAATGCCCAGCGCCCCTCCCTCTCGCACAGCGGGGCCAGTTCATTGAACTCGAGGTAGTCCATCAGGTGCAGGCCGAGGGCGTTGACGGCCAGCACGTGCACAGGGAAGTCGACGCCGTCGACGACGCTGGGCGCGGTGTCGTTGTTCCCGTCACTGCCCAGGGCCGCGATCTGGCGCTCCGCCGCCAACGCCAGGAGAGCGGGGTGCAGCCCGGCCCGGGCCGTCGAGGCGTCCCACGGACCCCGTTCGGCCCGCCGGCGGCGGTGACCGACCCGTACTAGCACGATGTCGCCCCGGCCGACCCGGAGGCTCTGGTCCCGCTCGGCCGCGAGGAGATCCGCCTCGGTCACGTGGTCGCCCGGCTCCAGCCAGGGCACCCCGCGAGAGCGCGGCACATCGAGCAGGACACCGCGGCCGACGATGCCGTCGGCGGCGACCGCGATGGACAGCTCGGCCGCTCCGGTCTCGGTGACGGTTTCCGCGGGCACCCCGTGGTACAGCTGACCGTCGAAGATCACGTGGCACAGGGCGTCGATGTGGGTGTCGGCGTTGCCGTGGATGTTCATCGCGATCCGGTCCATGCTGAACGCCAGCCCCGGGCCCGCGTCGGCACCCAGCGGCTCTTTCATCTGGTGCTGGGCGGGGTCGGGGTTGTCGGCCGTCGCCCAGTCTTCCACCGGCGCGGCGAGTGACACTGTGCGGCCCAGCCTGACCTGTCCGCAGGCGGCGCGGACCTCGGCGGGGGTGATGTAGTTCAGCGCGCCGCGCCGGTCATCCGGTCCCCAGGGCACCTGGGCGCGCAGCCGGTCGTATAGCGAGCGGAACTCCGCTTCGGTCATCCGCTGGGGCGCAGCTCCGGTGACCTGCGTGCTACTCATCCCGCCTGGCCCATTTTCGGCTCAGCTCCGTGACCGCTCCGGCTGGCCAGGTCCTGCTCGCCGGTCGTCTCGCGTTGCGCTGGAACGTTCGCGGGTTGGCCCGGCGGCGCTTTAGCGGTGTGCTTGGCGAGCAGGCCGGCGAGGAGCGCCGGGTTCACCGCGCCGATGCTGGGGAAGAAGCTGGTGTCCACTACATACAGGTTGTCCAGCTCGTGGGCCTTGCAGTCAGTGTCGAGCACGGAGGTGGCGGGGTCGGTGCCGAACCGGCAGGTGCCGACCTGGTGCGCGCAGCCCGCAAGCGGGATGGCCATGTCCATGTAGAAATTCTTCCTGAACACGTGGTGCGCGGCCATCCCGGCCTGGAAGACCGTGTCGTTCCTCTCCTTCGCCAGGGCCGCGACCGCCTTGCAGTTGTGGAACATGTAGTTGCGGCCCACCTGATCCGAGCCGTTCGCCAGCCCGTCGTACGCTCTCAAGGAGATGACCATCGTGGTCGTCGTGTTCCTGGCGCTGGTCCTGATCTACCAGGCCTGGACCTACTACGTGTTCCGGCGTCGCGTCAGCCGGTCCGAATTCCAGCCCGTACCCGAGCCGCGTACACCATCAAGAACAGATCGCCCAAGCCAGACCGCATAGGTAGGGAGAAACTGACATGTCCGACAAAGTTGACGCGCTGGTGATCTTCGGCGCTACCGGGGACCTGGCCAAGATCGAGACCTTCCCCGCGCTGGTCGGCCTGGTCAAGCGCGGCGTGCTGGACGTCCCGGTGATCGGGGTGGCCAAGAGCGGGTGGGGCCTGGAGCAGTTCCGCGACTACGCCGCCGCCTCGCTCAGGCTCAACAACATGGACCCGGACGACCCGGCGGCCGTCCAGATGCTCAACCTGCTGCGGTACGTGGACGGGGACCTCGGCGACGAGGCCACCTACCGGGCCATGTCCGACCAGGTCGGCGCCGGCCAGCAGGTCCTGTACTACCTGGAAGTCCCGCCCGTGCTGTTCGGGCGGATCGCCCAGGGCATCGCCACCGCCGGCCGCAGCGCCGGCGCGCGGGTCATGGTGGAAAAGCCGTTCGGCACCGACCTGGCCTCCTCCCGGCAGCTGAACGACACCATGCACAAGTACTTCCCCGAGGACGCGATCTTCCGGGTCGACGACTGGCTGGCCTTCGAACCGGTGGAGAACGTAGGGTTCGTCCGGTTCGCCAACTCGGTGATCGAGCCGCTGCTGAACCGCGATCACGTGCAGTCCATCCAGATCACCATGGCCGAGGCGTTCGACGTCTCCGACCGCGGCCGGTTCTACGACCGCACCGGGGCCACCCGCGACGTGCTGCAGAACCACATGCTGCAGGTGCTGGCCACCGTGATGGCCGAACCGCCCACCGGGAAAGGCCTGGACGGCTGGCGGACCTCCAAGCACCAGCTGGTCAACGCGCTGAGCTCGCTGACTCCCGAGCACACCGTCCGGGGCCAGTACGAGGGCTACCTCGACGTAGAGGGCGTCGACCCGAAGTCCACGACAGAGACCTACGTCGCGGTCCGGCTGATGGCCGATAGCTGGCGCTGGGCCGGGGTGCCCATCTTGATCCGGGCGGGCAAGTGCATGCCGGTCACCGCCACCGAGATCGCGATCACGTTCAAGCCGCCGCCGCAGGACCTGTTCGGCATCGAGCCCGCGGTACCCCAGGACATGCTCCGGTTCCGGATCTGGCCGGAAACCGCGGTCGGCATGACCCTGCACGGAAAGAAGCCCGGCGCCGGGTTGGAGCCGCAGGCCGAGGAGCTCTCGTTCGCGCAGCAGCCCGGATCCGACATGCGCCCCTACGACCAGCTCATCGGCGCGGCGCTGGACGGGGACCGGTGGCTGTTCGCCCGCCAGGACACCGTCGAGACCGCCTGGAAGATCGTCGACCCGGTGCTCGGCGACGCCGTCCCGGTGCACCCCTACGCCCGCGGCACCTGGGGCCCCAAGGAAGCCGACCGGCTGCTCACCGACCGGGAAGCCTGGTACGACCCGGCCGGCTGACGCCCGGCGCCGCCGACGAGGAACTCCAGGCCGCCGCCTGGCACTGCGCGGGTCGGCAGGAGTAAATCTCCACGCCGTCTCCACACCGTCTGCGGCCGCACTGGATCAGAATGGCCTCGGGTGAAGACTGCTTCAGGACTGGATCCTTTCTCTAGGACCTGGCCTTGCGCATCGGCAACCACCCGGCCGGAGGGGAGTTCGTTATGGCGTCAATTTCCGAGCGGGAGAGCCGGGAGATCGAGGCGGCCAACGCCTCTGGCCACACCCCGGTCGTCTTCATCCACGGCCTGTGGCTGCTGCCGAGCAGCTGGGCCAGCTGGGCGGACTTCTTCAAGCAGGCCGGCTACGCGCCGCTGACGCCGGACTGGCCCGGCGACCCGGAAACGGTCGACCAGGCCCGGGCGAACCCGGACGTCCTGGCCAACAAGACCCTGAAGCAGGTCGCCGATCACACCACCGAGATCATCAATGCCCTGGACAGCAAGCCAGCGGTCATGGGGCACTCGACCGGCGGCTTGCTGGCGCAGATGCTCGCCGGGCGGGGACTGTCGGCGGCCACGGTGGCGATCGACCCCGGGGTCTTCCGCGGCGTCCTGCCCCTGCCGGCCTCGGTGCTCAGGGGGATAGGCCCGTTCCTGGTCAACCCGCGCAACCGCGGCCGC
>Ga0306923_10007117_pt1 | contig 11107 bp, 10 predicted proteins | sample sta12Can44000108_FD_203841 | JGI IMG/M metagenome (GOLD analysis project Ga0306923, IMG submission 203841) | Lab enrichment of tropical soil microbial communities from Luquillo Experimental Forest, Puerto Rico - statanox.12C.anox.44.000.108 (v2)... | ecosystem: Environmental > Terrestrial >...
ACCGACCGCCGCCACGACCGCCGAGGATTCGTGGCCGAGCACGACCGATGTCGGGATCGGGAACAGCCCCTCCATAAAATGCAGATCGCTGTGGCAGAGCCCGGCGAAGGCCGTGCGCAGCAGCACCTCGCGCGGCCCCGGGCGGTTGATCGCGACCTCCTCGATCGTCAGCGGCTGGTTCGGGGCGTGAAAGACGGCGGCTTTCATAGGTGCTCCTCCGCTTTACAAGAGTTGTTCGCCATCGTAGATCGCACCCGGCGCCCAGTCACGCCGCGCCGCCGCGGGCATGGCGGCAACCGGAAATCGAATCAATTGTTTCATGCGCCGCCATCTCCAGCGTCGATGTCGAGCACCCAGTCGAAGCGCCAAGCGCTGACGAGCTTGGCGTACGGCATCGATCGCAGATCGGCCGGGCCGGTAGCCATAAGAGTCGGTGTGGAACACCGGCTCCAGATACGGCTCCAAGTAATGGATCGAGCCTAGCGGCTTCCTTTCGCCAAGTCGGCATTTACGCAGGATCTTTCGCTGTCATTGCCGTGCCTCCTGTTGCGAGTTCCTGAGTCATGTTAAGGCATCAGGGAAGTAGGGTGTGGCTGAGCGATTTTAATGATCAGGCGCAACACTAGAAGATCACCGATGGTCGATAATCGGGAAGGGAATGTTGGTGGTTGGGCTGACCTCAATGTCCGCTACGCCATGCTGATTCGTTTTTACAAGCACTGGTCAGCGGGTCGTCAGATTATCCTGGGCTATTGTGGTGACCATGATCCGGGTGGGCTGAACATCAGCGACTGGTTGCGCAGCAATTTGTTTGATATTGGTGGTGCGGTAGCCCGCTACCTCAATGTCTCAACTGAGCACAGTGAGCGGATGATTAGCGAGTTGGTGATTGAGCGGTTTGGTCTCAATGCCGACTTTATCAACCAGCCCGGGTTGATCTGGATCGACAATCTAGAAACAAGTTCCGGTGTAGATCTGGCCAACCGCAATCACCCCGACCACCACAAGGCCTATGTGCAAAACTACCTCCGACTGTTTGGCAGGCGTAAGTGCGAGGCTAATGCCTTGGTGATCAATCCCACAGCGGGTCGTAATTTGTGTGCAGATTGGATTTTGCAGCACATCCCCGCTGAAGCCGTTAATCGGTATTACATACGCCTAGGCGCCCCGCAAACACTCTACAAGATCGCACTGGAGGAGCGGTTTGGTGTGAGGGTTGAGTGGCCGGGTGAGGATGAGCCTGATGAGGAGTGATCATCATGGTAGAGCGGCTCTCTTCCTCGGCCTTTCGCGTCGCCGCTCTAACCTGGTCAATAGCTCATCTAGTTTGACAAGTTGCTCGGCTTGCGGCTGTTGAAAACACAAGCGATACAACGATATCAGTCCTGTTCCGATAAGACCTAACGCGCATAAGAGTGCCAAAGAGCGACCTGGAGGTTCGCCCAAACCACCGATAGGCAATCGAACTGCAAGCAAAAGCAGAAGACCCAAGCCTGTCCATCCAAAGAACTCGATTTGATTTCTAAGCGAATAGTAGATCGCACCGGATAACATGGTTTGCCTTAACAAGAGATCTGTCTTACTGCTCCTTGAGCATTTGGATTTGAGGGTCTAGCGCTACCAGGGCTTTGGCGGCAGACTTACGGGTTAGTTGTTGCCCCCATTCGATGGCGAAAGGCCAGATCCACCGCATGACATAAGCCAATACGGCGAAGACAAAAATGGCGATCATACTTTCGCCAATGTTGAGGAGACTTTCTGTTAGCGACCTTGTGGTTCCGAACATGCTGACGACACCTTGATTACCCTAAGGCCGCATACCACAGACCCTCCTTGCTGGTCACCTCGCTTCGGGGGGCTATGCGGCGGGGGAACTGAGGGGCCGCACGGCCCCGTGCTTCGAGGTTAAGCCTTTCAAGATTGAGGGCGCAGTTAGGGGCACATCTTGTGCTAACCCAGCGATCACCTACATTATACCGATCGCCAAGGGTGAGGGTTGGGGGAATGTCCGTGATGACGGATACCGTGCTGGACTTTGTGAAAACAGCCAAGCACCCAACGCTCATGATCATCGGCTGTTTTGTAATCGTTTGCCTGGGTGGGTTGCTGTTTTGGGCCGAGACCTCGAGCAAGGACATCAAGTTTTGGGGCATTGAGATAAAGGTGCCGGAGAGCGACGGGATCAAAGCGTGCCGTGCGATTCAGGCTGCATTCCACGAGAAGGCGCTCGGATTGGAGAGTGAACGGCAAGCTACCTATCGGCGTATCGAAAGCGACGAAGCCTCACTCGACGCATTTTACTAAACTGCAATTAGAAGCCAAGGAGCGGGATCAAGATCCGAATTACCATAGCTCAGGCAACGAGCAGACGGTCATTTGGCGCATCAAGTATCTTGTAGACGACTCGAATTGGCGACAACAGTACGTGCAATCGTTGAATAAGACAGCGGAACAGTATACTGATCGAGTGAATCAGGAATGCGGCTCACTGCTAACAGCCCGGAGTGGTTAGCAGCAAGGACGAACGCAACCCCTAAACAAGTCCGGGCCACCGCCGATTGTAAGCATCACCTACCGTTCTCATCTACCGGCGATGGACACAAACGCATGGATTTCGATCGGCAGCATCGTGGTTACGGTGGCGGCGATCTTGGCAGCGCCGATAGTCGCTCTCCGGGTCAGCGCCCAACTTCAGAAGCGCAACACACAAGAAGACGCCAAGCTAAGGCTGTTCTCGACCCTCATCGAGACACGGCATGATGCGCTGGCCCCTGATGCCGTTCGAGCGTTGAACTCGATCGATCTGGTTTTTGTCAACGATCTCTCGGTACGCGAAGCGTGGAGCCGGTACTACGTGGCAATCATCGACGAGAACCTCAACAACCAAGTGGGTTGGCGGATCAGAGAAGAGAGGCGGCGTGACTTGTTGCTCTCGATGATCAACGCGATGAACATGCCAATCGCATCTCGACCACCGATCTCTTGCGCACCTACACCCCGGTATTGGTGGGCGATCTGGCCTACATCGGAATGCTCGAGCGGACCGCTACGATAGCGAGGCTTCGCGAGGAACTTCGGCAACGAGGCCTTCCGGATCCGGCGCCTGGCTATGTCTCGCCAAGCGCTCCCGCACCGGTTCCGGCACCCACCACGAATGCGCTGCTAAGCGTTCCGCCCCCATCGACCGGCGATGGGGTGTTGCGCGCCGCCGCTGCGTCGGCCGCCGCATTATAGCCGACGGTCTCGGAACCGAATTTGGCGTAGGGAGGCAAGTCGGAAATATCGAAACCGTGGCGTGCTTCCGGATAAACGTGCGCCTGAAGCGCGGTGCCGGACGGCAGTTGTGCAAAAACCCGTTGGCAGACCTCCGGCGGTGCGACTTCGTCTTGGGCGCCCATCAAGCTCAATGCCGGCACCTTGGCCTGCCATGGCTGAAGGTCTCGGCAATAGGGGTAATAGGCGACGACGGACAGCAATGGACTGTTCTCTGCCGCGGTCAATTGACCGAGTGCCGCGAGCACCGCGCCGCCCCCGAGCGACCAGCCCACGGCGGAAATCTGAGAAGCCTTCATGTAAGGCTGTCCTTGCAGATAGCGGGCGACGGCAAGTACGTCCCTGCCGATCTCGACTGCGTTCACCGCGCCCGAACCGCGGCAGTTGGGTAGCCCACGCGCCGAGAGGTAATCGACAAAGACCACGACATCTCCTTTCGATCGCCACCTCTCTGCGGCTCTTATGTATACCTGCGGCGCGATACTCGGCATAAAGCCGCTGCAACCGGAGCCCATGAGGATTGCCGGGAACGGTCCGGCACCACTTGGGCGATAGTTGCGGAAATACGGTTCGAGGGCTTGCCGACGCGCTGCCGCATCGTCTGCGGCGGCCGGCAGAGTTACCAACTGACCAAGCGCGAGGCCGCTGCCGACGATCATCGCGACGAAACCCGACCTTAGTCATGCTGCGCTCCCTGACTGCTCGCCCCCGCTCCAGGAGTCCACCCGTCTGCGACGGCCCGCGGATCTGGGCTAGACGGCTCAAGCCAACCCATGGCTGCCGTTGATGGCAGCGAAATTCAAAGCTGTCAGGAAGCTGATACAGGGTCCCCACCGCAACCACGTTGTAGACGGCGACCGCCCGGCTCAGCCCCTTCTCCAGCGCCGCTGCGTCACGAGCATGGGAGGAGGTGTTCGTTTTGGAGAATTGGTTCGAAAAGCTTCAGGAGTTGATGGCGCATTGGCATATAGTAACGAAGCCCTTTTGAATTGATCGGGATATAGCTCGCAGTAAACTGGCCTTCGGTCAGGGTATTGTGGGCAGTCTGCACTGATTGTTACCGGGTTATGCTGGCAAGCGCTTCGGCGTTGCAGCGATCTGACTAGAACGTCGCCTTTTCGTTTGCTCGCACGGCATTGGGTAGCCTATACCATCAACCGCAAGCGGAAGATGCGCTGCACGATGAGGATCAGCAGGCCGATGATCAGGATCTGCAGTGTCGAGGCGGCGGCGATCGTCGGGTCGCCCTGCCACTGGATCTGCGAGAAGATCTGCACCGGCAGGCTGGTCGATTGCGGCCCGGACAGGAACAGCGCCAGGTTGATATCGGAAAACGAGATGATGAAGGCGAAGATCGCGCCGGATAACAGGCTCGAGCGCAACAGCGGCAGGGTGACCTTGAAGAACGCCTGCAGCCGGGTCGCGCCGAGGCTCATTGCCGCCTCTTCGAGGCGCGGATCCATCCCGACCAGCCCGGCGGTGACGCTGCGGATCACAAAGGGCGTGCAGATGACGACGTGGCCGCACAGCAGGGTCCAGATCGAGGCCGGCATCGCGAGCCGCGCGTAGAACAGATAGAGCGCTGCGCCGAGCAGGATCTGCGGCACCAGCAAGGGGGCAAGAAAGAAGGTTTCCAGCGCCTCCCGGCCGAAAAAGCGGAAGCGCACCAGCCCGACCGCCCCGGCCGTGCCGAGCAGGGTCGCCAGCGCCGCGGCGATCAGACCAATGACGAGGCTGATCCTGAAGAACGAGGTGACGAACGATTGGCTGGCGAAAAACGCCGCAAACCAGCGCAGGGTCAACCCGCTCGGCGGAAATTCGAAGGCGACGCTCGGCCCGAACGACACCGCTATCACGACAACGAGCGGAGCCAAGAGCCCGATATAGACCAGCCCGACAAACGGCAGCAGCAGCCGCGGCGTGCCCCGGCTCACGCGCCGCGCTCCAGCCGGCCGGCGCGCCGGGTCGCGAACAAAGCGGCGAACAGCAGTAACAGGGTCAAGAGCACCAGGGTCAGCGCCAGGCTCGACGCGCCCGGCCAGTTGAACGAGACTAGCACCATGTCATAGATCTGCTGCCCGGCCATGCGCTCACGCGGGTTGCCGATCAGGGCCGGCGTTACAAAGGCGCTGATCGACTCCGCAAAGACCAACAGGCAGCCGGAAATCAGGCCGGGCAGGGAGAGCGGCATGATGGTCCGCCGAAACATCTGCAGCCAATTGGCGCCGAGATTGCGCGCCGCCTCTTCGAGGCTGGGCGGGATGCGCTCGATCGCTGCCATCAGCGGCAACACCATGAAGGGCAACAAGATGTTGACGAGGCCGATCACGACGGCGGTCTCGGTGTAGAGGAACTTCACCGGTTCGAGGCCGAGCGCGAACAGTGCCTGGTTGACGAGGCCCTTGCGGCCGAGGATGACGATCCAGCCGAAAATGCGAATCACCGCGCTGACCATCAGCGGCATGATCAACAGGAACAACCCAAGCGTCTGCAGGCGCGGCCGGGCGCGAGCCAGCCAATAGGCCAGCGGATAGCCGAGCAGCACGCAGATCACGGTCGTGATCAGACCGAGCCGCGCGGTGCGGCCGAACAGGCGGAGGTAATAGAGGTCGAAGAGCTTGGCGTAATTGTCGAGGGTCAGCCCGGAGAGGGCGACATGGGTCGGCGAATACGGGTGGACGCTGAACACCGCCACATTGGCGAACGGCACGATCAGCAGCACCAGCAGGAACAGCGCATAGGGCCCGGTCAGCAACGTCCAGGTCGGCCGCGCCCTGACCCGGTGGCTGACCTCGACCGGCGCCACCGACTTGATTGCCGATGCCGGGTCGATTGCCATCAGGCTCTCATCGCTGCAGCAGGCGCAAGTCGGCGGCGGCGACGGCGATCTCGACCGGCTGCGCCGGCGCCCAGCCATGCCCGCCGCTGTTCTTCAAGGCTGCCCGCACGCTCTCGCCGCCGGCGAGTTCGAGCGCCAGATGCAGATCCTCGCCGAGATAGATCACCTCGCGGATCTGCGCCGGAAAGCAGTTTACGTCCGCGCCGTTGCTGGCGCCTGGCGGGCGCACCCGGATGCGCTCCGGCCGCAGCAGCACCGACACCGGAGCGCCATCGGGAGCACCGTCGCAGGCGTTCTCCCCCTTGTCGATAGCGCACCGCAGCCGCAGCCCGGTTGCGGTCTCGACCAGCGCGCTCCCATCGCCGCGCTCGACGATTCGCGCCGGCAGCAGGTTCGAGCTGCCGATGAATTCGGCGACGAAACTGGACGCTGGCCGCTCGTAGATCTCGTCCGGCGTGCCAATCTGCTCGATCCGGCCATGCGACAAGACGGCGATGCGGTCGGACAAGGCCAGCGCTTCGGTCTGGTCGTGGGTGACGTAGATTGCGGTCTTGCCGAGCCGGCGCTGCAGGCTCTTCAACTCGTCGCGCATCTGGATGCGCAGCTTAAAATCGAGGTTTGATAGCGGCTCGTCGAACATCAGGATCTGCGGTTCGAGGACCAAGGAGCGGGCGATTGCCACCCGCTGCTGCTGGCCGCCCGACAATTGCGCGGGGAAGCGGGGGGCCATCTCCGGCAGCTCGACAAGGCGCAGGATCCGGCCGACCCGCTCGGCGATCTCGGCCTTTGCCAGGTGGCGCAGCCTGAGGCCGAAGGCGATGTTCTCGAACACCGTTAGATGCGGGAACAGCGCATAATTCTGGAACACCAGACCGACATCGCGGCGGTGCGGCGGCTTGTCATCGAGCCGCTTGCCGCGTAGCCGGATCATGCCGGCGTTGAGCGTCTCGAAGCCGGCGATGCAGCGCAAAGTCGTCGTCTTGCCGCAACCCGACGGGCCCAACAGCGAAAAGAACTCGCCGGACGCGACCGTGAACGAGAGCGGGCCGATCGTCACCTCCGGCGAATAGCGCCGGACCAGTCCGCTGACCTCGAGTTCGATGGCATCGGCCATCCTCATAACCGTCGTCCCGGCGAAGACCGGGACCTACTCGCCCGCTTGGGAGGTGGCCGAATAGTGGGTCCCGGGCTTCGCCGGGACGATAACCGGAAGTGGGTCAACACCTTTTCAGGCGCCTAGCACCTCCTTGTTCCAGCGGTCGAGATATTGCGATTTGTGCGCGTTCATCTTCTCATAGTCGATCTTCACGACGTTCTTTTCCTTGTCGAGCGGGAAGGCATACTTTACCAATTCCGGCGGCAGCTTGATTTTGCCGTTGGATGGCGGATAGAAGAAGCGCTTGACCATCTCCATCTGGTATTCGCCATCCATCGTCAGGTTGCAGAACCGGTTGGCCAGCTCGATGAATTTGCCGCCCTTGAGTATCGGGAAGGCGGGCGCGACCACCATCGTGCCAGGAACATATTCGATATCGACCGGTACTCCCTGTGATTGCAGCACATGGGTGCGGCCGTTCCAGTACGGCATAATTACGATTTCCTCGCGGGCGAAGGCCTTCAGCCCCGCATCGGCATTCTCGATGATGATCGGCTGGTTTTTCTTCATCAGCTCGGCGAGGAAGGCGATACCCGGGTCGATATTATCCTCGTTGCCGCCCAGCGTCTTATTCAGCACCTGCAGCCAGGAATTGCCGACCCAGCCATAGGCGGGAATGCCAACTCGGCCCTTGTATTTCGGATTGAGCAGGTCTCGGTACGAGGCGGGCTTGCTCGCCTCCTTCGTGTTGTAGACCATCCCCATGATGACCAGCACGTAGGCGGCGAACCAGTTCTTCAGTCCGCCGCGCGGCGGCTCCTTGGCGCTGTCGATGATATCCTGGTAATTGGTACAAATATTGAGGTCGTAATCCAGCAGACAGCCGCCCAGCCCGAGAAAGCTCGCCTCGGCCTGCAGCACCGACACCGTCGAGAACGGCGGGTTGCCGCAACTCGCCATCGCCTTCGCGGTGATGACCGAGTCGATGCCGAACTCCTGCGTCACCTTGATGCCGTTCTTTTCCTCGAATTTCGGCGCGTCGACAAACGAGGCACGCAGCCCTTCACCCCAGCTCGCGCCGGTCGAGGATACTGTGAAGCTCTCTTCCGCCCGGGCCGTCCGCGACAGCCCGACCTCGGCCAGCGCGATCGCGGCGGCGCCCCATCCGAGAGCGGCCTGGAATTGGCGTCTGTTGATCCCGGTTGTCATCGAGCCCTCCCGCTTTGTGATTTCCGCTGCAAGCGCCGGATTGTGACCCAGCAGATATTAGGCCAGCAGAATCGCGGCTGCTGTCGTAAGCGACATCGATGTCCGGATCATCGCTCAAATGGACGGCGGTTTCCAGCCCCGGCCTAGGGGGGCCCGTTGGGTGGCAGAACTAAACGGTCCTTGTTGGATAGCGAGCCGACCCCAAAAACAGCGAAGGTCTCTTTCAACCCCGAACGGCTGTTTACCCTGTCGCCAGCCGCCGCGCCATCTGTCCGTGGCTCATCGTTCCCTCCCGCCGTTATCTAACATCATCATGCGGGGGCCGGTCACAACCAACGCTGTGCGGCCCTTCATCCACTTTGATTGCGCCGTGCCGGACCCGGCCGTTATGCTCATCTCCCATTATTTGGGCGGTCGCGAGGCCGTCGCCACTGGAAGGAGCGCAGTCATGCCAGTAAAGGCCGGAGTCGTTCGCGCCGGGGCGCGCAACACAAGGCGGGGCGCCGCGGAGACCTTCACCGGTGTCGTGTTCCAGGATCCGGTGATCACCGCCGAGTCGCCGTCGCGCCTCGGGGGTTCGGTTGTTACCTTCACGCCAGGCGCCCGCACCGCGTGGCACTCCCATCCGGTTGGGCAAACGCTCTTCTGTCTGTCCGGCGTCGGCCGCATCTGCTTTAAGGGCGAGAAGCCGCAAGTACTGAACCCGGGCGATACCGTAAATATCCCGCCGGATACGATGCACTGGCACGGCGCCTCGCCCGATCGCCTGTTCTCGCATCTGGCGCTGTCGGAAGTCGGCGAACAGGGCCAAGGCGCGGCCTGGGGCGCGCACGTCAGCGATGCGGAGTACAACGAGCCGGCGAGCGGGGCCTGAACCACACCGATCGCCTGAGGCCTTAGGTGCCCGGCTCCGGTTTTTGCCTGCCTTCGAGAAAGCCGGGAATTGACCTTGGAGCCACGTCTCAGATCGTGATCCGCTCGACCTCTCGAGCGTGATCTCATCGCCGGTGCGGTCGTATAGCTTGGTCGTCCGCAGGCTTTCGTGCGCTGCAATGGCCTTGGCATTCTCGAGGGTGCCGCCAGGCTCGAGATGGCGGTGATGCCGGTCGCGCGGAACACGTGGCAGCCGAGCTTGATCTTAAAGCCCGGCCTCGGCCGTGCGCCGCCGCATCGAGCGCATCGGCATGTCCGTTAGCCCGCCAAACCCGCCAATGTACTCGAAACATACAGCTCGCTTGAAGGTGCTGGCGAGGCCGTACTTACCTTACCCTGTCGAGGGTCGCGTTAAGCGCTCTTCTCCGCAAGGATAAACTGCGCGAGGAGACGTCCGTCGGCCAAGCAGCTCTGAAGGTTGTGGGGGGGCGAGGGATGGTCGTCGGGCTCACTAAGGGCATTCCGGGCGGTCTCCCCGAGGCGGCTTTGCGCGTTCGAGGCAACGCTATGTGCAGTGGCACAAATCGTGACGGTTTTGGCGGTTTCGTCGCCGAGTCCCCAGTCGGTTCGTTGCCGTCGTGACGATCGATCCAGCGCTTGAACGGCTCTCTCAGGATCCCCAGCGCGTCGCAATGGCGTCGGCGGTAATCGCGCCGGCCCTGCACGGTATCAGCGCTGCCGACGCTCGGTCCCGCTACCGGCAAAATCCACGGCTGCCACACTGCGAGCACACCAGCCGCTCGCAGCAATCGAGCACCGGCGTGTCAGCGCCATACTGCGGTGCGAGCCGGGCAGCCTCAACTCGAACTGGTGTCGGCCGGCTCGGCACCAGACGATCAGCCGACAGCAAGCCGTTGAAACCGCCATCGGCTAAGATCCATGTAGTGCGCGGCGACCTCCTGGCTCATGCGCATCGGATAGGGTTGGGAGGATCACTGCTCAGCTTTATGCGCCTGGATAGATAGGGACTTTTGATAAATCGTATTTTGCGCGGGTACTGGAGTGCCTGGCGAACCACCAGCGCACCGGAGCGGTTTGGAGTATTGCGCCTATAAGGGCCAAGCGCCGCCACACAGATGGCGGGAAATTTAACTCACTTTCCAAAATCCCGGACGAAGTTGGAGCTTGTACAATAACCTCGGTCATGACGGCATCTCCGCATGGGTTGGCAAACGCGACCAGTTGGCCGGCCCTTCCGTCGGGGGCATTTCCGATGATATTCGGTAGGTCGTCTACCAAGTGTGAGCTAGATCACACTGGGGAGAGAGGAGGCCGCGAGAATCTCCCAGGACACTTTTGGGATCTGCCTGCCGGAATAAGGACCGCTTTGTACGTGCCCATGATCACGGAACGCGAGGTCGTCGGCGGGTTTATCATGCACCGGCTGGAGATGCGGCCATTCACCGAAAAGCAGATTGCCCTCTTACAGAACTTTGCCGCCCAGGCGGTCATCGCCATGGAGAATGCGCGGCTGCTGACCGAGACGCGCGAAGCACTGGAGCAGCAGACCGCGACAGCAGAGATATTGCAGGTCATCAACTCGTCGCCCGGCGACCTCGCCCCGGTATTCGACGCGATGCTCGATAAGGCATTACGGCTGTGCGAGGTCGATATTGGCGTGCTGTGGACCTACGACGGCGAAATGGTGCAGGCCGCAGCGATCCGCGGCGCGCCGTCTCAATTCACCGAGTTCCTTACACAAGGATCGCACCGGCCCGCCAGGCCGCACCACCGGCTGCTGAGCGGCGAACGCGGAT
>Ga0306923_10007119_pt1 | contig 11107 bp, 10 predicted proteins | sample sta12Can44000108_FD_203841 | JGI IMG/M metagenome (GOLD analysis project Ga0306923, IMG submission 203841) | Lab enrichment of tropical soil microbial communities from Luquillo Experimental Forest, Puerto Rico - statanox.12C.anox.44.000.108 (v2)... | ecosystem: Environmental > Terrestrial >...
CGCTCTTCCGCGGCATCCGATCGCGAGCCCCAAACGGACGGCCAGCGCCTGCCCGATATCCACCCCTGCTCATGCCGTCAGGTTATGGCACAGAGTCGCCCATAATCAAAAATAATCAGCGCGCCCTTGGAGATTTCAGTGTTGTCTTTCGCATCATCCCCTCGTCTCGGCCCTATATCATAGGTGCGGATTGCGGGTCCAGCGAGCGCCATATCAGTGCCAGCTACGAGCCGACCACTTGCGGACCGGGCTCACCAAGCGTCTCAGCCGAAACTGCGGCTCCGACCCTCCACGGACACTATGTTGCGCGGTGAATTCACTGTACAGCGCATCATAACGGCCGACGATCGCCGCCAAGTCGTAGAAGCGAACAATCCGGTCACGAGCCTTGGCACCCATAGATCGGCGCGCCTCGGGTCCGATGGAAATCAACTCGTTCCAGGCCGCCGCCAGTGCTTCTGCATTGCGCGGCGACACAACTGTGCCCGTCGGGCCGAGAATGACACCCGAATCGCCACAGTCGGTTGCGACGCACGGGACGCCGCACGACATCGCCTCGATCAGCACATTAGGAAAGCCTTCGCCAAAGGACGACAGCGTCGCGATGTCGAGGGCTGAATAGACCCGCGCCATGTCATTGCGCGCGCCAAGCAATCTCAAATGCTGGAATATCCCGTATGCCTCGATCATCTCGCTTAGGGGCCGGTTCGACGAATCAACGCCTGACCCAATGAGCACAAAGACCGCCTCAGGGCGGATTACGGCTAGTTTTGCTGCGGCAGCGAGAAAATTGGCATGGTCCTTCATCGGGTCGTAACGGGCGGGCAGCCCGATCGCCACGGCATGGTCGGATATTCCGAGCTCCTGGCGCAGGTTCACGCGCGCCTCTCCATCGAACTGAAAGGCATTCGTATCGCAGCCATTCGGGATGTGCGCCCATCGGCGCGGCCGATATCCGAGTTGCTCGTGGAAGCGCTGTCCGGCTAACGAATTGACGATGACGACGTCGGGACGGGTCGAGAACCAGATCAATAGCTTTCTGACGATGTCGGTCTCGAGCGCCTCGGTGCAGCGAATATTCCAGAAGAGGGCGCAAGGCGGCGCCAGCCTCTGCACAAGCGAGCCGAGGAGATCCGCGTGATAAAGCCAAGTCTGCAAGATGTCGGGTCCCACTTGGCGCAGGACACGGGTCAGACCCATTATTGCGCGCAGATCCGCGACGCCAGGGCGCATATCGAGGGTGTGCAGCTCGATGCCGGCACTCACCAGCGCCGGACCCACTATTCCCGGCCCAGTCATACTTACCACGACTGAGCGGTGGCGCTCGCGGTCGATGCCTGTCACCAGACGCGCGAGCATTCGCTCGGCCCCTCCGGTTTCGAGGCCGGTAATCAGATGGACAATGGTGGCCATTGCGGCGCCGCGGCGGTCAAATGGTCGCGGTGGTGTCGTGGCGTCGTGCCATCTCGGCCAATCCGTTCTGCAGCGGCACGAAGGAAAAGTCAGGGAAGGCGGCGCGGCAACTCGTCGTGTCGAACGCGCGGTAGCCGTTGTGCGGCATCGGGCCGGTGCGCGGCATCTCCTCGATTGGCACCGGCCAATTCGAAATTCGAAGCACCATCTCGGCAATCTCGCGAAAGCTTGTGACCGTGCCTGTCGCGATGTTCAGCGCTCCGACGGAGCGGCGGTAGATGACGCAGGCGGCGAGCTCGGCGACATCATAGATGGAAACGTGATCACGTCTTTCCTCGCCCTTCCCGAACGGCTTGATTGGTTCCCTCGACCGGGCCAGCCGCCAAAAGCGGTTCGGTCCAAACCCGTTGTGCGGGTCCGCCGCGCCATAAATCAGGGTCGGGCGTAGAATTGCGAGCGGTGCCTTTTTTTCGCTCGTGAACATGATTTCCCGTGCGAGATGCATCACTCCGTGGAGTGATTCGGGGGCTTTCACAGACGCTTCGGATAGCGGGGCCGCGGAATCGGCATATACCGCGTCGGAGCTGATATTGACGACGAACGCCAGCGGCTCTGCCGCCGCTGCCCTGAGCATCGCTGCCACCATGATGATATTGTCTCGCAGCATCTCTGCGTTGCGGCAGGGAGCCAAAGCCGAAACCGCGACAAGCACATCCCCGGGGCGCAACCGCGCGGCGAGTCTGTCGACGCCATCTGCCGCCAGGAGGTCGACGTCGCGGCGAGTGAGGCGTAAGACCAGAACTCGGTCCCGTTCCAACCGGCACGCGATCGAATTGCCGACAAATCCACCCGCACCCATGACGACCGCGCGCTTAGGCATAACCGGACGATCATTTCCGTGCACTAGCATGGCTGTGCCAGGCTCGGCTGGCCCGAGCGGCGGCATCCCGAGGGCGTGATATTCAAACCCCGCTGCCGCGGCTTCCCCGCCGTTTAATAGACGGTATGGATCGATCAACACCCGTCCGGTCATGAGCCGTGCAAGATCGGCGATCTGCAGCTCGCGATATTGCAGCCATGGCGTCGTGAGCACGAGTGCGTCCGCGCCCTCGGCGCAGGCCAGCGGCTCGGAACAGCCAGTAGCATAGGTGACGATCGCGGCCGGAACGACCGGATCGTGCACGCGGAGATCCATGCGCCGCAGTCGCCCGAGAAGGGCGAGCGCGGGCGAATTTTTCGTCGAGTGGGTATGTTCCTTATAAGCCAGCCCCAGCACCCCGATCCGCGCCGTCGGATTTGAGTTCACCACCCGCTCTTGTAGCACGCCCCAGCACCAATCGCGCCGGCGACGCGAGTTTGCGATCCAGGCATTCACGACGCCGACATCGGTGCCCCTCTCTCCCGCGAGATTGAGCACCGTACGCAGATCGCGCTCGAGGTTGCCGCCGGCTATGCCGAGCCCGGGGCTCAGATAGCTGTACTGACCGACGCGCCGATCGAGGCGCAGGGCCGGGACGATTTCGGCCCAGTCGGCGCCGATCGATTCGGAAAGCTCGGCGAGGACGTTGGCGACGGTAACGGAGGCAACGAAACAGAAATTGATGCTGATCTTTGCGAGCTCGGCGCTCTCGTAGCGCATCGGCAGGATAGGACAGCCGAACGCGTCGAGGATTTCGCGGTATCGGGGCGGTAGTGGCTTTTCCGGGTCTGCGCAGCCCACGATAAAGCGCTCGGGATTGAGCGCCCGCTCGACCGCACGCCCAAAGATCAAGGTCTCGACTTGATAGAACAGCCGACTGTGCGGCTCACTTGAAATGCTACGAGTAAAACCCGGCGGCACTTGGCAAAGGACGACGAGAATCGCGTCGTCGCGCAAATGACGCGAGATGCCGTCGACCAGAGCAGCAATCGGAACGAGATCGCTCTCCCCCGCGTCATTCGTCGGTACATCGGCGGCGATGTACACAACATCGCAGGCCGAGACGTCGCTTGATGTGTTGCTGAAACGAATACGATCTCGGTTCGCCACCAGCAATCGGTCGAGATCGGGTTCGAGAATCGAGAGATCCTGGCGATCGAGGCGGCGTACCAAGCCCTCATCGCCGTCATAGCCGACAACGCTAAACCCTTTCGCCGCCGTGGCAATTGCGGAGATGATGCCGAGATGCGTCATCCCAGCGAAACTGACGACGGTCGCGTCCATCAGCTGTTGGGTTGGTGTCGCCAAGAGAGCGCGCGCGATGGCATCCGTCCCTATCGCCGAACGTCGATGCTGGCGTCAAGGCAGTTAACGAGTTTAGCGTCCCTGGCGAGCAGTTCCGCTGGTTCGTCGATTGCCACATTGGATGAGTTGCGCTATGTGCGGTGATGTTTGGTCGCAACTGCCCGGTACCCTCACCCGTGACCGAACATGTGGCGCAGTTTTTCGAAGCGATCGGGCGCATTTCGAGGGAAATCGATACCGCTGCGATCGACCGATTAGCGCACGAGCTCGCGGCGCTGCGCGAGCGCCATGGTCGGCTGTTTTTGCTGGGTGTCGGCGGAAGCGCTGGCAATTGCAGTCATGCCGTCAATGACTTCCGCAAGCTCTGCGCCGTCGAGGCACGACAGCAGCAAGAACAGCAAAGCCATCGGACCAGAGAAGCCACCAAGCAGAGGCTGCTGCGCGAGGATCCCCGCGAAGCCGTGCGGCAACAAACCATCGACGAATTGCGAACCCAAGCGCTCACAATCGAGAGCAGGATACGCCTCACCGAAATCCGCCTGGCTAGAGAAAATCGTACCCTCGGAGAGGGTCTCTCGCGGCTCGAAGAAACCTATCGAAGCCGGCGCGCCGCATTGGAGAGCGAGTTCGAGCCGGCTCGGGGCAAATACGAGAGCGAACTGCGCAGACTCTGCAAGGAGCTAGCCGTCCTGGATGCAAAGAGGGGCGATCTCGAAAACAACCAAAACTCGCGGAGCGACCGGCAATGCGGCGGATCAGGTGATAGAGAGGTAAGCTCGACGGCGTTGGGCGTAGTCGATCAAGACCCCGTCCAGATACCGCGCCCGGTGCCCCGGATGAGGTGGCCCCAGCTCATCCGGTTCTATCATCGATCCTTTGGGAGATTGCCGGCAACCACGCGCTGGCACCCGTATCATACGACGTTACGGCCAGTGCTGGCTGCCCTCCGAACCGCCTCCGAGACGGCCGAACTGCTGGTCGTATCGTCGGGTGGCCCGTTTGGTGCGCTATTGTCGCGTGAATTTCCCGGGCGAGACCTGGCGGTTACGCAGGGCATGCTCGCTTCGGAATTGTATCGGCAAGTCTCTTGCAGCGCAGCTAAGTTTGATCTGCGTTTGTGCGACCTGGCAGTCGACGATCTGGTCAATTTTCGAGATCTGCTCGGTAAAGTCCGTCCTTTTATGAAGGATCACGGCCGGATCATCGTTTTTCACGATAACCTCGCGGGGCGCTCGCTCGACGAGCAGACATTCGAGTTCACGAGGGGGTTGTTCCCGCTTATTGGCCGGTCGCGGATCAGCTTCACCGGCTCCTACATCGGTGCGCTGATTATTCGCGGGTTCGCAAGCCGGCTTACGCGACACAATCTCGCCCGCCTTGAGAGCAATATCGCGTTTGCGGCGACCCTCGCTCTTTGCGCGCCGTTGGCTCGGTTTGCCTCCAGGATAGAAGAACGTCAAAACCCGCGCCGTTTCCCGGCTCACTGCACGAGCATGAACAATCGAGATCGACCTCCCTTGACGAGCAGCACTCTGCACCACCTCAGGATGCGATCGGTATGTGCGGGATCAGCGGTTTTCTAATCGCCGGCCCGTCGCCGCCGACTGCTGAGCTAGAGGCGCGGCTGTGGGCGATGATCGCGACATTGCGCCACCGCGGGCCCGACGACGAGGGGGTGTGGACAGACCGACAAGCGGGTCTTGCACATGCTCGCTTGTCGATTATCGATCTCTCCCCCGCCGCCCACCAGCCGATGGCGAGCGCCGATGGCGCGGTCTGGATCAGCTACAACGGCGATGTCTACAATTTTGCGGAGATCCGCCAGAAGCTCGAGGGGCTGGGCTACCCGTTCCGTAGCCGTAGCGACACCGAGGTCATCGTCAACGGCTGGCATGCCTGGGGGCCGAGGATCTTTTCTCGGCTGCGCGGGATGTTCGCGTTGGCAATCTGGGACCAGCGATCGCGACGACTGATCCTCGCGAGAGATCGCCTCGGAAAAAAGCCGCTCTACTACACCAAGACTGCGGCGGCGCTGCTGTTTGGCTCGGAGATCAAGGCAGTGCTCGCCTGGCCGGGTGTGCCGCGCATTGCGAACTTGCCGGCAATCGATAGCTATCTGAGCCTGGGCTACGTACCGGCGCCCGACACCGCGTTTGCCGGCATCCATAAGCTCCCCGCGGCTCACTATCTCGTTGCCGAGACGCGGCCCGATGGGAGTTTCGCCGAATTCGAGCTCATCCGCTATTGGCATCTTCCGGAACCGGCTGCGACGCGAAAGAAATGGCGGGTTTCCGAGCTGCAGGAGGAGTTGATCGCACGGCTGGAGGAAGCGGTACGCCTGCGATTGATCTCGGACGTGCCGCTCGGCGCGTTTCTGTCGGGCGGTGTCGATTCCTCGGCGATTCTTGCGATGACGGCGCGTGTCGGGAGCGGGACGGTCAAGACCTTCTCGATCGGCTTTTCTGAGCAAGAATATGACGAGACCCGCTATGCCCGAATGGTCGCCGAGCGCTACGCCACCGATCACCGGGAGTTGGTCGTCGAACCCGATGCCCTCGCTGTGCTGCCTGGTCTCGTCTGGCATTATGGGGAACCTTTTGCCGATCCCTCCGCGGTGCCGACCTATTACGTCGCGCAGCTGGCACGGCGAGAGGTGACGGTCGCACTCAACGGCGACGGCGGAGACGAGTGCTTTCTCGGATATAGCCGCTACAAGGCGATGCGCTACGTCTCCTGGTTCGACCAGATGCCCGGTCGCAGCGGCGCGGAATTCGAGCGGTTGCTCGGCTTAGCACCGCCGACATTACAACGCCAGTTCAAAATCCCTCGGATCCGCGGGATTTTGCGCGCTTCGAGACAACATCCGGGCCGGCGCTACGCGCAGACCTTGGCTCCGTTTACCGATGAGGACAAACAGGATTGCTACACCGGGTCGATGCGAGAGCTGCTGGGGCGCTCCGCGCTCGAGCTTCTCGATCCCTATTTCGACGAGGTCGAGGGCCTCGTAGCCGGGCGCGCCGACATCCACACTTACTTGCCCGATGACCTTATGGTGAAGGTCGATGTCGCCAGCATGGCCCATGGCCTCGAAGCACGCTCGCCGCTGCTCGATCCATGTCCTACTCGAATGGGCGGTATCGATCCGCGAGAGCATCAAGATGGCGCACGGCGTGACGAAAGCGCTGTTCAAATCGGCGATGCGACCCTACCTGCCGGCGAGGTTGCTTTATCGCCGGAAAATGGGGTTCAGCTGCCCGGTCGATCACTGGTTCCGAGGCGAGCTCAAAGAGCTCGCCTACGACACGCTGCTTTCGCAACTAGCGCGGGATCGGGGCCTTTTCCGACCGGACTACCTCCGCCGTCTGCTCGACGAACATTGCAGCTCGACTGCCGACCATCACACCCGGCTCTGGGCGCTCTTGATGCTCGAGTTGTGGTTCTGCGTGTGGCTCGATGCGCCGGCGGAAACCGAGATCCTTCGTCCCGCTGCTTGACAAATCACTTCGTGGCTACTGCACGATCGCGGGAACCAGCCAGCTAATCGTCCTGTTATCGGCTCACGAGGCTGCGCAGTATCGGGAAGTCGAGGCGCGCTACCTACGATCCGTATTACGGCATGTCTGCCAGCCGCGGCACCTTCTGCATAGGCATCGGCAAGTGCATTACAGAGGCGATTACCGCCGGGATCAGGATGACCTTGGATAATTACGACCCGTTGCGGCACAGCCGGGTGTCCTCTTCGTAATTTTTTGCGGGTCACAGGGATTGTCCAAGTCGGCAGCGAACAATCCGAAGTCGCATCTGGTGCCCCTGAGATGCTAACGAGGAGAGACGATCAGATGGAAGCCTACCGCATCAAGCGCTTTGGCAGCGTTGACAGGATCGTATTGCGATCGAGCGAGGGCCCGCGGCCCGGGCCCAAGGAAATCCTGATGCGGGTGCGCGCGAGCGCGCTCAACTACCGAGACCTGATGGTCCTCAAAGGCAGCGGTCGGGTCCGACGAAGATCAGCGTCGTGCTACTGTCCGACGGCGCGGGCGAGGTCGCGCCAATCGGCGAAGGCGTTACGCGGGCCAAAATTGGCGATCGGATTGCCGGCTGCTTTCATCCGCGTTGGTTTGGCGGACCGATCAAGTCCGAGTATCTGACCGATCGAATTGGCGCCAATCCCGACGGGGTGCTGGCGGAATACGCAGTCTTCAACGAAGAGGCGGTCGTCGCTCTGCCAAACCATCTCTCCTTCGAGGGAGCCGCGACATTGCCGTGCGCGGCGGTGACAGCATGGGTCGCATTAACGGGTCATTGCCGAGTTACCGCTGGAGACACGGTGATTCTGCTTTCCAATGCAAGCAAATGGCGTTACATTACCATTTCGGCAGCGGGGCAAACTTCGGCAGTTATAGGGTCGATCGCGTCGATTTTCATACGAGGGATATTGAATACCCCGTGTACTGTTGAGTGCTTTTACCCCGCCGAACACACCAGGCATACGAGCCTAGTTTTTCGCGGCTTTTTCGAGGATACCCGATGGCTTGCATACTCGTGACCGGTGGCGCGGGGTTCTTAGGCTCGCATCTGGTGGATGCGTTAGTGCGGGACGGGCACGCGGTGCGCGTACTCGACGATCTTTCGAGCGGAAAGCGTGAAAATCTCCCGCACCAAATCGAGTTCATCTGCTCAGACATCACCGATCCGGCTGCTATCGAACGAGCGTTCGATAGCATAGACGCCTGCTTTCATCTGGCCGCGATCGCATCGGTCGCGCGTTCGAGCAGCGAGTGGCGGCGAACGCACGAGGTCAATCTCACCGGCACGATAAACATTTTCGAACAAGCGCGCAGGCTACGCGATCGTCAGGAAGTCCCGGTCGTCTACGCTTCGACGGCGGCTGTCTACGGTGATTGCAACAGTGTTCCGATAAGCGAGCAGGATCCGGCGGCGCCACTGAGCGCCTATGGGGCCGACAAGCATGCTTGCGAGCTCCATGCGCGGATCGCTGGTTCGGTTCATGGCATACCGACGGTCGGTTTGCGCTTTTTCAACTTATATGGTCCGCGACAGGACCCAAACTCACCCTATTCCGGAGTTATTGCGATATTTGCTGACAAATTAGCTCGTGGAGAACCTGTGGAGATTTTTGGCGACGGCCAGCAGGTGCGCGACTTTACCTATGTTGGCGATGCTGTTTTCGCCCTCGGTCAGGCGCTGCGGGCTGCGAGCACCAGCGCCTCCATATTTAACGTCTGCACCGGTAAGGGGACCACGGTCGAGGCGCTGGCGAAGAAGATCGCTGCGTTATATCGCACCGAGCTCGTCGCGTATAAGCGGCCGGCGCGATCGGCCGAAGTGAGGGTTTCCATCGGAGATCCGCGTCGAGCCGCTGAACGGCTCGGTTTCAAGGCCACGACTGGGCTAGCTGAGGGGCTCGCGGCCACGCTCAAAAAGCCTGGATCCCGCCCGGACCTCAGATCGCGGGCCGTTGCCTAAACTTTGCTGCTGATGGGATTGCCGACCCCGGCAGACTACAAGAGCTCAGCTATTGCAGAGCATTGCCGCGGCTAACCTACGTAAACGCGCCAAAGGGCCATCAAAGACATACAGGCAAAACTAGGCATCCGCTAGTTCGGCAAGATTGTGCAGCTCTCGCAAGCCTGCGGCGATCAGCCGGCCGCGCTGTGCGCCGCGGCGGTCGCCGGGAAGACCGCCGGTAGCGCCGGGCCGGACAGCGCAACGCCGGCAGCCGCGCCGGCCAGGTCGCGGCTAGAGCCGCGCGTCCATGAGGCGGAGGTCGGTGCAGTCCGACCGGCATCTAAAGGCCGTGCGCTATCCGGATGGGAGCCGCGCGAACGATTTATGATGCGCCGCGAACTTTCGACCTAAAAACCGCAGTTCGCTGGGGTTTGGAAGGAGGGAAGGAGTTGATTTAATTGGCTGTGTCGGATTTGAATTTGCCTCAGACGGTCTTGAAACGCCCGTCAGGTATTCTACCGTGCGTTATAGCGCCCTAAGAGCGTCCCGCGCGGTGCGCCAAATCGATGAGAGAACGGCGGAATCAGGCGGTCGCGCCGTTGACTCCTCCACCCAGAGCGGTAGTGTTGCTGCGGTAGCTTTCACCTGCTGGCCGCTCGAATTTAGAGGAGCCTGAATGCAAGGCGACGTGCGCTCGGTGGAGCCATCCTTTTCGCTGCACTGGCCGTGCGATCCCGATCTCAGCCCGCTGTTCTGGCTACCCGAGCGGCGTGGGCGGCACAGCGCGGTGTGGGGGCATGTACCGTTCGCGCACTGGCTGATGTGCGGCGCGGCCGAGGGTGATGGTCGAGTTGGGGACGTATAACGGCGTTTCCTATACCGCGTTCTGCCAAGCCGTTTTTCGTGAGCAGCTGGGGACGCACTGCCTTGCCGTCGATACCTGGGCGGGCGATGCGCAGGCGTCGTGTTACGATGAGACCGTCTATGAGGACTTTCGTGCCTTTCATGATGAGCGTTACGCTGCCTTTTCGATGCTGTTGCGGTGCACATTCGACGAGGCGTTGCTGCATTTCGGGGATGGATCGGTCGATCTCCTCAATTTCGATGGCCTCCATACGTATGACGCCGTGTGCCATGATTTGGACATATGGCTGCCGAAAATATCGCAGCATGGCTTACTCTGTTTCACGACACCAACGTCCGTTGGTCCGGCTTTGGCGTTTGGCAGCTGTGGCGCGAGTTGAAGGAGAAGTACCCGCATTTCGAGTTCCACCACTGTCATGGGCTGGGCGTAATCGCGGTCGGCAGTGCTGCGCCGCAGCCCGTGGCTGAGCTCCGCAGGATCGACAGCATGCCTGAGGGTCCGCGTTGCGCAACCGCATCGCACTGATCGGAAAGCGTTGGATGTTCAATGCCGGCGACTCCCTCCCGGACCTTGCGACCACGGGACAGGACGCGGCCCGACCGATCCCGAGCCGGCCGGTGCCGTTCCCGATGACTGGCAACGCGCGCACCCCGTCATTCATGGCGGTAAGTACCGGCTGACTGGCAATTTCCCCGATATCTAGAGCTTGGTTCGCGCCGCCGATCCGGACGGGATAGGGCTGCGGATCGACCTGTGTTGCGGGTTTTGCAAGCCGCCGGGGGTCATCGGCTTCGATAATTTAGAGGGCATCGCCACCCAAGTGGTCAATGGCGCGAACGCCCCCGACGTTTTCATGGATCTCAACTGCGATCCGCTGCCGCTGCCGTGACAGCACCGGCAGTGACGTGCGGGCGTCGCACTTCCTTGAGCTCTCAGCCTTCGACCATGTCATCTCCGAATCATACCGGGTGCTGAAACCCGATGGGCACTTCATCTTTGCCGTTCCCTATGCCAACTCTGCCGACGGCATGTACCCTGGACATTTAATCTTTCTAACTAATCTTTCTAAGCGAAGAATTTTTTCATCACAAAGCACTCTTTAATAAGCTGTTTCGCATCCTACACGAGTGCAAAAT
>Ga0306923_10007121_pt1 | contig 11105 bp, 13 predicted proteins | sample sta12Can44000108_FD_203841 | JGI IMG/M metagenome (GOLD analysis project Ga0306923, IMG submission 203841) | Lab enrichment of tropical soil microbial communities from Luquillo Experimental Forest, Puerto Rico - statanox.12C.anox.44.000.108 (v2)... | ecosystem: Environmental > Terrestrial >...
GCCGGACGAACTGTTCCATGGGTGGTAAGACAGGGGCTGAAGCGTCGGCGGCGCTCCGGGGTTGTCGTGGGTGATCGCCCAGGGTATCCAGGTGAAGAACCTGGATCGATAATCCCCGGGGCTCCTGCCGACCCGAACTAACGTTGGGCTGCGCCCGATGCGCGGTAGTAGCGGGCGGCGAATTCCCCCGGCTGGGGCTTCATGTGGATGGCGCTTTAGCGCCGATTCCGGCCGTTCGCGCGACCGTGATCAAACCGCCCAGTTCATCGGCTTAAGAATGAGCTTGAAGCCGATCAACCTCTAAGCGCAGGCGCATGACGATCGACCGGCGTTGAGTTGCGGCTTGTCAGTGACTTAAAGCATGATGATCGCAACACCGGTTGCGTTCCCCCCAAGTGTCCAGTGGGTCCAACCCGCTAAAATGGCGCGCTCTATCTGAGGGTTTGTCGATAAGCCTGCCTAAACGCCTCGACGGCCGGTCGGCCAGGGTGCTCTACGCAGTAGTTGTACGCCCACTCCTCGGCGTTGGGGATCGCGGCCACATCGATGGCTCTGCTACCGAAGCGCGCTGCCTGATAGCCGGTATAGAACAGAGATGCCGCGGCCCGATCGTCTGGTGATAACTCCACCAGCCTTTCGCACGTCGCCCCCCGGATACTGACCCAACGGTCGCCGGACGTCGGCTCGGCTACTGGGGCTGGGGCAGGTGCCGGCGCCGATACCGGGGGCGACGGCGGTGCAGCGGGGGCGGCGGCCTCCGGGGGCTGCACGCAGGCGCAAAGCGAGCCCGACAGCACACCCGATACCAGTACAAAGGCGGTCTTCCCATTCATCGCGTTGCTCCGGTGGCAAGGAAAATCTACCTCCGCGGGCATTTCCGTAGCTGCGGCATCGGAGGCCGTTTCAACCGTTGGGATATAGAAATACCCCAGCCGCTCTAATTGACACATATGCGTAGAGGGGTCACGCTCGATAGTTTCCCGTCGTTCCGGTCTGCGGCTATATTCTCGGTAAGGCTCCCGGCCAGATGTCGACGCAGCCCGACACCTGGCCCAAGGGAGCCGCGAGCTGGACAGCAATTCGGAGCCAACACAGCGAGTGAGGCCACAGCGATGACGAAGTGTCTGCTTTACATGGCGCCGATCGTCTTGATCGGATTGGTGGCTACCGAGGCACCCGCCGCTTCGGCTGCCCGGGCCGGCAGCATGGGTCGCAATATCACTGCCACCGCCCCGGAGGGGACAGGCGTGCCGCTGGGCCTCGTGTGCCAGAGGGGGGGACGAGGCGGCGGCGGTGCTCGCGCCGGTGGCGGCGGTTATCGCGGCGGCGGCGCTCGCGCCGGTGGCGGCGGTTATGGCGGTGGCGGCGGTTATCGCGGCGGCGGTTCCTGGGCCGGTGCCGGCCGGGGCAACTTCAGTGGCGCCAGCGCGAACCGCGGCAATTTCAGCGGCGCCAACGTGAACCGCGGCAACTTCAACAGCGCCAATGTGAACCGCGGCAACTACGGCAACGTCAACGTCAACCGCGGCAACTACGGCAACGTCAACGTCAACCGCAACGTCAACGTCAGCGGAGGTGGCTACGGGGGCGCTTATTACGGGGGAGGTTGGGGCGGCGTCGCCGCCGGCGTCGCGGCGGGTGCGATCGTCGGCGGTGCCGTTGCCAGTACGGCCTATCCGGCCCCGGCATACCCATACCCGTACCCGTCTTGTCCATACCCAAATTACCCGAATTGCGGACTTTGAGCGGCTCCGGCACACTTGGCTTTCTGGGGTAGCGATCCGGCGAGGATGCGCGAAACTGTTCCGGCCCCGCCTGTCATTGTGCGTTTCCGTACAAAAAGTTACGATTTTGATAGACGTTCATCACGATCAGGTTGTAAGGTAGTGTAACCCGATCGTTAGCCGAGTAAACGCCATAACCCTACTGAGAGCGCGACGGATCATTACTTACGATGATCGCAACCATCCTGTTCTGTGCCTCGGCCTGTTCATCGGCAGTGGATATGTACGGTAGGCGCTCGCCGGTCCAGTGCAACCGAACCCGGTTCTCCGGTATCTTGTGGGTGTAAACAAGAGCCTCGAATACCGCTTCGGCGCGTCGTTGGGCTAGGTGCTCATTAAACTCCGCCGAGCCAACCGAATCTGTCTTGCCAATGATCGTGGCGACGAAGGCTGGGGTGCTTTGCATCATCCCGGCCACGTCGCGTATATGGTCTTGGTCTTCAGGCGTTAACGCGTAGCCGTCAGTGGCAAAATAAACAAAATGGGCCGTTGACCCCGCGGGCAGCGGCAGGCTCGGCGCCTGTTGTGCTGTCGCAGCGTGAACTGCAAAAAAGCCCATAATCGCTGCGGCTGCCAGGCTCTTCGTTACTCTCTGCTTCGTCATTGACGTTCCCTTTCTCTGATGGTCTGCCCCACCGTAGTGGTGTCCCCTCCACGAGAAGGTTGAGCTTAGCCGAAGGAAGGACGTAATGGCTTGTGTGGCTAGATATTTCTGAGACAGGACACTAGCACCTTCGAGACACCTTGGCAGGATGACGGTTCTTCCGCAGTTGAGGGTACACGGCTGTGCGCACCCGCTGACGGCACCGCCGCCCGTGACCCTGAGCTGTCATCCCCAGAGCCAAACCCAGGCACGGGCGAGAGCGCCTTGTGGCGCTGACGGGTCAGCAATTACATCAGTGGCATGCAAATCAGGACCCGCTCCAGCGGATTGTGAGCATCCCATGGCGAGAACCTGGCGACGGGACAAAAGCAAAACATCACCATACTAAGAAACAGCAGCATTGGTTGAACGCGTAGATATGTCGGACCAACCCAATTGTGCTGGCATATCTGTGAGAATTCGTGAGCCAGCAACCATCGACGATGCTCCGCAAGTAACGCGGTTCCACAGTGATGACGTGCCGGCCAACCGAACCGCGAATTTTATTCGCGAAAGACGTAGAGCGGTAAAGTCGTACGTCTGCCCTAATCTGCCCATAGGCGGGGCGGTGTGGTACCGCGCGCGAAAACGTGTGCGTATTGCAGAGGTCTTCTGTGCTACGGTCAGGCGATGGACGATGGGGACGGCTACTTCGGAGAGCGTGTCGCGCAGAGGTACGATGAGGCGAACGCGGACATGTTCGAGCCGGGCGTTGTGGACGCGGTGGTCGAGGTTCTGGCGGGGCTGGAGGCCGCACCGAGGAGCCGCCCCAATGCGGCGCGGCAACCGCATGGCGGCGCGATCGCGATCATCTCTCGCGCCGCTCTCGAGCGCCTCCTATACGTGGGCTCCAATCAAAGGGCCTGGACCCGGTTCCAAGTTGCGTCATAGACGCAGTTCGTGATCGGACTTGTCGACCGACCTGTGAACACAAAATTGGGATCGATTTGGCCCTGGACCGTCTGACCTTGCTGGCTGACCATCGTCAACTGACCTTGTGGATTGACGTAGCCCTGAAAATTCAGAGTTCCCCCCGCCGCAAGAACCTGGAACGTGGCAAGACCGTTGCGGATGGTCAAACTTCGACCGCTGACAAAATCGAGGCACCCGGGGGTCACGTTCCTGGCAACTGAATTACCGTAATATCCATCAAAGGCTGTGGTTGTGTTGCTGGGCGATCCAGGCGCCGGAGTCCCGGTCGGCGAGGCTGCAGCCGGCTGGGCCGGGTACGCCGTTGGCGGCGATGATTGCGGGGTGCAAGCCGAGATCGCGAGGAGGGATATCCCCAACAGGCATAACCGTTTCATCTGGTCCTCCCTGGAAAGTGTGCGGACGATTGTCCGGACTGGTTCATACGGTCCTGACGAGGCTCGCCCGCCGGCCGAGACTAAACCGTCGGTTTCGTCGCCGACTATGCAAAAATTGGAAAAAATTTCACGGGGCGGTGAATCGCACTCCCGGGGTGCGTTGGAGAGTGGTCGATGGGGTCTCGCCAAATGTCGCCCGATATGTACCGGCGAAGCGCCCCAGCTGCGTGAAACCGAACCGGTGGGCAACTTCCCGGACCTTGACCTTGTCAGGATCGGCGTCGCGTAGCACGCGGCGGACTTCCTTCAACCGGCGCAGCAGCACATATTGGGTGGGGGTCATGCCGATAAATTCGGCGCTGCACAACCGAAGTGTCCGGTCGCTCACCACGATCCGGTCGCACAATTCCGGCATGTGCAGAGGCCGACTGAGATATTCCGCCAAGACCTCTTCGAACCTGACCATGATCCTTGCATGGTGGCGCTCGGCGTACCCGTCGGTCCGGGCGCTGGCGGTCGTCAAACAGGTGACCAACACCTGGATCAGACCCTGTTCAATGGCCCGCGCGACCTCGGAATGCGACAAGATCTTGGACTTTGTCTCGGCGAGGCGACACGCTTGCGCGTGCAGGCGTCGCAGGCGAGCCGCAAGACGCGGGGAAGGCTGCAGAGCTCGCCCCTCCGGTGGCAAAGAGAAGGGCGTTCCGGAGAGAGCCCAGCCATAACGTTCGAGCTGCGCCGGGTCCATGGCTATCACGTTCCAGACGGAAGGTCTCGGCGTCGACTGGTGCAGCCGCTCGCCGCGGCTGTGGAACATGAGGTCACCCGCCTGCATTTCTTTGCGGCGCCACACCGGCAACGGTTCCGAACCCACCGGAAACGTCACAAAGGCCAGCCCAGGACCCAGCTGCACATAGGCTACGCGTGGGGAATCTTCCTTGCACCGTAACACCTGCAGATGGTGCAGCTCCGCCCAAATGATGCGGGCTCGAAACTTGGCTCGAGGCACGATGACGGCTTCGATTTGCGCCTGGCGAAGGCTCGCCTCGTAGTGATCAGGCTCGAGGAATGTGCGCGTGCCAGCACCCGGCATTTTCTTCCTGCAAACTCGAGAAAGCATAATGCGGCTTATGGCTAAGCGTAGATCGGCCCGGTGGAGGGGGACTATGCAGATTTTGGAGATCCCGAGACCTTGCGCCAGCACGTGACCGCCGAGGTCCGCGGTCTGTCACGCCCGATCGCGGTCGATCGCGCGGCTGATCGCCGCGAAGATTAGCGCGGTCGACCAGCCGAGCATCAGCGAACCGCAAGTGGCCGCCAGCGCGCCAAAGATACGGTAGCCCGGCGCCAGCACGATATCGCCATAACCCAGCGTCGCAAAGGTAACGAGCGAGAAGTAGAAGGCATCGTCGTAGGTCTGGAGTGCACCGAGCAAGACGAGAAACCCAGCCCACAGTCCCACCTGCGCGAAATGACCGAAGAACAGCGGCACCACGGCGCCGAGCGAGATCCAAAAGGTCCGTCGGAGCTCGGTTGAGCTGTGCGTGCGGCGGTCGATGAAGCGGCCGCTCGCGAGCACAATAGCCTGCGCCAGGACCTGCAACGCCACTGTGGCGGTCACCGCAAGGAGGATCGCGGCTAACCGGCCCACCGGCGCCTCCCAGACCGTGCATTTCCCAACGCTCTGTTTTCCGGATGCTGGCAGAGCACGCCATTCTGGAATGCACCATTGCCGGTGATGCTGAGCGTCACGTCACGCGACGGCCGATCCCGGCGCCGCGGTAGGCGCGCCGCGCCAGGCCTCAAGTAGCGTGAACGCGATGGCGATCAGTGTCGGGCCGATGAACAGACCGAGGAAGCCGAACGCGACAAAGCCGCCAAACACGCCGAGGATCGTCAGGCTCATCGGCATTGCCACGCCAACGCCGATCAGTAAAGGCTTGATGAAATTGTCAATTACCGTGACGATGAGGCCCCAGAAGATCATGAAGACGCCCCAGCCCTGCTGGTCCTGACCAAACAGCCAATACGATGATCAATGGCGCGCCGATCTGGCTGAGCGCAAGCAGCAGGGTGAGAAAGCCGAGCAGTACGGCGCCCGGGACCCCCGCCACGGCCAGGCCGATCCCCATTATGATGGCCTGGATGGCGGCTGTTCCCACCACCCCGTAAGCCACACTGCGCACCGCACCCCCCGCGACGTCCAGCGCGGCAGCGGCGGTCTCACCGCCAAGCCGCCGGAGGATGTCGCGCAGCGTCGCCGCCAGCGCATCGCCGCTGACCCAGAGGAATGTCGCCACAACCAGTGACAAGATGATCTGCACAACACTCTGAGCGAGCGCACTGGCCGCCTCGACGAACACTTGCCGCAGCGCGTCGGAGTAGGGTTCGAGCACGGCCCGGATGCCGCCCTGGGCGTGCATCGCCTGGTCCCAAATGCGGGCCAGGCGCTCACCGACGATCGGCAGACCCGCAAGCCAGGAGGGGACCTGCGGAGCGCTCGCGAAGTAGTCCTGCAGACGACCCGCCCCTTGCGTCAGACGCTCGGCGAGGCCGGGCGCCACCGCCATCAGGGGCAGGACAACGACGGCGAGCGCGAGGAGCAGCAGCAGCGTGGCGTCCAACCCGCGCTTCAGCCCACGTCGGAGCAAGAACTCGCGCAGCGGCCACGCGGCAATCGCCAGGATGGTGCCGAACAGGATCCCGGTGGTGAAGGGTCGCAACACCGCCAGAACGCCGATAATCAGACCTGCGAAGAGCAGCAGCAGGATGGCGTGCTCGAGGAGCTGCGTGGTGCCGCCCGCGGAGGCCGCACGCGCCCTGTCTTCAAGCGATGGGAGTTCGTTTGCCACTGCCATTGATCACCTCTTGATGCATCTGCGAACGCGAGTGGGACGCGACACCAAATGACGCCGCTGTGCGTGAGCAGCTTTGCGACCGCCCTTATCGGCGGCCGGTCTGTTCCAATCGCAGGTCGGGCGGCGATCGCTCTCCACACCTCCCGGAGCACACAGTCGGCTCGGTTTCACGCGAACTGTCCGCCAAGCGGACGGCCATGGCGGCCGGCCATCGGCTCCGCCGCCGGCAAAAGCAGTGTTGCGGCTGCGACCGTGTAGAGGGAGAGCACGAAGATATCTACGATCCGATCGAGGACAGGAACCTCAAACGAAGTGGGCGACGCCGCGAGGCCAAAGAGCATCAGAAAGGTCACGAGTCCGGTCAGCGCTACGGCGCCACCCGGGCGTCGCCCTCGGGTCATGATCCACCTAGCGAAGCCCAACGAGCCAAGCAGCGCCATCAGCGTCAGTGCAGGCAGCGGCGGACTGACCTCCAAGACCGTCGAGGCGGCGGCTGCTGCGGCGCTTCCGACGAGATTACCCAGCAGCAGGATCAGAAGCTGGACGCGCCCGGCCGCCGGGTCCTGTGCGGACAGGAAGGTGACGAGCCCGAGGAGCGCCGGGAAGGCGAGCACAGTGGGTTCGGCGAGATAGAAGAGTTGCGCCGGCAGCACGATAGCGACCTTGGCAAGGGTGCGCCCGGCACTACCGTGTTCCGTCATGGGCATCCCGCTGGCGGGTGCGGCGCCGGCCGACGCGCCAGAGGTCCCCTCCTCTTGCGGTGCCGGAAGAATCGCGTACAGGAGCCAGACGACGAGTATTGCCCGTATCGCCGCGCCGACCAGGGTCTCGAGCACGCCGGCTCCCAGGATGTCCGCTTGGAAGGTGAGGACCGGGACTACCGCGGTGGCATTCAGCAGCATCGTGGCGGCGAGCGACGGTCGGCCCGCCGCCCGTTCGCGCATCGCAAAGCCAAGGAAGAAAAGCAGCCCGAGCGCAGCCGTCAGCATTAGCAACCGGTCGGCAAAGGTCGCGGCGACAGCATAGGCCGCGCCGCTCGTAGCCGCGATCACCAGGACCAGCGCCGCCGCCTGGCCCGGCCGAGGTGGGCGCGGCATCCCAACGAGAATCTGTGCAACAAGCACGGCCGTCAGCCCGGGCAGTGGCTCACGGGCCATCGTGCCCCAGACCAGCCCCAACGTCGCGGCGAAGGCGAGCCGGAGTGCTGAGCGGTGCCGTGCCATCTCAGGCGACATAGGTCAGAACGGAAATCACCCGGATCCAGAGCCAGGCGAGCGTATTAAAGACCGGGTGGTCGCCCGTGTAGAAGATGACGCTGGCGCGGGCATTGTAGCGCACGCCTGGTGGTGGCCCGTCAGCGGTTTCGAATGCCAGCTGGACCGGGAAGCGCTGCGCCGATGCAAGCCAGCCGCCGGTGCCCTGGTGCGTCTTCGGCAGGCCGGTCGTGGGGTCCACATCGCTCTCGCCAACACCCCAGCCGAGGCTCTCCAGCCGCGCCGGCAGCACACGGCCGGGCAAGACGTCGAGCACCACCTCGGCCCGCGTACCCGGGCTGATGTACTCCAGACTGTTCTCACGCACGAAGGCCTGCAGCCACACCAGCCGCGCGTCGAGGAAGGTCAGCGCCGGCTGGCCCGCCGCCGCGAACTGTCCGATATTGAGCTGCAGGTTGCTTACCACGCCGTCTCCGGGTGCGCGCAGGGTGGTCCGGGTGAGATCGAGGCGTGCTTGCTCGAGCGCGGCCAACGCATCGCGGATCTGCGGATTATCGGCGCCCTTTGGGCCGAGCGCCTGGCGCGCCTGCTCCAGCGAGGCTTGCGCACGCTGCACCTGCGCCTCAGCCGTGCCCAACTCCGACTCTGCCTGGTCGCGTTTCGATGCTGCATAGACGCCAGTGCGCACCAGCTCGAAGACCCGGGAGGCCTGCTCGCGCACGTTGTCCCGCTGTGCGAGCTCCTGCACCAGTTGCGCCTGAGCCTCATCCACCGCTGCTGTGGACGCGCCGACCGCCTGCCCGGCCGCGGCGAGCTTGGCCTCGGCACGCTCCACGGCGATGCGGAACGGGGTCAGGTCGATCCGGTAGAGCAAATCGCCGGTCCGGACGATCTGGTTGTCATGCACCGCGACCTCGACGACCTTGCCCGAGACTTCGGGTACTATGCGCACCACGAAGGCCCGCACGCTGGCGTCGCTCGTGTAGGGTGTCAGACGGTCGGCAATCAGCGTCCAGCCGAACAGCAGGACGAAAAGGACGAGGATGACCAGCGTCCAGCGCCGCAACGGATCGGCGTGCCTGGACGGCGGAGGCGCCGTCGCGATTTGCTCGGGCTCAGCAACCTGCATTTCGTTCATGCCGAGTACCCCTGGCGCACGCCCGTGACTCGGTGGGCAGTTGCCCTCCCGCGGCCGAACTGCGCCGAAAAACTCCTCACAGGACACGAATTCTCGCTTGGCTTCGTTCCGCCGCATCGATCCGGATCGGCACGGCCGCCAAAATCTGGATGCTCCAACCCGTCGTTTTCGCCGCGCGGGTGAACAAAGCGGCATCCTTTCGCATCCAATAGCGCGGCGGGAAAGACCAGGCAGAGCTCGAGAGCCAGCAAGACCGTCAGGTTCGGATCTCTGATCTCGTCCTGCCAGGCATAAAGCGACTTTTGCCTGTCGTCGAGGGCAGCCGAAGCCCGCTGACCCTTATAGCCTGGACGCGCGGGTGTACTCAGTCGCTCGCCGATGATCGTCAAAGAGGATCCAGACCTTTGGGCCTTTCTTTGCTGCCATCGGCCGTCTCTTCACCATCGGCCGTAGTCGGGCCTAACAGTAAGCGCCCGCTGCACAGCGGCGCGAGGTCCTTCGTGCCACACCGGCAGCACTCATTGGCGTTAACGGGCGGCCCACGACAGCCTGCGCGGTGGAGATGAAGCCGTGCATGCCCGGAACCTCGAAGCGCTCACCGAGTTCCAGACAAATACCATAGATGATTAGCGCCACTAAACCAATACTGATGCCCTTGAACATGGTCATTTTGCTCCTTTGGTCGCAAAAATACTAGGTATTTCACTGAGGTCAGGAATTTCCTCCGGGGCCAACTTCTTAGCGTCGGGCGGGATTGCTAATTTAAAACCGTCGGAGGCGACTTCGTTTGCAGTCTTCCATGCCCAAATATCGATGGTGTATTGTGGCGACGCTTTAACCGTCTTACTCGGGATGACATAGCGGCACGGGTAAGGGCGGGCCCCTTGGGCGATCCAGATCTGCCAGTCTACCTCTTTTGTCCGAAAAGCAAGGTGATCGCATTCGACGCCGTGGATCACGCCGCTTCCGAGATCCTTCGCCTCCTTAACCTCCGGCATCAATTCTTTGTAAGGATCCGACATCAGCAAATCAGCGGCTGGGACGGGTCTGTGGTACTTGTCCCGCAACACGTCGACCAATTGATCGATCGTGCCGGGCGCCTCGATTTGAGCATACAAGTTGGCGTTCTTGCCGAGCAATGTCAGCGTTTTCCCGTCAAAGGCCATCTCGACATTCGCAAATCCGCCCATGCGCGTCACGCGAACCTTGTCGGGGCGATTGAGAACCAATGTGCCGGAACTCGCCAATCCCACCTTTTCCTGCTGTCTGGTGACAATTTCGAGGTTCGTATCATAATCGAACGAAATAGCCTTCTGCGCGGCTAAATAGTCAGACATGGCCTTAAGCAGGTTCTTGGCATTCGCTTCATCGGCTCGAGCAACTGATATGCTCGCGGTTACTGCTATCGCTACAGATACAAAGACTGCCCGTGTCTTCGCGCCTTTGGTGAAACGACGGTGACGATGGCGTGACAGCGGTTTTGTCCGGGATTTTTTTGTCAGTTGCACTGTCACAGTTACCTCTCGATCTACATTGTCGGCGTGCCTATAGCGCGCGGAAACCGCCTTCAAACGTCCTGGCCCCTAATGGCACCGTAGCCGGGGGAAGGTCGGCTAACTATTGTTTTTGTACAGGCTGGGTTGGCGCCGGCTGGTTTGCTGCAGGCGGATTTTGGGCGTTCTTGCCTCCGCGTCGCTCGTAACGCCGTTCGACGCGCCCTTGGCGCCGCTCATGACGCCGCTCCATACCGGCCGTCTGAGCCTCTGCCTCGGTGGGTCGAACTGCAAGGCCCAATGCCGCCGCTAACCCCAGAAACGAAAACATGGTTCGACGCGAGATCGTTTCCCATTTCATTTTTTCAATCATGTCCAACTTCCTCGATTTCGACGGGATCCCCCTTTGGCAAAGTCGACATTTGACGACAGAGCCGGCGCGAGGCTTAACCGTCGGTTTCTTCGCCGACTATGCAGAAATTGGGAAATTTCACCGAAGCGGCAAGTCGGGTCGGTCGGTCCGGCACCTTGACACGGTGCCGGTTGTTGGCTTGCCAGTCCGCCATTTGGTTGCAAAGCGCCCCGCACTTTTTCTTGCGGACTCCCGGCCTTCTGAGCCAGGTGAGCCCATCGAACCACCACTCTGGGTGCTAGGATGCCTTGAGAAC
>Ga0306923_10007124_pt1 | contig 11102 bp, 12 predicted proteins | sample sta12Can44000108_FD_203841 | JGI IMG/M metagenome (GOLD analysis project Ga0306923, IMG submission 203841) | Lab enrichment of tropical soil microbial communities from Luquillo Experimental Forest, Puerto Rico - statanox.12C.anox.44.000.108 (v2)... | ecosystem: Environmental > Terrestrial >...
GTTGCTGCACTTCGTGTTGCGATTTGCCTCGTGCCCTTCATCTTTTACGAAGTCCCTCCCGCATTTGGAGTCGGTACATAGAACCTACGGCGGATCGAGGGTGCTATCTTCAACGCGCAGGTAATTGTCGCCTCTTTGCGCGGGGATATTTCAGCGGCTCTTAACTTAGCTTGCGAACAGCAATCGATAACGTGGTCCTGCTTGCCGCGCCAACCGACCAGGACAAAGCGAGCTGACGAAGCGTTCAGCTAGCGTCTCAACTGTTTTTTTGCTGCGCGTCTCAGGCTATTGGATTGGATATGGTCGAGCTGCCTAGAGACTTTTCCTCCTCTAGGTGTATCTCCTCATGACCCTTAAGCCCCGGCACACGCGCCCGCGGCTTCTTTAGTGCTTATCGACGCCCCGAACCGGCGGCCAACGGTCACATATCGCGCTCCGCCAAGCGCTAGTCGCCGCAAACGACTGTGGGCTGCTGGAAATTCAGGCGATCTTCTGCCGCCGTCCCCACCAGCCGAGTAGACCGCCGATCGCCAAGATGAGGCTCGGAAGCCCAGCACCAACGATGGGGCCGGGCACGAACAACGCGGATGAGTTCGCTGTCATGATGGTCTGAAAAGTGTCGGGAATGAAGTAGACCAACTCGGCCACGATGTAAGAGCCGGTCGGCAATATCTCCGTCAAGTCCAAGACCGGTCCTGTCGTAAGCGAACCTTCCTGTGGCAATGACACCGGTGTCCCGAAGCTGCCTTGAAACGCGAAGAAGCCGCTTGCTCCCGGATCAAGCGCTTGGGTGGCAGGCAGATAAGCTCCGATCGGCGTGCTCGGGCTCGGACGGGTGAATCCGAGATAGTTGCCAAGTTCGCCGGACGACCAAGCCGTGGCGCTGAACCGATTGAGCACGCCGGTCAAGTCGCCGGTGATGTGCAGCGGCCCCGCAACAAGCATGTTGTTTGGGACCAGCACATCGATGAAGTACGTTCCGGAGCTTGCCGGCGAGGCTTGGAAGTAAAAGCCCTGCGGCGGATTTGAGCCGAGGGGCGTGTTTGTACCGTTGTTCGTGCAGCCGGCTAGGCAATGCCCGTGCACTGTATCGGCCCGTGCGATGGAGGCGGCACCTGGCCACATTATTGTCGCAGAAATGCAGGCGATGACTGCCCGAGGTAGCTTCGTCATGACGAGCCGCCCTCCCACACCAAACCGCCGCAGCCGTCACGAGCGTCGATTTTCCAGCACCACTCTGTCAATTGCCTGAAATGTGATGTGACCATTGGTCACATCTTCGCATCGCGCCGGGCGCTGGGCCGACGCGTCCGCCGCGAGCACCGCGGAGCTGGTCGGGCCGCTCGCCGCGCGGGCGGCCAACAAAGGCGCCGATGCCCCTTCTGACGCTGCCGAATCGCGGGTCGCGTTGAAGCCGCGAAATCGGCGCAGAGTCGGGCAGCGAGGGGACAGCAACACCGACTTCAGCGTAGGTTGCGCGCATCAAGCGGCATCTCGGTTTGCTCAAGCAGTCCGCCACCAGCCGAGAAGACCACCGCTCCCCGAGGTTAGCCCGGAAAGGCCAGCTCCGGCGATCAGACAAACCACTGCCGGTGCGTACAGCCTGGTCGCTTTGCGGTGGGGATCTGGGTCATGCGTATTTTTCAGTCAAGAATGAATCCGGCGGCAATTTAGGCGAGGCGGTGTGGTTATCAATTTGTAACTAGCTAATGAGGGCCATGATTTTCTTGGCAAACACACCGATCGGATCGCGCGGGACAAGTTCACGTGCCCGTGCAGCGTCGGCCCGTCCAAGTTGCTGCCAATGCTCACGGTTGGCCCAGAACAGTTCAAGTGCGGCAGACACGCTAGCTGGCGTTGGAGCATCAGCCAAAAAGCCGGTCTTGCCGTGAATCATGATCTCAGCATGTCCGGCAACATTAGTCGCCACTACGGGGCGGCCGCACAGCATGGCCTCGACCATCGCTAGGGGAAGCCCCTCGGCGCGCGAGGGCAGGACCAGGACATGATGATCGCACCATATGTCAAACGGTGCCTTGTGGCCGGCAAAATGAACTCGATGGGATAGGTTGAGCGACTTAACGAGCCGAACCAGGACATCTTTCTGCGGTCCTTCACCGAACAGGTTTAATTGCCAGTCGCGTTCTAGCCAGATCGGCTGTGCGAGGGCTTCGAAGAGAATGTCCTGCCCCTTTGATGGCGGGTTAAGCCGCCCGACGCAGGCCATCTGTAGGATGGGATTGGTCGGCTCTGACGGCGCTGAGTCGTATTCAACATTGAATGGATTCCGGACCACTTCGGCGTTCGTGAATTTGTGACCGAGTTGTTTTTCGGTCAGCCGTAGATTGGCTATGGAAACAAAGTAACAGCGCAAGGCGGACGCCAAAGCGTTTCGGCAACGGCCGGCGTACTCGTCAGGGACCCAATTGTCCTCCCAATTGGCCTGGCCGATGGTTACAAACGGAATGCTCTTGGAGATGCACAATTCCATTAAATCTGCGGGTGGGTAAGGCGCGCCGGCCGATAGCACGACAAGCGATGGCTTGACGGCCGCTAGCATCTTCTCAACTTCAATCTTGCTCGAGCTTTGTCCCCTTCGAGTTACCCGCTGCAAGCCGCGTTTCCAGAACGGATAGGATTGCGGCCGGAGCCAGAGGTTAACCCCGCGATCTTCCATTTTGCGGATGTTCCCGTGTGGCTTGTCCCATTCAACGACACTGGCAGAAACCGCAAACCGCCGGTTGCATAACTCAACGGCTGTACGGCTCCACAGTTCTTCCGAACCGCCCCAATTGTGACCGTCCATGGTGGACACGAACGCGACCGACTGTACCGATTTCGGCATGGTCGATTTCAACCTCGACACCTTACGCCCTGTCAAGGACCCAACCGGGCGTTCTTCGTCGAGAGGGAATTAGCCAAATGGACGTGAAATTGAGAAAACGACGGTCATTCGGTTGCTCGGCCGTCTGCATTTTCGGAGGTGCGTAACGCCTCAGTTCGTCGCAGCCGTGGCCGACTTAGGTTTGGCGTAAAACAACGCGAGGGTACCCCACGTCAACGCGAGCAGATACGCGCTCAAAACGACAAAGATCACAGTCTTCGCAAGCTGTGCCACGATCAGCCCGGTCACACCAAACCAATAGGTCAGCAGCGTCTCATTCATGGCCGGCAGCATGGCGAGGATGACGGCGCGGGCGCAAGGAAACGGCCGTTGCTGCAGAAATGGAATGCAAAGGATCAAGAAGATGAGGCGGTAGTCCCAGTTGGACGAGAGGATGAATGTGCCAACATAGATTGCGGCGCCGACGAGCATCAGGTCGAAGGCAAGATCCTGCTTCTGTTCTACCGCATCTGATCTGCTGAAAGCGTATGCTAGCGTGAGTGCGGCCAGGGTCGCGGTGAGCAACACCACGAACTGCCCAAAGCGCCAGCCGAAGCGCGTCAAACATTCGTGGATGCTGGGGATACCATACGAAAGAACGCAGCTGGTGGGCGTATTCGAACGAATGGCAGCCAGTTGACCCCAGAGATAGGCGAAGATCGCGACAGCCGCTGCCAAGGAGACCGCGACGTAGAGAAAAAAAGGCGCCCGACGGTGCAATACGTCGCCCATGTAAGTAATTTCTTCCGCGGTGAAATCGCTGTCAGTCGACGTACGCGGTCGGGTAAAGTGACACACATGATGAAGACCCAACTTTACCTCCGCAAGGAGGAACTTGACGCGCTGCGCATGGCCGCGGCGCGCGCGGGGCGCAGCATCGCAGAACTCATCCGCGACGCGATCCGAAAGATCGTGCTCAAGCCCCAAGCCGCAGGCCCAGTTGCCATCTAGGATGGCGAGCCGAAGCGTACATCCATCGAACACGATAGCCTTCACGACGAGCGCTGATGCGGGGACGGGAAGCGGTTTTCGTCGACAGCGGGGGTTGGGTCTTCCTCGATTCTGTTCTTGCAGGGGCCGTCTCGGCCCTTCTCGCCGCCGAACGCCATCGCGACGCGCTTGTGCTCGCTGGCGGCCGACCACGTTTTCGCAACCCGACGAATTGCGCGAAGCTTGCCAACGCGCCGCCGCCGTCGCCGTTAAGGGGCGGATCGTCACCTTCGGCAATCGAGCCCATCCATCCGGGTGCTGCGGAAAAGGCCAGCGAATTCTGCCTTGGAATTAGGCTCATGCTGAGCGATCGTAGTAACAGGGTATATATTATTTCCGTTTTCCGTGTTGATGCGCCTTACGCAGGCGCACACCAGGACCGCCGCCATTCCCATCGATGAATTCAACGCCGGCCGCTTCCAGCGCGCGCCGAACAGCCAAATCGTTGGCCGCCGTCATTGAAGTCTCGTCTTCGGTTAGCTCCGCCCGGCGGATGGTAGCGACGCTCAGGAGCGATTGCCGGGCGAGATCTTCGGCACTCCAACGGAGAAGAGAGCGGGCGGCCCTAATTTGGGAGCTGGTGAGTGGCTTGACCATCTTGACACGTATGGCCGCTTATGCTATTATTTATAGCATATTAGATGATGCGCGACATAAGCCGCACTCTGTAGCAAAGGCCATTTTCTATCATGGAGGAAGGCATGAAATCGCCGGTGTGGACAAAGTCATGTGAGGGTCGTCGCTACTTCCTTGGCGGCTCGGACGCCCGCATCATTATGGGCAGCGACGAAGGGGCCCTGCTTCGTCTGTGGCAAGAAAAACGAGGCGAGGCGGGTCCCGAGGACCTGTCCGGCAACCTCATCGTGCAGCTTGGCTCAGCGACCGAAGAGCTCAACCGCTCCTGGTACGAGCGCAACACCGGCCGGCAGGTCCGCGACGTGCAGCGCCGGGTCAGGCATTCGGCAATTCCGTGGATGGTGGCCACCCTCGACGGAATCGTGGATGGCACCGAAGCGGTGTTCGAGTCCAAGTTCATGCTGCCCTGGTCCTTCTCGGAAGAAGCCGCCGCCGAAAAATACATGCCGCAACTCCAACACAACATGTGGGTCACCCACCTGCGTACCTCGGTGCTCTCCATCATCACCGGTGGCGGCAAATGGGTGGAGATCGCGATTCCCATCGACCCACTTTATCTCAGCGTCCTCGTGTCGGCGGAGAAAAAATTCTGGCGCTGCGTGCAATCGGGCGAAAGGCCCCACCTGATCAATGCCGAGCCGCCTCGCCCGCGAATCGAGGCGGTCCGCATCGTCGACATGAGCTCCTCTAATTCCTGGGCGGAATTCGCCGCGCTCTTCCGCAACACGCGGGAGGCCTTTCTCGACCACGAACGGGCCAGAAGCGAGCTCAAAGCCTTGATGCCAGAGGATGCCAAGGAGGCCATCGGGCACGGCGTGAAAGCCAAGCGCTCGAAATCGGGGGCGGTGAGCTTTGACGTGCTGGAGACGGAGGCCACCCATGCCCCGGTCCAGTGAAACGGTCGCGGCGCTGGCCTCAGCCCTGGCCAAGGCCCAGGCCGAACTCATCAATCCGGAAAAGTCGCTCACGGCCACGATCCGCACCGGCCGGCCAGGGGACGGCGAGCGCAGCTTCCGCTATGCGCCGCTCTCGAGCGGGCTCGACATCGTGCGCAAAACGCTGGGGCAGCACGAGATCGCTACCTTACAGACGACCGCGATCGACCAGACCGCCGGCATGGTCAATTTGACCACCACGCTCGCCCATGCCTCGGGCGAGTGGATTGCGTCGGATTGGCCAGTCTGTCCGATCGCCGAGACCGCCAATCCGCAGCGCATGGGCGCGGCGCTGACCTACGCCCGCCGCTACGCCCTGTTCACGCTGGTTGGCATCGCCGGCGAAGACGATCTTGATGCCCCGGACCTCTGTGATGGACCACCCTCATTGTTGCTGTCGGCGGTTGACCGCTCGTTCAAGCCGAAAGCAACGCCTGGCAATGGACATGGCCGTGGTGGCCGGAAGAGCGAATCCGTTACCCTCGATCCTGAGCAATCGGCCGCGCTGCGCGAAAAGCTGCTAGCGGAGCTAGGCAACATCACATCGGCTGCTCTTGCCGCGGCTTGGGCGCGTGAGGCGCTCCCCGCCAAGAACAGCCTGGCGGCAACCGATGCCAAGCTTGTGGAGGACGCCTTTGAGCACAGGCTATCGGAGCTCGCACCGTCCGCAAGCGCGGAAGCCGCAGACGATGCTGCTCCAAGCACTGATGCTGGTCTAGTTGGCGCCCAGGCAACGTCCGCGAAGGGAAACGGCGATCCCGACCGGCCTGACGGCATCGAAAAGAGCGTGCTCGTTACTTCGAAACTGCGGCGTTATCGTAACCCGGAGCACCTTCGTTATGTCGCCCAACAACCGTGTCTCATCTGCGGGCGCAAACAATCCGATCCGCATCATCTTCGCTACCTGCAACCACGGGCGCTCGGCCGTAAAGCGAGCGACGAATTCGCCGTCCCGCTCTGCCGCTCGCATCACCGCGCGGTCCATCGCGCTGGCGACGAGCAGGCCTGGTGGAAGGCGGCCGGCATCGATCCCGTTAGGGTCGCCCGCCACCTCTGGCGGCAAACCCGGCTTGATGATCCGCAAGAGCCAGACCAGCCGGGTTTCGCTGCGCGCCCGCAGGCGGAGTCGCGGTCCGATCACGGTGTTTCATCCGCTCAAAGCCGTGCAAACCCTGGAAGCATACGCGAGTGAACAAGAGGCGGATTCGGCGCGAACGAACGATTCGGGACATCGATTCAGACATTTTGAGCATCAAGGACTAAAGTCGATAGTCGACACGCCGCGTTGCCAGCTATTTCGCATGACCGGTGGTGTTAGGGTCACCATCTGTGAAGCCGACAGATCTTGACATCAAGACATCGACCGTCTTATGTCTCGATGCATGAGGACGACCCTCACACTTGATGATGACGTAGCCGCCATACTTGAGCGGTTGCGCAAGAGTCGCGACGCAAGTCTGAAAGACCTGGTCAATGAGGCGTTACGTCGGGGCCTAAAGGATATGACCAGTCGAACCAAACGGCACGAGCCTACGCAGACGCGATCAGTCGCGCTTGGCCGGCTGCGAATTGCAGGTCTCGACAACATTGCCGAAGCCCTCGCCGTTACCGAGGGCGAAGGCTACAAGTGATATTGGTCGATGCTAATATTCTCATCTATGCGCATGTGAGCTCATTTGCTCAGCACCCCGCTGCCCGCGGCTGGCTAGATCAGCAACTCAATGGTTCTGGTCCTGTCGGCCTGCCGTGGCCCAGCATAGTTGCCTTCCTTAGGCTGGTGACCAATCCGCGCATCTTCGAACATCCTGAATCAATTGGCGATGCGTGGCGGCAAGTACATGCCTGGCTCGCCTGCGAAACGGCATGGATACCACAGGCAACGGAACGGCATGCCGAACTGCTAGGCGAATTCCTCGCGCTGCCGGGAGTGCATGGCAATCTCGTACCCGATGCCCATTTGGCCGCGCTGGCTGTGGAACACGGGCTTACATTGTGCTCCACAGACGGTGATTTTGCGCGGTTTCGCGGCTTGCGTTGGCTTAACCCGATTGCCCCGTCCTGAGACGGGCAGGAGGCCAAGATTTGCTTCGCTTAATCGCGCGGGCTTCCCGCCAAGCAACAACTGCATTGGGGCCGATGGCGAACCCAGCGCGAGCGGCTGGAAGCAATTGAAACAATCCATGAAATACGACTGAAACAATTTTGTGCCAGATTGGGTGAGGGTTGAGCAGCCAGTCAACCCTCGAGGAGCAAAGACGAGCCGCTGGAGCTTTCGCGCCCGGCGGCTCTCTTGTTTTCCCCCATTGCTGCATAAGCGCAGCGCTGAATTGAGACTCAATCGCCGGGCCATCTGGAATCCCCGGGCGAAACACGCCAGCGAATTCGAGACCGGGTGTATGAGCGAGCTATTCCAACCCCTCCAGCTCGGCGATCATGCGCTCGATCACGCCAGAACGGGGGCGAACCGAAAGGCGCCAGCAGCTCGGAGTGGTGTTTGGTGGTCGCTGATCCGGTGTCCTTAGGGTGATCGAATCATAATCGAATCACTGGTTCAATCACTCATTGGGTTGATGCGCATTTTGATTCCAGTGCAACGATGTTCTCCGACAATCCCAGAGTCGAGAACTTCACGACGAGTGCTGGCTTTTTCGATTGATCCAACATTTCCGTGAACTCGAAGCTTCCGGTTTCAATCGCGCTCTGCAGTTGCCGAGGCTCAAGATCGAAGGACTTCTCAACCAAGGCCTTTTGTGGGTTTAGAGTAGTGAGGTCGATTACGCTGTCGCCTATCTTGGCTCGGATCATCGGCGGAGTGCGACTTTCCTTCGCGGTGAGTTCCTTGTGGTACGTGAACCGTATACTCGGATGAAAGGGGCTACAGGCGAGGCCAACAGTGCTAGTTCGATATTCGTCGCCGTTATCTCCAGTCGGATAGGTGACGGATTTCAACAAAAGAAATTCTCCCGCCGGTCCATGGTAGGCGAACCATGGCGTCTCGTAGACGCCACGGGTCTCGATACCGAACTGCTCCATCTCGCCTCGACTCAGCCCCCGGAAGGTGCGAGAGGGGATCTTCGCGGCGGCGTCAACAAGGGCCGGATCGACGCCCATGCCCACCATGTAGCGCCGCAAGAAATTTTCCGCCTTGTCGATTTCGGGGCCCAAGCCGGAATGGATTCTAAGCGTGGCGCCTGGGTCCACATGGCGTGTCGACGCGCCAACAATTGCGTAGACGCACGCCGACCCGCAGCGCGCCCCGCCGAAGTACAGCCTGGCCTTGTGCTCGCGCTTTGACTGCATGAGGCGCCGGCACCCATCATCGAGTGGAAAGCCAAGGCGACACCCTTCGGGAACGGTGCGAGCAACGCCGGCAGTCATCCGGTTCTCACGCAGTAGTAATCCGATCTGCACCGCTTGGCTCACCAAGCCGCCATCCGAGTTGAAGAAGATTGGCAGGTCGCGCTTCGCCAAGACGGCCAAGAACTCCCGAAACCGCTGGGCGGCACCCTCATCAAATTGCCCCTGCGCCGCGATCCACTCGGAGCAGCCTCGCCCGCAGGCATTTGGCTCACCCATGGCAACAACAAAAATCATTGGGTCACTTCGGATCTTTGCGAGTACGCGCTCGAGCTCTTTGGGATCGTCGCTCGCAGCAATCGAAACCGCCGGAAGGCAGCAAAGCGCCGCCGCCACACACCGGATAAATTTGCGAATCATAGTAGCGCTTCGTGCTGAGGACCGACGTGAAATCCTACTATGCCATATTCGACTGATGCTACTGGATCGGTTGGCAATCTCGATCCCCCGGACGGAGGCGATGGGCTTTTCCAAGAAGACGGCCGCCGCTGGCTCAGCCGCTGAACACGTACGGTTTACTTCGGTTTCTGCCAGGGGATGCCCACTGGTGATGGGTCTCCTGCTGGGCTCGAATGTTAGCAACCGCCGTTTCCGCCGCGCGGAGCTGCGCAGACCGCCGAATCCGCCGCGGCGCGCTTACACTTCCGCCGCACGGGCGACAGCCGCCACATAAATTTCAATCGCAATGCGCGCGGTGATTCGCCCGCTGGGTGCCATGAACGCCATCGAAGCTCGAGACTCGGTACAGCGCCCACAATTACGCCCCGCTTCCCGTCGTGCTGACGCGCGGACAAGGCGCGCATTTGTGGGATACCGCCGGGCGGCTACGTCGACATGACGAGCGCTTACGCGGCCCAAAGATTCGCCGCCTGTGTCTAGCACTCCGCCATTGGGTCGCGGACCGGCTCTGAGCCCTACTAAACCAAGAGGAAGTATTCATGTGTAAAGTAGTAAAGGAATCCGGCCCGACGACCCTATACGGGCGGCCAATCGCCTACGACAGGGAGATCTTCATCGGGATATGCAGACGGCTCATCATCGGGGAGGAGCTCCGAAAGATCTGTACCGAGCGCGGCAAGCCGATAGGGCCCGTGTTCGTGGGCTGGGTCCAGGACCACAAGGAGGCGCGCGAAATCTACCGTTCTGCGGAGAACTTCCATTCCAATCGGAGGCTGGTGAAAGAAGTGGATGTTTGTTTGCCTGTTTCGGTGAGTGAATGGGAGGAACAAGTTCGTGCCAATCTCGAGCGCGGCTGGCGAGCGGACTGGATCGACCGAAAATACATCCCGCCAGATTGGAACAAAGTGTATCCCTTGTTAGGCGGCCCGCCGGTGTGGAGCACCGAAAGCATCGAAGCTTACACCGAGCTGCTCAACGGCTTCGCCGAGATGCTCGAGCCGCGCGACATGATGGAGCTCATCTGGACCAAAGAGGCGGCCGATGCGGCCTGGGAAGCGGGCCGCAACGCCCGTGAAAAGAACAGCGTGCCCGAGCAGAAATATCAGGAGCGGCTTAGAGTTTTGGCAGAAGTTCAGAGGCAACGCGCCGCCGAGAGCACCGCGGCCAAGCCGGCGACCGCGCGTGATCACAGCCTCGGCCTTCGAGCCGGGATTAAGTACTACCAGGCCCTCGATATAGCGCAGTCGCGCGCGACTAAGCGACGCGACAACGCTCCCCGCCGGATCGAACACTGGCGCGACGGTCCCGGCGCGAAAGCGCGACGTCTCCCCGACAAGTTTGTCGCCGAGCAGGCCCTTGCAGAGAGCTACTGTGCCACGCAGTCCCTTGCGTACGCAGAGATCGACGACCCTATGGGGGAGGCTAGGGAAGCAGCACCCCCGCTCGCGCTCGTTGGCGACGCTGCCGACACCGCCCCCGCGGTCCCGCCTTCGGACGAGACCGCCGCCGACAACGTGTCCGCGGTCCCAACTTCGGAGGGGACCGCTGCCGACATCGCGCCCGCGGTCCCGACCTCGGACGAGGCCGCAGAAGCTGCGCCCCCGCGCGCTCCCGCGGACGACGAGCCGATCAACTGGGTCGGCTGGCTCACGGGTGCCGAGAAATACATCTGGGTCGCGTTGGAGAAAGGTGCGCAGAAGGACTTCAAGCAGCCCTTCACGTCGAAGAAGTGGCTGGTTGAGAAACTCGTGGTGGACCGCAAGATTATCCGGCCGGATCAGGTTTGCCCGGAGCTGGCGCAGTATCTTCCGGCGATTGCGGAAGCTGCACCAACCGTCGCCGCTCCGCGGAGGCACCGAAATGAGCTCAGAGAAACAAATCGAAGCCAATCGGAGGAACGC
>Ga0306923_10007125_pt1 | contig 11102 bp, 10 predicted proteins | sample sta12Can44000108_FD_203841 | JGI IMG/M metagenome (GOLD analysis project Ga0306923, IMG submission 203841) | Lab enrichment of tropical soil microbial communities from Luquillo Experimental Forest, Puerto Rico - statanox.12C.anox.44.000.108 (v2)... | ecosystem: Environmental > Terrestrial >...
GCGATCATGGTCCGCATCTCCGTGTTCTACCCCACGTCCGAGGGCAAGAAGTTCGACCACGGCTACTACGTGAATCGCCACATGAAGCTTGTGCGCGACCGCCTGACGAGCTTCGGGCTGGTGCGCACCGAGGTCGACAAGGGCATGGCGGGCGGCGCGCCCGGCGCCCCCGCGCCGTTCGTCGCGATCGGGCACGTCTACTTCCACTCGCTCGACGGATTCCAGAAGGGGATGGGCCAGCACGGCAAGGAGATCATGGGCGACATCCCCAACTACACCAGCATCCCACCGCAGATTCAGATCAGCGAGATCATAGGGTAATCACGTGGCCTACGACGTCATCGTAATCGGCGGCGGCAATGCGGCGATGTGCGCGGCGCTCTCGGCGCGCGAGAACGGCGCGCGGGTCCTCGTGCTCGAAAAGGCGCCCGAGGCCTGGCGCGGCGGCAACGGGTTCTTCACGGCCGGCGGCTTCCGGTTCGGCTTCCAGAGCTTCGACGAGCTCGCCGAGCTGGTGCCTGACCTCTCCGACCAGGAGAAGGCCTCGATGGAGGTCGACCCGTATACCGAAGAGCAGTTTTACGACGACCTCATGCGGGTCACCGAGGAATGCTCCGATCCGGACATGGCGATGCAGCTCGTGCGCGAGTCGCTGCCGACGGTGCGCTGGATGCGCGACCGCGGCGTGCGCTGGATCCCGATGTTCGGCCGCCAGGCTTACAAGGTCGGCGGCAAGTTCCGCTTCTGGGGCGGCCTCGTGCTCGAGGCGGTCGGCGGCGGTCCCGGACTGATCGACATGGAGTACGAGTCGGCGGCCAAGAACGGGATCGACGTACGCTTCGAGTCGAAGGCGACCCGGCTCGTCACCAACGACCGCGGCGCCGTGACCGGCGTGGTCGTGCGGACGCCGGCCGGCAGCGAGACGATCGAGGCCGGTGCCGTCGTGCTCGCCTCCGGCGGCTTCGAGGCGAACCCCGAGATGCGCACGCGCTATCTCGGCCCGAACTGGGAGCTCGCGCGCGTGCGGGGCACTCCGTACAACACCGGTGACGGCATCAAGATGGCGCTCGAGATCGGTGCGCTCCCGTGGGGTCACTGGAGCGGCTGTCACTCCGTGCAGTGGGACCTGAACGCGCCCTGGCACGGCGACCGGAAGGTGGGCGACAACTTCCAGAAACATTCGTATCCGCTCGGGCTCATCGTGAACCTCAAGGGCGAGCGCTTCGTCGACGAGGGCGCCGACTTCCGCAACTACACCTACGTGAAGTACGGGCGCGCGGTCATCGGCCAGCCGCGCCGGACCGCATTCCAGATCTTCGACCAGAAGGTGCTGCACAACCTGCGCGAGGAGTATCGGATCCGCGAGGTCACCAAGGCCGAGGACATGACGCTCGAAGGCCTGGCGCGCAAGCTCGAGATCGACGTCGACGGGTTCGTCGCGACGATCCGCGCTTACAACGCGTCACTGAAGCCCGGCGCCTACAATCCGGCGATCAAGGACGGCAAGTCCACGCACGGGATCACGCCGCCCAAGTCGAACTGGGCGCAGCCGATCGACTCGCCCCCGTACGTCGGCTACGCGGTGACGACGGGCATCACGTTCACATTCGGCGGGCTCAAGATCACCAGCGACGGGCAGGTCATCGACTGCGAGCAGCGGCCGATCTCCGGGCTCTTCGCGGCCGGTGAGCTCGTGGGCGGGCTCTTCTATCACAACTACCCGGGTGGGGCGGGGTTGATGGCCGGCGCCGTCTTCGGACGGACCGCGGGCCGCTCGGCGGCCGCCGCGAGCCGGAAGCGCTAGCCGCCGTCCTTGGCGTAGGACACGAAGAACGAGCCGAACTCGATCGGCTCGAAGCACGCCGGAAGCTCGCCGTGCTTCCACGCCCCCGGCACCTTCACGAGCCGGAAATCCTTGCGGGGCCCGAACGTCTGCCGGAGCTCCTTCTCCGTGAAGACACGGCAGTGATCGGCGTACCCGTGGATCGGGGTGTAGTCCGGGATCGGCCCGATGGCACGTAGCTCGTGCATCGGGACGACGAACGCAAAGCGCCCGCCTGGACGTAGCACGGTCTCGATCGACCGCACCGTCTCGGCCACGTCGCGCACGTGCTCGAGGACCGCGAACGAATAGACGAGGTCGAACGAGCCGGCCGGGAAGTAGAGGTGCACCTCCTCCGCGAAGCCCTGCCGGAAGCCGACGTTCGGGAAGCGATTGAGCTGCCGCGCGATCTTCGCGTTGGTCGGCGAGACCTCGACGCCCTCCACGCGGAGATCGGGATGGCGCGCGCCCAACGCCATGGCCACACCGCCCTCGCCGCTGCCGGCGTCGAGCACGCGCCGCGGACGCACGCGGTCCACCTCGCGCTCGAGCTCCTGGAACTCGGGGTCGCGCGCGCGCCGGTCGACCAGCTTCTTCGTCTTGCGGCCGATGAGCATGCGGATGCGCTTCTCGAGTAGCTTGAGCCCCATCCGCCAGCGCAGCCGGCGATACTGCTCCTCCTGCGCGGCGACGTACGATTCGCGCGACTCCAGGTGCGTGAGCCAGGAGCGGATGCGCGCCGCCAGCTCGGCGCATCGGGGATCGGGATCCGCCGCCTGCGCGGCCTCGACGATCTCGAGCGCGCCGTAGATGTTCTCGCGATAGAGCTCGAAGCGGGCCGACTGGATGACCGCGTCGACGTCGTGCGGATTCACGTCACCGCTATCCTAGCACTCGAACGACGTATCGGGGTGGCGCGCGCGCATCGCCGCCCGCACCGCGTCGAGGAACCACGCCGGCAAGAGCGGGCGGTAGTGCGTCAGGAAGCGCTCGAACTGGCCGTCGAGGACGTAGGTGACCCCGTGATCGCCGGCGTGACGGCACGACCGCCCGTACGCCTGCACGAGCGCCTTCGCCGTCTCGAGCGCGTACCAGCGCGGGTCGCGCGCCTGGCGCGCGGCGGTCCACGGATCGCCGAGATCCGGGTAGGGCAGCTTCGTCACGACCTGGAAGCGCAGGAAATCGTCCGGGAGATCGACGCCCTCGCGCAGGGACGGCGAGACCAGCACGGTCGGCATCGGCGACGCGCGGTGAAGCTCGAGCGCCCGCGCCTTCATCTCGGTCGACTCGACCCAGATGAGCCGCCGCGACAGCACGGGCTCGCGCGCCGCCAGGTGGGCGACGAGCCGCCGGCCCGCCGCGTACGACGGCGCGTGGATCAGACCCTTCTCGCGGGGATGCGCGGCGAGGATCGCGGCGACCTCGGCGAACAGCACCGGCTCGAGCCGGGCGAGCGTGGTCTTCGAGAGCGCGCCGACCGGGCGGTACTCGATCCGGCGCTGGTCGAGCGGGAACGGCGAGTCGCTCGCGAACGGGCGCAGGCGCGATTCGTCGAGCCCGAAGCACTCGGCGAGCGCCTGCCGGTGGCCGAGGTAGGCCGAGGAGAGCACCACGAGGTCCGCGGCCTCGCTCAGGAGGTCGCCGGCCATCGAGGCCACGGTGAGCGGTACGAGCTCCAGGGTGGCGAAGGGCTCGGCCGGATACCGGACGATCCATTCGCGTTCCTCGGCGTCGACGAAGAAGCGTATCCTCGCGAGCGCGCCCTCGAGGCTCTCGCGCTCGGCCATCAGCTCCTGCTCGGCGCGCGAGGGTGGCATGCTCAGGAAAGTCTCGGCGAGAACGCCGGGCGGCCGCATCACCTCGAGCGCGCGCGTCAGGCTCTCGAGCTGCCCTTCCATGCGCTCGAGATGATCGCGCATGAGGCTCCGGTAGTCCGCCGCCGAGTCGAGCCGGGGCAGCGGCCCGCCGAACCAGGCCTTGGCCTGCTCGGGCGAGAACGCCAGCGTGAACACGCTGACCAGCTGGGCCTCGAGATTGTGCGCCTCGTCGATGATCAGGAGCCGGCGACGGCGTAGCTGCTCGGCGCGCCAGTGGCGCAGCGTCGCGAAGTACGCGGTGGTGGTGCAGAAGATCGGGCCGGCCAGCGCCGCGGCCTTGGCCCGGGCATACGGGCACTGGCACACCGGCCCGCGCGGCCGGCGGCACGTACCCCGCGACGTCGGCACGCGCGCGTCCGGGTAGCGCTCGCACAGATAGTTGTCGCGTCCCTTGACGAGCTGGAGGTCGGCGCCGAACTCGCGCTCGTACTGATCTTGCAAGAGCTTCTGGGACGTCAGCAGGTAGGCGTCGCCGCTCCAGCGCGCGAGCGCCATCGCCACGTGGCTCTTGCCGACGCCGGGCGGCGCCTCGACGAGGAACACGCGCGGCGCCGTGGGGTCGTCGAGCGCTTCAGCGATGCCGTCGGCCAGCTCGGCCAGAAGCCGGGCCTGCTCCGGCCGGGGTGTGAAGCCGGCGGGAAAGTGCGCGAGCAGGTCAATGCGATCTGTCACGCGTGGACGATGGTATCACGCGGGGTGTCGCAGGTATTATCGGGACGTGCCGGGCGACGACTCTCGCGTGCTGTTCGAAACTTCCGCCGGCGGCCTCGTCCTCGACCAGGGGGGGCGCGTGCTCCTGATCCGCGCCCGCGACCTGCGCGGTCAGCCCGTGTGGACCCTCCCAAAGGGGGCGCTGACGTCCGGCGAGACCAGTGAGGACGCGGCCTTGCGCGAGGTGCGCGAGGAAACCGGCTACCGGTGCGAGCTGGTGCGCGAGCTCGTGCCGGTCACGTACTGGTTCCGGCGGCAGGGCCACCAGGTGAAGAAGACCGTCCGGTGGTACCTCATGCGACCGCTCGAGAAGGTCGGCGAGCACGATCACGAGGTCGACGAGGTGCTGTGGACGGACAAGGCCGACGCGCTCAAGCGCCTGCGCTACGACTCCGACCGGAAGCTGCTGAGCAGCGTTAGCTCCTAGGGGGCGGGAAACAGCCGCTCGCCGTTCTTCCAGGCGATCGCCTCGGCGACCTCGCGCGGCAGCTGGGCGAGCCACGTCTGGACGTCGCGATGATAGTCGCGCATGACTTCCCAGCGCGACGTGACCCAGGTGTCAGTGCCGACCATGAAGCGATCGGGATATTTCACGAACACCGCGCGCCACTCCGGGTCGAGCTTTCCGCCCGAAGCCACGTCGGTCCGCAGCGCCAGCTCGACGTAGAGCTTCGGAAAGCGCTCGAGCAGGCGGCCGACGGTCGGAGCCGGCGACGACATGCCGGCGTGCGCCCACAGGAACCGCGTCTTCGGGTAGAGCGTCAGGAGCTGCTCGACCGTCACGTCATCGACGTGGGCCTGCATGAACAGGTCGCGCTCGGCGGCCAGCTCCGCGAAGCGCTTGACCGTCGGCCCGCCCGCGTCGGCCGCGCTCAGGTGAAACTCGCCGATGCCGCGATAGATCCCGCGCTTGAGCCGGTCCTCGACGTAGGCCTGCACGCCCCGATCGCTGTGCCACTTGCTCATGTCGTCGCGCGTCCGGTACGGCCGCAGGAACGGCACGATGGTCTTCGGGGCCTTCTCGTAGAGCTTCAGGGTGCCGTCGTCGGGCGTGCTCGAGACAATCGCCCGGCGGACACCCGCCGCGGTGAGAATCGAGAGCGCGCGCTCCGGCGTGTAGACGTCCCAGTCCGGGCGGCTGTAATGCACGTGGGCGTCGAAGATCGGGAGTTCGGCGGCCCCGGGCACTGCCGTACCCAGCACGAGCACTAGCGCCGATAGGACAAGCCGCCGCATCGCCGGGATCGTAGCACACGCCGGTGAGCTTGCCGACGCGCCGCGCCGGCGGGGCCGCAGCCCAGCCGGCGACGCACGCAGGTTTCACGCCGCGGCCGGAGGCCGGCAGACGCGGCAGCGACGATAGCCGACGCTCGCCGCGTCGGCGACCGACGCGAAGACGATGCGATTGGCCTCGCCGACTCGCTGCTCGTGGACGCAGCCGCGCCGGCAGATGATGCGCGTGCTCGTGCAGCCGATCAGCGCGGGCGTCGTGCGCTCGAGCTGCAAGAGCTGCGTCTTCATCCCGCCGCCGAAGGCGTAGTGGCCCCAGGTCCCATCGCCGCGTACGATGCGATGACAGGGGACGATCACCGGCACCGGATTGGCCCCGAGCGCGTTGCCGACCGCGCGCGCGGCACGCGGATGGCCCACGCGTCGGGCGAGGGCCGAATACGAATCGACCTCGCCGAACTGGATGCGGCTGGCTTCCGCGAGGACGCGGGCCTGGAAGTCGCCGATCCCGTCGAGATCCACCGCGACCGTGAAGAACGTCCGGCGGCCGGTCAGATACTCGCGCAGCTCTTGCCGGGCGCGCTCGGCGTGGGCGCGCGCGCGGGCGGAGGCGCCGTGGTCGCCGCGGCCGGGGTAGAGCCGTGCCACGCCGCGCTCGGTGGCGTCGATCCTGAACCGGTCGGCCAGCTTCTCCAGGCCGGGCGGACGGCTCTTGAGCCGTCCGAGGAGACGCTCGGACAGCTTCGGCGGAGCCTCGGGCTTGAAGAACTCTTCGAGCATCGTGTCGATCTGATCCATGTCGCTATCCCTCCAGCGCTTTCCTCAAGATCGCCTTGCCTCGCGCGAGCTGACTCTTGACCGTGTTGACCGAGATCCCCCGGATGGTCGCGAGCTCCCGATACCCGAGACCGTTCACGTAGTGCAGCGCGAGCAGGACGCGCGCCTCGCGCGGCACCGTGTCCAGCGCGCGTGCCAGATCGAGCCGCTCCACCGCCGTGCCGCTCCGCCCGCCCGGCAACGCTTCGGGAGGCGTGCGGCGGCGCCGGCGCAATTCGTCGATGCAGACGTTGGTGAGCACGCGGTAGAGCCACGTCGATACCGCCCAGCGGCTCACGTACGATTCGCGCGCCTCGAACGCCTTCAGCAGCGCGCGCTGGACGGCGTCCTCCGCGTCGGCGCGGTTGCCGAGCAGACGATAGGCCACTGCGTAGAGCCGTACCGCATATTCTTCGGCTGTGCGGGCAAATGCTCGCTCGTCCATCTCGAACAGTTATACGCGCGTGACGCGGAGATGGGTGGAATCGCGCGCCGCAGGCGGTCGCGGGGCTTGGGCACGACCGGCCAAGGCGCATCTACGATCCGGAATCGCGCGCCGCAGAGTCGCGGGGCTGGGGCCGTGCCGGCCGAGGCGCTATGATCTGGAGGCCGTTCGGGCGCTCTGCAGCGCTTCCCAGACGCTCTCGGGTGTCAGCGGCACGCGCGTGATCTCGACGCCGTGGTCGGCCAGCGCGTCCTCGACCGCGTTGGCGATCGCCGGCACGGGCGAGATGATGCCGCTCTCGCCGACGCCCTTCACGCCGAGCTCGTTGCGCGTCGACGGAAAGTCGAGCGCGATCACCTCGAGCGGCGGCACCTGGTCGGCCTTCGGCACGCCGTACTCCATGAGCGAGCCGGTCAAGAGCTGTCCCGCGTCGTCGTAGACGAGCTCCTCGGCCAGCGCGGCGCCAATCCCCTGGACGATCCCGCCGTGGAGCTGGCCCTCGACGACCATCGGGTTGAGAGGTCGGCCGCAGTCGTGCACGGCTGCGTAGCGCAACAGGCGCAAGTCACCGGTCTCGACGTCGACCTCGAGGGCGCACGCGTGGGCGCCGAACGCCCACGTGACGGTCTCCGGCCGGAAGAACGCGCACGCGTGAAGACCCGGGGCGCCCTCGCGCAGAAGTGTCGGGCTTCGCAGGGACGCACGCGCGAGCCGCCCGATGTCGACGCCGCGCTCGGTCATGCCGGCCACGTGTGCGCGCCCGCCGGTGAGCACGACGTCCGCCGGCGCGCACTCGAGCATTTCGCCGGCGACGAGCCGCGCCTTGCGCGCGACGTCGCGCGCCGTGCGCGCCACCGCCGGCCCGGCAACCGCCGCGACGCGGCTCGCGATCGTACCGTTGCCGTAGCCGACGACCGCGGTGTCGCCGCCCACGACGACGACCTGCTCCGCGCCGACACCGAGCTCGGCCGCGCACACCTGCGCCAGGGTGGTCTCGTGGGCCTGGCCCTGCGACGAGACGCCGATCTGCAAGTAGACGACGCCGCTCGGATCGATCTTGACGTCGGCACCCTCGAAGGGCCCGATCCCGGTGCCCTCCAGGTACGCGGACAGCCCGATGCCGATGGGCCGCGGCGACCCGCGGCGAATCTTCTGCGTGGCGCGCCACGCGTCGTAGCCGAAGCTCGCCAGCAGTCGATCGAACGCGGCCGGATAGTCGGCCGGGTCGTAGACGATCGGCACTCCGTCGCGGTAGCGAAGGCCCGTCGTGTACGGCATCTCGTCGGCGCGGATCAGGTTGCGGCGGCGCAGCGCCGCGGGATCGAGCCCGGCTCGCCGCGCCGCGCGATCGAGCAGCCGGTCGAGCACGTACGCGATCTCGGGCCGTCCGGCGCCGCGATACGCGGCGCTGAAGGTCTTGTGGGTCACGACGTTGACGGCCGAGCCCCTGAGGTGCGCGATCCGGTAGGGCCCGGGCAGGTGGTTGATCGAGTTCAGCGAGATCACGTCGCCGATCACCGGATACGCGCCGCCGTCGCGCGTGAATTCGGTCTCGACCGCGCAGATGGCGCCATCGCGCGCGATGCCGAGCCGTGCGCGATGGCGCTGATCGCGATCGGGTGCCGTCGCCAGGAAGTGCTCGCGGCGGGTCTCGATCCACTTCACCGGCCGGCGCAGCCGGCGCGCCACCGCGGCCAGCAGCACGTCCTCGGGATACACGTGGCCCTTGGCGCCGAAGCCGCCGCCGACGTCCGGCGCGATCACGCGCACTTGCTCCTCGGCGAGACCCAGGGCCGTGGCGATCGCCGCGCGCACGGCGAACGGCACCTGGGTCGAGGTCCAGATCGTCAGCCGGCCGTCCGGCGCCTCGGGCTGGACGAGCACGCCGCGCGGCTCGATCGGCATCGCGGCCACGCGCGGCACGCCGAGCCGCGCCTCGACGATCACCTGTGCCTCGCCGAAGCCGTGGACGACGTCGCCGACGGCGCCGTCGGAGGGCCCGGCGGCGTTGTCGGGCCACTCGTCGAACACGCGCGGCGCGCCGGTCGAGAGGGCAGCGTCGACGGTGGCTGCCGCGGGCAGCACGTCGTAGCGAACGTCCACGGCCTGCGCGGCGTCGGTGGCTCGATAGACATCGTCGGCGACGACGACCGCCACCGCCTCGCCGGCGTGGCGAGCCTTCGCCCCCGCGATCGCCGGCTGGGCATACGGTCTGAGCCGCGGCGACGGCACGAGCGGCGGCACCGCCGCGTCGCATTCCGGTAAGTCGGCCATCGTGAGCACCGCGATCACTCCCGGCAGCACCAGCGCACGCCGCGCGTCGATGCCACTGATGCGGGCGTGGGCGTGAGGGCTGCGCACGATCGCCGCGTGCAGGAGATCGGCAAGCCGCAGGTCGTCGACGTAGTGGCCGCGGCCGGTGAGGAAGCGGCGATCCTCGCGGCGTTTGAGGGACAGGCCGATGGGTGCGGTCATGAGATCGTCGTCAAGGTTGAAGTGCGCGCCGCAGGCCGTCGCGGAGCCGGGGCCCCGCCGGCCGAGGTGCGCCCATGAGTTGTGGCAGTATAGGCGCGGACCAGGGGAGGTCACACGCATGAACTATCGTCCGGTCGAGGGATGGGGTCGACTGCCCGAGGGGTGGTCGTTCGTCGAAGCGACGAGCGTCGCCGTCGACGCCAAGGACAACGTGCACGTGTTCAACCGCGGCGAGCACCCGGTCATCGTGTTCGATCGCGACGGAAAGTTCCTGCGATCCTGGGGCGAGGGCGTCTTCCGGCGCGCCCACGGGATCACGATCGGCCCGGACGGGACGCTCTGGCTCACCGACGATCTGCACCACACCGTCAGGCAGTTCACGCCCGAGGGCAAGCTGCTGCTGACCCTGGGCGATCCGGACAAGCCCTCGGCGCTCCACGGCGGCAAGCCGTTCAACCGGCCGACGCACGTCGCGCTGTGTCCGAGGAACGGCGACATCTACGTGTCGGACGGCTACGGCAACTCGCGCGTCCACAAGTACGACCCGAAAGGGCGGCTCCTGTTCTCGTGGGGCGAGCCGGGCACCGATCCGGGGTGCTTCAACATCCCGCACAACATCGCCACGGACGCCGAGGGGCTCGTGTACGTCGCGGACCGCGAGAATCACCGGGTCCAGGTCTTCGACGAGAAGGGCAAGTATCAGGCCCAGCTCGCGAACCTGTATCGCCCGTGCGGGCTCTTCGCCGACCGCCGTAACGGGGGCCTGCTCTACGTCGGCGAGCTGCCGGCGGCGCTGCCCATCAGCGCCGAGGTGCCCAACATCGGCGCGCGGGTGAGTATCGTCACGCTCAAGGGCGAGCGGGTGGGCCGCATCGGCGGCCGGTTCGCCGGGGAGAAGCCGGGCGAGTTCATCGCCCCGCACGGCTGCGTCGTCGACTCGCGCGGCGACCTCTACGTGGCCGAGGTGTCGTGGACCGCCGTCGGCAAGGACCTGAAGCCCCCGCGGGAGATCCGCTCGCTGCAAAAGTTCGCCAAGATATGACGACCGCCATGGCGCATCGGCTCCTCGCGGCGCTGGCGGGCTCGGCGGCGCGCCGGTACGGCGGGGAAGTCGTCTCAGAGCTCGAGCACGCCCTGCAGTGCGCCGAGTTGGCGCGCGATGGCGGTGCCGACGAGGAGCTCCAGCTCGCGTGCCTGCTGCACGACGTCGGGCGGTACGCGATCGACCAGGCGCTGGTCGCCGACACCCTGGAGGCGACGCGGGCCGCACCAAGCGGGCGGGGCCACCACGAGCTCGGCGCCGAGTTGCTGGCCCCTTGGGTGCCCGAGCGGGTCGCCTGGTGCGTGCGCATGCACGCCGACGCCAAGCGCTATCTTTGCGCGACCGACCCCGGATACCTCGATCGCCTCTCGCCGGGCTCGCGCCACACCCTCCGCCTTCAGGGGGGCATCATGTCGCCTGACGACGCCGCACGGTTCGCGGAGCATCGATGGGCGCGGGACGCCGTCGCGCTGAGGCGGTGGGACGACGAGGCGAAGGTAGTGGGCAAGCGGACCCGCTCGCTGGACGACTGGGCGCCGCTGGTTCGGCGCGGGGTGGCGCGGTGAGCCCGCTCGCCGACGCGCAGGTGACCGCCGAGCTCGCCCAGACCCCGGGCTGGAAGCGCGCCGGCAAGGCGATCGAGCGAACCTATCGGTTTCCGGATTTCGAGGCGGCCATGGTCTT
>Ga0306923_10007144_pt1 | contig 11093 bp, 12 predicted proteins | sample sta12Can44000108_FD_203841 | JGI IMG/M metagenome (GOLD analysis project Ga0306923, IMG submission 203841) | Lab enrichment of tropical soil microbial communities from Luquillo Experimental Forest, Puerto Rico - statanox.12C.anox.44.000.108 (v2)... | ecosystem: Environmental > Terrestrial >...
GTGCCACCGCGGCAGCATTGACTGTTAGAGTGGCGGTGTTGCTGGTCACGCTGCCAGTCGAGTTGCTGACTGCCACGCTGAACTGCGATCCGCTATCCGATGTCGCAGTCGCCGCAGTTGTATATGTTGCTGATGTCGCGCCGCTGATGGATGTCCCGTTCCTCCACCACTGATAGCTGAGCGGTGCGGTGCCAAAGGCGGTGACTGAGAATGTCGCTGTCTGACCGACAGTAACAGTCTGGCTGGCCGGCTGGGTGACAATCGACGGCGCCACTTGACCTGGATCTGTCGAACTTGCGGGACCTTTGCCGCTTGTCACCTCTGCGCATCCTGATTGGGAGAGTGTTGCCAACAATACGATCAGGAATAGGAAGAAAACATATGGGCAACAACGAGACGGAACCTTGCATTTATTGTGAGCGCTAAACGAACCCCACCTTGTGAAAGATTGTGTCGCATCGCAATGTTGCGACATGAACAAACGCACAAAGAAGGCATGGACGAAGTGTACTCGGAGTTGGCTAAGCTTTAAACCTAGGTACCCCATTCTGCCAATACTTTAAGTGCCAGTCGCGAATGAGCACCACTGGCCATTAGAGTAGTTGAAGGGCAGGTTTCGCTCTCTGTACCAACACCTGTACTGTGAAGCTCGACCCCTAAGGCGGGATTATTAGGGGGCTGCGCCGCTTGGCTCGCCCGCGTTCCCTGTCGCGTCTACACGCTGCGAGGTTTGAGGTTTGAAACGTCGAACGGTCTGAGGCGGCGCCTTCTGGTATTCGCCGAACGTACGGCTTGCCATTTTGCTCACCGAATTATTTGTGTCAGTCCAAGCTTGCGCGAAAAGGTGATTGCAGGCAGACTCGCATGTTCGGAACGAACTGTGGTTTTCGGATCCGGCAGTAGCAACGGAGTAGACCCATCTCGTTTTGCGCCGACTCCGGAAAGGGCACAGCGAGCCGCCCAACTGCGATCCGATTTGGGCATTCCTGCTTAGGTTTCGTCGGACGCTCAAGCGCCTATCTGCATCCCGAGTTAGTGAAAGCAAGCTTTCCTCCAACTCTGTGACCGGTTCCCAGAAATCCGATTGCTGCTCGTGGGATCCACTGAGGAACAAGATATCCTTGATCATGAGACTCGTAAAATGTCTCGAGACACATCCACGCATTATCCGGCCAGGGGAGACCCTGGACATCGCGCCATACTATTCTCTAATGGACTTTTTGGTTCTACCAAGCCAGCTTTCCCAATGTTGTTTTGGAGGCTTATGCCGCAGGGAAACCCGTAGTGGCTGCCAGGGCGACGGGTACGGTGGACGCTGTTGTGGATGGAGAAACGGGCCTCCTATTTCCCATCGGTGATGTACCAGCTCTTGTCAGCTGCCTACATAACGCTACTCTGCGACAAAGTTGCGGCCACCAAATTTGGGGCTGCCGGGCAGCATCTGATCAATCGCGAGTTTCGGCAGCCGGCAGTGTGGAATGCCCTGAAGGAAGAATATTGCCGACTCCTGCAGATCGAAAGTCAGTCGCGAAGCAAATCGCTTGTTTCAAAGGAGCGGCAGATTTGGTGGGACAAACCGATGAATAGAGATCGACAAGGAGTTTTGAAGAGAATCCTGGACTTCGTCTCTGCTACTGTTGGTTTAATTCTCCTTTGCCCACTCCTCCTACTGGTTGCCCTTGCGATTCGGATAAGCATGAGTAGCCCTGCACTCTTCCGGCAGACGCGCGCCGGACACGGAGGAAAAGCTTTCAGGATACTTAAGTTCAGAACAATGATTGACGCTTACGATCCAGAAGGGCGGCCCCTGTCGGACAAGGTGCGGATCACGTGGCTCGGCCGCCTCCTCCGTAAGACAAGCATTGACGAGTTGCCACAGTTGCTCAACGTTCTGAGCGGAGAAATGAGTTTGGTCGGCCCACGTCCGCTGATGATTGAATACGTAAAACTCTATGCTCCATGGCAGGCTCGTCGTCTCGAAGTCAGACCCGGCATAACCGGTCTGGCCCAGATTAAGGGGCGCAATAAGTTAAGTTGGGAAGAGAGATTCGCTCTGGATGTTTGGTACGTCGATCACCAAAGCCTGCTCCTAGACCTGCGAATCTTGCTATGGACAGCAGTCAACCTGCTCAGGCGTAACAGCGTCGGCGGAGACGGCGATCTCGACGTGCCCTCATTCACCGGAACTCTGTCTGCCGATCGCCCCGAGATTGACCTACGTACCATCAGCAGCAGTCTTCCATAATCAACGACGTTTTTCGGCGAGCCTTCCAAGCGACCGGTAAATTCGGGCAGTGGACCACCAGCACACAGGCAAAGCGATTTTTATATGCCAGAGCACGGGTGTGCCCAAATAGCTGAGGGGAACACTTGAGATAACGCGGGGCCAAAATTGTGAACTTGCATCTGATCGCAATGCCCAAACACAAAGATTGGAGAGCACCGATGCAGAATCATATCCCTTTGATAAGCGATGATGTCATTACCAGCGAGCTCGTGATCATCGGCGCGGGTGGCTTCGGCACCCTTGCTGCATCTGTAATCCGTGACATCAACGCCGCGGCGATTGCACACGACCGCCCGGCTCCCTGGGCTATCATCGGGTACGCGGATGGCGACGCCACAAAACGCGGAACGCGACACGAAGGATACATCGTACAAGGAACCATCGAAGAGATGGAACGTGATTTCCAGGGGCCCTATGGTTTTTCTCTGCCATTGGCGACAACCAATCCCGCGCAAATGTGGCGCGCAGGGCCGAGGACCTCGGGTGGCGACCCGCGACCCTGATACACCCAACGGCAATTTTGTCGGGCAACGTGGAAGTCGGGGTCGGGAGTTACGTCGGACAGTTTTCTGTTGTCTCGGTCAACACAAAGATCGGCGCACATGCCGTTATCGACATGCATGTGTCAATTGGTCACGATGCAGTGATAAAGGATTTTTGCTCAGTCTACCCTGGTGCCCGAATATCTGGTTGCTGCTGCCTCGGGGAATATGCACTTGTCGGGTCAAATGCCACCTTGCTGCCCGGGACGGCGGTTGGTGACCGCGCTGTTGTCGGAGCAAGCTCTCTAGGGAGCGGGACAATCGAGCCAGGTGCCACAATTCTCGGCGTGCCTGGACGCATAATTTACCGCAAGAGTTCTTTCTGTCGCCAATAGTTTCTGCTTCCATGACCGTTCCGCACTTTATAGGTCGCCCACGCGAAACGAGCGATTATCTGCATGATACAAAGCATACGGTCAAGGGTGTTCCTCCCGAAGACATTCAGGTCAAGAACAGTGATTTCCCAACGGCGATGGGCGCAACTGCGAATAACAAAAGAAGGAGGCAGCCATGACTAGCGGGTATCAGCCTACTTTCGAAATCTTTTCAACAAGCGCACAGTCGAAGGTATCGCACCTTTATCTTGGACATACCACCCAACCGTGAAGAACTCCGGCACGTCCAGGCCGTCTTCCAAATGGCATCCGAACAGACACTTCCGTGAACACCTTACTTCAGGACTGGGTCACAAGACAGTCAGAGCTGCGCCTGGAAGCATTCGCGGTAGTCTTGGAGCAGAAAGACTCACCACGGCCAGCTCGGACAAAGAGCGGGTCACGCGGCTCGGCCGAGTTTTGCGCAAGACCAGCCTCGACGAGTTGCCACAATTGGTCAATGTCTTACACGGAGACATGAGCCTGGTCGGTCCCCGCCGTCGAATATCTGAAGCTCTACGCGCCGCAACAGGCTCGTCGTCATGAGGTAAAGCCGGAATTACTGGCTTGGCGCAGATCCAGCGTCGAATAAGTTGAGCTGGGAACAAAGATTCACTTTGGACGTTTGGTACGTTGATCACGCGAGCTTCCTGGATCTCCGAATCTTGCTGAAGACCTTTGTCAACGTGCTCAGACGCGACAGCATCAGCCCCGAGGGCGATCTCGACGTGCCCTCGTTCACCGGGAGTGTCACGGCTAGAGTTAGGCACAAACGCGACCTCCGCAGAGTGCACACTGGTCCTTTCGAACAGCGCTTGTCGATCGAGTAGAAATTGGTCATGAAACGTCACGCTCATGTGTTGCTGGTCCGCGCCTCACGATTCCAGATGACATACTAGACCTTCGTAGCCTCCTAAGTGATCTCTCTTAAAAACAGTTCTCGATGAGTCCCAACTGATGAATGTCATGCTTACGTGTGCCGGCCGGCGCAACTATCTAGTCAAATTTTTTCAGGAAGCACTCAACGGCCGAGGGCAGGTATTTGCGGCTGACACGTCTGCGAATGCTCCTGCCTTACAGCAAGCTGACAAAGGCTTTGTATTGCCTTCCCTGAACCAGCCAGCCTACATGGATGCGCTGGTCACCATTTGCAGGAATCACCGCGTTATTCTGCTGATCTCGCTCAACGATTTCGAACTACGGCTTCTCGCTATGCACAGAACGCGCTTTCTGGAGGTGGGAACCATTCCAGTCATCTCTTCTCCGCAGATCGTTGACACTTGCTGCGATAAGTGGAAGACGTATGAGTTCTTGAAGGCGTCCGATCTCGAAACGCCCGCCACCTACCTGTCGCTGACGCACGCCCAGGAAGCCCTCCTTCGAGGGGATATCACGTTCCCGGTAATGGTGAAACCTCGCTGGGGAAGCGGTTCTGTTGGAATCGAGTACTCGGAAGACGGCCGAGAGTTGGAGTTCGACTACGCGCGTGCAAAGAAACGTCTCTCCAGGACACTTTTGTCGCAGATGAAGGGTGCTGATCCCGAGAGATGCATCCTGATTCAGAAGCGATTGGACGGGCAGGAATATGGACTGGATGTCGTAAATGATCTCGAGGGTCGATATGTTAATACCTTCGTCAGACAAAAGATCGGTATGCGGGCGGGGGAAACGGATCAGGCCACTACTGTAAAAAGCCCCTGGCTGGAAGGCATTGGAGCGGTAATCGGCCGAAAGCTTGGTCATGTTGGAGTTCTCGACTGCGACGCAATCGTTACCGAACATAACTATTATGTACTGGATATGAATCCGCGTTTTGGCGGTGGTTATCCCTTCTCACACATAGCGGGCGCCAATCTGCCGGCAGCTCTGCTTGCATGGGCGAATCAGGAACAGCCTGATGCACGTTGGCTCACTGTTAAGCCCAACATCACGGCCTCCAAGTGCGATGGGCTTGTGGTCGTGGACAACAAAGCGCGGGTACGGCAACGGGCAACGGAGTCGTGCGCCGGTCGGATTCTGTCAAGAATGACCGCATAGTTCTGAGGATTGATGCCAGCCGGTACTGCACTGCTGGATTGTTGAATGTTGAGGAGGTTTCGATGACAACTTCTGCGTGCCAGGTAGCAATCATCGGGGCTGGACCGTCGGGATTGGCGGCCGCAGCGCACCTACGTTCAGCGGGAGTGGAACTGTGTGTGTTCGGCAAGGCAATGGAATTCTGGGAACGCCACATGCCGGCAGGCATGCTCCTCCGCTCGTACTGGGAAGCTTGTCACATTTCTGATCCAAACGACGACTTAACCCTCGATCGGTATCAACGAGCGCGCGGTGTTCAGTTGCCGAGGCCGGTGCGGCGCGATGATTTCATCAATTATGGGCAATGGTTTCAGCGTCAAGCGGTGCCTGACCTGGACGGCCGCCGCATCACACGAATCGAAACCGCCTCGAAATCCTTTCGCGTGATCTTGGAAGACGGTGAGTCGGTCCGGGCGCAGCGCGTTGTCATTGCAACCGGAATCGCCTCATTCGCCCGGCGGCCGAGCCAGTTCAATGAACTGCCACCCAGGCTCGCCTCGCACTCTTCCGAGCACCACGATTTCCGCCGGTTCGCGGGTCAGCGCGTGATCGTGGTTGGTGGAGGACAGAGTGCGCTCGAGTCGGCGGCGCTGCTGCACGAGTCTGGAGCCACTGTGGAGGTCATCGTACGGGCGCCTGTAGTCCGGTGGCTCCGATACGGCACGTGGCTGCACACCTGGCTGCACAATCGAGCTAATCCCCTCCGATGGATACTGTATCCACCGTCCAACTCCAACCTAGGCCCACCCGGGATGAACTGGATTTGCGATAAACCGGAGTTGTTCAGGCGGCTACCCCTCGCGGTTCACACCCGGGTCAAACGGCGTGCGACACGGCCAGGTGGCTCAGGCTGGTTACCGCCCCGGATGAATGGGGTGACAATCACGACCGGCCGCGTGATCATCTCCGCTAACCCTGTCGGCCAAGACGTCCGGCTCAGGCTCGATGACAGAACCGAACGCTGTGTCGATCACATTCTCCTCGCCACGGGTTACCGCATGGATATTTCCAGCTGCACCATTCTTGCAGCGAGTTTGGTGCGGTCGCTGCGCCTCGTCGACGGCTACCCTGAGCTCACGACGGGATTCGAAGCGTCACTACCTGGGCTGCACTTTCTTGGGGCATTCGCTGCCGGAACTTTCGGGCCGCTCATGAGCCACATTGCAGGTACCAAGTATGCCGCACGCGCTCTCACTCGTTGCATCGTCGGACAGCCGGCCAACCGAGCCACAACCAAGATCGCATCGCCCATTAGCAGGACAGCCAGCGCAAATCTCCGCCATGGGTGAACTCATGAAACGGACCTGGCTAAGTTTGACGCAGTGAAACGTGCCGATTTTCCTTCGTCACGGCGCGTTCTATGCGCGGAAGTGCTTCCAACGCCAGTGTTGTCGGATGCGGCACCTCCCTCACGCGTTCGATTCACGAATCTGTACGGCCCCACGGAGGCCACCATTGCCAGCAGTGGACGCGATCTGTCGGCAGTGGAGCAGGGAAATCCGATAGCACAATGGCTGTCGTCGCCTCGAAATTCCAAGTCTTAAGTGCAACTCACCAACGCGAGTCGTCAATATGGAACGAACTTGTAGACCAAGCGCCAATGCCGGACGTCTACTATCGGCCCGGTTATGCACGCACTATTGAGGCGGCCGGTCATGGGAAAGCGATCGCGCTGCTGATTAACGGTCCAAATACACAGGTGCTTATGCCGCTGCTACTTCGCCCGCTTTCGGACTTGCCTTTCGCGGCTGGTGAGACTGGCTTTGATGCGATCACACCGTATGGATATGGCGGATTGCTGCCGCTTAGTGAAATTCAACGGCCCTCGGCAACCGAGGTGCATGCAATTTTGGACGCACTCAGGCAATGGTGCCTGGAAACAGGTGTTGTCAGTTGCCTGATTCGCCGCACCCATTTTTGTTCCAAGATCACTGGGTAGGCCCAGAAGAGGGATGTTCACAGGGGCGCGTGCTTAGCTGCCGTGCGGTGACTTTTGCAGTCGATTTGACCAGATGGGACAGAGAACATCAGCGCATCGCCGGAATGCGCACGGACCGTCGGTCATCTCTCAATCGTGCGCGGTGTTGTCTCGAAGTCACCTGGAGTGAACGCGACGTCTCGCTAGCCGAATCACTTTCCGTTTTCCGCGACATCTATGAACAACGCATGGCCCAGCTCAACGCTAACTCCTATTACCTTTTCCCGACCAGATACTATCTTTCAGTCGTAGCGAACTTGACGGACCATTTGGGGGTAGCCCTGGCCTGGAGAGATGGCCGCCCCGTTGCTGCAAGTTTGTTTCTGGCTGAGCGCCAATTTGCCCACTATCACCTCAGCGGTTCGACTGATGAAGGGCGCCGGTCAGGCGCTCCAACATTGCTTATCAATGCTGGTGCGGAGTGGGCCTCGGAGCGAGGTTGCAGATTGCTCCACCTAGGAGGTGCAGCCAATGATGCGCACGGATTGTACAATTTCAAATCGAGTTTTGGCGGACCGACGTATCACTACTACACGCTCGACGTGATCGCCGACGAGCCAAAGTACCAAGGGCTGACGGAAGAGCGGACGAAGTTCCAGTTGCTTCCCCTGATGCGTGACGGCTTTTTCCCTCGTTACCGCGCCTAAACACGTTTGCCATTTGAAGAGAAAAGAGAACCAGGCTGATGCAACGCGACTTTCGCCTTGTGGAAGATGACGGGATTTCCGGCAATCTCAGTCGCCGCGAACTTGTGATTATCGGCGCCGGTGGGTTCGGTGCGATCGTGGCATCCGTAGTCAGGGACATCAATGCAAGCGCGATTGCAAACGCGCATCTGGCCACTTGGGACATCGTCGGGTACGCGGATGCCAGCGCGGCAAAGCGCGGAACGCAGCATGAGGGGTACCACGTTCATGGAAGCATTGAAGAGACAGGCCACGTTTTCAAAGGCCGTGAGTTGTGGTTTTTCTCCGCCATTGGCGAAAACTGGGCGCGCGGAAAAGTTGCCGAGGCCGCGGAGAAACTCGGGTGGAAAGCAGCGACACTCATACATCCAACGGCTATTTTGTCGCCCCGAGTTGAGGTCGGCCCTGGCACTTACATTGGACCGCTTGCGGTGGTTTCGGTGAATACGAAAATCGGCATTCATGCGATCGTCGATATGCACGTTTCGATCGGTCATGACGCGGTGCTGAAGGATTTTTGTGCCGTGTACCCGGGTGCCCGAATCTCTGGTTGCTGCCACATCGGCGAATACGCACTTGTCGGTTCCAACGCCACGCTGCTTCCGGGAACGGTCGTTGGCGACCGGGCTGTAATTGGAGCGAGTTCGCTGGCGAGCAGTTGCGTGGAGGCGGATACCACTGTCCTTGGCGTTCCTGGGCGCATTATTTATCGCCGAAAGGTTGCCTGGACTAACCAGTAACTGTACCCTCATCTTTCATCTAGCTCCGGGCGACCCAAAATTCGCAGCCTAATGGCGGTTCGTGAGGCGACCGTAGATGCCCGATTTTAGCGGTACATTCCGACCGCCATAATTATGGTCATCAGTGCTCGCGATTGTAAAAGAGCTGTCCTATTGCGTGGTCTCTCACCCGGCCAGGTTTCCGAGGTTGCGTTTTAATTGCTGGAGATTCAAGACGATCAAGGAAGCTTCTGACGAGCAAGGCTCTTTGCTCGATGACGCACATCGCCAGACTAGTTTGGGCGAGCTACTCCGGCACACGAGACTCGGCGAGTTGTCGCAGATTAACACTAGAAACCGCCTACCTTCGACAAAAGATTAGAGATGGATGTCTTGTACGTTGACCATCTGTCGTTCTGGCTCGACCTTCGCTTACTGGCAGCTTCGGTATGGATCGTACTGAGCTAAACCGGCGCGTTGCGGAAGATCCCATCAGGCCGGATGACGAACGAACGTTATCACAACCAGCCTGTGAAATATCACAAATGAGGAACGCAGTAGCGGCACCAGGCGATTGTTCTCTTTCCTACGGGCAACCCGGCGATAGCTATGAATATTCTTATTTCTTCGGCCGGCCGCAGGGTGGCGCTTCTCGAGTGTTTCCGTCAAAGTCTCGCGGAATTGGGTATTCGAGGACGCGTTATCGCGATTGACACGACACGGTATTCGCCGGCAGGTCAACTGGCCGACGCGTATCATATTGTTCCGAAGTGTACAGATGCATATTTCGTTGCTGAAGTGCTCAGGATCTGCGAGCAAGAGGAGGTCGGCCTAATTGTGCCGACCATCGATGCGGAACTGCCGAGCTATGCCAATTCGTTGGCGGAGTTTTCCTGTCACAGCATACGCGTTTGTATTTCGGCACCCGAAACCATTTCACTTTGTGGCGACAAGTGCCTGAGCCACCTGTGGCTTGCCTCGCACGATTTCCCGGTACCGCGACAATCAACACCAGAATGGGTTCTGCAAAATCGGGAACAATGGCAGCTGCCATTAATTATGAAACCCAGAACCGGCAGCGGTTCCGTAGGCTTTCGCGTAGTCGCGTCCTTTGCGGAATTGGAAGCTATTTGTAGCAACATCGATGACCTGATAGTTGAAGAACTGGTTTCGGGAGCCGAACACACTGTCAACGTTTTCGTGGATCGGGATTCTCGCTGTCTTTGCGCTGTGCCGCACCTTCGAATGGAAATTAGGGGAGGTGAAGTATCCAAGGCCTTAACGGTGAAGGACACGCGGTTGATATCGTTAACGTGCCACATCGCTGAAACTCTGCCAGGGGCCCACGGTGCACTGAACATTCAGTGCTTCCTCACCCCCAGCGGAGAAATTCGCATTATCGAAATCAATCCGCGATTTGGCGGCGGTTATCCGTTGGCTCACCGGGCCGGCGCACATATGACCACATGGTTGTTACAAGAAGCCATAGGGCTGAAACCGTATGGGCCGTTCGATCAGTGGCAAGATAAGTTGCTAATGCTTCGCTACGACCAAGGCGTATTCCTTAGCGACGATATCCTCAAAGACGATAGTCATGTCAACTCTGTGTGTTGCGTTCGATCTCGATGACACGCTGTACCTGGAGCGCGACTACATCCGAAGTGGTTTTGGCGTCGTCGGTCAATGGGCCACCGCGGAACTCGGGGTTAAGCATTTCGCCGAGAGAGCGTGGGCGCTTTTCGAGCAGGGCCGCCGAGGGACAATTTTTAATGAGGTGCTGCAAGCCTTGGGCCGATTTCCTGAACCGGCACTGATTTCGAAGATGGTTGATATCTATCGAAGTCATGAGCCGCACATATCTCTCCTTCCTGATGCAGCCGAATGCCTGCGAAGTCTGCAAGGACATGCGGTCATCGGTGTCGTCACCGACGGTCCCCTGGCTTCCCAGCGCGCAAAATTCCGCACACTTCGGCTTACGGAATATTGCAGCCTTGCCGTGTTTACCGACCAATGGGGAAAAGAATTTTATAAGCCCCGCCTCCGCGGTTTCGAACTACTGCAAATCCGAGCGCGGCGCGGCGATCTGGCTTTTACTTACATCGGCGATAATCCCATGAAGGACTTTGCCGGGCCGCGTGCCCTCGGCTGGGATACAATCCGGGTGCGGCGACAGCAAGGATTGCACTTTGCGGAAGAAGCGGCTGTGGGTGCATCGCCGAGAATGGAAGTTGCAGATCTTTCGAGGGTCTCTGAAATCCTCGGTGTACCTGAAAACAGCCGTGCATGAACATCCTTTAGGGCCCGCCTACGGACTCTCTACGCTTCCTGAGATCGCAGGATTCTACTGAAAAGAGTATCCATCCAACACTGGCGGGCCACAATTTTTCCCTCTTGGAAAGCTATAAAGCTGCCGAGGCTTGGCTCACAATTT
>Ga0306923_10007147_pt1 | contig 11092 bp, 8 predicted proteins | sample sta12Can44000108_FD_203841 | JGI IMG/M metagenome (GOLD analysis project Ga0306923, IMG submission 203841) | Lab enrichment of tropical soil microbial communities from Luquillo Experimental Forest, Puerto Rico - statanox.12C.anox.44.000.108 (v2)... | ecosystem: Environmental > Terrestrial > Soil...
CCAACTCCCGGATGGGTCTGAAAGTTTCAAAGCTAGACTCTCTGGAAATTAAAGCCCAGTGCAAATTCTCAATCTGCACTGGCGTGTAGGAGACGAGCGACAATCCGAGCATTCTTTCATTGATTCCGATGCGCGTCCCCTGCTTCCCCTGAAGAGCCATTTCCACGGACGGGAGCTTCAGGGGTAATTGAAGGATGGTCGTCTTGAAGGTGCGGATTCGATCAATTGCGCCATTTGACATTCCGGCACTTTGAAGCTGTGCAAGATAGCCATCCGGGTTTTCGAGATAGGCACGAGTGTCAGAGCGTGCGAGGAGATCCGGCCCGACCAGGATGGACTCGCCAGTTTTTCCCAGCCCTTCCCGCGCCCATCCACGGTCGCCCGTCATGACCCTGTTGATCGCTGCTGTCGACAGTTGCAGAGCAAGAATTCCGAGACGTTCATTCCCGTCGAAAATAGGACTCGCTACGTACTGGGTGGGCTCGCCGCCTGATGCCTCGTACGGCTCGAAATCGGAAAAGAAGACTTCATTGGGGTTATTCGTACTCTCACACTGCTTCACTAATCTTGCGAGATTGCTGTTTGTGTAGGGCCCTTCTTTCATGCTCGTGGCGAAGTCACGATCCTTGCTGACGTCATACACCTGCCGGCCGGATTCGTAGTCGATGAGATAGAGATCGTAATAGCCGAATTTCCTGACAATCGCCCTGAGCGCTTCGTGATACTTCCTGTGCACCCTGCTGTATTCACTGCCGTCTCCCGCGTCAAGCAACTCATCACGCTTCCCCTGCGGGTATGGGTTTCCTACGATATATAGATACTGCAGCTGGATCGAAGCGGGGGTGGACGGCATATAGGCGGTGACGCTCTGCCGTGCCATATGTAGTCTCTGCAGTTCTGGGTAGAATTCGTCCCGGTAATTCTCGCGCACTGCATTGAGTGTCGAAGCTCGAATCGGAGCCTTGTCCATCTTGAAGAAAGCGCGGCGATATTCCCGCATGGCATCGATGAACATCCGGTCGGAACTGAGCGTCTCTACGTGGCTGTGTATGGTGCGATAGTACTCTTCAATTTGCGACCGTTTAGTGCGGTTGATCCAGGTAAGTTGATTGAATGCTTCATCCGTGAGGGCTTTTCGCTGCTTCAGGTAGGCGACAGTACCCGTAACTGCGAGAGTGGTGAGTGCAAGGAGCAATAGAAACGTCATCAGCTTGAAACGAATGCTCCATTGCGCGTACCTCTTTACTCGCACTGTGGGCACGATATCCATTGCTCTAGCGCCTCCAGTCGTCTATAAGAGCGGCTACCAGTGCACTCCAGCCCGTCTGGTGAGAAGCTCCGATTCCGGCTCCGTTGTCACCGTGGTAGAACTCGTAAAACAGAATCAGATCCTTCCAATGGGGGTCTTGCTGGAATTTGGCTGCGCCGCCATATACTGGCCGTTCTCCGTTCTTGTCGCGCGTGTAGATCTTGATCATGCGATTGGCAATCTCACGCCCGATTTCGAAGAGGTTCCTTTCGCTGCCGGAGTCGCCGGAGATGGTGATTTTGAAGTCGTCACCATAGCCCGCGCCCAAGATGCGGAGCGATTCGATAATCAGAAAAGTTGTCGGAAACCAGATAGGGCCCCGCCAATTTGAGTTACCGCCCTTGATCTTGTTGTCGGACTCAGCGGGATCGTATCGTACCTCACTGTGTCCAAACACAAACGGATCATGTTCGTGGAATTTGGACAGGCTCCGAATACCAAACGGAGAGAGAAATTCGTCGGGGCTGAGAAGCCGCTCCAGTATTCGCCGTAGCTGCTCCTCGTTCACAATCGTGAGTTCGTATTGTTGCTTGCGCTCGACGTAGTGACAGCAGCTTTCGGTGAGCTGTTTGCGATTCTCTACGAACCACAGGAAGTTCGTCCGGAACTCGTGAAAGTGGTTTATATCTGCGAGCCTCAGCGTTTCCGCCGCATAAACAGGAATGATCCCAACCAGGGAGCGCACCCTGAACTTGTTGAAACTCCCGTCTGGGAAGCGCAAGACGTCATAGAAGAAGCCGTCGTCTTCGTCCCATAGCGAGTATTTCCGGCCTCCCATATTCTTCATAGCGGCGCCGATGTAGATGTAGTGCTCGAAGAATTTGAGAGCTAGGCTCTCGTAGGCCTTGTCTTCGGCAGCGAGTTCGAGAGCGATGCGCATGAGGTTCAGACAGAACATGCCCATCCAGCCGGTGGCATCAGACTGCTCCAGCACCGCGCCTCCCGGCAGCCTGTCGCTCCGATCAATGACGGTGATGTTGTCAAGCCCGAGGAATCCGCCTTCGAAGACATTGTTTCCGGCGCTATCAACCTTGTTTACCCACCAGGCAAAGTTGATCAACAGCTTGTGGAAGCATTTCTCAAGAAACTCGCGATCACCCTTTCCGGTGCGCGCCTTCTCCATGCTGTAAACGCGCCAGACGGCCCATGCGTGCACGGGTGGGTTCAAGTCGGAGAATTCCCATTCGTAGGCGGGGATCTGCCCATTGGGATGCTGGAACTGTTCGAACAGCATCAGGAAGAGCTGCTCCTTCGCGAACTCCGGATCGACAATCGCGAGCGGCACCGTATGGAACGCGAGATCCCAGGCAGCAAACCAGGGATACTCCCATTTATCCGGCATGGAGAGGATGCGCATCGAGTTGAGATGCCGCCAATGCCTGTTCCGAATGCCCAGTCGCGAGTCGGGCGGTGGGAAGCCGGGATTGTCGCCTTCAAACCACGCGTTCACATCGAATAGGTAGGACTGCTTCGACCACAAGAGCCCTGCAAAGGCCTGCCGCTGTACGAGCTTTTCATCTTTCGTGGCTTTTGGCGGTTGAATGGCCGCGTAGAACTCATCTGCCTCCGCGTGCCTCTTGCTGACAATCGCATCTACATCATCGAGTGGAGTCTTAAGGCGATCGGGTGAGAGCCTCAGCCTTAGAACGATGGAGCCTCCTGCAGGCACGTTGTACTCGTAGTGCAAGCAGGATTTCGTTCCTGTTGCATCCGGATTCACAGCCTCTGCCTCATCATGGATGATCGTCCGGTGGAACGCATCTTTGACGTAGCGGCTGGAGTTCGGAACTCCATAGATGCGCTCTGCATTCGTCTCGTTGTCGGTGAAAAGGGGCCTCCCGCCGGGCGGTGCATAAAGATACCGCTTGCCCAACTGGTAGTTGAAGGGGAGGTTTTTCAGCCGATCGGCGTTGCTGTCATCGGCTATTAGGCAAACAGTATCCTTCTGCGGGTTTCCTGTGATGACGGGCGGCACACCGCGTGGTTCGGTCCATCCCCAGATATTGCGGAACCAGAGATGTGGAATCAGATGCAGCGAAGCCGCTTCCGGTCCGCGGTTCACAGCCTCAATGCGCACGCATAGATCCTCTGGGGAGGCCTTGGCATATTCGACGAACACGTCGAAATAGCGGTCCTCATCGAAGATTCCGGTATCGAGCAATTCAAACTCAAAACCCTTGCCTACGCGATTCCGGTTCTCCTCCACCAGGTACTCGTATGGAAAGCTCTCCTGAGGGTACTTGTAGAGGTATTTCATGTAAGAGTGGGTGGGAGTGCTGTCGAGATAGAAGTAGTACTCCTTTACGTCCTCGCCGTGGTTGCCCTCGCTGGGAGTCAAGCCAAAGAGGCGCTCCTTCAAAATCGGATCTTTGCCATTCCAAAGCGCAAGACCGAAGACCAGAAGCTGGTAGCGATCGCAGATTGCCGCAAGCCCGTCCTCGCCCCATCGATATGCCTTGCTGCGAGAGGCATCGTGCGAAAGAAAATCCCAGGCTGCCCCGTTTGGGCTGTAGTCTTCCCGGACCGTTCCCCAGGAACGTTCGCTGAGGTAAGGTCCCCACCGACGCCAGAGGAGCTTGCCGTGTGTTTCATGCAATCGCCTTCCTTCGGCTGTGACTTCCGGAGTCGTGACGCTTGCAGGTGTTTTGCTGTCAGATTCCAGTACATGCCCTGAATTGAGTTCACTTGGTGTTGTCGTCATCGGTTCCACTCGATCAGGCCTGCTTGATACGGCAAGACACCTTTGCTCAGTAACACGAAGACAAGAAGGAGGATGGCCATACAGCCATCCAAAGGCGAGCAACTCTCCGCTGCAGCCCAAGATCCTGGGTGCTGTTGGAGTTTAAAGTGTCTCCCGCGCAGTTACGGCTGGAAACTGCTAAAACTACCAGTGGGCACGGTAAGTCGCGGCCTTCTCGCCCTCCCTACCGGAGACAACTAACCGGACCGGATGAGACCAGCGGAGGGCGGTCGCGGCCTTCACCGGAACCGCTGGCAGACAACCACCCTCTTGCAGACCCGCCCGTGCAGACTGAATTTCTTACGCAGTTGGACACAACGTTGGACGTGCAAGCCTCGCAGGAATCAGCGTGGCTTCGCCGGATCCTCGAGCAGGGCGCAAATCCCCTCGGACGCGTGGGCGCGAACCTGACTTATTGTCTTCCCGCATAGGAACAATTCCTCGATGGCACAATCTCTAGAAGGCTTCATCCTTCAACTGGAACCCAGACATCGATTTGAGTGCCTTCCATGGGCCGCGAGTGGATCACAATTTGTCCTCCCACCAACCTCACCCGTTCCTCCATGCTCCGAATGCCGATTCCTCCATTTCTTGAAGAGGCACTCGAATCGAAACCCGAACCGAAGTCGGAGATGCACAGATGTATCTTTTGTTCCACTTCTTCGATTCGAATCTGAGCCAGTTCAGCGCGACTATGCTTTTTGATGTTTTGCAGCGCCTCTTGGGTGATCCGGAAAAGACATAGCGCAGTTTCTCTCGGTATGCTTCGAGCGACGTTCTCTTCATGAAAAGCGACTCCAATTGAGTGGTAATCCTGGAATTCAGCGCATAAGGATCTCAGAGCAGCTACCAATCCCAGATTGTCGAGTGTGGAAGAATGCAAGCGGTGCGACAAAGAATGCAAATCTGAGCCCAATTCACCCACCCGATTCCAGATTTCATGCAACTGGCCGCCCACCTCGGAGTCTTCTCCGAGGTTCTGAGCGATCGCTTCCAGGTCGATTGACAGCATAGCTAGCCGTTGCTGGTAATCATCATGTATTTCGCGCGCAATCCGGCTGCGCTCCTCTTCCTGCGCTTCGATCAGCCGACCGCTCAGGCTGGTGAGAGCCTCTTCCGCCTCTTTCCGCTCGGTAATATCGGCGATCACGGAGAGAATGCACGATTCGCCGCCGACGTCCACCAGCTCGGCCGAGCAGAGGCTTGTTCGAGTCTCGCCGTCCCTTCTGCGAAATTGGACCTCGATATTTCGCACGTTGCCCTCGGCGAGAATCTGTTTCAGAAACTGAGATCTCTGATTCGGATCTGACCAAAGGCCGAGTTCCGAGGGCGACCGGCCGATGACCTCATCGCGCCTCCAGCCCGTTCGCTCTTCGAAGCTCTCGTTGACATCCACGTACCGGCCATCGCTCACGCGGGCGATGGTGATGGCCAGAGGGCTCTGCCGAAACGACTTGGAAAATTTCTCCTCCGACCTTCTCAGTTCCGCTTCCGTCTTCCTTCGTCGCGCGCGTTGCCACAACAGCCCAAAGATCAAGAGGGCCTGGACGGTAATGAGCGTAATCCCGGCAATAAAGTATTTCCGACCCTGCTCCCAAAGAGTAGGTTCGCGGGACAGGACGATGCTGCCCGGCGGCAATGCCGACTCTGGGATGTGCCATCGCTGGAGCGCCTGCCAGTCCACGATGACCCGGAGATCGGAGTTGTGCACAATGGGAATGTCCTCGGGTCGCTCACCTGAGAGCACCCGCATCGCCAGGTCGGCCGTCAATTTCCATTCTTGTACGGGGTCTTTAAATACTCCACCAATGCACCCATTCACACAGAATCTTGGCCAGACGGAATAGGTCGGAAAACGCTGTGCGACCTCGCTCAGAAGATCCCAGGTTCCGAAGTCCGGCTGATCCGAGAATTGCGGAGCCATCTGAAACATAACCAGGGTATGAGGAGGGAGCGCGCTAATTCTCTCGAGCATTTGACGGTTTGGATTTCCGACGAGGTCGATCTCCTTCACCTTGTCCTGATAGTGAACGAGTTCGGAGCGTAGGACTCGCAACCAGTTGCTGTCCCAATTCGTTACGCCCGAGATGACGGTGATCGCCTTCGTATCTGGATGAAGGCGAAGCGCGAGATCGATCGTCTCCTTAAAACCCAAAGGATTTGTTACACCAGTCACCCCAGGCCAGATCTTCTGCCCTTCCAACTCCCGTTCGTTGACCGATACGAATACAATCGGCGCGCCCGGAAAAATCTTCTCGCGGTATTTCACCGCGAAACGAAGCGATGGGCCGACGTTCGCGATCACGACATCCATCTTTACCCCAGCGTACTTACGACGATAAATCTCTGCCTGGCTCTCCCAAGAAGGGTTCTCTTCCGATTGGATGTCTTCCAAGTATGCGTAATAGAAGTTGATTGGCCCCGGAAAATGAGCTCGCATGTAGGGTTGAACCACTTTCAACATCTCGTCGCTGTATCTAACAATGCTAAACACGAATAAGACGTTCTTTGCACGCGGTTGTCCTTGGGCGCCGCGACCGGCGAAAGAGCACAGCAGAATGCTCAGAACTGTAAGCCACAAATGATTGGAGAGAACTCGGGTGCCAGAGCAGCGAAAGGGACCACACCGTGGCGCGCTGCGCGAGTTTTCCATGCACTCTTGGCTCCATCAATCGACGAGATCCAGAGTTCAATCGCTAGCTGCGATAGCGCCCCTGGGATAGCTCTGTGTCGCTTAAGACCACCATATTATCCCAACCGCCGGTCGGTCTTGGAATCGATCGCAGATTCCGGGAATTATCAACCGAGAGGCGAACTTGCGCAGCAGAAGATCCAGATCAATCGAGTGCGCTCTCTCCAGAGCGCGTCTTCAGACCTCGCGTTTTCTCTTGACAGACGACTTACATGGATGTCGGCAAACCGGAAGTTACGGCGAAGATTCGTCAAAGTTCCGGTTAGCCGACAATCCGCCCAGAATTCGCCTACTCTGGAGGAGAAGCCTTGTAGGAGAGCAACATAGGTGTTCGAACGGTACACTGAAAAAGCGCGTCAAGTGATCTTCTACGCACGCTATGAAGCAAGCGAGTTCGGCTCGCCCTGCATCGAGTCCGAGCAATTGCTCCTTGGTCTGCTTCGTGCGGATACTTCGCTCACCAACCACTTTCTTGACACCGCTCAGTCGGCGGAGTCGCTCCGCAAGCAAATTGAATTGCAAGCAACGATTCGGGAGAAGATTTCAATCAGCATCGATCTTCCAGTTTCGGATGAATGCAAACGGATTTTCGAATATGCCGCTCAGGAAGCGGAACGATTGGGCATTAAGCACGTTGGATCCGACCATCTGCTCGTTGGAATCTTGCTCGAAGAGAATTGCCTTGCCGCAAGACTATTGAAGGAACGTGGCGTCCGACTCGGCGAAGTGCGCGATGCAATTTCCAAAAGATACGCGGAAGACAACGACAGCGAGGGCTAGGTTAGCTGCGAAGGTATCGAAGCTATAGCGCAGAGCGTTCCGGGCGGTTAACCGGCAAACCGGAAGTTACACCGTTCTAGGGGTTGTTGTGAGTCCGGTTTGCCGACCACTTTTCCGCAATAGTCGATATTACCGATCCGGCTGACGAGGATTCGATTTCTTCCAGAAGTTGTCCTTTGGCACTATCGGATGGGATTGAGCATATTTTTGTTCGACAATTCATGGGGGAGAAAGATCGAAAAGGAGGTGCCGCTTTTCCGCGGGAGAACGCTGCTGCGGACCTTGATGAAGCCGCCGAGGCGGCTTACGATTCCCTGGGCCACCCACAGACCGAGACCTGTACCCTGCTGCTCCTTAGTTGTGAAGAATGCCTCGAAGATGCGCGGCATGTTCTCCTTTGAGATACCCGTTCCGGTATCTGCTATGACGACTCGAGCGCCATGCGATTTGCTCTTGAGGGTGCCATCTTGGTGCACGTGAACGAGGATTTTCCCACCTTCTGGCATAGCCTCCATTGCATTCACCACCAGAGTTGTGACGATTTGGCGAATTTCTCCGGGGTAGCTGTTGATTGTGATGTTCGAGCGATACCGTTTGTTTACGGTGATGCCCTGCTTCTCAAATTGACTTGAATATAGGTCGATAACGCTATCTAGCAATTCCTCCAAGTTCACCGGGCCTGGTGAAGTAGAGTCCCGATAAAATGCCAGAGACTGCCGGGTCAAATGTGAAATGCGGGCAAGTTCTGTGTTCGCCATCGTTAGATACATCCGGGTTGAGTCGTGCAATTCCTGAGCTTGCTCCAGTAGCGACATCAGATTGGTCACCGCTTGTAGCGGATTGTTGATCTCGTGAGCCAGCACGAAGGCTAGCCTACCAGCGGCTGAAACCTTTTCCGATTTGATCAGGGCTGCTTCCGCCAGCCTGTTGTCGGTAATGTCGGTGTTTGTGCCAAACCATTGCACCACGTTTCCGGCTGTATCCCGGATGGGAATGGCCCGGGAAAGAAACCACCGATAGGTACCGTCTTTGCTCCGCAGAGGGAAGGTGTCCTCCCAAGTCTCGCCGGTGTCACGCGACGCTTTGACGCCTTCGATCACACGCTCTAGGTGTTCGGGGTGCTGAACCTTGCTCCAGTCCCAACCTGCCATTTCCTGGAATGTCATGCCTGTGTAGTCGAGCCAGCGTCGGTTGTACCAGTTGACATTTCCCAGCTGGTCACAAGTCCACGCGAGTTGCGACATATTGTCGGCGATAGTGCGGAAACGCTCCTCACTGATACGAAGCAGTTCCTCAGCTCGTTTGCGCTCCGTGATGTCTTCAATCGCCAGAAGCAACATCGGCTCTATCGCATTTGGCGTGACAATGATATTTGCGTTCAAGACCATGATCCTGCGGCCGATATTTTCAAATTCGTGATCGATCTCAAATTCGGTTACGGATGCGTCTTCGAACAGAACCTTCCCCAATAGCTCCCGCAGCCTCGGAATGTCCCACTGACCATTGCCCAGATCATAGATATATCTGTGGACCGTCTCTTCTGAGGACACTTGAAAGGTCTTCAGGAATGGATCATTCGCGGAGAAGACGCGGAGCTCTTGATCGAGCACCAACAGTGGTCCTCGTACTGTGGCAAGAACGTCTCGGAAGAACTCAGAAGACCTCTGCCGGGCAAACGTCGCGCTATCGATTGTCGAGCCGCTTTTGCGCTTTTCGACGGGAGGCGCGGACTTTCTGGAGCCCACGTTTGTACCGCGTTCGTTGCACCTGCCACGGCCGTTTTTACCGAGTTGTTTCGACCGTGACGTGGCCTTCAATCCATTCTCCAAAAGTATGGAGGTTAACAATCGAACGATTTTAACTTTTATCGGACACGCACCTTCCGGTAGGGGTCCGCCCAGATTTGGATAAATCCAAGTTTCTGATGCCGCACTCAAAACCGGGCCTTACGCTGCTTATCTATTTGCCAGCGCATTGTGAGGCGGGTATTTCACTGAGGGCCAGTGCTGTTCCGGGACCCATTTCCCATGGACCTCTACAGCGCCAATAGATGCGCCGCAAAGCTGACACGTGTGGAGCCCCCATTGCTCCCGACTTCTGTTTCGGGTAAGAACGGTCTGTAAGTCTTCGCTGAATTGGCCGTCGCACGGCTTTACGGGTGTTGGCATCATTCTCCTATTTCACTAGGTTTAGATGCCGCCAGTGCGCCTTACGGACTTCCCTGGCGAATCACCGGCAAACGGGAAACTATCGAGGATGACTCGGCGCGGGCTGGGATTCTCGATTATTTATTTATTTTCCTGGGGTCTAGAGAGCGACGTGCTTGAGGTGGAGGCTTCGCTCTCGAGAGCGTCGATCTTGGTTTCAATGATTCGCCTTAGGAAGACCATCGCGGGGTCGTCGGAGGGAACTTGAGCCATTCTCTGAGCCTTGTCAACTGCATTGCGCAAGTCTTCAATAAGTTTGCGAGGCTGCGGACGCTGCATACCCAAATACCCGCGGAGTTGGATGGATGTATCGCGGGTTCGGGTTTTCTCGGCGATCCGAGTCCTGCGACACTCCTGAATAAGCGGCTACTCGTCAGTTACCATTTCGTTACTGACGAGTTGCCGACAATACGGGAATTGGAATTCGTACACGATTCAGGTCGGATAGCATCTATATCCGAAAGGCCGCTAGAGTGCTGGGATTCGTGAGGCCAACCTCGTGAGGCGATACTTAACCCTTCTGCCTTTAATCGCCCTTCCCGTTTTCTCTCAAAGCAACAGCGGAGAATTGCGGCTCAGGGTGACCGATCAATCTGGTCTCGGCGTGAAAACCCCGGTTCAAATCACCAGCGAGGGGAATCAATACCGCCACATCCTCACTACCGATGATCAGGGGTCTTTGACCTTGCAATGCCTTCCATATGGGGTGTATCAACTCCAGATCAGTCGGACGGGTTTCGCAGAAGTTTCTCGGTCCATCGACGTCCATTCGTCGATTCCAAACGACTACATGATTCAGTTGAAGGTAACTGCAGCCAAGGAATCTGTGACCGTGAGTGCCGCCAAAACCCTAATTGATCCTGATCAGCCGGGATCGGTCAACCGGATTGGGTCGGATTCCATTCAAAACAGACTCAGTTCCATACCGGGTCGTTCCATTCAGGATCTGGTGAACTCGCAGCCGGGATGGCTTTACGAGGGAAACGCCGTCCTGCACCCACGCGACTCGGAATATCAGACACAGTTTGTTGTCGATGGCATTCCTCTGACAGACAATCGATCTCCGAGCTTCGGGCCGCAGATCGATGCCGATGATGTGCAGTCGATAAGCATCTATACCGCCGGAATTCCCGCCGAATATGGACGGAAAATGGGTGGAGTGGTTGAGGTCAACACGCAGCAAGATTTGCAACCCGGCTTTCACGGGCAGGTCGCGCTCTCCGGGGGCAGTTTTGATTCAGCAGGAGCCTTCGCGCAGGGTATGTATGCATGGGGTAGAAGTGCAATCGGAGCGAGTGCCAGCGGCACCATGACGAGCCACTACCTCAATCCTGTCGTCATCCAGAACTTCACGAACCGCGGCA
>Ga0306923_10007148_pt1 | contig 11090 bp, 10 predicted proteins | sample sta12Can44000108_FD_203841 | JGI IMG/M metagenome (GOLD analysis project Ga0306923, IMG submission 203841) | Lab enrichment of tropical soil microbial communities from Luquillo Experimental Forest, Puerto Rico - statanox.12C.anox.44.000.108 (v2)... | ecosystem: Environmental > Terrestrial >...
ATCAGAACCTCGAGCCCGAGAAGCGGGTGCTCCGCATCGCGCGGCGCGACACCACGCTCTTCACGGCCTCCATCTTCATCCTCGATTCGCGCGGCGAGGTGCTGTGGTCGGAGCCGCAGGGCGCGCCGCTGCTCGGCAACGCGGCCAAGCTGGTGGGCGAGGCGCGCGGCGAGGGCGGCCCGGTCCTCGAGTACGCGGAGGGCGCGCTCCAGGTCAGCGCGCCCATCGCCGGCCGCGGAGCGATCGTGGGGCAGGTGAACACCGCCAACCGCGACGTCTTCGGCTACGGCATCCTGCGCGCGGTACAGCGGGGCGGCTTCGCGCTGCTCCTCGAGACCTCGCGCGCCGGTTCGGCGATCCGGGTCGCGCAGGCAGGGCAGTCGCGCGACGAGCTCGGCGCCGGTGGCGGACAGCGCTGGGAAACGGCGCGGGACGGGAGGCGTTGGCTGGTGACCGAGGTCCCGCTCGGCGACCGCCCGCTCCTGCTGCGCCTGGCGGAGCCGGCCTCTCGCCTCGAGGCGGGCGTGTGGGAGTCGCTGCGGAGCCTCATCGCGATCGTCGCCGGCGCGCTGCTGCTGGCGGTCGTGGTGGGCGCGCTCCTCGCCGTCGCGATCGGGCGCCTCGAGCGCGCGGAGGTCGAGCTGGGGCGGCAGCGCGAGCTCGCCGCCATGGGCAAGACCGCCGCCGCGATCGCCCACGAGGTGAAGAACTCGCTCAACGGCCTCTCGGTCGCGCTCGATCTGCTCGCGCAGGGGCGCGCCCCCGCCGCGGCGAGGGCCGAGGTGCACGCGCAGGCCCGCTCGGAACTGGCGCGCCTCAAGGGCGTCGCGGACGATCTCACGCTGTTCGCCGCCCCGCCGCGGCTGGATCTCGGAGAGGTGGACGTGGCCGACCTGTGCCGGCGCGCGGTGGCGCTGACCGGCGACCTCGCCCACGACTGCCGGGCCGAGGTGGCGCTCAGCCTGCCGCCGGACGGGGCGGCGGTCCACGTGCAGGGCGACGCGCAGAAGCTGCTCGGCGCGCTCTCGAACCTGCTCCGGAACGGGCTCGAGGCAATGGGCCCGGGCGCGTTCGGTGAGCGGCTCGGCGAGGCGGCGCCCGACCGCGAGCGCAGGCTGGAGCTCGCGCTCACGCGCCGCGGCCGCGAGGTGCTGGTCGAGGTGGCCGACCACGGGCCGGGCGTGCCGGCCGAGGTCCGCGACCGCCTGTTCGAGCCGTTCGTCACGACGAAGCGCACCGGCACCGGCCTCGGGCTCGCGATCGCCCGGCGCGTGGTCGAGGCGCACGGCGGGTCGATCGCCGCCCTCGACCGCGAGGGGGGCGGCACGGTGATGCGCCTCGTCCTGCCGCTCGCCCGCGTCCTCCCCGCCCCCCGCAAGCCCACCACGACCTGGAGCCCGCCGTGACCCCACCGCCCAAGATCCTCGTCATCGACGACGAGAAGACGTTCCGCGTCGTGGCCCAGGCGGCGCTCGCCGCCGAGGGGTTCGAGGCGCGCTGCGCCGCGTCCGCGGGCGAGGGGCTGGCGCTCGCGCGCGACCTCCACCCGGACGTGGTGGTCCTCGACCGCAACCTCCCCGACGCGGACGGCCTGGCGGTGCTCGAGCGGCTGCGCGGCGACGCGCCCGGCGACGAGCCGCTGATCGTGATGGCGACCGCCTACGGCGAGATCGAGAACGCCGTCCAGGCGGTGAAGCTCGGCGCGTTCGACTACCTGACGAAACCCATCCAGCTCCCCGCGCTCGTGATGACCGTGAGGAAGGCGCTCGAGGCGCGGCGGCTGCGGCGGCGCGCCGACGGCCTCTCCGGGAGCGTCCGGCGGCGCGTCGAGCGCGGCATGTGTCTCGGCGAGTCGAAGGCGATGCGGCGGGTGGTCGAGCTGGCCGAGAAGGTGGCGGCCTCGCCCGACACGACCGTCCTCATCGAGGGCGAGAGCGGCACCGGGAAGGAGCTGGTCGCGCGCCTGCTGCACGTCCGCACCCCGCGGCGAGGCGAGGCGCCGTTCGTCGAGCTCAACTGCGCCGCCATCCCCGAGACCCTGCTCGAGGCGGAGCTCTTCGGGCACGAGCGCGGGGCGTTCACCGACGCGAAGCGCGCCAAGCCGGGCCTGCTCGAGCAGGCCGAGGGGGGGACGGTCTTCCTCGACGAGGTCGGCGACATGCCGCTCGCCACGCAGGCGAAGCTGCTCAAGGTGCTCGAGACGCAGGTGTTCCGGAGGCTGGGCGGAACGCGCGACCTCGGCGCGGACGTGCGCTTCGTCTCCGCCACGCACCGCGACCTCGCGGCGGCGGTCGAGAGCGGCGGCTTCCGGCTCGACCTCTTCCACCGGCTCGACGTGTTCCACGTCTACATCCCGCCCTTGCGCGAGCGCCGCGAGGATGTGCTGCCGCTGGCCCGCTTCTTCCTCGCCGAGCTCTCCACCCGCGCGGGCAAGACCATCGACCGGCTCGCCCCGGAGACGGAGCGGCGGCTCCTCGGCTACCCGTTCCCCGGCAACGTCCGCGAGCTGCGGAACGTGATCGAGCGGGCGGTCATCCTGGAGACGAGCCCCACCCTCTCGCCGGAGGCGGTGCTCCTCCGCGACGAGGCGAGGCCTCGCGCCGCCAGCGCGCCGGCGCCGACGGGCACCGGCGAGCCCCCCACGCTCGAGGAGATGGAGCGCGCCTATCTCGTCGGCCTGCTGGAGCGAGCCGGGGGGAACCGGAGCCAGGTCGCGCGCTGGATGGGGGTCTCGTACCCGACCGTGCTGAAGAAGATCGCCGACTACGCCATCGACCTGTCCCGCTGGGACCGATAGCGCTCCGAGAGAGGGGCGCCGGTCGTGCTCGTCCCGTGAACGAGCCCGCGCTCGGCCTCTTCGGCCTCGGGCTCGGGCATCCCCGAGGCCTGGTAGCAGGTTCCTTTACAAAGGGAACCTCCCCGGGGGTCGAAGTTCCTTGCTGAAGCCCCCGGCGCGCGACGCCCGTGGGCCTCCGCGCCGCGCCGCGCCGCGTCTCGCGAGCGGTGGCCCGGCTCTTGCGAAGATTCCCGGCACACCGCTCACGCTCGTCCCTTCGCGGCCACGAGCCGGGCCGCGAGCTGGGATGGCGCGGGTCAGCGGGCGGCGGCGGCCACGAGCCGGGCTGCCGTCGCCCGCTGTTTTTCCACTGCGCCTCCCCGCCGGCGCCTATCCTTCGGCGGTGGTTCTCCAGGTCCTGACCCAGTTCGGGTATGTGGCGATCGCCGGCCTCCTCACGCTGGGTGGGCTCGGCTTCCCGATCCCCGAGGAGCTCGTCCAGCTCACCGCGGGTTACCTGGCACGGCGCGGCCCGCTCTCGCTCGTCCCGGCGTTCCTGGCCGCCTACACCGGGATCGTGACCGGCGATGCGCTCTTCTTTCACCTCGCACAGCGGCAAGGGTGCCGCCTGCTCGATCAGCGGGCGGTGGCCCGCGTGCTCACGCCGCGGCGCCGGGAGGCCCTCGAGCGGCACTTCCGGCGGCACGCGTTCCTCACCATCGTGGTGGCGCGTCACCTCTCGGGCTTCCGGCTCGCCGTGTACGCGCTGGCCGCGAACCACGGCGTGCGCGCGCGCACGTTCGTCCTCGCGGACGCCTTCTCCGCCCTGCTCTCGGTGCCGCTGGTCGTGACGCTGGGATACCTCTTCGCCGCGCGCCTCGAGGAGGTGAAGAGGCGCATGCACGACGTGGAGCTGCTCGTGCTCGCGGTCGCCGTCGTCTCGGCCGCGGTGGTCGTGCTCGTGAAGTGGCTGCGGGGGCGCCGCGGCGTGGTCACGCGTAGCGCTTCGCCGGCTCCTCCCCCGTGAGGACGCGGCGCGCCCCCTCGACCAGCGCGCGCAGCTCGTCCTCGCCGGGATAGGAGGCCACCGGTGCGATCCACGACACGCGCGCGCATAGCGCCTCGACGAGCGGAGCGCAGTGCGCCGCGCCCCCGGTGAGCAGCACCGCGTCGACGCGCCCCGAGAGCGCCACCGCCATCTCGCCCACGGCCTTGGCGAGCTGGTAGGCCATGGCGGCCAGCACCTCCCCCGCGCGCACGTCGCCCGCCGCGGCGCGCGCCGCCGCCTCGCGCACGTCGCGCGTCCCCAGGTACGAGAAGAGGCCGCCGTCCCCGAAGAGCCGCCGCCGCAACGCCTTGCGGTCGGCGCCCGGCGCGAAGCACAGCTCGAGGAGCGCCGTGGCGGGGAGCCCGCCCGAGCGATCGCCCGAGAACGGCCCCTCGTCCTGCGGGTTCACCACGTCCACCATCCGGCCGCCCTCGAGCGCGCACAGCGAGGCGCCGGTCCCGAGGTGCGCCACGACGAGGCGCAGCTCCTCGCAGCGTCGCCCGAGCGCCGTCGCGTGCCGGCGCGCCACCGCCCGCATGTTGAGCGCGTGGCACAGGCTCGTCCGCTCCACGCCGGCGAGCCCCGAGTATCGCGCGACGGCCGAGAGCTCGTCCACCGAGACCGGGTCGACCACGAACGCCGGGCAACCGTGCTCGTCCGCCAGGGCGCGCGCCATGGGAGCGCCCAGGTTGGCGGCGTGCTCGCCGCGGGCGGCGCGCGCCGCGTCCGCCAGCATGGCGTCGTCCACGAGGTAGGTACCGCTCGCGACCGCCTTGAAGAGCCCGCCACGCCCGACCACCGCGCCCAGGGAGGCCGAGAGCGCCTGCCCGGAGAGCCAGCCCCGGGCCTGATCGAGGCGCCAGGGCAGCTCGTCGCCGACGCGCGCGAACCGCCGGAGCTCCTCGTCCCCGTGCCGCAGCGTCGTCTCGGCGAGGACCGCGTCGCCGCGGAAGAGCGCGAGCTTAGTCGACCCCGCCCCCGGATTGACCGCGAGGACGAGCGCCTCCGCGACGCTCACCGGCCGCCCCGCGCCACCAGCACCCCCAGTGCCATCGAGCAGAGCTTGTCCATGGCGCCCTCGGCGCGCGACGGGATGAGGACTGGCGCGCGTGCTCCCCATAGCACGTGCGCGACCGGGCGCGACGCGAGCCAGGTGAACGCCTTGCCGAGCGCGTTCCCCACCTCGATGGCCGGCACGAGCAGGATGTCCGCCTGGCCCGCGGCGGCGTGGGCGATGCCCTTGTGCCGGGCCGCCTCGACCGAGAGCGCGCCGTCGAGCGCGACCGGCCCGAACACCTCGCATCCCTCGATCTCCCCGCGCGCCGCGAGCTCGGCCAGCGCGGCGGCCTCGGCGGTGTGGGGCATGGCCGGCGAGACGGTCTCGAGCGCGCACAGCGCCGCGACCTTCGGCCGGGCCACGCCGAGCCGGTGGAACACCTTCACCGCGTTCTCCAGGATGGCCCGCTTCTCGGCGAGGGTCGGCGCCACGTTGACGCCACCATCCGTCACGCCGAGGAGCCGCGGCCCGTGCTGCGTGACGAGCACGTCGGAGATGAGCCGCCCCTCGCGCAGCCCGGACTCCCGGTCGAGCACGGCGCGCATGAGCTCGCCCGTGGAGAGGCCGCCCTTGAGGATGATCTCCGCCTGGCCCGCGCGGACGCGGTCGACGGCCCGGCGCGCGGCGCTGGCCGGGTCCGGCACGTCCTCCACGGCCCAGGCCGCCGGGTCCTCGCCCAAGGCGCGCAGGCTCTCGCGGATGGCGCCGGCCTCGCCGAGGAGGAGCGGCTCGGCGAGCCCGCGCCGCCGCGCCTCGACCGAGGCGTCGAGCGCGCTCTCCGCCTGGCCACCGGGCACGACCACGCGGCACGGGCCGATCTCGACGGCCCGCGCGACGAGCTCGCGCATGGAACGAATGGGGAGCAGGTCGCCTCCGGTAAGTGGGGGGATGTTCTATTCCCCGTGGGCGGCGCCTGCAGCGAGCCAGCGCGGGAGCGACTCGAACAGCTGGACACCGCGCGCGAAGGCGTGGCGGCGCGCCTCGGGATCGGGGGGCGCCCCCGCCGTCAGCGCCGCCTCGAACGCGGCGCGCGGGAGTGGCAGCAGCGGCGAGACCAGCCCGAGCAGCGCGAAGCCGTGGAGCGGCGCCCCATCCACTCGCCGCACCATCGCCTCGGCGCGGACGCCCACCACCCGCGCCGGCAGCGCCTCCAGCTGCGCCGCAGCATCGCGCGGGAGCGGCGCGAGACCCGCCCGCATCCGCCAGGTCGGCACCGGCTGCTCGTTCAGCGCCACGAACCCGCCCGCCGCCAGGAACGGCGCCGCCCGCAGCGCCTCGAGCGGCTCGAAGCCGATGAGTACCTCGGCGGACCGCTCGGGGACGACGGCGGAGCGGACCTCCTGACCCATGCGGACGTGGACCAGTACCCCGCGGCGCCCGCAGGACGGGCCGGGCGCTTCGGAAAGGCTCACGTCGAGCCCCGCCACGAGGGCCGCCTCCGCCAGGATCCGCGCCGTCTCGACCACGGGCTGTCCGCTCACCCCGCACAGGATGACGGACGCGGCGCTCACGCCCTCTCCTCACCGCGGGCGATCGCGCCCGCCCGGCACACCTGCGCGCAGAGCCCGCACGCGACGCACGTCTGGGCGTCGATGAGCATCGCCACCACGTCCTCCGAGATGGCGGGGCAGCCGATGCGGAGGCAGGCGCCGCAACGGTTACAGCGTTCGGCGACGACGCGGGACGGCGAGGCGCACCGCGCGCCCGACGGGCAGCGCCCGCGCGCCACCACGACCGACGGTCCCGGCGCGGCGAGCTCCTCGCGCAGCGCGGCCTCGCAGCCCGCCAGGTCCGCCACCTCGACCTCGCGCACGCGGGCTGCGCCGAGCGCGCGAGCCAGCTGGACCAGGTCGGGCCGGCGCTCCCCCGCCACCGGCGCGGCCCCGTCCTCAAGCACCACGAGCGTACCTTCGCCGGTCTCCGCGGCGTGCGCCAGTGTCAGGGCTCCAGAGTGGAGGAAGCTCCCCTCCGAGACGAGCGCGACGAGCCGGCCTCGCACGCGCGCGCCGAGCACCGCCGCCGCGCCCAGCGCCAGCGCCGGCGCGGCCCCGGGCGCGAACGACGCGTCCACGACCGCCTGCGGTGGGAGCACGCCGGCCGCGGCGCTGGCGAGGTCGGCGGTCACGCCGACGTGTGCCCGCTTCAGCGCCTGGAAGAGCGCGCGGTGCGGGCAGCCCGGGCAAGCCTCGGGTGGCCGTGGCTCGAGGGCGGGGGCCGCGCGCGCGGGGCGCGCCAGGCCGGAGAGCGCCCAGGCCACGTGGTCCGCCGAGAGCTCACCGGCTCGCGGCAGCCCATCCTTGCCCCGGCACGAGATGCCGGCGGCCCGCAGCTCCGACTCGAGGACCGGCTCCATCTCCTCCACCACGGCCACGCGGTCGACGGCGCGGGTGAAGTCCCGCACCAGCTCGCTCGGCAGCGGGAAGGAGAGGCCGAGCTTCAGGACGGACGCCTCGGGCAGCGCCTCTCGGACGTGGTGGTACGAAGTGCCGCTCGTCACGACGCCGAGCGCCCGCGACCGCAGCTCGACGCGGTTGAGCGGGCTGTCGACGCCCTCCGCGGCGAGCTGGCCGAGCCGCTCCTGGAGGCGAGCGGCCAGTCGCGGCCCGTGCTCGGAGACGAGCACGCGGCGGGCGCGGTCGCGCCGCAAGCCGGCGGCCCGCCTCGGGGCGGGGGCGCCGAACTCGACCGGTCGCGCCTCGAGCAGCAGGCGCGCCGTGACGCGCAGGACGACCAGAGTGGACCAGCGCTCCGAGAGCTCCAGCGCTGCGGCCAGGTAGGCCAGGCACTCGCGCGCGTCGGATGGCTCGACGCAGGGCAGCTCCAGCGCCCGCGCCAGCGCACGGCTGTCGCTGCGGACGGCGCCGAGCGCGAGCCCGGGGTCGTCGACCGCCAGCGCGACGAGGCCGCCCGTCGCCCCCGCCGCGGCGGCGGCGCGCAACGCGTCGGCGGCGCCCTCGAGGCCGGGGAGAACCGCCAGCGCACGCGCACCGGCGAGGCTCGCGCCGACCGCTGACAGGAGCGCGATCCGCTCCGAGGGCGCCCGCTCGGTGCGGACGCCCTCACAGGCGGTGGCGGCGAGGAGCTGGGCCAGCGGCGTCGAGGCCGGGCGACCGGACACGAGCGATACGCCCGATTCCGCAGCGCCGCGTCCGACCGCCTCCGCACCTGTCGCCAACCGTTTCACCGGCGCGCGTTCCCCCGACCCCCGCCGCGGCACAGCGATGCTTCGTCGCTGCGGACAGGTGCGATTTGGATGCCAGGCTGCGCCGGGACGCGCATGGGTCGGCGCCGCCGGGCCTACGGGTGTTTACGGACCGGCGAGCAGGGTGAAGATGGCGCCGGCCTGAGTCGATGTGGGGCAACTCACGCCACGAGCGCAGTGGAGCGGGTCATGTGACGCAGAGGTGACGGGCCGGTCCGGACGAGCGCGCCCCGGCTAGCGCGACCCGAAGACGGTGAACAGACAGATGGCGATGAGCGTGGTGAGCGCGGTGGCGGCGATGGCACCCAGGACGAGCGAGCCGATCACGGCCGCGCGGGCTGGCCCCGACGGGGGGAGCTGGGCGGCGATATCGAGGCGACGGAGGAGGCGCATGTGCGCGGCATAGTATCCAGCCGGTCCGTGCACGAAACGCGACGAAGGGTCGCGGGAGTCGCGCGGCGCTACCGGGCGTCTGCCCGCGCCAGGAGCACGACCGCGCCCACGATGAACGCACCGCCCGAGAGGCGGAGCACGGTCGCGGACTCTCCCAGGAAGAGCGCCGCCAGCAGCAACGTGAACGCGGGCTCGACCGCCGAGTAGACGGAGGCGCGCACCGGACCCACGCGCTCCAGACCTGCCAGGAAGAAGCCGATGGCGAGCACCGTCCCGACGAGCGCGATCCCCGCCACGCCCGCCCATCCCGACGGCGTCGCGGGCAGGTGAGCGCCGCGCGCCGCGACCAGCGCGCCGTACACGACCGCGGCCGCGGTGGTCACCACGGCCGTGGACGCGGTCGGCGTCACGCTCCGCGGGAGGCGGCTCCCGGCCAGGATGTACCCCGAGTAGATGAACGCGGCCGCCAGCCCGAACGCGACGCCGAGCGAGGTCCCGGCCCCGGGCCTCCCGACCGTGAGGACGCTGCCCGCGAGCGCCAGCGCCACCGCGCCGAGCTGCGTCTTCGTGAGCGGGTGGTGAAACACGGCGCGGGCGAGGAGCGCCACCAGGGCTGGGTAGAGGTAGAGGAGCAGCGCCACCAGTCCGGCGGACGCGAGGTTGAGCGCCGTGAAGTAGCAGAACGCCTGCCCGGCGTAACCGACCGCCCCCATCGCCACGAGCGTGCCGAGGGCGCGGCCGCGCGGGAGCTGGGCGCGCTTCGCCCACGCGAGCACCCACATCACGGCCCCGGCCGTCGAGAAGCGCAGGAAGAGCAGCGTCGGGGTGTCGACGCCGTCGCGCGTGGCGAGGCGTGCGAACAGCGGCATGCTGCCGAAGCACAGGCCGGAGGCGACCACGTACGCGATCCCGAGCGCGCGGCCGCGCGGACGCTCCGTGCGGGCAGGAACGGGAGGCGTCGGCGCGGGCAAGGGACGGGCGGCGGCGTGATCCACGGGGAGGTGCGGCATCTTCCCACGTCATCGACGCAAGAACGACTCGACTCGTCCGAAAGCGTCGACCCTGACGGGGATCAATCGAATCTAGCCTTGGATGCCCGCACCGGGTACAAAGGCCGCCCTGCATCGTCGACCTGTACGGACTAGGAAAGCCCACGGTCGCCTGGCGCACGTAACCCGCCGCAGGTGAGCAGCGTCAACCGAGCACGTGAAGAAATCACCCTCTTCCCACGTTGTTGAGGTTTGATGAACATCAAAATTGCCGCCTCCGCCGCTGCGCTCGCAGTCGCCGTCGCGGGCGGCTGCCGCAGGGACGAGGTCACGCACTATCGCGTGCCGAAGGAACGGGCTGGAGCCGACCTCACGCCGGCTGCGGTCGCGGCGCCGCCGCCCGGCATGGCGGGCGACGTCCCAGCCCCTCCGCCGCCTTCGGGCCAGGCGCGGCTGACCTGGACGCTGCCCGCGGGCTGGAGCCAGTCGCTCACCGGCGGGATGCGCTACGCCACGCTCAAGACGCCGGTGCCGGGCAAGCTCGACGTGTCGGTGGTGGTCCTGCCTGGCCCGGCCGGAGGCGAGCTCGCGAACGTCAACCGGTGGCGGAACCAGATCGGGCTCCCGCCGCTCGACGCGGCGGCCATGGCGAAGGAGCGCAAGACGCTCGCCACCAAGGCGGGCCCGCTGGCGATTTACGACTTCACGAGCGAGGGGCAGCAGAAGAGCCGGGTGGTGGCGGCTCTCGCCGAGGCCGGCGGCAGCACCTGGTTCCTCAAGATGGCGGGCGACGAGAAGCCAGTGGCGACCGCCCGCGCCGAGTTCATCCGCATGCTGGAGAGCGTCCACCTTGAATAGCCCCGCCCTCGCCAAGACCGTGGCGATGAAGCTGCTCGACCTCATCACGTCGCTGAAGCTCACCATCGTCTGCCTGGCGGCGCTCATGGTGCTCGTGGTGGCCTGCACGCTGGCGCAGGTCAACCTCGGGATGTACGCCGCGGTGAACCAGTACATCCGCAGCTTCGTCGTGTGGGCGGAGGTGCCCGGGACGGGGTGGTCGGTGGCGGTGTTCCCCGGCGGCGCGCTGGTCGGGCTCGTGCTGACTGCGAACATCGTCGCCGCCCAGCTCAGGCGGCTCGAGCTGTCGTGGAAGAAGGCCGGGCTCTGGATCGTCCACGCCGGGCTCATCCTCCTCTTCATGGGCGAGTTCGGGACGAGCCTGTTCCAGGTGGAGTCGCGGCTCGCCATCGAGCAGGGCCAGACGCTCAGCTACGTGGAGCGGCAGCGCGGCCTCGAGCTGGCCGTCATCGACGTCACCGACCCGGCGCACGACGACGTGTACGGCGTGCCTGAGGCGCGGCTCGCGCGCGGCGGCGACGTCGCGGTGACCGGCACGCCCATCACGCTGCGCGTGAAGGGCTGGTACCAGAACGCCGATCTCGTGAACCGCGGCCCAGCGGATCCGCCCTCGCCCGCCACGGCCGGCGTCGGCGTCAGCGTGGCCGTCCGCGAGATGCCCCCCGTCACGAGCGACGACGACATGAACCGCTCGGCGGCCTACGTCGAGCCGGTGGCGGGCGGCCGGAGCTACGGCACCTGGCTCGTCTCGAACGTGCTCGGCGCGC
>Ga0306923_10007152_pt1 | contig 11086 bp, 7 predicted proteins | sample sta12Can44000108_FD_203841 | JGI IMG/M metagenome (GOLD analysis project Ga0306923, IMG submission 203841) | Lab enrichment of tropical soil microbial communities from Luquillo Experimental Forest, Puerto Rico - statanox.12C.anox.44.000.108 (v2)... | ecosystem: Environmental > Terrestrial > Soil...
ACGAGCACACCATCCGCATGCAGGCCAAGGGTCAGGACATCAAGGCCGTGATCGAGCTCGGGCGCTTCCCCGGCATCGTCGTCGGGGTGCGCAAGGACAAGGCGGCGAGCTACAAGTCCGCCGCCGATCTCAAGGGCATGAAGATCGGCGTGAGCGCGCCGGGCTCCTCCACCAATTTCTTCGTGATGTACATGATGTCGAAGGCGGGCCTCAAGCCGGCCGACGCCTCCTATATCGGCGTCGGCATCGGCCCCTCCGCGGTCGCAGCCATGAAGAAGGGCGAGATCGACGCTCTCTCCAACCTCGATCCGATGATCACCAAGCTCGAACAGGACGGCGACATCAAGGTCGTCGCCGACAGCCGAACGGAGGAGGGCACGCGCGCGATTTTCGGCGGCTCGAACCCGGCGGCCGTGCTCTACGTCAGGCAGGATTTCATCGACAAGAATCCGGCGACCGTGCAGGCGCTGGTCAACGCCTTCTACAAGACCCTGCAGTGGCTGGATAAGGCGACGCCCGAGGAGATCGCCGCGACGGTGCCGGAAGACTATTTTCTCGGCGACAAGGCGCTCTACCTCGCCGCGGTCAAGGCCAACAAGCCGGTCTATTCGCGCACCGGCGTTATTCCCGCCGCCGGCATGAAATCGGCCGCCGACATGCTGCTCGCCTTCGACGACGAGCTCAAGGGCGCCAACGTCGACCTCGCCAAGACCTTCGACGGCCGCTTCGTCGCAAAGGCCGCGGCGACACGCTAGCTCGATAGCAGCTGGCGTTGCTGCTGAGCTTGGGCAGGCGCGGCCAAAGCGATGAGGCCGGCAAGCGCGATCGAGGCCTCGTGATTTCAGTACTTGAAGCGCAATCCCGCCGTAGTGGCGACGTTGTTGTTCTGGATAAAGGCGTTCGACAATCCGCCATTGAATTGTGAGCGCATGAGGCCGATGTAAACATCCCACTTCGGTGCAAACTTCCAGTCGACGACGCCGGAGATCGCGTTCAACGTACCGGCGCATTGCGAGTGCTCTTTGCCGTCGCAGGGCATGACGCCGGCGGGCGTGCCGAAGTTGGAATGCTGGGTGTAATGGTAATAAGCGGCGATCACATCCACCTGGTTGGTAACGGCGTATTTGACGCCGGTCCAATAGACGTCGAAAATCCTGTCAGCAAAACCGGCGGCACCGAACGCTGTATTGTTGATATTCGTGTTGTTGAATGCTTGACATCCCAGGCAAACGAAGTCTCCCGCGATATTGGTAAAAGCCATCTGCGGATCGCTGGGCGCCGAATATCGAATCTGTTCGAAGCCCGCATACAACTTCAGGGGTCCATTCGTGTATCTGGCCAGCAGCATCACGGCTCTATTGTCGGAGATCGTCGCCGTGAGCACGTCCGGCAGGAACGGCGGTATCGGGTTTCCATTGGCGTCAGTGCTTCCGCCCAAAACCGCGGTCGCTACGGAATCTTTCACGTAGCTATAAATTGCGTCGAACGAGAGCACGCCGTTGGCGAGGTTCGGGATATCGCCGCCCACCCCGAATTGGTAGGCGCCATTGGAGGCGTTGTTCTGCCCGTATCCACCGAACTGCCAAATCGCCGCCACGCGGGCCTGGCCCACCGTGAGCCGATATTTCAGCGACGTCGTGTGCCTGCAGTTTTCGGTATTGCCGCCGCCGCAGGTTAACCCCTGCCAGCCGATGGGCGAGAAGGCGTAAGAGGCGCCCATCGGATCGTACTCGAGGACACCGTCGTACGTCAGCACGTTCTGCCGGAAGACCGTCAGCGTGCCATAGGTCGGCGAGCTGAGGCCGACATAACCGTTGCCGTTGTACCACTGCCCCGCTCGGCTTGAATCGGCCCACGAGGTTTGCTGGTCCTGGGGAACGCCGGCGTTGTGAGCAGCCGATCCCGGTCCGTTGGACAATTTGAATGAATAAGGATCGAAGCCGGCGTCCAGAGCAAAGACTACAGAAGTGTTTCCGCCGATCGGCTCAGTTCCCTTGATGCCAATGAACGAGTTTTGCAACCCGTTCGGTGCGAGATCCCAGCGCGACGACCGGCTGTATCTCTGGACGAGGTATGAGGCCCCCGGAGGGCTGCGCGGATCAAGCGGCGCGCCGTGAGTCTGGTAAGTGAACCCCGCGTCGATCGCACCGTAGAGCGTGATGCCGTACCAGGTCAGTTGGCAGTCCGTTTCGATGAAGTCCCAAAGGCCCGTGCACGTCTTGGCGTCGGCGGCCCGCGCCTCTACTCCGCAGCAGGCGCCAGCGGCCGCGAGGATCGTTACAGCGAATATGCCGAGCTTCGTCATGGCAGCCCCCCTGCCTCGACGTGGACGATCCTGACTTGGAAAATGACGATTACAAGACACATTATCAACCTTGACGAAAAATTTCGATCCTAGTGGCGTCCGCGCCACAGTGATCTTACACGGTCAAATCGGTTCGACCGCGGTCCATCTTGGGCTGGCTACGGAGATCTCTCGGTTTCCTGGCGCTGTCATTGGTGCCGAACCAGGCAAGTACGTTCCTTGGCTCGGATCTGAATCGTGCTCTTGGCCGCCTCGATTTATCTGCTGAAGCAGGACGTAGCTCGCATCGGTCAGCGTGGCCTCATGGGGCAGTTCAAGGTCGCCCGTGGTGACGCCAATTTCCCGAATGGATGAGTGGCCTTCGCGCAAAAATCGCCCCCTCACCCATCGTCGTCCATGGCAATATTGAGCTGCCCTCTCCCGCAAGGGGAGAGGGCGGTGTAACGTGAACCGCGCTTGCGGTCGGGTATCTCGCGATACCAATATGGTCAAACAGCGGAGGGTCCGGCATGTCGCAATCAGCGCAAGCAGTCGCCAACCATTATAAGAAACGCGCGCTCGGCGACGTCATTCTGGCGGCGCTGAAGGCGGCGGGAAAAGACATCGAGCATTTGACGCCCGATGATCTTGCACCGGTCGACGAATTCCATTCGGGTGGGCGCAACGCGACGGTGCGGCTGGCGGAGCTCGCCGGGATCAACGGCTCCCAACGCGTGCTCGACGTCGGCTGCGGCATCGGCGGGCCTTCACGCTACCTCGCAAGCAAGTTCGGCTGCCGAGTGACCGGCCTCGATCTCACCCAAGAATTCGTCGCGCTTGCTGGGATGCTCGCGCAACGCACCGGGCTCGCCGACAAGGTGACCTACCGCCAGGGTAACGCGCTCGATCTGCCATTTCCCGACGCGAGCTTCGATCTCGTATGGTCGCAGAACGCGGCCATGAATATTGCCGACCGCGACCGCCTCTATGGCGAGATGCGTCGCGTGCTCACGCCAAGCGGGCGCCTCGCGCTCCAGGACGTCGCGGCGGGGCCGGGCGGCGAGCCGTATTTCCCCACGCCGTGGGCAAGCAACAAAAGCATCAGTTTCCTGTTTACCCCGCAGTCGACCCGGGCCGCGCTCGAGCGCATCGGCTTTCGCGTTCTCGCCTGGCACGACACAACGCAGGAGGCGTTGGAGCAGCAGCTTGCGCGCGCCAAGGCGCTGGAGAGCGGATCACTGCCCCCGCTTGGCCTTCACATCCTGATCGGGGAGGCTTATCCGGCGGTGACCAAAAACATGCTGCGCAATCTGCAGGAGCACAGGATCGAACTTCTCAACGCGGTGCTGCAGCGGGTCTAGCGCCAGATATGGCGATGGCGCTGGCGCGATGGGCGACGAGCGACTTGCGGTCCATCCATCGACCGCGCGACGCTCACGTGCCGGGCTCGGTCGGCTTGTCGACCGCGCCCCCGCCTTCGGCCCAATCCTTGAACGCGCCGAGGTTGTAGACCTGCTGGTAGCCCATGTCTTTGAGCACCTTGCCGCCCAAGGCCGATCGCCCGCCGGAGGCGCAGTAGAGGATGACGGTTTTGTCCTTGGCGAAATTCTTGTCATGATACGGCGACTCGGGATCGGCGCGAAATTCCAGCATGCCGCGCGAGACGTTCACGGCGCCTGCAACCTTGCCGCTTTTGTCCACTTCCGGAGCGTCGCGCACGTCGACCACCAGCGTGTTGCCCTTGGCGATCATCTCGCGCGCCTGCGCCAGCGTGATCCGCGGCACCGCGGCGTTGGCAGCTTCCATCATCTGCTTGACGCTTGTGGCCATGGCGTCCTCCTCTTTCCCGGCATTCGCGCCCGTCAGCCGCGGATGTGCTCCGCAGCCTCGGGACGACGGCAAGATACCACACCTCGCATGGCGCCGTAGGGGCGTCGAAAAGCCGCGAGGCTGGACGATGACCGGTCCGAGTCAATCACGCCTGGGGTTGACCGAGGCCGCACGTCCATCCCCTTCCGCAGCGCCTCAAGACCGGACATAAATTCAATGTTTTGGCGCCGACGCGATGCTTAGTCGGGCATCGTCATCTTCATCGGGGCGACGACAGGTCGTGATCGGCGGGCCACGTACCTCTGCGATGGGAAGGCAGCCGTGAGCAGAACTGGCAACCGTTTTGGGCCACAATTGTTGCTTTTGGCTTTTGCCCTCACGTTGAGCGCGTGCGCCGGCGCAAATCGCAGTCGCGACGTCCGAGACCCTCGTCCGGAAAACTACAAGTCGGACATTCTCGCCATGTTGCCCGTCTATCTTAGGGATCCGACCCAAATCCGCGACGCCGCGGCGTCCGAACCGACGCCTCAACTGGTCGGCACAACGAATCGGTACGTCGTCTGTCTTCGATTCAATGCCAAGAAAAGCAACGGCGAATATGCCGGCCTGAAGCAATACGCGGCTATTTTTGTTGCCGGCAGGCTGGACCAGATGGTGGAGGTCAAGCCTGAGCAATGTGCCGCGGCTGACTATCAGCCATTTCCTGAAGCGGAAAGACTGACTCGATAACCGCGTTTCTGCGATTCCGGTCCGCTGCGAATGGGCTAGCGATCATCCCATCTCGCTCGCCTCGAATTGGCGCATCTCATGCGCGCCTCCTCTTGTGTCCATCACGATTCATGGATGTAATTTGCATCAACAGGAGCGGCATATGACGAACCGTCTGCAATTGGGCCTGCTCGGTACCCTTCTCGTCAGCGCAATTTGGCCCGCGGCTGCGCAGCCGCAGAACTACCCGACCCGGACGATCACGTTCGTCGTGCCATTCGCCGCGGGTGGCTTGACCGACGTTCCGGCCCGCATCCTGGCGGCGATGATGCAGGAGCGCATCGGGCAGAACATCGTGATCGAGAACAAGCCCGGCGGTTCGGGCGTCGTAGGCGGGACCTTCGCCGTGCGGGCAGCGCCCGACGGCTACACGCTCTTTGCCAATTCGGTCGCCGACGCGCAGAACCTGCACTACATCCCGGTGCCCTACAACGCGATCGATGACTTCGCCATGATCGGAATGATCGCCGAGGGGCCGCCGCTGGTCCTCGTCATCGATGCCAAGCTGCCGTACAAGTCGCTGGCGGAGCTGGTGGCCGACGCCAAGGTCAATCCGACGAAAATCAGTTTCGGCACGTCCGGTCCGGCTACCTCGCCGGCGATCGCGCTGACGCAGCTCAATTCGCTGGCCAAGACCGAGATCGTGGGCGTGCCCTATCGCGGCTCCGGCGAGGCGGCCCGCAACGTGGCGGCGGGCGGAATTGACGGCACCTTCGCGTACTATTCGCAGGCCAAGCCGCTGTCGGATGACGGCAAACTGCGGGCGCTCGCGGTCGCGAGCCCGCACCGGATCGTGGCCTGGCCCGACGTGCCGACCATGGAGGAATTGGGCTATCCCAATTTTGACCACCGTGGCTTCGTCGGGCTCGCCGCGCCCGCCAAGACGCCGACGTCGATCATCGCCTTCCTCAACAAAGAGCTCAATGAGGTCATTCAATCGCAACCGTTCCGCCAACGCATGGAGGCGATCGGCATGACCGTGCCGGCCGATAACACGCCGGAACGGCTCGCCGAGTTCATGCGCCGGGAAACCGCGCGTCAGGGCGCGCTGGCCAAGCTCTCGGGCCATCAGCCGACGGCACCGCAACGCTGAACGCCCGCCCTAGTCGCACGCCCGGCCGGCGGGCGCCGGGGCGGGTAGCCAGGGCGCCGTCGCTTTGCGATAAGGCGTAGCAGCGTTCGACAACTCCGAGGATTGAGATGGGTGAATTCGCGATCGGTCAAAGCGTGTCCCGGTTCGAGGATCCGCGGCTGCTCAGGGGCGGCGGCCGCTATGTCGGCGACATCGTGCTGCCAGGCATGGTGTTCGGCTATGTGCTGCGCTCCCCACACGCGCATGCGCGCATCCGTTCGATCGACACGAGCAGGGCCAAGGAGGCACCGGGAGTGCTGGCGGTGCTCACTGGCGCGGACTGGCAGGCCTCCGGGTGGGGCGACCTGCCGGTCCCCGGCGGATTGAAGCGCCGCGACGGCAGCGCCTTTCGGCCGCCCTATCCAGCGCTTGTCAAAGACCGCGTGCGCTGGGCCGGCGACTATGTCGCCTTCGTGGTGGCGGAGACTTTGATCCAGGCCCAAGACGCTGCCGAGCTGATCGCGGTCGACTACGAGCCGCTCCCCGCGGTCGTGTCGACCGCGGAGGCCACCGCCCCCGGCGCGCCGCGCGTGTGGGATCAATGCCCGGACAATATCGGTTTCGTGCAACTCTTCGGCGACAAGGCTGCGACCGATGCCGCCTTCGCCAACGCCCCGCACGTCGTCAGGCACCGCTTCGTGATCAACCGCGTCACCGCCGCCAGCATGGAGCCACGCGGCTCGATCGGCGACTACAATGCGGCCGAGGACCGTTACACCATCTACACGACGCTGCAGCGCGCGCATCCCTACCGCGCCGAGCTGGCGCCGATCCTGAAGGTGCCGGAGAGCAAGATCAGGGTGGTGGCCGGCGACATCGGCGGCAGCTTCGGAATGAAATCGGCGGTCTATAACGAAGTGGCGCTGGTGCTGCTGGCGTCGAAACGCGTGGGCCGGCCGGTCAAATGGACCTCGACGCGCTCGGAATCGTTTCTGTGCGATGCCCAGGCGCGCGACAACGTCACGCAGGCCGAGCTTGCGCTCGACCGCAACGGCACCTTCCTCGGGCTGCGCGTGCACACCATCGCCAGCATCGGCGCCTATCTGCAAACCGGCATGCCCGCCTTCACCGGCAATATCGGCACGCTCGCCGGCGTCTATCGCACGCCCGCCATCCATGCCGACGTCACCGCCGTGTTCACGCACACCAATCCGGTGCGACCCTATCGCGGCAACGGCCGCCCGGAGGCGGCCTATGTGATCGAGCGGCTGGTCGATCTTGCCGCCGACGAGCTCGGCATCGATCCCGCCGAGCTGCGGCGCAGGAACTACATTCCGCCCGAGGCAATGCCGTTCAAGACCGGGCTCACCTTCACCTACGACAGCGGCGAGTTCGAGAAGAGCATGGACATGGCGCTCGCGCTCGCCGATTTCGCCGGCTTCGAGCGCCGGCGCGCCGAAGCGCGCAAGCGCGGCAAGCTGCGCGGCATCGGTCTCTCCAACACCATCGAGCGCGCGGCCGCGCAGGGCTTTGAGGGCGCCGAGATAAGGTTCGACAAGTCCGGCGCGGTCACGCTGCTCGCCGGCAGCGTCACCCAGGGCCAGGGCCACGAGACGATTTTCAAGCAGATCGTGTGCGACCGCCTCGGGCTCGACCCGAACGAGGTCTACTACATCCAGGGCGACACCGATCAGGTGTTCGTCGGCGAGGGCACCGGCGGCTCACGCTCGGCCACCCTCGGCGGATCGGCGGTCGACGCGGCCGCCGAGCGGATCACCACCAAGGCCAAAGCGATCGCCGCCCATCTCCTCGATATCGATGCCGCCGATATCAACTTTGCCGACGGCGTTTTCTCCAGCCCCAAAACCAATCGCACGCTGACCATCAAGGACGTTGCCAAGGAGGCGATGGAACCGACGAGGCTTCCCAAGGACATGGACGTCGGCCTGATCGCGACCGCGACCTATGTCGCGCCGGTGCAGAATTTCCCCAATGGCTGCCACATCTGCGAGCTCGAGATCGATGCGGACACCGGCGAAGTCGAGATCGTCCGCTACAGCGTCGTGGACGACGTCGGCACCGTCATCAATCCGCTGCTGCTGAAGGGACAGATCGTCGGCGGCGTCGCGCAGGGCATCGGCCAGGTTCTGATGGAGGACATCAAGTTCGACGGCGACGGCCAGAACCTGACCGGCTCGTTCATGGACTACGCCATGCCGCGCGCGACCGATATCAGCGCGGTCGATGTCAAGAGCAATCCGGTGCCGACCAAGACCAATCCGCTCGGGGTCAAAGGCGCGGGCGAAGCGGGCTGCGTCGGCGCCATGCCCGCTGTCGCCAATGCGCTGGTGGACGCGCTCTCCCACCTCGGCGTCCGCCACGTCGAGATGCCGGCGACGCCGGAGCGGCTCTGGCGCGCGATGCGCGACGGCCACGCGAAGTGATGTCAGCGCAAGTCTTCAGCGAAACTCCGTTCATTCCCGCGCATAGCGCGTCGAAGACGCGCGTAAACGCGCTTATGGCGGGAATCCAGGAGCGACAGGGTGGAAACGAATCGGCTCGCCATGCGCTCGCCTGCTTGTCAAAGGGAGGAACACACCGATGAAAAAATCGTTCGTTCGTGGCACCTGGCAGGTCAAGCGCGCGTTTTCCCCTGCGGTCATCGCGGAAGGCGCGGGCAGGACCATTTATATCGCCGGGCATACTGGGCAAGCGGATGATGGCGGCAAATCGCTCGCCGGTGATTTCGACGCCCAGTTCAAGCAGACCTTCCGCAACATCGAGAAGACGCTCGCCGAGGCCGGCGCAAAGTTGAGCGACATGGTGACGATGACGGTGTTTCTCATCGACGCGCGCTACACCACCCGCATGACCGAGCTGCGGACCGAATTGTTCGGCAAGGATTTCCCGGCAAGCGCCGCGATCACCGTGCAAGGCTTCGCCCAGCCGGAGATGATGATCGAGGTGCAGGGGATCGCGGTGACGGCCTAGACGTCAGGTGGCGTTGCGGTCGTTACAAGACGCGGTTGCGCTTGGGATTGCCTCGTCTTGGGCCGGCTTATGAGGAAGTATTTCAGGATATTTTCGCCATCCATGGCGGCGAGCGGCTGTTTGCAAACCCTGCAATGCAGGGGCACATCGCGGAAGCGTGTTTCCGCTTTCGCGCGCACGAGTTTATAGCGTGCCTGGCAGCCAGGGCAGATGAAATTGGTGGGGTCGTCTTTGACCATACTGACTAGCGTACATGCCCGCTGCGGGTGGGCCTTGCATAGAACAAATGTAAGATGCAGGGAAGCCGCGCGGAAATCTTTTTAGCGTTGTGACATTTTTGCAAAGGAAAGTTCCGCCGAAAAAAGCGTCAGCTAGCCTTGAGCGCAGCACATTTATCGGGCGCGCGTCGAACGTGTCGGCTGCCATGCGAACATATCGTTTGCGAGCGCGTCTCTAATAACCTCCGCTGATCCAATACATAATTGCACCTTCGGCCGCAGGTTAGTCGACCATGTGCAGGCTCGATGATGCCGTCGGGCCACAGCCATTCTGAAACTGCGGCGAGCTACCTGTTTGTCATTAGCCATTTGTCAACCACGGCAATTGTTGCCGGCGAGGTGACCTGAAGGGGGTCGCGCTCGCAAGCCTATTCGAGGGGGTGATCATGAATTTCAAACAGAAGCTGATGGCATGCACCGCGCTTCTCGGCGTGTGGCTGTTCCATCCCGCTACCGCCGGAGCGCAATCGGCGGATGCGCAGAAGATCGAGAAGCTCGAACGCCAGACCGAGCTGCTGCAGCGGCAACTCAAGGAAATTCAGCAAGAACTCGCGCGAACGCGAAAACAGACCGAGCGGGTGGAAGCGAAGATCGAAGCCGCGCCGGCGCGCTATTCGGCCCCGCCGCCCATGGTTACCAAGGGGCCGCCACCGCCGCCTCCGCCGGAAAGGGTGAAGGTGACGTTGGGCGGCTTCATCGCCGCGGAAACGGTCTGGCGCCAACACAACATGGTCAACGACATTGGAACGGCCTTCGCGACAACCCCGTATCCGTTTTCACCGCTTTACAACGAGCACGAATTTCACGGGACCGCCCGGCAGAGCCGAATCTCGCTGCTGGTCGAGGGCAACATCGACCCCTACCAGAAGCTTTCCGGGTATTACGAGTCGGACTTCCTGGGCGTCGGCCAGACGTCGAATTACAACCAGAGCAACAGCTGGGCTCCGCGCTTGCGACACGCCTATTTCACCTACGACAACACTGGTTGGGGAGGTTGGGGATTTCACATCCTCGCCGGCCAGACCTGGAGCCTGGCGACACAAAACCAGGTCGATATGACGCCGCGCAAGGAGAACATCCCGCTCACGATCGACGCGAACTACGTGGTCGGGTTCAATTATATCCGTCAATGGCAGATCCGCGGAGTGGTTGACGTCGCTCCGGGCATCGCCCTCGGCGTCTCGGCCGAAAACCCGGCCGCGATCTTTGTTGGCAGCACCGCCACCGCACCGCTCGGAACTGGAGGCGCATTCGCCAGCGGCGGCATCGTCAATGGCCAAGTAGTCAACTTCGTCAATACCGGGGGCGGGGGAGATTTCTTGCAAAACGTGAACGTCACGACGGATCAGGCGCCGGACATCATCGAGAAAGCGGCGTTCGATCCCGGCTGGGGCCACTACGAAATATACGGGCTGCAGCGGTTCTTCAGCGACAATGTCCTGAGGTGCGCCGTCGGCGCATGCGTCGCGGGCTCGACCACCATGGTGGGCACCGCCGACAACAAGACCACGTTCGGCGCGGGCGTGGGCGGTTCGGTGTTGTTGCCGCTCATTCCGAAATATCTCGAGTTCACCGCCAACGGTCTCTACGGACGAGGCGTCGGCCGCTACGGGGCCGGACAGCTGCCGGATGTCACCATCGCTGCGGACGGCTCGCTCTCGCTGGTGACCGGGTGGAGCGCGATGGTGGGCCTTATCGGCCATCCGTGGGAAGGGCTCGACCTCTACGTCTACGCCGGCCAGGAGGAGGTCGCGGCGAACTTCTTCAACATCGGCACGACTTTGTTCGGCCTTGGCAATCCGGGCTTCAGCAATGCCACTTGCTTCGTGACGACGCCGTTCTCATTTTCCGGCGGCACGCCCA
>Ga0306923_10007153_pt1 | contig 11086 bp, 8 predicted proteins | sample sta12Can44000108_FD_203841 | JGI IMG/M metagenome (GOLD analysis project Ga0306923, IMG submission 203841) | Lab enrichment of tropical soil microbial communities from Luquillo Experimental Forest, Puerto Rico - statanox.12C.anox.44.000.108 (v2)... | ecosystem: Environmental > Terrestrial > Soil...
ACTCGCACGCACACCCCGGGCATGGGGTGCCTGCCGCTGTGCTGGGGCCAGCTGTCCTTCGACGACGTCTTCGTGCCGGAGGACCACGTCGTGGGGGAGCCGGGCCGGGGCTTCGCCGGTGCCATGGAGCACTTCGACTTCAGCCGGCCGGCCCTCGGCCTCCTGTGTCTCGGCGCGGCCCAGGCCAGCATCGACGAAGCGTGCAAGTGGGCCGGAGAACGCGAGGCCTTCGACCGTCCGTTGGCCGCCTTCCAGGGTGTCTCCTTTCCCCTGGCAGAGCAGGCGACGTACATGGAGGCTGGCCGCTGGCTGTGCTACCGCTCGCTGTGGGCACGGGAGGCCGGGAACAAGCACACGCACTTCGCCGCGATGGCCAAGTGGTGGCCGCCGATCGTGGCTAAGGACGCGATCGAGACGGCGATCGTCACGTTCGGAAATCTTGGATACTCGACCGAGATGCCCCTCCAGCAGAGGTACCGCGACGTCGCAAGCTACCTGATCGCCGACGGGACCGCCGGGATCCAGAAGCGGATCATCGCGACGGCGATGATGGGCAAGGCGGCAGCGCTGTGACGGGCACGGCGACGCCGTCCACGACTCCGAAGCTGGGAGTGGCGGTCAACGAGGCACTGCTCATCCCCGACCCGACGGCGCGGCGGCGGATCCTCGACCACATCGCCAGTGCCGGCCTGGACCACGTCACCACCGGTGACCACATCAGCTTCCAGGGCGGCACGGGCTTCGACGGCCTGGCGTCGGCAACGTCCATCCTCGCCACCAACGACAGCCTCAAGGTGCTGATCGGTGTCTACCTGGCGGGGCTGCGGCACCCCATGGTGACGGCGAGACAGCTCGCAACCATCTCCCAGATAGCGCCCGCCCGGCTGATACTTGGCGCGGGTGTCGGAGGGGAAGACCGCAGCGAGATCTCAAACGCCGGCGTGGACCCCGCGACGCGAGGGCGCAGGCTCGATGAGACGCTCGACGTACTTCGCAAGCTGGCCACCGGCGAGGCCGTCGACCACCAGGGACAGTTCTTCTCACTCAACAGCGCCCGCATCCTGCCCCCGCCGCGCCCGCCGATCCCGCTGGTCATCGGCGGCTCGGGCGACACCGCCATCCGGCGCACCGCCACGTACGGCGATGGCTGGCTGGGCATCTTCTGCTCGGCCCGCCGGTTCAGTGAAACCGTCGAGCGCATCCGCGGCGCCGCGGCGGAGCTGGGGCGCCCGGCGCCGTCGTGGTTCGGGCTGAGCATGTGGTGCGGCCTCGGCTCCGACGGGGACCGTGCCCGTGAGCTGCTCGGCCGGCGGATGCAGGCGCTCTACAACCAGCCGCCGGAGAGGTTCCAGCACGTCACGGCCGCAGGGACGCCTGTGCAGGTCGCGGAGAAGCTCGCGCCCTTCGTCGAGGCGGGTGCCGGGCACCTGACGATCGTCACGGTCGCCGGATCCGTACACGACGGCATCGACCTGGCCGCGGAGGTGCGCCGCCTGCTCCAGGCCGAGTTCGCGGCGGCCGGCTGAGGATACCCACGTGCGCGCGATCGTCATGCAGGAATACGGCGGCCCGGAATGCCTCGGGCCGGCCGAGGGGCCGGACCCCGTGGCGGACCCGGGCTGGGCGGTGGTGCGGCTGCGCGCTGCCGCCCTCAACTGGCACGACGTCCTCGTCCGCCAGGGCAGGTACCAGTCCCCCCTGCCCCACGTGCCCGGGGCAGATGGCGCGGGGACCGACGCGGAGACCGGTGCGGGCGTCCTCGTCGTGCCGTCACTGTGGTGGGGCGACGACGAGTCGGCGCCGGGTCCTTCCTGGGAGATCCTCGGTGATCACCGCCCAGGCACCTACGCCGAGATGGTGCGCGTCCCCCGCGAGTGCGTCGTGCCCAAGCCGGCCGGGCTGTCGTGGCAAGAGGCGGCCGCGCTGCCGCTGGTGGGCCTGACGACCTACCGGGCGCTCTTCTCCCGTGCCCGGCTCGCACCGGGCGAGTCACTGCTGGTCCTCGGAGCCGGCGGTGGAGTCGCCACGATGGCCGTCTCGCTCGCCTCAGCGGTGGGCTGCACCGTCGTGGTCACCTCGTCTTCGCAGGACAAAGTGAGCCGGTCCCAGGAGCTGGGAGCCTCTGCGGGAGTCCTCTACGGCGACCCGTCGTGGCCGCAGGCGGCGCGGGAACTGTCGCCCCGCGGGCGCGGCTTCGACGTCGTCCTCGACTCGGTCGGGACCTGGCAGCAATCGATCGGCGCGCTGCGCGCGGGCGGCCGGCTCGTAGTGCTCGGCGCCTCCCGCGCCGAGCTCGCCAACCTCGACGTGCGGCGCTTCTACTTCGGCCAGTTCAACCTGCTTGGCACCACCATGGGGAGTGCCCGTGACTTCGCCGGCCTGCTCGCCTTGCTCGACAGCCATCACGTTCCTCCCCCCGTCATCGACCGGATGTTCCCCCTGGACGAAGCCGCCGCCGCACACACCTATCTCGAGACCGGCGCCGGCTTCGGCAAGGTCGTTCTGGCAATCGCATGAACGCCGCCCGCGAAACCTCCGCCGGGGAAAGAGGACCCATGACAGGCCGCGTGCGCTACGAGGTAGACGACCAAGGAGTGGCCTTCGTGACTCTTGACGCCCCGGAGACTCGCAACGCCTTGAGCGACGAGCTTCTCGACGACCTCCTCGGCGCGCTCGAGCGAGCCCGTGCCGATGACGCCGTCCGGGTGGTGGTGCTCACCTCTTCACACGACCGGGTCTTCTCCGCCGGAGGTGACCTGAAAGCGTTCGCCGGCGACACCCCGACGATCGGCAAGTACGCCGGACTGGACCGCTTCCCGCGGCTGTACAAGCTCATCGGCGGCCTGGGCAAGCCTGTGATCTGCGCCGCGAACGGCGATGTGCTGGCCGGTGCCTTTGGCCTCGCTCTTGCCTGTGACCTCGTCATCGCCCGGGAAGGCGTCCGATTCGGGTGCCCGGAGATCAATGTGGGCGTGTTCCCGTTCATGATCTCCGCGCTGATCTACCGCAACATCGACCGGATGAAGGCCAACGAACTGATGATGCTCGGGGAACCGATCGACGCGTCAGAGGCGCAGCGGCTGAACATCGTCAACGCCGTCGCCCCGGCCGAAAGCTTCGACGAGGTGGTTCGTGAGTGGGCGCACAAGGTGGCGAGGAAGTCGCCGCTTCTCATGCGACTTGGCAAGAACGCCATCGACGCCACGCGGGACTTGAGCCTGCCGGACGCACTGGAGGCGCTGCGTGCACAGCTCGCGCTGGCGTTCACCACCGAGGACATCGCCGAGGGCGTGGCGGCCTTCCGGGAGAGACGCGAAGCGGTATGGAAGATGCGCTGAGCCTGCCGCTGCCGGACGCCGGCGGACCGGACATCCCGCAGCGCGTTACGTATGACTCGGCCCGGTCCGCTGCATCCAACGGAGGTGCCGCAAGAGTCCAGGGCTGAGCGGGCCGGGCTTCGTGTTCAAGATCTTGTGCCCATCCTCGTCAGAAACCCGCCCTGAGGTGCTCGAGGGCTTACGGAGGCCTCTTGTAAAAATGGTCTAACCATTCTAAACTCCCTGATGAGGTCGGATGTACGGAAGGGGCGCTCCATGACTGCACCGATCAAGACAATCCACGACCGGTACCGCGAGGAGCAGATCGCCGCGTTCTATGCCGCGGGTTACTGGCAGCCGACCAGCTTCAACGCTCTAGTTGCGGAGCAGGCCGCTCGCCGTGGTGACCAGATCTTCGTCTTCGACAGCACCACGTCGCTGACGTACGCCGGCTTCCGTGACCAGGCCCTGCGGCTGGCCGTGGGCCTGCGGCGACAGGGTGTGCGCTCGGGTGACCGGGTTGCGGTGCAACTTCCCAACTGGACCGAATTCCCCGTGATCGCCGCGGCGCTGTCCAGGATCGGCGCAATCCTGGTCCCCATCATGCCCATCTACCGCGAGGACGAGGTCGCCTACGTTCTGGGGCACTCCGGCGCGGTGGCTGCGGTGACCTGCCACGAGTTCCGCGGGTTCGGGCACCTGGAGATGTTCCAGAAGCTCCAACACGAAGCCCCCGGCCTGCGCACGGTATGCGTCGCTCGTAGCCCCGCGGGGTTGGATGCGTCCGAGGCCCTTTCCCTGGACAGCCTGGTGGCTGATGGGGATCTGGCGGCCCTCGAGGAGGAGGCCGGCCCCGACTCATCGCCCGACGACGGCTTCCTCGTGGTGTACACCTCGGGCACGACCTCCAGGCCGAAGGGGTGCTTCCACACCTTCAACACCTACCGGGCGACGGCAAATGCGATCATCAAGGGCCTCGGATACACCGAGCGGGACGTGCAGTTCGGTCCCTCGCCCATATCCCACACGACGGGCCTGGTCACCAGTGTGGTCATTCCCCTGATCGCCGGCGCGAAGTCCTACCTGATGGAGGCGTGGAACCCGGAGGAGGGGCTGCACAGGATCGGGCAGTACCGATGCACCGCTGCGGTGACCGCGACGCCGTTCCTGCAGATGCTGATGGCGGCATACGACCCTGCAAAGCACGACGCCAGCAGCATGCGCGTCTGGGTCTGCGCAGGGTCACCGATCCCGAGCGCCGTCGTCGAACGCTCCCATGAGATCTTCCCCGGCTGCCGGACCCTTAGCCTCTACGGCCGCTCCGAGAACCTCGTCACCACCATGTGCAAGGTGGACGACCCGGCGGACCGGGCGGTCAGGTCGGACGGCTCGGCCGTCGAAGGTGCCGAGGTGAAGATCGTGGGCGAGGACGGTCGCGAGATGCCCTGTGGCGAGGAGGGCGACATCGCCTACCGGGGGCCCAGCCACATGATCGAGTACTTTCACGACGACGAGCAGACGGCCGCGTTGTTCACGCCCGAGGGATTCTCCCGGTCCGGGGACCTCGGCCGGATGGACGACGACGGCTTTGTGCGGGTCACTGGGCGCCTCAAGGACATCATCATCCGGGGCGGGATGAACATCAGTGCGAGGGAGATCGAGGAGCACCTGGTGCGGCACCCGGCCATCGCCGACGTGGCCGTGGTGGGCATGCCGGACGAGCGGCTGGGCGAGAAGGCGTGTGCGTACGTCGTCCTGGCGGAACCGTCCGCGCCGCTCACGCTCAGCGACGTTGCGGACTATCTCCGCGCGCAGAAGCTCGCGACGCAGAAGCTCCCGGAGCGCCTCGAAATCGTGCCGACCCTGCCCATGACAGCTACCGGCAAGATCCAGAAACACATCCTGCGCGCGGACATCAAGAAAAAGCTCGGGTGACAAGAATCGCCGGCTGGTTGTCCGTGATGACCGCGACCCGCACAACAGCCGACACCCGCTCCGCGAACAGCGCCAGAGGCGGCCGCGGGATGGCAGCCCCGGCACCCAGCACAGCCGCCGGGGCTGGCACCGGCGGCTGTGTGGCCACGAACAGCAACCGGCCAGGCACCAGCGGCGCCCGCCGACTGGTGGCCAGGACACTCAGCTCCGAGACCGCCCGCACCTGGGATGGCGAGCAGCCATGGCTCGGTCGCGGTCCCCGGATTTCCAGCGCCACCATGTGTGATGTCCTAGCGGTGATCGACCGCGTGAGCGACCTGTGCGGACCAGAGGCCAATCGGCAGGCGTTGCCGATCGTCGACTTTCCATCTGCGGAGGCTGCCCTGACAGCCGCGTCGCAGCGTGTCGCCCAGGCTCTCTGGGAGGATCGGCAGGACGCACCGCACGCGGGGGGCAGCGTCGACGCGATCGACATTCTCCTCGAGCTCAAGGAAATCCAGGGGACGCTCCGCGAGGCCAACCTCGTCCAGCGCGTTGCGACCCTCGCCAGCGTCCACGATGCGCTCGGGCGGCTCCATGGAATCACCTCCGTCTCGCAGCTGATCGATCGAGTTCCCGAAGAGGCATGCCGTCTTGGCTTCGACCGGGCCATGATCTCGCGTGTCCACGGGTCGATGTGGCTTCCGGAGGCTGTTCATGTCGAAGGTGACCCTGGATGGGCGCAGGAGATCCTGCGGGCGGGCCGCGACGAGCCCCAGCTGCTCAACCACATGATTCTGGAGACGGAAATGATCCGCCGGCGGGGCCCCCTGCTTGTCCTCAACGCGCAAGCGGATCCGCGAGTGCACCCGGCGCTGGCGGCGGCGACGCTAACCCGTTCTTATGTCGCGGCGCCGATCATGCCTGAACGACATGTGATCGGGTTCCTGCACGCCGACTGCTACATGCGCCGGCGGCACGTGGACGAGTTCAGCCGCGACGTGCTCTGGATGTTCGCACAGGGCGTCGGATACGCATTCCAGCGCGCCGTGCTGTCCGAACGGCTCCATACCCTCCATGCCACGGTCCACCGGCTGACCGGCGACATCACCAAGGTAACGGACGAGCTGATCGACGCAGAGGTAGAGGTCGCCCGGATCGACCGGGAGGACGTGGCCATGGCACGAAGTGGTGCGGCGACGTTCGTGACAGACCGGTCGCCTGCCGACTCAGCCCTGACTCGACGCGAACTCGACGTCCTGCGGCTCATGGCAACCGGCGAGACTAACGCCGGCATCGCCGGGCGTCTGGTCATTTCGGTGGGCACCGTGAAGTCACACGTCAAGCACATTCTCCGGAAGCTTGGAGCCGCCAACCGCGCCGAGGCGGTCTGCTTGTACCTCCGCATGGAAGCCAGAAGCGCTTCAGAGCGGTCGCAGGCGGGCAACAATCCTGCCGTTGCATGGCGGCCGAGGTGAATTCCGCCTGGGTTGTGGCTGCTGCAGCCCGCGGCCTCCTCGAGGTGATCGGTGTGGCAGGCCATTACGGCCCAGGCCGGGGCGATGACGCCTGACAACAGGGGTTTGGAACCATGCAGGTAACCGCAATGTCTCCGCAGGCGCGTTCGGACGCGATCGGGCGCATGACCGAGCGAGAGATCGACGTGCTGGTCATCGGCGGTGGCGTCGTGGGCGCGGGCGCTGCGCTCGACTCGGTGACCCGGGGGCTATCGACGGCGATCGTCGAAGCGCGGGACTGGGCCAGCGGCGCCTCCAGCCGCTCCAGCAAGTTGATCCATGGCGGCCTGCGCTATCTAGAAATGCGTGACTTCGGGCTGGTACGCGAGGCGCTTCGTGAGCGCGGCCTCCTCCTTCAGCACCTCGCCCCGCATTTGGTCCGGCCGGTTCCATTCCTGTATCCGCTCACGCATTACGGATGGGAGCGTTCCTACGTCGGTTCGGGCGTCCTCCTCTACGACGTCATGGCCGCCAGGTCTGGTCATGCCCGGGGCGTTCCGGCTCACCGGCACATGACCCGCCGCCGCGCACTGCGGGAGGCGCCGTGCCTGCGCCCCGATGCGCTCGTCGGCGCGGTGCAGTACTGGGACGCACAGGTGGACGACGCGCGGCACACGCTGGCCGTGGTGCGCACGGCCGCTTCCTTCGGCGCCCTGGCCGCCAACCGGGTAAGTGTGACCGGGTTCATCCGGCAGGGTGAGCGTGTGACAGGAGCTGAGCTGGTGGACCTTGAGGAAGGGCGGCGGTTCGCCGTGCGCGCCCGTCAGGTGGTCAACGCCACTGGCGTGTGGACGGACGACACGCAGGCGCTTGCCGACACTCCCGGACAGTTCCATGTGCGGGCATCGAAGGGCATCCACCTGGTGGTTCCGAGGGACAGACTTCATTCGAGCAGCGGCATCATCATGCGGACCGAGAGGAGCGTGCTCTTCGTCATACCGTGGGGCCGGCACTGGATCATCGGGACGACCGACACAGATTGGAGTTTCGACAAAGCGCATCCTTCCGCGAGCGCGTCGGACATCGACTACTTGCTCGACCACGTCAACTCGGTACTAACCTCGCCGCTGTCCCGCGCCGATGTCGAGGGGGTCTACGCCGGGCTGCGACCTCTCCTGTCGGCCGCGCCGGAGCCGCCCTCGAAGCTGTCGCGGGAGCATGTGGTGGGCCACCCGGTTCCGGGCCTCGTCGTCGTCGCAGGCGGGAAGTACACCACCTACCGCGTCATGGCCGCCGACGCCATAGACGAGGCGGTGCGCCGTATGGACAAGCGAGCCCCGCCGTCATGTACCCAGATGGTGCCGCTGGTCGGCGCCACGGGCTACGCTGCAGTGCGCAACCAGCGCCATGACCTTGCCGCGTCGGCCGGGCTGCGCGTGGGCCGCGTCGAGCATCTACTGTCGCGCTACGGCAGCGAGGTTGTCGACCTGCTCGCGATGGTGCGCGCGGACCCGGCGCTGGCCAAGCCACTGCCCGGTGCCGACGACTACCTGCGCGTCGAAGTTGTCTATGCGGTGACACACGAAGGCGCGCGGCACCTCGATGACGTCCTGGCGCGGCGCACCCGGATCTCGATCGAGTCGTGGGACCGGGGTGCCGCGGCCGCCGAGACCGTAGCGCATCTCATGGCTAAGCCACTTCAGTGGGACGCCCACCAGATTGAGCGCGAGATCGAGCACTACCGGGCCAGGGTAGAGGCCGAGCGGGCGTCACAGAACCAGCCCGACGACGCTACTGCCGACGCGGTGCGCCTCCGCGCACCGGAGATCGTCCCCCTCACCTGAGGAGCGGCCCAGACGGATGCTCGTACACCGGCAGTCGCGGAGGGTCGAAAGTACGGTGCGTACCCGAGGTCGGCGACGACGAAGCCCGGCGGCGGTTTGTCACCGCCACGCGCCTTTAGCCGAGCCGAGTGGTCTTGCTGGCGGGCGCGGACCGGGCCGCCCGGTCCGCCCGTGGCGGCCTCCGGCCCGCCTCCACGGCAAGCATCTGTGCCACGATGCGACGCACTTGCAGCACGCCGGCGTCGGCGGTGAGGTGGATCCCAGCGGCCGCGCCCTCGTAGCCCGCGGTCGCCTCGATCGCCTCGATCACGGCCACGTCCTCCCGCATGACCTTCGCCATCACCGCGTGAAGGTGCTCGCCGACGAGCGCGCGGTCGAGCGCGAAGTTGTGGGCGAACCAGGAGAACAGGTGGGTGCGGGTGGGGGACTCGGGCGTCACCGCGTGGATGCGCGCCTGCTCGTAGGGCTGTCCGTCGCCGCCGTCGATCTGCCATCCCTCTGCGAGTATCGCCGGTGAGATGAACGTGCCGTGATGACGGCGCTTGTACTCCCGATCCCTCGGCAGGCCGGTCGCCTCGGCTTCCCAGGCGGCCAGTCCCGCGGGGGGCAGCGTCCGGGTGTAGGTGACCGACGTCTCCGAGACGGACACGTGATCGAGCGCTGGCAGTTCCTGGAGACCTGGCGGTGTCTCCTCCGGGTGCACCTCCGGGATATGCGTGAGATCGAGGTAGTGCTCATGCACGAGCATGTAGTTGGCCGCCAGGCAGACCGTCTCACCCGACGACGACCATCCCTCGCCCGACAGCCATGGCAGCCGAGGCGGTTGGTGCAGGCTTGATGTGCCGGGCTGGCCGAGCCAGATCCAGACGAACGGCGGCTCTTCGCGGACCGGGTATGCGCGCACGCCCGCCCTGTAGGGCACGTTCTCCTGCGAGGGCACGCCCACGCACCCGCCGGCCGCCTCGTACCTGAGGCCGTGGTAGCCGCACACCAGCAGGCCGCCGTCCAGGCGGCCCCGCGACAGCGGGTAGCCGCGGTGAGCGCAGCGGTCGGCGAGCGCGACGACCTCCCCCGACTCCGGCCGGTACAGCACGACCGGGCGGTCCAGCAGCTTGCGCCCCAACAGGCCAGAGCCGACCTCGTCGCTGGTGGCGGCGACGTACCAGCAGTCCAGTGGATAGTTCGGATTCATAGGTCGAGCACCAGCCGATCTGAGAGCGACCGCGAGACGCACACCATCATGGCGTCGTTGCCCGCCTGGTCCCCGGCGCTCAACACTGAGTCGCGATGGTCGGGCACCCCTTCGATCACCCCTGTTTCGCACGTGCCGCAGACTCCCTCCAGGCACGAACCCAGCACGCTGACCCCGGCGCCCTCGAGCACCTCGAACAGCGACCGGTCGGCCGGGACGGTCACCGTGATACCCGAGCGCTGGCAGACCACCTCGAAGCTGTCCAGGGCTCCCGACGGGGGCTGGTCCGCCCCAGGCTTGGCGGTGAACCGCTCCAGGTGCAACGTGCCCGCCGGCCAGGACGCGCAAGCGCCTTCGACCGCGCTCAGCAGGGCCTCGGGCCCGCAGCAGTACACGAGGGTGTCGTCGCGCGCCGAGCCCAGGATGTCCTGCAGGTCGAGCAATCCCTGCTCGTCCTGCGGCCAGATCGTGACCCGCTCGCTGTGGCCCGCTAGGTTCTCGACGAAGGCCATCGAGGCTCGCCTGCGCCCGCCGTAGGCCAGGTGCCAGTGGGCGCCCGCGGCCTCGGCCGCTTCGATCATTGGCAGCATCGGCGTGATCCCGATCCCGCCGGCGATGAACTGGTAGCGCGGCGCGGTCACTAACGGAAAGTGATTCCGTGGGCCGCGGACGCGTACCGCGGAGCCCACGGCAAGCTTGTCGTGGACGAAATCCGAGCCCCCGCGGCTCTGCGGATCACGCAGGACGCCGATGCGCCAGGTGTGCATGTCGGCCGGGCTGCCACACAGCGAGTACTGGCGAACCAACGACGGGCCGAGCATCAGGTCGATGTGCGCGCCCGGGGTCCATCCTGGAAGCGGCCGCCCGGTGGGGTCGTCGAGGCTCAGCGCGACGACGCCTTCGGCGAGGACCTCGCGCTGGGAGACCACGAGATCAGTCTCAAGTTCTTCGACTTCGAATTTTGGTGTACTCACCACACCAGCAAGTTTCTCGCCAGCGACGAAGCAGGCGTAAGCCGCGGAGGGGAGATATTCATCGTCCGAAAGGGAGAGACCGGGCGCGGATTTGGATCCGTTCGGGACCTTCCTGGTCAATTCTGCTGGTGATGGGACCACAATCCGCATGGCGCTGGAGACGGGCCGGCGCTACCTTGCCGAACAGCCCCACGCCGCGGGTGCGGCACGCCGGGAGCATGGACCAGGCTCGCATCGAGCGGTGGCGCGGATGGCGTATCTCCCTAGTGGGGGATGGGAATCTCCCCACGGGGTGACGTGCGACACAGCCCTGGCGATTATGTTTCCGCATAGCGCTGATTCACATTTGTCAGTGCGCTCGCGTGCGCCGCCCATATTGGCTGAGGCG
>Ga0306923_10007156_pt1 | contig 11084 bp, 11 predicted proteins | sample sta12Can44000108_FD_203841 | JGI IMG/M metagenome (GOLD analysis project Ga0306923, IMG submission 203841) | Lab enrichment of tropical soil microbial communities from Luquillo Experimental Forest, Puerto Rico - statanox.12C.anox.44.000.108 (v2)... | ecosystem: Environmental > Terrestrial >...
CTTGTAGGTACCAAATTGCGCGTGGTTGGTACCAGTTGGTACCAATGCCGCACGTATAAGGTACTGCTTGGTACCAATGCAAGGGACTCGATCGGATGAGGGGTAAAAACGCTGTGATCGCGCCGGACGCCGCAGGGCCGGACGCCGCCGAACGCTCGCTTCGCGAGCGTGTGCTCAAGGCAGCATTCGAGGTGTTCCGCAAGCGCGGTTTTAGTGGTGCCAGCACGCTGGAGATCGCGACGCGCGCCAAGGTGTCGAAGCGCGACCTCTACGCGCTGTTCGGCAGCAAGCAGGCGATGCTGGGTGCGTGTATCAAAGAGGGCGCAGGGCGCATGCGCCAGCCGCTCGAATTGATGGCGTCGGTACCGGCGAACGGCCCGGCCGTGGCCGCCACGCTGGTGGAATTTGGCGCGTCTGTCCTGCGGTTTGTTTCTCGCCCCGACGTGTTGACGGTCCATCGTCTGGCGATTGCAGAGTCGGACCGCGCGCCCGAGATCGCACGCGCTCTCGACCGCAATGGCCGCGAAGCGAACCACGCGGCGCTTGCCGCCTGGCTCGCCAAGGCGCAGGCGCACGGGTTCGTCGGCGGCGGCGATCCCGCGGTCATGGCGGCGAACTTCATCGCGATTCTGTGGGGCGGTGGCCTGCTGACGCAGTTGCTGTTGCGGATGCGGGCGGCGCCGGGCGAGGACGAAATCAAAGCGCGCGCGCAGGCCGCCACGCGGGCGCTACTGACGCTTCATGCTCCACCTCGCGCGACGCCGTAAGGTGTCAGCCATTCGGCTGTTGCCGACCTGGTTCATTACATACCGAGTTCGGGCGGCACGTCGCGCAATCACGAACAGCTATGATGACGCTGCTTGCCGGGAAGCCGTTATTTTCCAAGCTGCACGAAGCGCAATTCGCCCTTGACGAGATCAGGCACCACCACCATCAGCCCCTTGGCATTTTCGAAGGCGCAGAAATCGGCCGGCCCTTTGAAGTCGATGGCGAGCTTCTTCATGCCCATCGTCTTGTTCCACTGGAACAGCGATCCGCTCATCCAATCGGTCGCCAGCACGTCGCCATCGCTCATCACATAAAGCCCGTCCAGCATTCCGATCTTGTCGGAGAGCAGCTCCGGCTCCTTGCCGGGCGCAAGCGAGTAGATGCCGCGCGGATCGTCCTTGCCCTTGAAGCCGACCATCATCAGGGCTCCACGCTTGCCGGGATAGACGCCGTTCGGATTGACCCCCTTTTCCTTGAACAGCACCGTGATCTTCGGCTCGGCTTTCGTTTCCAGGAAATCGGCGGGCTCCACGCGCACCAACTGGTCGGAGCGGTTGTCGCTGACATAGAGCGCATCGCCCATCACGGTCGGGTCGTTGGCAAAAGTGATGCCGGGCAGATCGAGCTTCTTGCCCTTTTTCGTCTTGAGGTCGAACACCCAGACCGAGTCGATGTCGGTCACCCACAGGCGATTGCCCTTGATCCAGATGCCTTTGGGCTTGTTGAGGGTCTGGCCCGGTGCGGGGAGAAAACCATCTTCGAGGATTTTTCCGTCCAGCGATACCTTGGTGATCTTGCCCTTGCCGTCCTTGTCCGCCGGCTTGAGGTCTGGACCGAAATCGCTGGTGTAAAGCACCTTGCCCTTGGGGTCATAGGCCACCGATTCGATGTGGCCGAATCCGCCGGCCGTCTGCTCGGAGAGCACTTTGAGTTCTTTGGCCGAGACGGGCGAGCTCGCCATTTGAAAGATGACGAAGCCTGCCGAGAGCGCCAGACTGAATGAAAATGCTTTGATCACGTTTCGTCCCTCCTGTTTTGTTGCGGCTTTTGTGATCGCCATCAAAGGCCGGCGAACGCGCCATTTCAAGCGCGAGAATTCAGCAACCGTGGCCCGGATGAGCGTAGCAATATCCGGGTTTCCCCGGATTCCCTAATACCCCACAGGTCGCCTCGCTCATGCGGGCTACCTGCTGGCAACGCAAAAAAGCCCCGGATCGTCCGAGGCTCTCGCATTTTTTGGAAGGTGCCCGGCTGAGCGCGGAAACTTACTCCGCAGCCGTCGTCTCCGGCGTCTTGCTGCCCGCGCCATAGCGCTGATCGATGTAGTCGATCACCAGCGCCTTGAACTCGGCGGCGATCGTGGGGCCGCGCAGCGTGCGGAACTTCTTGCCGTCGACGAACACCGGTGCGGCCGGTGCTTCGCCGGTGCCCGGCAGCGAGATGCCGATATTGGCATGCTTGGATTCGCCGGGACCGTTGACGATGCAGCCCATCACCGCGACGTTGAGGGATTCGACGCCGGGATAACGGGTCTTCCAGTTCGGCATTTCGTCGCGGATGAAATCCTGGATCGAGCGCGCCAGTTCCTGGAACGTGGTCGAGGTGGTGCGGCCGCAACCGGGGCACGCCGCCACCAGCGGCACGAAGGTGCGAAAACCCATGGTCTGCAACAGTTCCTGCGCCACCTGGACTTCGAGCGTGCGATCGCCGCCGGGTTCTGGCGTCAGCGAAATGCGGATGGTGTCGCCGATGCCGTCCTGCAGGAGAATGCCGAGTGCCGCCGATGAAGCGACAATGCCTTTCGATCCCATGCCGGCCTCAGTCAGGCCAAGATGGATGGCGTAATCCGAGCGGCGGACGAGTTCCTGGTAAACCGCGATCAGATCCTGCACGGCGGAGACCTTGGCCGAGAGGATGATGCGGTTTTTGGCCATGCCGAGTTCCTCGGCGCGCGCCGCCGACAACAGCGCCGACTGCACCATGGCCTCACGCGTCACGGCGCGTGCATCGCGCGGATTGGGTGAGGCCGCGTTCTCGTCCATCAATCTGGAGAGCAGTTCCTGGTCGAGCGAACCCCAATTGGCGCCGATGCGCACCGGCTTGTTATTCTTGTTGGCGATCTCGATGATGTCGGCGAATTGGGTGTCGCGCTTGTTCTTGAAGCCGACATTGCCGGGATTGATCCGGTATTTGTCGAGCGCTTCGGCGCAGGCCGGGTATTCGGCGAGCAGCTTGTGGCCGATGTAATGGAAGTCGCCGATCAAGGGCGTGGTGATGCCGCGCTTGCGCAAACCGTCGCGGATATGCGGGACGGCGGCGGCGGCTTCCTCGCGGTCGACCGTGATGCGCACCATTTCCGAGCCGGCGCGCGAAAGGGCAGCGACCTGGGCCACCGTGCTCTCGACATCGGCGGTGTCGGTATTGGTCATCGATTGCACGACGATCGGCGCACCGCCGCCGACGGCGACATTGCCGACCATGACCTTGGTGGTTTGATGTCGCGTTTTCGGGCCGGCAACATCGGTTTCGAGCGGCTTTTCGGGCTTGTTCATGGCGTCCAGATATCAGGTTTTGGTGAGCTTCAGCAACGGATCAATGGAACCGGAATTGGGCCGATTCACGAGGTAAAGACCTGCAATCACCAGCAGCGCGGCAGCGCCAAATGCCGGTGTCAGGGGATCGTGCAGGATGAAATAGCTAGCCACGACGCCAAACAAAGGGGTGATGAAGCTAAATGCCGACAATTTGCTCGCAGAATAGGTCTTGACCAGCCCAAACCACAGCAAAAACGTTAATCCGACCACCCAGAACGCCTGATAAGCCATCAACGACAGCGCCAACGGGCCGGGAACCCGGGACAGCGTGTCGCCGGAAAGTACGGCCGCCCCGCCCAGAATCGGGATCGAAATCGCCGCCTGGTAGGCGAGCGCCTTCTCCGGCGGCGCCTGAAGCAGCCGGGTCGCCTTCACGAGCAGGGTCGTGGCCGCCCACAAAGCCCCGCCACCGACGATCAGGAGGTCGCCCAACAGCACCTTCGCGTCCACATCGACCTGCGGAACCCCGATCGCGAGCGCAACGCCCGCAAAGCTCAAGCCGAGCCCCAGCCATTGCGAGGCACGCAGCCTTTCGCCGAGAAACTGATAGGAGCCGAGCGCAACAAAAAACGGCGCGGTATAGAGAAAGACCACGGCGCGCGAGGCCGATGTCAACTCGAGCCCGCGGTAGATCAGCACAAATTCAATGCCGAATATGACGCCCAACAAAAGGCCGGCGCGAAGCGTGTCGTCGCGTGCAAAGATTTTCACGCCGCGGAGGCGGGCAATCAGGAGCAGCACGGGAAGAGCGCCGACCGAACGAATCGTGCCTTGCCAAAGCGGCGGAATATCGGGCAATGCCAGCTTCACCGCGATCTGGTTGAACCCCCAGCTCACACACAGCATCAGCATCAACGCAATGGCGCCCGCACCGAGCGGACGCTCGGTCGATTTCACCAGCAATCTGTTTGAAGACATGAACCCCCGGGCCGGCTTGGCGCCGTGTTGTGGGGGCATGATTTCAAAAAAGCGAGGCTCTCGGAAGACATCATGCCCACGAAATCAGGTCCGAGAAATAATCCGAACATCAAGCGAGATTCAGTTCTGCTGGCAATGCGCGCAAATGCCTGATATCTCGACCACCGACATTTTTGGCGCAAAACCGGTGGTGCGCGCGGCCGCATTGAGGCTCTGCGCCACTACCGAGGCCGGGATTTCCCCGACCGAGCCGCAAAGCTCGCAGATCAGGAAGGCCACCATCGCTGCCGTGTCATGGTCGTGGCCGCAGGCGAGAAACGCGTTGCGGCTTTCGATGCGATGGACGAGACCGTTCTCCATCAGGAAGTCGAGCGCGCGATAGACCGTGATCGGCGCTGGCCGCGGCATCGATTTGGCGAGCTCGTCGATCACCTCATAGGCTCCCAGCGGCCGGTGGCTCGAGAGCAACGCTTGAAGTACCCGCCGGCGAATCGGCGTGAATTTCCGGGACCTCTGGTTGCAGACCTTCTCGGCATGCTCGATCGCATCGGCCGTGCAGCGGCCATGATCATGGCCGGGGGCGGGAAATGTCGGTTTTGTCAGCCTCATTTGGGCCAATCCTAGAGCATGATCCGGAAAAGTGGAAACCGGTTTTCCGAAAAGATCATGCTCAAACAAAAAGATGGATCACGTTCCGATTCTGTCTAATCGCAACGTGATCCAAACTTCGGCCGGCAGACCCAAATCCCCGCGGTTTTTGAGGTCCCACCGGGAGCCATGCCGTTCTGGCGGAGCAGCCTTTCGTTGTCGGGGAGATGAAAAAATTCATAAGCAAGCTTATTATTGCTAAAGCTTATGGAAACTGCCGGCGCTGCCGATTTGAAGTTCCGGCGATACTCGCTGCAACCTTCGCCTATCGGAACTTCAAATCGAAACGCTCCGGCAAACCCAAAATTTCTCCGGTGCTCCTCTTCTTTCGAAGTTCGTGTCAGGGGGGCCGCGAAATCCGACGAACTTCGAAAGAGGATGCACCACATGCCCCGTGGTCCTGTGGATATGAACTTCCTGTTCGTGCTGGCCGAACTGCAACGGCTGGTGCGCGCCTATGCCGATAAAGAGGCGGCGCGTTACGGCATCACCCGCGCGCAATGGGCGGTTCTGGCCAAGGTGGAACGCAACGAGGGTCTCAAACAGACGGAACTCGCCGAGCAGATGGAAATGCAGCCGATCACGCTGACGCGATTGATCGACCGCCTTTGCGACAACGGCTGGATCGAACGCCGCAGCGACGACGCCGATCGCCGGGTCAACAGGCTTTACCTGCGCAAGGCCGCGCGGCCATTGCTCGGCAAATTGGGTGGCTTGCGTTCCGAACTCACCGCAACCGCGCTCGAAGGCATCAATCCGTCCGAGGCTCATCGACTTCTCACCCAACTGGAATTGATCAAGGAAAACGTCCGCAACGCGATCCAGGGGGCGGAAACTGCAAGGAATGAACCGCGCTATGGCTGACCATGTATTGAAATTTCCCCACGAACAGAAAGGCAGTCCGCACGAGCCAGCCCCGGGCAGGCCTTCGGCAGGGCCGCGCCGCAGCCTGATCGGCGCGATGCGGCGTTACCGCCGCACGCTACTGCTTGTCGTGTTGCCGCTCGCCGCCCTGGCCGGCGGTGTCGTCTTCTATCTCAACGGCGGCCGTTACGTCTCCACCGACGACGCCTATGTCGGCGCACAAAAGGTTCTGATCACGCCGGACATTTCCGGCAAGATCGAGAAGGTCGTGGTGCGCGAAGGCCAGCGCGTCAAGGAAGGCGATGTGCTGTTCGAAATCGATCCGGTGCCGTTCCGCCTCGCGGTGCAGGAAGCCAGGGCCAAGCTCGACCAGGCCCGTACCAACTTCGACAATCTCGTCGCCAACGTCAAAATCTATCAGCAGATGGGAGATCTCGCGCAGCAGGCCGTGGACTTGAAGCAGCGCGACGTCGATCGCAAGTCGACCCTGGTCAAGAGCAGTTTCGGTTCGCAACTCGACCTCGACAACGCATCGAATGCCGTGGTTACCGCAAAAGCCCAGCTCGAATTTCTCAAACAGCAGCTCTCGAGCGCAAAAACCCAGTTGCTCGGCGATCCCGACCTGCCCCTCGATCAGTTCCCGCCTTACGCGCAAGCCAAGGCGGCGCTGGCACAAGCGGAGCGCAATCTCGATCACGCGGAGATGCGAGCGCCGATGGACGGCATCGCAACCCAGGTCGATCAGATTCAGCTCGGCCGCTTCGTCGCGGCTGGAACGCCGGTGTTTTCGATCATCGACACGTCCAAGCCATGGGTCGACGCCAACCTGAAGGAATCCGACTTCACTCATATCGCGGTGGGGCAGCCGGTCAAAATCGAGGTCGATGCGTTTCCCGATCACGTCTTCAAGGGCACGATCGGCTCGCTCAGCCCCGGTACCGGCGCGCAATTTGCGATTCTGCCGCCGCAAAACGCTACCGGCAACTTCGTCAAGGTGGTGCAGCGCCTGCCGGTACGAATCTATTTCGATCGGAACGACGAGTATGTCGAGAAACTGAAAGCCGGCATGAGCGCCTACACCACGGTCGATACCGGCCACCGCCGTTCGCTCGCGGTCCTGCTCGGACTTTCCCCGGCGGCCGCAAAGCAGCAGGAGTAGTGCGGCGAATTTGAAGTTCCTATCACGTTGCCTCAATCTCATCCAGGAACTTCAAATTCGAAAGCCGCACCAGAAATTTAAATTGGCCAGAGCCCCTTTGATTCCGAAGTTCGCATCAGAGGTAGCCGCGATGGATTGCGAACTTCGGAATCGGAGCGCTAGCTGATATGGAAACGTCCGCCTCACCTCCGAGCGCGGTTCCAGGCCTGCGCCGCAACATGGTGACGATCTGCGCCATGACCGCCACCATCATGCAGGCGCTCGACACCACGATCGCCAACGTCGCGCTGCCCTACATGCAGGGCAGCCTGTCGGCGTCGCAGGACCAGATCAACTGGGTGCTGACCTCCTACATCGTCGCCGCCGCGATCATGACCGCGCCGGTGGGATGGATTGCCAACCGCTTCGGCCGCAAGCGCATCTTCATCATCTGCGCCGGTGGTTTTACCATCGCCTCGGTGTTGTGCGGTCTGGCGCAGGACATCAACCAGATGGTGCTGTTCCGCCTGTTGCAGGGCGTGTTCGGCGCGGCGCTGGTGCCGCTGTCGCAAGCCGTGATGCTGGATTCCTACGCGCTGCACGAGCGCGCCAAGGCGATGTCGATCTGGGGCATGGGCGTGATGATGGGACCGATCATGGGCCCGTCGCTCGGCGCCTGGCTCACCGAGACCTATTCCTGGCACTGGGTGTTCTTCGTCAACCTTCCATTCGGCATCGTCACCGTGCTCGGCCTTCTGGTGTTCATGGACGAAACCAGGGCGAACCGAGACTTGCGATTCGACTGGTTCGGATTTGTAGCGCTCGCTGTCGGCATCGGCGCCATGCAGGTCGCGCTCGACCGCGGCGAGCAACTCGGCTGGCTGGAGTCCAATGAAATCATTGCCGAGATCGTCGTCTCGATCGTCGGCTTTTATTACTTCTTTGCGCATTCGCTGACGACCGAAAAGCCGTTCATTCAGTATGCCATCTTCAAGGACCGCAATTTCATCGGGGGCTGCGTGTTCATGACCGTGATCGGTCTCGTGCTGTTCTCGACCATGGCGCTGGCCTCGCCCTTTCTGCAGAGTGTGGTCGGCTATCCGATCATCACGGCAGGTCTGCTGCTCGCAAGCCGCGGCTGCGGCACTTTCGTCGCCATGATGCTGGTGGGCCGATTGATGCGCCATATCGAGGCGCGCACGCTGATCATTGCAGGTCTTTGCCTCACCTGCCTCTCGCTTTACGACATGACCGGCTGGACCGATCAGACCGGTGTCGGCGAGATCGTCACCTTGAGCATCCTACAGGGATTCGGCTTTGGTCTCGTCTTCGTGCCGCTGAGCACCGTGGCTTTCCTGACCCTGCCCAGCCACCTGCGTACCGACGGCACCTCGATGCTCACGCTGCTGCGCAATGTCGCAAGTTCGATCGGCATCTCCGTCGTCATCGCGCAACTCACCGAGGGTTCGCGGCGCGTTTACGCGGTTCTGGATGAACATGTCACCCCGTTCAACCACGCCCTGCAGATGCCCGACGCGCACAGCATCATTAACATGGGCACCGACACCGGGCGTGCGCTGGCGGACGTGATGCTGACCCTGCAGGCGCAGATCATCGCGTTCTCGCAGGACTACCAGTTGGTGATGATCGTCACTTTATGCGCGATCCCGCTCACGCTGATGATCGGCTCGACCAAGGCCGCGTTGCGCAAGCAGGCGGCAGGGCCGGAACATGCGGTGATGGAATAAACTCCACGCCTGTGAAAAGAAAAAGAGCGCCGCGTGCCGCAGCGCTCTTTACGCGTTCATTTGATCGTGCGCTTCTCGCGATCAGAAGTGATAGTTGACGCCGAACTGTCCGCTGTTCACGGACAGCGTACCCGTCGAAATGCCGCCAGGCACGATGCCACCAAATAAAGTCACGCTGTCGAAGCGGCGATAGAGGTATTCCGCCTTGAGCGACCAGCGCGGCAGGAACATCCACTCCACGCCTGCACCTGCCGTCCATCCGGTTTGGGTCTTGGTGTCGCTGATAGTCAGTCCGAGCGCGCTTGCGCTGACCTTGGTGTCTGCCAACGCCAGGCCGGCGGTGCCATAGAGAAGAACTCGATCGAACGCCACGCCGACCCGGCCGCGCAGCGTCGCAAGGGCGTCAAGTTTTGCCGTTGCGCTGATCGGTATGCCTGCGACGACCTCGGTAGCACTGTTGTTGACGTCGGCGAACGCGCCGTCGGCCTCGATGCCGGCAATAACCGTGTTGAATTGCCAGTTGTAGCCGACCGTGCCGCCGCCAAAGCCGCCTTTGATCCCGAGTGCATCGCTGGTGTTCTCGCTGGCATAACCCCCCATGGCGCCGATAAAGAAACCGCTCCAGTTGGTAGCCGGGTTAACGATTGCAGGCGCCTTTGAATAAGGCGCGCCTGGCGCAGGCAGGTCGGCCGCGCACGCCGCACCAGCGATGGAAGCCAGCAGAATTCCAAGTGCAATTCGTTTCATCACTTCCTCAACCGATAATAAATACCCCGCTCACGGGGTAGTTGAGATCGATGATTACCGCAATCGTTAAATGCAAATTGTTCCGCCAAGGTGCGGCTGTGTGGCATGAGGGCACAGTCGGCCGAAACTTCAGTCGCAAGGCCGTCATTCAATCAGCGCGACGAATTGTGAATGATTTTTGATCCCGACCTTCACCGCTGGCGCCAAGGCTTCTGTCGAAATCAGCGATCTCTGTCGGTTTCAAATCTCGAAAAACACGGTTTCGTTATCGCCCTGGAGATGGATGTCGAGATGATAGACCGCGTTGCCGCCGCCGGCCGCGCGTTTCGCAATCAACGTGGCGCGGCGGTCAGGTGGCACCAGTGCCAGAACGGGGTCGGAAGCGTTGGCTGCTTCGCCGTCGAGATAGATGCGCGTAAAATTATGCAGCAGCATGCCGCGCGCGAAGATCGCGAGCAGAATATGAGGTGCCTGCGGCTTGCCGTCGGAATCCGGCACCGAACCCGGCTTGATGGTGTCGAAGGCGTAGTCGCCGTTGGGATCGGTGCCGCAGCGGCCAAAGCCGCGGAATTTCGCATTCGGCATCGCCCGCTTGTCCTTGGGATCGGCAAATCGACCCTGCGCATCCGCCTGCCAGATTTCCAGCATGCAATCGGGAACCGGCTGGGCGTCGCCATCGAATACCCGCCCTTCGATTCTGATCCGCTCGCCGCTCGCATCTCCCGTCACCAGATTGTTGCTGAAGGCGTCGTTCCAGTCGTACCGGCCCGTCGGCGTCAGGCCGTAGGCGAAAAACGGGCCGACGGTTTGCGACGGCGTAATTCCCTCACGCTTTGTTTCCGGCACGATCAGGTCTCCATCGGCGTGGCGTTGCGTCCGCGCAGCACGATATTGAAGCGATAACAAAGCGCCCATTCCGGCTGGGTATTTTCCAGATCGAATGACGAAATCATCCGCGCACGCGCCTTCTCGTCGGTGACCGAGTTGAAGATCGGGTCGAACGGAAACAAGGGATCGCCGGGGAAATACATTTGCGTCACGAGGCGCGAGATGAAGGAATGGCCGAATACCGAAAAATGGATATGGGCCGGTCGCCACGCATTGTGATGATTGCCCCAGGGATAAGCGCCGGGCTTGACGGTGACGAATCGGTAATAGCCTCGGGCATCCGTCTGTGCGCGTCCCGCGCCGGTAAAATTCGGATCGAGCGGCGCTGGATGCTGGTCGCGGATATGGATATAGCGGCCGCAGGAATTGGCCTGCCAGATCTCGACCAGCGTGTTCGGCACGCCGCGGCCTTCCTCGTCGAACACATGGCCGTGCACGATGATGCGTTCACCGAGCGGCTCGCCATTGTGCTGTGTGGTGAGGTCATTGTCGCCATCGCGAACGGTCTCGTGGCCGTAAACCGGCCCGGTCAATTCCGAAAGCGTGTGGCGCATGACGATCAATGGTTTTGCGGGCGAGCGCTTCACCGTGCTCTTGTAGGCCGGCGACAGCCGCGGCGGGTGTGCCGCATTGCTCGCGATGGGATAGGCGAGTGTCATTGAAAGTCTCCTCCTCGTCATTGCGAGGAGCGTCAGCTCCGAAGCAATCCAGTTTGTAACGATGCGTGGATTGCTTCGCTGCGCTCGCAATGACGGTTCTATCTACCTCAGT
>Ga0306923_10007157_pt1 | contig 11083 bp, 9 predicted proteins | sample sta12Can44000108_FD_203841 | JGI IMG/M metagenome (GOLD analysis project Ga0306923, IMG submission 203841) | Lab enrichment of tropical soil microbial communities from Luquillo Experimental Forest, Puerto Rico - statanox.12C.anox.44.000.108 (v2)... | ecosystem: Environmental > Terrestrial > Soil...
ATACTTATTTTCGCGGCCCGTTCGGAAAAGTGCTGTGCAAATGCCCACGGATTATCGTCCGACCGTCTTCCTGCCCAAGACCGACTTCCCGATGCGCGGCGAATTGCCGAAACGCGAGCCGCCTATTTTGGCGCGCTGGCAGGAGATGGATCTCTATCACCGGCTGCGCGAAGCCTCGCGGGGGCGGGAAAAATTCGTCCTGCACGACGGCCCGCCCTACGCCAATGCCGACCTCCATCTCGGCCATGTGCTCAACAAGATCCTGAAGGATGTGGTCAATCGCTCGCAACAGATGCTCGGCAAGGACGCGCCCTATGTTCCCGGCTGGGACTGCCACGGTTTGCCGATCGAGTGGATCGTCGAAGAACAATACCGGGCCAAGGGCCAATCCAAGGACAGCGTGCCGATCGACCAGTTCCGGCGCGAATGCCGCGAGTTCGCGGCCCAGTGGATCGAGGTGCAGAAGCGCGATTTCGAGCGGCTCGGGGTGATCGGCGACTGGCAGAATCCCTATACGACGATGGCCTATTCGGCCGAGGCGCAGATCGTCCGCGAACTCGGGAAGTTTCTCGTCAATGGCGGGCTCTATAAGGGATCGAAGCCGGTTCTCTGGTCGGTCGTCGAGCAGACGGCACTCGCCGAGGCCGAGGTCGAGTACTACGACCACCGATCGACTACCGTCTGGGTGCGATTTCCAGTCGTGCGGGCCGAGCGGCCGGCGCTTGCGAGCGCCGCAGCGCTGATCTGGACGACGACGCCGTGGACCTTGCCAGGCAACCGCTCGATCGCATTCAGCAGGCGGCTCGACTATCTGGTGATCCGCGTCGAGCAGGCGGCAGAGGGGCGGCGTGCCCGGCCCGGCGAGACCCTGCTCGTCGCCGAGGCGCTGGTCGAGGAGGTGGCGAAACGCGCCGGGATCGAAGCGTATTCGGTCGTCGACCGATTGCCCGGCGAGGCGCTCGAGGGGACGATTGCGAGCCATCCGCTGCGTGGCTGGGGCTACGATTTCGAAGTGCCGCTGCTGGCGGCCGGCTTTGTCGAAAGCGATCAGGGCACCGGCCTCGTTCACATCGCCCCGGGACACGGCGCCGACGATTTCGAGCTCGGCCGGGCGAACGGTCTGCCGGTGCCGGACACGATCGGCCCGGACGGAGTCTATCTGCCTGAGGTGCCGCTCTTTGCTGGCCGTTCGGTCTATCGCCAGGACGGCAAGCCGGGGGAGGCCAACGAGGCGGTCATCGCCGCGATCGACGCCGCCGGCGGACTTTTGGCCCGCGGCACGCTGATGCATTCCTATCCGCATTCGTGGCGGTCGAAGGCACCGTTGATCTTTCGCAACACGCCGCAATGGTTCATCAGCATGGAGACCAACGGTCTGCGACAAAAGGCCTTGGCGGCAATCGCCGAGACCCGCTGGGTCCCGCCGCAAGGTAAAAACCGGATCGAGGCAATGGTCGAGAGCAAGCCCGACTGGTGCGTCTCGCGCCAGCGCGCCTGGGGCGTGCCGATCGCGGTGTTCACCCACCGCGAGACCGGCGAGCCGCTACGTGATCCTGCCGTCGTCGAGCGCGTCGCCGCCGCGGTCGAGCGCGATGGGGCCGATGTCTGGTTCAGCGCAGACCCGGTGCAGTTCCTCGGCAATGCTCACGACCCCGCGGAGTGGGAGAAGGTCACCGACATCGTCGAAGTTTGGTTCGATTCGGGCTCGACGCACGCTTTTGTGCTTGAGCAACGGCCCGAGCTTGGGTGGCCGGCCGATCTTTATCTCGAGGGCTCGGACCAGCATCGCGGTTGGTTTCAGTCTTCGTTAGTCGAGGCCTGCGGGACCCGTGGCCGCGCCCCTTACGATGCGGTTCTGACCCATGGCTTCGTCCTCGACGAAGAGGGGCGCAAGATGTCAAAATCTCTCGGCAACGGCATCGAGCCTCAGGAAGTCATGCAGCACAGCGGCGCCGACATCCTGCGCCTATGGGTGGTCGGTTCCGACTACACCGAGGATGTCCGCATCGGCCCGGAAATCCTCAAGCACCACAACGACGTCTACCGACGCTTGCGCAACACACTGCGATACCTGTTGGGCGCGCTCGACGGGTTCTCGTCCGCCGAAGCGGTCGGGTTCGAAAGAATGCCGGAACTCGATCGCTGGGTATTGCATCGCCTGGCCGAGCTCGACCAATTGGTGCGGCGCTCGGTCGAGGAGTTCGATTTCCGCGGCATATTCACGGCGCTCTATAATTTCTGCGCGGCAGACCTGTCTTCCTTCTATTTCGACATCCGCAAAGACCGGCTCTATTGCGATGCGCCCGACGACGTCAGGCGGCGGGCGGTGCGCACGGTGCTCGACCGCTGCTTCGACTGCCTCGCCCGCTGGCTGGCCCCCGTCATCTGCTTTACTGCAGAGGAGGCTTGGCTCGCCCGGCACGGCGACATACCTGGGCGCAGTATCCATCTCGAGCTGTTTCCCGATGTACCAGCCGCTTGGCGGGACGAGGCGCTTGGCGAGCGTTGGGCAATGTTGCGGGATGTTCGCCGCGTCGTCACCGGCGCCCTTGAGCTCGAGCGCGGCGCAAAGCGCCTGGGTTCGAGCTTGCAGGCTGCGGTCGAGCTGTTCGTCCCAGAAAGGCTCCTGGATCTCGTCCGCAATGTCGATATTGCCGAGCTTTGCATCACCTCGGCCGGGACGATCCGACCCGATCCGGTTCCGGACGACGCGTTCATGCTGCCCGACGTCGGCGATATCGGGGCGCGCGTATCCGCCGCGTCCGGCGATCGCTGCGAGCGGTGCTGGCGGGTGCTGCCCGAAGTAGGTCAAATGCCAGGTAGCGCCGATCTCTGCCGCCGCTGCGCTGCAGTCGTCGATCGGAGCAACGTCGCGGCGAGCGCCAGCTGATGGTGGCGCGCGGCCTAGCCGTGGCAATCACGGTCGTGGCTCTCGATCAGCTCAGCAAGGCCGCCGTCCGAGGTTACTTCGCCGCGCATGCGGCAGGCGAGCACGAGAATATCACGTCGTTCTTCAACGTCGTCCTGATCTACAATCGTGGCATGAGTTTCGGCTTGTTCAACGGTGCTGGAGGATTGAACGCGTTACTGTTCTCCCTTGTCGCTGCGGCGATCGTCGCCGTGCTGATCTATTGGCTGAGCCGCGTCGAGAGCCCTTTGCTCGCCGTTGCGATCGGACTGATCATCGGTGGCGCCATCGGCAACGTGATCGATCGAATTCGGCTCGGCGCCGTCGTTGATTTTCTCGATTTTCACGCCGGATCGTGGCATTGGCCGGCGTTCAATGTCGCCGACAGTACCATTTGCATTGGCGTCGCGGTAATGCTGCTCGATGGCTTGCTTCTGCGGCGGGAAGCGCATTAAATAAGGCAGGGAGGGGGTTCTGCAATGGTCAGTCTTCACCGGGTTCGCGGCGGGGGCCGCGGTCTTGCCGCTGTGAGCGTTCTGTGCCTCGCTGGGCCACTGTTGATTGCGGGGTGCACCGATTTCAAAAAGGCGATCGGCCTCGAGCCGACATTGCCCGATGAGTTCGCCGTCGAGTCGCGAGCGCCGCTGACGATCCCACCCGATTTTGAATTGAGACCGCCGCAGCCCGGAGCGTCGCGGCCCCAGGAAAAGAGCGCCGACCAGCAGGCCAAACAGCTGATCGAGCGAGCCGGGCCCGGCGAGCCAGGCAAGCAGGCGTCTGATTTCCGGCTGCGCCGCTCGGAGGACGGACTGCCCGACATCGGCGCGCGCAACGGGCAGGCGCCCGACCCCAACGCGGCCGTAGCCGATCAGAGCCTGTCAAGCAAGCTTTTGGGCTACGACGGCGCGAGCAACGCCGATGGCGCGGTCGAAAAGCGCGAAACCACCCCGCTGAAAGGGGTATATTAAGCGCGCGTCGGCGTAGCCTCTTCGGGGACGAGCAGCAGGTTGTGCGCGTCGCCCTGGCAAAACGGAGGCTCGAGCAAGACATAAGCGTCCCAATCAGCCTCGGCCATGCCATAATCGAGGAGAATGCCGAGCATTTGATAGCCGAGGCTGCGTAATCGGTCATGGATAGCCGCGCGGTCCCCGGCGGCTTCGTGTCCGGTTTCCATCACCAATGCCGGGCGATATCGGTCCAGGGTGGCCTGCGCGCCTTCGAGGACCTGCCGCTCGTGCCCCTCGACATCGATTTTGACCAAGTCGAGCCTGTCGAGCCGGCGCTCCGCGGCAAGCGAGTCGAGGCTGCGCATGGCGACATTCACCTCTTGCCAGCCCGCACCCGCGGTTCCGAGCCGGGCGGTGCCGGTATCGGTTCGCGCCGAAGACACGATGGGCACCGCAAACTCCACGCAGCCGTCGTGGTCGCCGACCGCGCAGCGGACGACCTCGGCTTGGCGCAACGCATTGGCGGCGAGCGTGGCTTCGAGGGCGGCGGCGCTACGCGGCGCCGGCTCGGCCGCGAGCACGTGTCCTGCCGCACCGACGGCGCGGGCCAACGGAACCGTCCATTCGCCGAGATTGGCACCGATGTCGACCGCGACGGCGCCGGCTCGCAGGGCGGCGAGCGCCGCGGGATGGGCGCGCGGCGGGTGCAGCAACGCATGCCGACCGCGTGCGTCGAGCGGGTGGGGCACGTAGACGAGGTCGCCGGTGCGGTGCAGTGTGAAACCACCGGGCCAGCCCCGCTCGAGCCTTGCGAGGAGGCGCTTTTCGCGCCATCGCCGGACGAGCCGCGCGCCCGGCGTCTCGGGCTCTCCAGGCGGGCGCAGCTTCCACACCGCCTTCAGAAGCGCCATCATCACGTGGAGATCGGCCGGATTGTTGGCGCTCACGTCCCTCCACGTGCCGGCAGGGCACCCCCGGTTCTTAGGCGAGCAACCCCGGCAGGGGCTCGACGCTGCCGCTGTCAGGGAAGACATTCGCCGCCAGCGCTCGATCGTCGACCAGCAAGTGATCCTTGAGCAGGCCCTTCAGCACGGCGCGGAGATCGGTTGTGGCCCGCAAGTCGCGGTGCTCGTAAAGATCGGCGTCCTTGAGACCCGGCCAGTCGGCGAGTACGCGGCCGCCCTTGAGTCCGCCTCCGGCAAGGATCGCGACCGTCGCGGTGCCATGGTCGGTGCCGTCGTTGCCGTTAATGCGGGCGGTGCGACCGAACTCAGTAACCAGCACGACGACGGTTTGACGCCAGGCATCGCCCATGTTCGTCTCAATCTCGGCGATGGCGCCATCGAGCGCTCCGAGCAAATTCGCCAGCCGGCCCTTGAGGACACCCTGGTTGACATGGGTATCCCAACCGTCCAGAGCCAGCGCGCCGACCCGCGGGCCCTCGGTGCGCGCGAGAAATTTCGCCGCGGCGCCTGCCGCGTCGGCAAAGTATTTGCGCACTTGCTCGATCCCACCGATCTGGACGGCCGGACGATCCATTTCCTGATCGCCCTCCATGCCGCTGGCGCGGGCGATCGTGGCCAACCCGATGCGCTCCTCAAGCGCCAGCGCCAGCGCCGGGTCCGTGTGGTTGTAGAGATCGAGCAGACGCATCGTCGTTTCGTCGCCGACCGGCGGCAGCCGCGGCGGGACCCAGGCCAGCACCGGTGCCGGGCCGCGCACAACGAGCGGCGCGATCGGCCCGACGGCGAAGGCCTGCCGGCCCCCAGTATCGGCTCGGTCGCCAGGCTCGAGCACGGCAAGCGCACGATTAAGCCACCCCGTGTCGACGGCGCCTGGCTTTACCTGCCCGCTTTCCAGCACATCCTGCCCGTCGAAATGCGAGCGCTCACGATACGGCGTCGCGACCGCGTGCACGATCGTGGCTTGGCCGGTGTGATAGAGGCGATGCAGGTTCGGCATTGCCGGGTTCAACGCAAAGAAACCGTCGAGCGGCAGGGCCGGCGTCTGACCGTCTGACATGAGCCCTTTGTCGCCGCGCAGCTTGAGCCAATCGGGTTCGTCGACCGGAGCAACCACGGCGAGCCCATCGAGCGCGCCGCGCAACACGATCGTCAGAAAGCGTGGGTCGCGGCCCTCGGCGCGCGCCTTGCCAGGCATCAAGGACCAGGCGAACAACGCGCCTGAGCCGAGCAACAGCTCGCGGCGCGTCGGAGCCGGAATGTTGGACGGCATGATCACCTCCGCAAAAATTCAGGGGTCATCAGCAACATCGTCAATGCCTGCGGGCGACTCTCGGCGCGGGCAATCGTGCGTTGCGTTTCCGCCGAGGCGAGCGGTCCTATTGCCGTGTCCATGACCCCCTGAGGCTCGTGGCCCAGGCCCTCGCGATGGGCGAAGGCATTGGCAATCTCGAGGCGCTGACCCAACCCGTCGAGCCAGGCTGCGTTGTCGTCCGAGAAGCCCTTGGGTGCCGGTGGCCGCCACAACGGTTCTCCGAGCAGGTTACCCGCTTGGAGGATCCGCGGGATGTCCCCCGGTTCTCCGGTCGCCCGCAGCGCTGCCGTGATCCATTCGTTCGGCCGCTTGATCTTTGCCTGCTCCGGCGCCCAGGATTCGGGGGCCGCGATAAGCGCGGTGACCACCTCTTTGAGGTCGCCATCGGTGTCGAGAAAGCGTTGCGTTAGCCGATCGACGAGCGACGTCGGCGGGTCGTCGGCGATAAAATGACGCGCCAGCTTGGTCGCTATATGTCTCGCGGTCGCCGGATGACGTGCAAGGTCGTAGAGCACTGCGCGGCCCTGCTCGACGCCGCGCTCGGCATAGCTGTTGCCGATCACCATCTGCGCGCCAGGCTCGTGGGCGCGGGGCAAGAAGGTAAACTCGCCGCCGTGATCCGGGTTTGACACTGTCGGAAGGATGGTCCAGCCGGTCAGCACCTTGGCGAAACTCGAAACGTCGGCCTGCGAGTAGACGGTACGCACGCCAAGCGTGTGCAATTCGAGGATCTCGCGGGCGAGGTTCTCGTTGAGGCCTTTGTCGCGATTGATGCCGGCGACCGACCCGGGACCGATCGACTCCGCGTTGTCGAGATAGAGCAGCATCGCGGGGTGGCCCTCGACCGCCAGCAGCATGTCGCTGAAACGGCCCAGCACATGCGGCCGGATTGCTTCGCGCTCGTAACCGCCGGCCATTACCGTGGCATTGGCGTTGACGCAGAAATGGTTCGACCAGAACCACACCAGACGCTCGACCAGGCCGATTTCGGCGTTGATCGCAGCATCGAACCGCGCTTTGGCTTCGTTCCGAAACAATTGTCGCGGCAATGGCACTGTTTCGGGCTGAGCGGGGGCCGCAGGCGGATCGGGCTTCGCGTCCATCGCGGCATCCCCGCCCGAACTCTGCATCGCGACCTGCGCGGCGGCCTCCCGGCGTAGACGCTCCCGCTTTTCCTTTGCGGCGCGCTCTGCGTTGTACTCGAAAACCTCGCGATTGGCAGCAGCACTACTTGGCAGATCCGGATTCGCGATCTGCCCAGCGTTCGGTCGCTCCAACTCGGCGAGAAGCGCGCCGCGCGGATCGGGCGCGATCGCCTCTATCGAACCGGCGAGCGGCCCAAAGCCGAACCGGTGAAGCGCCAGGGCCGCCTCCTTCGGATCACGGGCCATCAGCGCCTTCCTCCCAGAAGCCGACGAACAAGGTGTTATACGCAGCCGCTCACCAATACATCACTCACGTTTTGCTTCCGCTACGGCCGCGGCAGCGCTTTCGCCAGTGCCTGATAGGCCTCCTCGTCCGTCCGATCGTACCGCAGCGGAGTCACAACAATGCGGCCAGCCTGCAATGCGTCGATGTCGCTCTCCGGTCCTTGCTCGCGCGGCCCACGGCGGAAGCCGATCCAGTGATAGGTCAGACCGCGCGGATCGGTCCGCGTCTCTACGTGCATTCCCTGGAGCAGTCCGACACCCTGCCGCGCCAAGGTGAGCGGGCCTGCGTCAGCCGCTGAGGAGTCCGGGAAGTTGACGCTGAGGCAAGTCGCATCACCCCAGCCGATCGCCAGCAATTGCCGTATCACACTGGGACCGAGCGTGCGTGCGGTCGACCAAGGGACGTGCATGGGATCGCTCCACGCCTGGCTCAGCGCAATTGACGGAATCCCCAGCATCATTCCGGTCATCGCCCCGCCCACGGTGCCGGAAAACACCGTCTCCATGCCGAGATTTGCGCCACGATTGACGCCGCAGAGGAGAAGATCCGGTCGCGCCTCGGCCATCAAACGACACACGCCCATCACCGCGCAGTCTCCCGGGGTTCCGGTAATCGCGTAGCGTCGCGGCCCCCGCTCGGTCACACGGATCGGATGATGCAGGCTTACGGCATGCGAAACGCCGCTTTGGTCATGCTCGGGTGCGACGACCCAGACCTCTCGGGCAACTTCGCGTACGATCTCTTCGAGTACCCCTAGGCCCGGCGCCTCGATGCCGTCGTCGTTGGTAAGGAGGACGCGATCCAGCACGCTACCGTTCCTGCGGTGGCGACTAGGTCAGCGCGAGCTGCGGCTATTCGGCTCTTTCCGGCGGACCCTTGAGCTCGACGACGTTGCCGTCGGGGTCGGTGATGTAAAGCGAGGAGCCGTAGCCTTCGGCGCCGTAGCGCCGCCTGACTTCGCCAACAGCGACGCCGTGTCGTTGCAAATGCGCCGCCAGCGCGGCGAAGTCGAAGGTGCCGATGCGCACCGCGAAGTGGTCCAGGTTGCGCCCTGCCGCCGCCTCCGCCGACTGCGGTGCGGGACCGGCCGGGACCAGATCAATCATCGACGCGCCGGCGCGCAGCTGCACGAGCTTGGGCTCGTCGAGCCGGCGCTCGACGTGACAGCCCAACACATCCCCGTAGAATTTGATCGCGCGATCAAGATCCGCGACCCGTAAAACGAGGTGGTCGAGGGCCGCAACCTGGATCGCGCCAGTTTGCGAAGCTTCTCTACTCTCCAGCGTCACTACGTCCGGCATTGTCGGCTCCTTTCGATCGCGATGGATCATCTTATCGCGATTCGACCGGGCCTGGCAGGCAGATTATTGCGAGTTATTGCGGCGGAGACTGGTCCGATCGTGACCCGGCGCCGCGAGAATGCTGGCTGCGCCAAGCGCGCATTTCGGCCGGGTCGAGGACACCGTTGTGATCGGTGTCCATTCGGTCGAATTGCGCCGTTGCGCGTCGGGCCGCGCGCTGTTCGGCCCGTTCGATAAATTGCTCCCGAGTGAGGCCGCCGGAAGAGGACGGTGCCGAGGCCGCAGAAGTCGAGCTTGGCTGAGCCGCGGCTTGCTGGGGTGCCTGGGCGAAGGCGGTCGCCGGCAGCAAAGAAAGAGCAAAAGCAGCGAAGACGGCAGTCGAGCGCATATCGTGCGACCTTTAGTTGTTGATATCGGCTTTGTACCGCATATCGCGTGCAAACGCAACCCATATAGACCGCCGCAACAGGGATGCGTCCGGTTCATGTCGCGTCGGCAAAAAAGCAGGGCATAGGGGGCGCCTCCGCTAGGAGATCCGGCGTTCGCGGGAGTACAGTCGATTCGATCGCGATCCTTCGCAGAGTGGGAATTCGCCATGCAATACCGCAGAATCTCGGCCGATTGCCATCTCGACATGCCGTGGATGCCGCCGACACTGTTCACCGAGAACGCAAGGCGCGAGCTGAAGGACCGCATGCCTTATGTCGAAGACGGGGCGGACGGGCCCCAATGGGTTGCCAAGAACGGCGCCAATTTCGGCCTGCTGAATGGGGTCGGGCCGGGCGGCGCGAAGCACGTTCCCGGGCAGAACGTACGGGTTGACATCATGGCCGAGCACGGCCTGTTCTCGGATGCCAAGCAAGGCAAAGTACGCTGCAGCGATCCGCATCTGCGCCTCAAGGACATGGAGGCGGACGGCGTCGACGCCGAGATCATCTACGGCGTCCTCGGCACCGCTTCCAAGCTCAACGACGCTGAGGCCTCGAACGAGGTTTTGCGCATCTACAACGACTGGCTGAAGGATTTCTGCAGCCACTACCCAGACCGGCAGATCGGGCTGGCCTGCCTGCCCTATGGCAGTGTCGATCAAGCGGTAAAGGAAGTCCGCCGCGTCGCGAAGATGGGTCTCAAGGGGCTCGAACTGTCGTGCTCCTGGGACATGGAGCCGATGTGGCACCCGAGCTGGGAGCCCTTCTGGCAGGCGGTCGACGACGTTCAGCTGCCGCTGCATTTCCACACCTTCCCGACGACCCCGCCGCGCGCCCGCCAGGAGGCGCCAAAGGTCCGGCGCGCGGCGATGTTCACTGGCGTCTCGGCGTTCCAGATGGGGCTGATCCACATCATCGCCGGGATGATGGGAGCCGGGGTGTTCGAGCGCTATCCTAGACTGCGCGTGTCGTTCGGCGAGAGCGGCGCCGGCTGGCTCGGCTATGCACTCCACCGTATGGATTTCGAGTTCGAGGACCGCTTCCGCGATCTGATGAAATTGAAGCCCAGCGAATATTGGCGTCGCCAGTGCAAGGCGACATTCCAGTTCGACCCGATCTGCACCAAGCTGATCGACGACATCGGTGTCGAGACCTTGATGTGGGGCTCAGACTACCCGCACACCGACGGCATCTGGCCGGAATCCTCAAAGTACATCGAGGAGCAGTTCGAAGGCCTCTCGCCTGAGGTCGTGCACAAGATCACCTGCGAGAACGCCGCCAAATTCTACGGCCTGATCAACTAAACCGGAGCCCTTACCGAGAGCCCGCCGCGCTATTGCGGCTGGGTCCGGATTAGGGGGTGACGGCCAGCGCGACAAGAGGGGAAGATGGTGCCCGAGCCGATTTCACCCGACCGCTTTGCCATTCTGGTCGAGCGCGCGGGGCTAAAGCTGACCCCTGAGCAATTCGAAGAGCTGCGGCAAGGCCACCGCTTTGTCGAGCGGATGATCCGCACCGTGCGGCGGCCGCGCGACCGGGCGGCGGAGCCCGCCCACATCTTCGTCCACCCGAGAGTCTGAGCGCGGCGATGGACCCGACCCTTCTCACCGTCGCCGAGGTGAGCCGCGCAATTCACTCCGGTGAGCTTTCCCCGGTCACGCTGGCGGAGGCCTATCTCGAACGGATCGCCGCACTCGACGGCGAATTGCACAGCTATGTGACCGTACTGCGCGATACGGCTCGGTCGGCCGCCCGCGATAGCGCCGCCGGCCGCGCGCCCGGCGCATTGCA
>Ga0306923_10007170_pt1 | contig 11076 bp, 7 predicted proteins | sample sta12Can44000108_FD_203841 | JGI IMG/M metagenome (GOLD analysis project Ga0306923, IMG submission 203841) | Lab enrichment of tropical soil microbial communities from Luquillo Experimental Forest, Puerto Rico - statanox.12C.anox.44.000.108 (v2)... | ecosystem: Environmental > Terrestrial > Soil...
GGCGCCCTCGCCGGCCGGTTTCGCAGCCGCCTTCGCCGGCGGCGCCGCGGCAGGCGGCCGGTCGGCGACGACCGCGCCGGCGGGCGCGGCGAACTGGTCCCACGCGACGAGCGCGGCGCTCGCGACGAAGCCGAGTCCGAGCAGGACGCCACGCCGCTTCATGGTGTGCTCCGTACGAAGAGGCTGAACTGCAGTTGCACCTCGACCGCTTCCTGCGCGGCGCGCTCGCGCTTGACCTCGATCTTGTCGAGCGCAAGACCGGGATGGCTCGCCATCATGCCGAATACATACCGTTTGATCGCCGGATAGGTTCCGCTGACCGGCAGTCGCAGATCGAGCCGCGAGAAGCCCGCGCCCGTGTCCGGTTCGCCGCGATACTCGGCACGTTCGACACGCAGGCCCGAGGCGAGCGCGGCATCCCAGGCGTCCTGCGCGACGGCGAGTTTCTCGGCCTGCGGGGTCAGCGCGTCGAAGAACGCCTGTTGCGGCGAACGCGGCGCGGGAGCCGGCTTCGATGGCGCGGCCTTCGCCTGTCGCGCAAGGAAGGCATTTCGGCGCATTTCGCGCGCAAGGTCAGCCTGCAGGCCTGGCAGCACCGTCGCTGCGACGACGGCGAGTACGCCGAACAGTGCGACGACGACCAGCGGAAGCCAGCCGTGGCGCGCGAGCCAGAGTTCGCACGCGAGCCGCAGTTGGGCGCGCTTCACTTCCATGTCGCGTCCAGGGCGAGACGGATGCGGCGGCCCTGCTCGGTGTCGGCGAATTCCTGTCCGGCGGGCGCGACACTCGAAAAATGCGCATCGCGCTGCAGTGCTTCGGCCAGCGCGAAAAGTGCGGCGGCGCTTTCCGCCTCGGCGACGATGCGCAGCGTGTTCTGCGCCGGACGCGGTTCGAGCCGCAGCAGCGCGACCCCGTCGGGCCGTGCGCGTTCGAGCGCGGCGAGCAGATCCGGCCACGGCGTGTTGAGCGCCACGACCGCCTTGTTGATCGCCGTCACCTGTGCCTTCGTCAGTGCCCGCGCGGGTTCCACTGCCGTTTGCGCGCGCAGTGCGCCCTGGCGTTCGAGTGCGACGCCGCGTGCGCGTGCGGCGTCGAGTGCCTGCGTGAGCTGGTGCGCGCGCAGCCCGACCAGCACGGCGAGCGCGATGCCCGCGCAGAGCAGGAATAGCCAGAGCGCTCGGGTCCGCCGCGGCGCGAAGTCGATCGCCAGCGTGCTCATGTCGCGATGTCGCCGAAAGCTGCGGGCTGGCTGATGCCCAGATGTTCGCCGAGCTGTTCGCTCAGGCTGGCGAGCTTCCCGGCCACCGCGCCGTAGGTCCAGATGCGGTCGCTGGTGGTCGGCGCGCCGCTTGCGGGGGGGAACAGCGCGGTCTCGCGGATCAGCCACTGCCGCGCATCTTCATCGGTCGCGAGTGCGCGACGGCTGTGTGCGCCGAGGCAGCGTCCGTTTTCGAAGAGACCGAGCGTCAGCGCGTGTCGGTCGCCTCCGAGCAGCCAGTGGCGGCCGTGGCGGCGTTCGTGTGCACGGTCGACCGCACAGCAGACCCAGTAGGGGCGAATGCTGTCGATCGACAGCCCTGCCTGGCGCAGCGTCGCAAGCAACTGGGCCTGGAACGTGGAAGGCAGCGCGCACACGAGTTCTTCGCCAGCCCACAGATGCTGTTCGCTGACGAAGGTCCAGCCGTCCGGCGATTCGCCGAACAGCGAGCGGAAGCGTGCGGCGAGCGCGGCGTCGAGTTCCGCGCGGCGCGCGGTGCCGGCCGGACGGCGCAGCATGAAGTAGCGGCAGAACGCATCCGACAGCACGACATCGGCATGACGCGGGTTTTCTTTCGCGAACGCTGCGCATGCGTCCGCCAGGCCCTTGGCGAACGCGTCGGGCGAGGCCGGCCATACGGCATGGCGCGCGAGCAGCCGCGGCCGGCTGCGCGCAAGGCGCTTTTCGAGCAGGCGTGCCTCGATTGCATCGGGAGCCAGTACCAGGAGCAGGTGTTTCGAGCTGGCGATGTTCATGTCTGCAGCGTGACCCTCAGGACTTCGGCGAGCGTTGTCTCGCCGCGCCGGGCGAGTGCGAGTGCGGCTTCGCGCAGCGAGCGCGTGCCGTTGCGGTGCGCGGCTTCCTTGATCCGCACGATGGAGGCGCGCTCGGTGATGAGCTCGCGCAGGGTGTCGTTCATGACGAGCAGCTCGGCGACGGCGCGCCGGCCGCGATAGCCGGTGCCGCGGCAATCGCCGCAGCCGCGTCCGGCGACGAGGCGCGCGCCGTCGAGGCCGTCGCCGATGCCGAGGCGTTCGAGTGTCTGTGCGTCGGCAGTGGCCGGTTCCGCGCAGTTCGGGCACACGGTGCGCAGCAGGCGTTGCGCCCAGATGCCATTGAGGGCCGACACCAGCGCGTGCGGATCGACGCCCATGTGCGCGAAGCGGGAGAACACGTCGAACACGCTGTTGGCGTGCACGGTCGACAGCACGAGGTGGCCGGTGAGCGCGGACTGCACCGCGATCTCGGCCGTCTCCGCGTCGCGGATCTCGCCGACCAGGATGCGGTCCGGGTCGTGGCGCAGGATCGAACGCAGGCCGCGCGCGAAGGTCAGCCCCTTCTTTTCGTTCACCGGGATCTGCAGTACGCCCGCGAGTTCGTATTCGACCGGGTCCTCGATCGTGATGACCTTGTCGCGGCCGTCGAGCGTTTCCGAGATCGCGGCGTAGAGCGTCGTCGTCTTGCCGCTGCCGGTGGGGCCCGTGACGAGCAGCATGCCGTAGGGCGCTTCGGCCAGTTGCCGGATCGTGCGCAGCACGTCGGCGTCGAAGCCGAGCAGATCGAGCGTGAGACGGCTACCGCTGGCGACGAGCTGCCTTTTGTCGAGAATGCGCAGTACTGCGTCTTCGCCGTGGATGCTCGGCATGATCGACACGCGCAGGTCCGTGCTGCGTCCGCCCATCGTCACGCGAAAGCGCCCGTCCTGCGGCACGCGGCGTTCGGCGATGTCGAGTTCGGCGAGCACCTTGATGCGCGAGATCGCCTGGCTCGCGGTCTCGACGCCCTCGACCGTGGTGGCGAGATCGAGCACGCCGTCGATGCGGTACTTCACTTCCATGCCGGCGGCGGTGCTCTCGAAGTGGATGTCGCTCGCGCCGCTCTTGAGCGCGTCGTAGAGCGTCGAATTGACGAGCCGCACGACAGGGCTCGCGTCCTCGGCGATCGCGACGAGCGAGAGTTCCTCGCCGCGCGGCGCGGCCACGTCCTGCGCGTCGTTCGCGGCGCGCGTGCTGTCGAGCGCACGCATGCCGGATTCCGCGCGTTGCAGCATCGCGCGCAGGTCGCCTTCGGTGGCGAGCCCGATCCGCGGTGCGGCAGGCAGCATCTGCAGCCAGTCGATGAGGTCGGCGTCGAACGGATCGCAGACGAGCACCCAGTCGACCGCCGCGACGCGCAGCGGCAGGCAGTTGCGTTGCAATGCGCGCGCGAGCGGCAGCGTGGAGAAGTCCGTCGCGCCCGCATGCAGGGCGGCGGTGTCGAAGAACGGGTAGGACAGATGCAGTGCCAGCCTGCGCATCGTCTCGCGCTCGTCGGTGCCGAGCAGTTCCTGCAGCACGGCAGCGACGCGCCGGCTACCGGCCTCGCGGCGCGCGCGGTCGAGCAGGGCGGCGGGAAGGCTGTCGTCACGCGCGTTCATTGCAGGCTCCCGGCAAGGTCGAAGATCGGCAGGTAGAGCAGCACGACGATGAAGCCGACGGTGATGCCGATGGCCGCCATCAACACGGGCTCGAAGAGCTTCGAGAAGCGTTCGATCCAGCGTGCGAGTTCGCTGTCGTGATAGCGCGCGGTGCGCACGAACATCTCACCGATGCGGCCCGTGCCTTCGCCGGCGCGCAAGAGGCGCAGCGAGACAGGCGTGCACAGTTGCGCTGCGGCGAAGGCCGCGGTGATCGATTCGCCGCGCTTCAATGCGGCGCCCGCGCTGCGCAGGCGGTCGCGCAATGCAGGCGGCAGCACGCCTTCGGCGAGTTCGATCGCATGCACCACCGGCATGCCGCCGCCGAGCAGGGTGCCGAGCGTGAGGTAGAGCTGCGAAAGGCGGAACAGTGCGAAGCGCTGGCCGAGTCCGGGCAGGTGCGCGATCGCCTGTTCGATGCGCCCCGTTCGCCACGCATGAAGGAGAAGCGTACCGCCGCAGAGCACGACGGCCGCGAGCGTGGCGGCCGTGGCCAGCGCATGCTTCGAGATGAAGAGTCCGAGTTCGAGCAGCAGCCCCGAGAGCAGCGGCAGGCTGCGCGTCGAGCCGTGATAGACGCTCGCGAAGCGCGGCACGACGTAGCCGACGAGGAACAGCGTGACCGCGCCGCCGACGACGAGCAGCACGGCCGGGTAGATCAGCGCGCTGGCGATGCGCGCGCGCAGCGCGTCGAAGCGGCTGCGGTATTCGATGTAGCGCGCGAGCGCACCCGCGAGGCCGCTGGTGGTTTCGGCGGCGCGGATCAGGCCGACGTAGAGCGCGGGAAACACGCCGCCGGCCTGTTCGAGTGCCGATGAAAACGGCATGCCTTCGCGCAGCCGGCCGAGCAGCACGGCGCAGACGCGGGCGCGCGCGCCGTCCTGTTCGCGTGCGGCGAGCGCCTCGACCGCCTCGACGATTTCGAGGCCGGCGTCGAGCAGTTCGGCAAGCTCCTGCGAGAACAATGCGAGATCGAAGTTCGAGCGCGTGCGCGCGATCGCACGGGCGGCGCTGCGGGCGCGGATGCTGACGGGCTGCAGCTGTCGCGCTTCGAGCATGCGTCGGGCGTCGGCCTCGTCGAGCGCTTCGACGACCAGCGTCTCGAAGCGGTCGGCATTGAGTGCGCGGACTTCGAACTGCATGTCAGTTCGTGATGTCCGCGTCTTCGCCGCTGCCGCCGGGCACGCCGTCGCGACCGTAGGAGATCAGGTCGAATTCGTGCTGCGCGCCGGGAAACTTGTAGAGATAGGGATGTCCCCAGGGATCGAGCGGGACGTCCTTCTGCAGATAGGGGCCGTTCCATTTCGCGGCGTCGGCGGGTCGCACGACGAGCGCCTGCAGGCCCTGCGAGGCGTCGGGGTAGTTGCCCATGTCGAGACGGTAGGCGTCGAGCGCACGCACCAGCGCTTCGATCTGCGCCTTGGCCGTCGTGACTTCCGACTTGGAGAGATGCCCGAACACGCGCGGTCCGACGAAGGCGGCCAACAGGCCGATGATCGCGACCACGACGAGCAGTTCGAGCAGCGTGAAGCCTTTGTGTGCTGCGAGGCGATACGGATGATTCATTTTCTGCACCTGCTTTCCGCGCTGTTGCCGGTTGGCCGCCCGCCGGCTCGGACGGCCGGCGTGACGGTGTGCTGCCCGACACCGGCGACCGAAGTCGCCGGGCCGGTTTGCTGCATCAGTTCTTGAAGCTGCCGTCGTTCTGCGTGATCACGCTGCTGCACGAAGCAGGCGTCGTCATCTCGCGATTGCCGGAGGTGGTGCTCTGGTTGCTCTCCCAGACTGCGGTCGAGCCATTCCACTTCACGTACTTGTACTGAATCGCCGTACCTGCCGGCAGCGTGACGGTGCCGGTCCAGGGGACGTTGGCGCCGCTGCCCTGGATCGTCATCGCGTAGCCCGAGGCCGGCGTCCAGCTGCCGAGCACGGTCTGGTTGCCGACGACGTACAGGTTCTGGCCGGTGACGGTGTTGGCGTTGGCGATCGTGAAGCTCACCTGGCAGGACGTGGAGGCCGGCGTGGTGACGGACAGCGCGCTGCTCGCCGCCGAGACGTTGCCTGCCGCGTCGTAGGCCTTGACCGTGTAGCTGTAGGTCGTGCCGGCCGCTGCCGTGGTGTCGGTGTAGCTCGTGGTCGTGCTGGTGCCGATCTGCGTGCCGTTGCGCAGCACCTGGTAGCCGGTGACGCCGACGTCATCCGTCGAGGCCGTCCAGGAGATCGCCACGCTCGTCGCGCTGACCGTGCCTTGCGCAAGACCCGTCGGCACCGAAGGCGCCGTGGTGTCGGCCACGCAGGGGTTGGCCTTCGTGACGACGCCACCGCTGACCGCCGAGATACCCTGCGTCAGCTGGTAGTTGGCACCGCTGTTGTTGTCCCAGGTGCCCGAGCCGTTGTTGAAGGTGACCTGCAGGCCGGTGGCGCTGCCGAGATTGACCGTGTAGACATCCCAGCCCGTACATGCCGACGACATTGCCACGCCGGGCACGGTGGTCCACGTGCCGCCGGTGGCCGCGTAGTGGATGTTCACCGTGGTCCAGGTGCTCGGGTACTTGTAGTACACCGTGGCGGTGTTGCTGCCGGTGCCCGACGTCGTCACCGACAGCGCAGTGCTCGCCGCGGAGACGTTGCCCGCCGCGTCGTAGGCCTTGACCGTGTAGGTGTAGGTCGTCGATGCGGTGAGGCCGGAGTCGGTGTAGCTCGTACCCGTGGTGACGGTGGCGATCTGGGTGCCGTTGCGCAGCACCTGATAACCGGTCACGGCGGTGTCGTCGGTCGAGGCGGTCCAGGAGATCGTGGCGCCGGTGGACGTCACGTTCGACGAGCCGAGACCTGCCGGCACGGTCGGCGCCGTGGTGTCGGGCTTGGCCGGTGTCGTCACCGACACGGCGGTGCTGGCGGCGGAAACATTGCCGGCAGCGTCGTAGGCCTTCACCGTGTAGCTGTACGTCGTCGAGTAGGCGACCGTCGAATCGGTGTAGCTCGTACCGGTGGTGACGGTGGCGACCTGGGTGCCGTTGCGCAGCACCTGATAGCCGGTCACGCCGGTGTCGTCGGTCGAGGCGGTCCAGCTCACCGTGACCTTCGTGCCGTCGGTGCTGGCCGTGGTCGTCACGTTGGTCGGAACGGTCGGGGCCGTCGTATCCGAACTACAGGGGCTCGTACCCGTGGTGATCGCACCGCTGTTGACCACCGAGATGCCGGTGCCGAGCGCGTAGTTCTTGCCCGAGTTGTTGTCCCAGGTGCCCGAACCGTTGTTGAAGGTCGCCGCAAGGCCCGTCGCACTGCCGAGGTTCGCGGTGTAGACATCCCAGCCCGTACATGCAGCCGTCATCGGCACGCCCGGAACGGTGGTCCAGCTACCGCCGGTCGGTGCGTAGTGGATGTTCACCGTGCTCCAGCCGCTCGGGATCTTGTAATAGACCGTTGCGACATAGCCGGCGAGTGTCGTGACGGAGCCCGTGCCCGATGCCACCGACAGGTTGCCCGCGGCGTCCTGCGCCTTGACCGTGTAGGTGTAGGCGGTCGAGGGCGAGAGCGCGGTGTCGGTGTAGGTCAGACCCGTGGTGACGCCAACCTGCGTGCCGTTGCGATAGACCAGGTACTGCGCGACGCCGTAGTTGTCGGTCGCAGCCGTCCACGTGAGCGTCGTCGAGCTCGCGGTCGTGCCCGCGAAGCTGGGCGTGCCCGGAGCGGTCGGCGGGATCGTGTCGGGCACCTGCGTCGTCACCGTCAGCGTGCCGCTCTTCGCCGACTGGTTGTTCGCCGCGTCGTAGGCCAGCACCTGGTAGGTGTAGCTCGTCGATGCGGTCAGACCGGTGTCGGTGAAGCTGTTGGTCGTCGCGGTGCCGATCTGCGTGCCGTTGCGGAAGATCTGGTAGCCGGTGACGCCGACGTTGTCGGTCGAAGCGGTCCAGGACAGCGTCACGGAGCGGTCGGTCGTCGCGGTCGCGGTCGGCGTGCCCGGCGTGCTGGGCGGCGTCGTGTCGACGACGAGGAACGGATACACACCCTGCACCGTGCCGTTCACATCTTCGACGTAACCCGAGCCGGAGCTTGTCGCCGTGTAAGTGCCGGCGCCGACGAAGACCTGCTGGATCTCGCTCTTCGTGACGTTGCCCTTGGTGTCGGTCGCCTCGACGTAGTAGTCGAGCAGCTGGTTGCGGTAGTCGGAGATGTAGCTGTAGTACAGGTTGCCGATGGCCTGCGCCGGCAGCACCTGCATCGTCGCCTTGTCGTTGGGGACCCAGTCGACACCGTTCATGACGGGCGTGAGGTCACGCATCGTCATCGGGTACGACTTCCAGTCACCGACGTTGGCCGGCGTGATCGACAGGCCCGCCTTGCCGACCATGGAGGCCGGGTCGTAGACCTTGTAGGTGTCGTCCGAGGCGTCGATGTTGTTCGACGTGTGCGGGCGGACCTTCACGACGATGCTGCCGATGCCCGAAACGTCATAGGCATAGGTGTAGATCGCGAAGTCCTTGCTGTAGTGCTGAACCGTCCAGCCTTCGGCCTTCGATCCATTCACCGAGCCGGGGTTGTACGGATAGCGCTGCGGCCACCACACGGACGGGCCGGTGCGGTCCTGCGCGATGTTGGCGTTGACGTAGTTCTGCGAGAAATACAGCGAGTTGTTGAACGCGAGCGTCGGCTTGACGTCGTCATCCTTGTTCTCGTCGTAGTAGCCGAAGCCCGAGTCCATCGCCGGCAGCAGGAAGTACCACGCGAGTTCGGCCGGGTTGGCGCCGCCCTTGTAGTCGTTCGCCGCATCGCCCTTGACCGGGTACGAGAGCATCCACGGATTGAGCTGGTTGCCCGCGTAGGTGACCTGGCTGTCCATCGTGCTCGACGGCGACCAGTAGTTCGGGTGCGCGTCGAGCCAGATCTGCTCGGCCGTCTTCGCGTAGTTCAGAGCCGCCTGCAGCAGCGCAAAGTTGCGTTCGAGGTAGTGCCAGCCGTACTCGAACGACACCGTGCCGCCTTCGGCTACGCCCTTGAGGTTCTTCTTCGGCGCGAGATTGAGGCCTGTTGCCTTGTTGAAGTCCGAGAACTGGCCGGACCAGATCATGAACGGCAGGTGCCAGTGATACCAGGTCGGGTCCGAGGAAGAGTCGCGCGTGTCGACCCACGAACCGTCCTGGACGTGCTGCACGTCGGTCGCGGGAATCGGGTTCTGCTTCAGGTACTCGTCGATACCGAGGCAGTAGCCGTTGCCCGTGCAGGTCGTGCTGTAGCCCTGGCGCCAGGTGTCGAGCGAACCGGCGCGGCCGCTCGAGTTGTCGCCGTCGTGCGCGATGACGTAGAACTGGCGCGGCTCCAGGCCCGTGTAGGGCGCGTACTCGTCGACCGTCGTCGAGCCGTCCCAGCCTTCGGCCCACGAGCCGTTCTGGCTCACGGGGATGCCGGCGATCTGCGTGACTTCGCCGGTGGCCGGATCGACGTGGCGCACGTAGTGCGGCGTCGAGGCGAACGGGAACTTGTTGACGATGACCTGCTGCTCATGGTCCATGCTGTTGGCAACCCACGAGCCGACGTTCGACGTATTGCGAAGGTCGGCGCGGTTGGGTGGCGAGATCAGCGTGTCGCCCGTGGGGTCGTAGGTCGCGTACGGGTAGTCCTTCAGCGTGCGCGAGAAGTGGTTGTTGCCCATCACCGACCACTGCACGCCGAGCTTCGACAGCGTCGGGATCAGGCGGTCGGAGAAGCCCAGCTCGGTCGGGAAGAAGCCCTTCGACGACACGAAGTTGCCGCCGAGGAAGTACGACTGCGCGAGCGTCGCGTTCTGGAAGATCAGGTCCTTGAGGAAGTAGTCCTGACCGACCAGCGGCCCCATCGAGTGGTGGCCGGTGAAGTGGATCGTGTCGAGCCCGCGGTAGCCGTTCGTGGTCTTGATGCCGTTGAAGGCGGTGATCCACGAGGAACCCCAGCTCGGGTTCGTGTAGCCCGGAACGTTCTGCAGGTTCTCGAGGCTGTTCACGTTGTTGATGACCGCGCCGGACATCGTCACGTGAACCTGCCCGCTGCCGCCGGAGAAACTGTTCAGCTCGCTCGCGACGGTCTGCGGCCACCACTGGTAGGCGCCGGTCTTGGCGTCTGGCGTGTAGTACGAGACCAGGTCGTCGTGCGGCATGATGCCGCCGCCGAGCGCGGTCGGCAGGTAATACGTGTAGCCCGCGGGCGGGCTGTTCTTCAGGTTGATGACCTGACCGTCGTAGGTGTAGCGGACGGGGGAACCAACGGCGGTCGAGTTGTAGGTTGCGCCGACATCCACGCCGTAGAACGGCCAGAAGTTCGGCATGTGGTTGTGATAGACGTGTGCTGCGGGGATGCTCGCCGCCTGCGAAAGCGCAGGCGACAGCGCCATGATCGCGGCCATGAGGGCCGCGATTGGCTTCTTGCGGGAACGCATGTCTTCATCCTCGGTGTGGCGTCCGGCTTTTGCCGGTTATGTTTTTCTTCTCTATGGCCCCGCAGCCCGGACCAGTCCGTGCTCACCTTGTGCTGCGATGACCGGGCACCTCCTGCCGGTCTGTGGAATCGCACACCGGTGGCGAGCCGACCGGAACGCGAGAGTCGTGCTTCAGGTTTTCGGGGAGAAGAACGGTCGCGCGCGTCCTGCCGATCGCGTGGTGTAGCGCGATGCTTGGCCGGGCTGCGGCGCCTGTGCCGATACGCAGACGAGCGTCGGGCCGGATGCCGGGCCGGACAGTGCAGCGATGCGCCGCTTCGTCATCGTGAGTCTCCTCTCCTTGGTCACCCCGCTCTGACGGCGGGGTTTGCACCCGGGCGCCCACACCTCTTGGGGCGGGCATCCAGACGGCGGCGACTTTATTCCGCACCGCGCGCGGCGATTTGACACAAATTGCAACTGACCCGGCCGCCATTCCGGTCGCATTGCAATGCACCAGAGATCGAGGCGAGTGCAGGAGTGGGTTTGTCGCCATGCGACACGCATGAAGGGGGCGAAATTGTTGCGATGCGTTTTCGGCGAATTTGCATCGGCTTTACGTGGCGCCGGCCGGCAGGCCCGAAAAACCGTCATGTAGACGCGAATTCCGCAGACGGGAAAGGCGACCGCTGCCAGAGAGCAGTGGGTCGCCCGTCGGGTTGGGTCACGCGACAACGTATGGCTTTGCGCGGGTTCGGCAGGGCCTCATCGCGCATTCGCAGGCGCCGCCACAATAACCGTCAAGAAAGCGCGCGCACCGCGCGATGGGGCCCGGCCGGCGGCCCCATGGCGGTGCATCGCATCAGAGCTGGCTCATGCCGCCGTCGACGATGACTTCCGTACCGACGATGAAGGCCGATTCCGGCGCGGCCAGATGCAGGACCGTCGTGGCGACTTCCTCGGGCGTACCGA
>Ga0306923_10007173_pt1 | contig 11074 bp, 14 predicted proteins | sample sta12Can44000108_FD_203841 | JGI IMG/M metagenome (GOLD analysis project Ga0306923, IMG submission 203841) | Lab enrichment of tropical soil microbial communities from Luquillo Experimental Forest, Puerto Rico - statanox.12C.anox.44.000.108 (v2)... | ecosystem: Environmental > Terrestrial >...
TCTCGCGGATTCTCTGCGACGCTCGCATCCTCAACATTTTCGAGGGCGCCGCCGAAATCCAAGCGCAGGTGATCGCGCGCCGGCTGCTGGACGGGTCGAACTAGCGTTGCGTTTCTGTCGGCCCTGACCCAAATGCGCTGGGATTGACGGCGGTGATGTTCACCTCGATGAATATCGGCCGATGAATGCGTTTGCAGAGCCGACCGCGGAAAAGCATTTCCACCCCGATTCACGACAGGCCTGGCTGCGCCTTGCCACGACGATGCTGATCTCGACCATCGGCGGCGTCGGCATGTGGTCGGTGGTCGTGGCGCTGCCGCCTGTTCAGGCCGAATTCGCCGTGCCGCGATCGGAAGCGTCGCTGCCGTTCATGCTGGCGATGGTGGGATTTGCCGTTGGCGGCGTGTTCATGGGGCGCCTGCTCGACCGGACCGGGATTTTGGGTCCGCTGGCGCTTGGCGCCGTGGCGCTCAGCGTCGGTTATCTCGGCGCGGCGGGCGCCGGCAGCCTTGCGATGTTTGCCCTCGCGCATGCCGTGATCGGGTTCGGCAGCTCGGCGACGTTCGGTCCGCTGATGGCCGACATCTCAAACTGGTTCGTACGGCGCCGCGGCGTTGCGGTGACGCTGTGCTCGGCCGGAAATTATCTCGCCGGCATGGTGTGGCCGCCGATCGTGCAGCGCGCCATCGCGCTCTACGGCTGGCGGGCGACCCATGTCGGCATCGCGCTGACGTGCGGCGCCGTTATGCTGCTCATCGGCGCCGTCGCGTTGCGCCGGCGCGCGCCCGCAGCCCTCATCAACGCCGGAGCCGCAGCGCGCAAGGGATCGCCGGCGGCGTTCGGTCTGTCGGCGCGGGCGCTGCAGATCCTCCTGGCCCTGGCGTCGGTCTGCTGCTGCGTTGCGATGTCGATGCCGCAGGTCCACATCGTCGCCTATTGCGGCGATCTCGGTTACGGCGTCGCCCGCGGCGCCGACATGCTGGCTCTGATGATGGCGTTCGGCATGGTAGGGCGCATCGGTTCGGGCTTCATCGCCGACCGAATCGGCGGCTTGCCGACGCTGATGCTGGGCTCGGCGCTGCAGGGCGTCGCCTTGTTGCTCTACATCCTCTATGACGGGCTGGTCTCACTCTACGTCATCTCGGCGGTATTCGGCCTGTTCCAGGGCGGCATCGTGCCGAGCTACGCCATCATCGTGCGCGAATATTTTCCGGCCAAGGAGGCGGGCACCCGCGTCGGCATCATTTTGATGGCGAGCCTGTTCGGCATGGCGTTGGGCGGCTGGATGTCGGGCTATATTTTCGATCTCGCCGGCTCGTACCGCGCCGCGTTCGTCAACGGGCTCGGCTGGAACGCGGTCAACGGCACGCTCGTGCTGTGGCTCCTGTTCCGGCGCCAGGGGCGCGTCGCTTATGCGTGAGCGTGAAGCGGCTCTTTGAGCAGCAGCCCGACATTGCCCGATAAAATCCGCTCGCCATCCGGCCCGAGCGCCCGGATATCGCGCACGAAGTCGCGCACGATCTCGCGCTTGCGGATTTCCTGCGGATAGTCGGTGGCGAACACCATGCGCGAAGCGGGGATTTCGCAAAGGCCCGCCTTGACCGCGCCGATGCCGCCGGCAAAGCCCGCGGTATCGAGCACGAGATTGTTGCGGACGTAATAGTCGAAGTCGTGCTTTGGCGTGACGCCGTGGCGCGGATTGCCGGCGGTGCCCCAAAAATCCTTGTCCTGGAAGCAGCGGATGCGCGACAGCATGCCGGCCACGCCGCCGGCGAGATGTGCCACGTGGACGGTGAGCGTCGGGTGGCGGTCGAACACGCCAGAATTGACCAGGCGGATCACCGCCATGATCAGCGAGAATTCGCGCCCCACCCCGCGCGCGGTGTCGTAGGCGTCGAATTGTTGCGCCTGATTGAGCTTCAGCGCCGGATGCACGAACACGAACAGGCCGAGCTTTTCAACTTCGCTCCAGAACGGCTCGATTGCCGGATCGTCGATCCACTTGCCGTCGAACTCCGAGCAGATGGTGACACCCGGGAATCCGAGCTCGTGGCGGCAGCGTGCGAGCTCCTTGAAGGCTTCGGCGCCGCCGAGCGGGTGGGCGTGCGCCGCGCCGATGAAGCGGCCTGGATAATCGCGCTCGGCCTTTTTGGCCTTGTCGTTGACAAGACGCGAGGTTTCGAGATCGGCGCACATGCCGGCCGCGCTGGTCAGCCAGGCGGCGTCGACGCCGGCGACATCCATCATCCGCACGTGCTCGTCGAGATCGTAAAGCAGCTTGTGCACCGTATAGCTCGGCGCGCCGAGCGCGTCGTAATTGAGGATTAGCCGGTCGCCCGGGTCCTCCCGCATCAATTCGCGCGGCGTGAAGTGGTGCTGGAAATCGACGATCATGCGGCGGTCCTCTGCTGCTTGCGGCGCAGTCTTAGCGCATGCGGCGGCCCTCGTCATTCCGGGAGGCCGGAATGACAGGATGCTCAAGGAGGGCTACAAAGGGACATGCCCGGTTTCATGTCCCATGTCGCGGTGCCGGTCGCTATCGGCGCGGTCGCCATCGTGTTGCTGCTCGGCCTCGCCAACATGATGCGCGGCGGCTCGGGCAACACCTCGCAGAAGCTGATGCGGTTGCGCGTGCTGCTGCAATTCATCGCCATCATCGTCATCATGTTTACGCTTTGGGTCATGTCGAAGTAAGCGCCGCGAGGCTCGATGGTCGTCCTCAGCAAGATCTACACGCGTACCGGCGACGACGGCACGACCGCGCTCGGCACTGGCGAGCGGCGCAAGAAATACGACCTGCGCGTCGCCGCCTACGGCACACTCGACGAGGTCAATGCCGCGATCGGCATTGCCCGGCTGCGTACCGGCGCCGGGGCCGCAGAGGAAGACTTGGCGCTCGATGCGGTGCTGGCGCGCATCCAGAACGACCTGTTCGACGCCGGCGCCGACCTCACCACGCCCGGCAAAGGCAAGGGGCCGGGCGGGGCGCGGCTGACAGTGACGGCGGCGCAGGTCGTGTACCTGGAAAGCGAGATCGACCGGTTCAACGCCGAACTTGCGCCGCTCCGTTCCTTCGTGCTGCCGGGCGGCACGGCCGCGGCCGCCTATCTGCATCTCGCCCGCACCGTCTGCCGCCGCGCCGAGCGGTTGATTGCGGAGCTGAAGGACAGGCCCGGCGAGAGTGTCGGCGCCGAGGTGCTGCAATACGTCAATCGCCTGTCGGATTTCTTGTTCGTCGCGAGCCGCTACGCCAACGCTAAGGGCATGCGCGACGTGCTATGGCAGCCGGGGCAGAATCGCTGAAGGGGATCGGGGACAAAGCTCATGGTGATGCCGGTTTGGGATCACAATCCGTTCGAGTGGCCGCGGCCGCCCTATATGATGTGGGCGCTGATCGTGATCAACTTCGGCATCTTCTTTTGGATGGCTGGGCTGTCGGATGACCAAGTGGAGGCGGTCTCCCAGAGCGCCGGGCTTATTCCCCTGGCGCTTACCCATGGTGGGCCTCCCGGTGTGCTGCCGCCGCCGCTCACGCTGATCACGTCGATGTTCGTGCACGGCAATTTCATGCACGTGTTCGGCAACATGATCTTCCTGTTCGTGTTCGGCGACGACATCGAAGAGGCGCTCGGCCATTGGCGCTTTCTCGCCTTCTATCTTCTCTGTGGCGTCGGCGCTGGGTTCGCCTTCGTGCTGAGCGATCCGACTTCGACCGTCGACCTGATCGGCGCGTCCGGCGCGATCGCCGGCGTCATCGCCGCCTATGCGCTGTTTCGGCCGTGCGCCAAGGTGTACTGCCTGCTCGGCCTTATTCCGCTGCACCTGCGGGCGTACTGGGTCATCGGTGGCTGGGCGGTCTGGCAGGTGGTCGAAATTACCCAACGCGAAAACGATGGCGTCGCCTATTGGGCGCATGTCGGCGGCCTTATCGTGGGCGCCGCGCTTTTCGTGATGATGCGGCCGGCCGGCGTTCGTCTGTTCGAGTGCGTCGAGCCGAGTAGCGCTCCAGGCAGCGGCGCCACTGCCGCACGTTGACCAAGGGGGCGGCGGCCGGTAGGTTGCCGCACCGCAGCATCCGCCGCGCGCGCCAGAAGCGGCCGAAAGCTGCCGGGAACAGCAAAAAAGCTATCCTAAGCCAAAGTCTTCAAGACCGAAGCCTTCAAGAACGAAGTCTACAAACGCCATGAAAATTCTCGTGCCCGTGAAGCGGGCGGTCGATAAGGACGTGAAAATCCGCGTCAAGGCCGACGGCTCCGGCGTCGAGCTGGCCAACGTCAAAATGTCGATGAACCCGTTCGACGAGATCGCGGTCGAGGAAGCGATCCGGCTCAAGGAAGCCGGCAAGGCCACCGAGATCGTCTGCGCCTCGATCGGGCCGCAGCAGGCCGCCGAGACCATCCGCACCGCGCTCGCCATGGGCGCCGACCGCGGCATCCTGGTGAAGACCGACGGCGCCATCGAACCGCTCGCGGTCGCCAAGATCCTCAAAGCCATCGCCGCGGCCGAACAGCCCGGCCTCATCATTCTCGGCAAGCAGGCGATCGACGACGACTGCAATCAGACCGGCCAGATGCTGGCGGCGCTACTCGGCTGGCCGCAGGGCACCTTCGCCTCGAAAGTCGCGCTCGGCGGCGACGCCGCCATGGTCACCCGCGAGGTCGACGGCGGCCTGCAGACGGTGAAACTGAAAATGCCGGCCATCGTCACCACCGATCTGCGCTTGAACGAGCCGCGCTACGCTTCGCTGCCGAACATCATGAAGGCGAAGAAGAAGCCGATCGACGAGAAGACCGCCGCCGACTACGGCGTCGATGTCAAGCCGCGCCTCGAAGTCGTCAAGACCGCCGAGCCGCCCACGCGCAAGGCCGGCGTCAAGGTTAAGACCGTCGCCGAGCTGATCGACAAGCTGAAAAACGAAGCGGGGGCGATCTGATGCCGACGCTTCTAGTCGCCGAGCACGATAATGCCTCGCTCAAGGACTCAACCGCCAAGGCGCTGACCGCTGTCAAGGCGCTCGGCGCCGAGGTGCATGTACTGGTCGCGGGCTCGGACTGCAAAGCCGCCGCCGACGCGGCCGGAAAGCTCGACGGCGTCGGCAAAGTCCTGCTCGCCGATGCGCCACTCTACGATCACATGCTGGCCGAGCCGACCGCGGCGCTGATTGTCGGGCTCGCCGGCCCATACGAAACCATCGCGGCGGCGGCGACCACGATCGGAAAGAACGTGATGCCGCGGGTCGCGGCGCTGCTCGACGTGATGCAAATCTCCGACGTCATCAAGGTTGTGGCGCCCGACACGTTCGAGCGGCCGATCTATGCCGGCAACGCCATCCAGACCGTGCGCTCACGCGATGCCAAGAAAGTGATCACGGTGCGGACCGCCGCCTTCCAGGCGACCGGCGCCGGCGGTAGCGCACTGGTCGAAACGGTCGCGGCCGCGGCCGATCCGGGCATTTCCGGCTTTGTCGGCGAGGAGCTGTCGAAGTCGGAGCGGCCGGAATTGACCTCGGCCAAGATCATCATTTCCGGCGGCCGGGCGATGCAAAGCCGCGACAACTTCACCAAATATATCGAGCCGGTGGCCGACAAGCTCGGGGCCGCGGTCGGGGCCTCGCGCGCCGCCGTCGACGCCGGCTACGCCCCGAACGACTGGCAGGTCGGCCAGACCGGCAAGGTGGTGGCGCCGGACCTCTACATCGCGGTCGGGATTTCCGGCGCGATTCAGCATCTCGCCGGCATGAAGGATTCGAAAGTGATCGTCGCCATCAACAAGGACGAGGAAGCGCCGATCTTCCAGGTCGCCGACTACGGCTTGGTCGCCGACCTCTACCAGGCGCTGCCAGAGCTTGCGGGCGAGCTCGACAAGATTCGGCATTGACGAAGGCGCGGTGGCAGCGAGATCATCGCGGAAGGTGAACAGGCATGGTCGAGGTCAAGGACAGACCGAAGGTCCGCGGTGAGCGGCCGGAAGCGATGGCCGTCCGCAAGATCGGCATCGTCGGCGCCGGTCAGATGGGCAACGGCATCGCTCATGTCTGCGCGCTTGCCGGCTTTCACGTCATGCTCAACGACATCGCGCCCGACCGCATCAGCCAGGGGCTCGCGACCATCTCCGGCAATCTCGCGCGCCAGGTCAGCCGCCAGCGCATCACCGACGAGCAGCGCCAGGCCGCGATCAAGCGCATCTCGCCGGCCAACACGATCGACGATCTCGCCGACTGCGATTTGGTGATCGAGGCGGCGACCGAGTCCGAGGAGGTCAAGCGCAAGATATTCGGTACGCTGTGCCCGGCGCTCAAGCCCGAGACCATCGTCGGCACCAACACCTCGTCGATCTCGATCACGCGGCTCGCCGCCGCGACCGACCGGCCGGAGCGCTTCATCGGCATTCACTTTATGAATCCGGTGCCGCTGATGGAGCTGGTCGAGGTGATCCGCGGCATCGCCACCGACGATGCCACTTTCGAGGCGACCAAGCAGTTCATCGGCAAGCTGAACAAACAAATTGCGGTGTCGGAGGATTTTCCCGCCTTCATCGTCAACCGCATCCTGCTGCCGATGATCAACGAGGCGATCTACACGCTCTATGAAGGCGTCGGCAACGTCGAGGCGATCGACACCGCGATGCGGCTCGGCGCGCATCACCCGATGGGCCCGCTCGAGCTCGCCGACTTCATCGGCCTCGACACATGCCTCTCGGTGATGCAGGTGCTGCACGAGGGCTTGGCAGATTCCAAATACCGGCCGTGCCCGCTGCTGGTGAAATACGTCGAAGCCGGCTGGCTCGGCCGCAAGACCCAGCGCGGCTTCTACGACTATCGCGGCGAGAAGCCGGTCCCGACCAGGTAGAGGTATCAGTAAGTCAGGAATCACTAATTAGTAATCAGGGCAGATGCGATTAAGCCCCGTCTGATTACTGACTCCTGATCCCTGACCCCTGATTATGCCGCGGCTGGTTCGGCGAAATCAGCCATTTGCCCATCCAATGCCCGCTTGAATGCCGGCCGCGCCTCGCAGCGCAAGCGATAGGTGTCAAGCGCCGGGTAGCGGGCGAGCAGGTCACAGTGCCGAGGAATCCGCAACACCGTCGTCATCAACAGATCGGCGACGGTGAAGCGACCACATTCCAGGTAATCGCGGCCGTCGAGCCAGTCGCTCAAGCAAGCCAGCCGGCTCTCCGCGAGCTCCAGTGCGCCAGGGCGGCGCTGCTTTGCCCAATCCTGGTCGGCATAGAACAGGTCGAGCAAAGTCAGGTGCTGGATGTGCGGCTCAACCGAATTGATCGCCGCGAATATCCATGCGGTCACGCGCGCTCGACTTTTCTCATCGGCCGGCATCAGCACGTCCGAGCGGTGCGCGATGTGCAGGAGGATCGCGCCGGATTCGAACAGCACCAACCCATCTTCCTCGTAGGCCGGTACCTGGCCGAACGGCTGCATGGCGCGGTAGTTCTTCAATTTCCGCTCGTCGGGGCCGAGCGGCCGCGACCGATACGGAAGGCCCGCCTCTTCAAGCGCCCAGCGTACGCGCAAGTCGCGTACCAGACCGCGAGCGAAAGGCGGCACGGATCGCAATGCACTTACCGTGATCATGATGATTTCCTCGTTCGAATCGGGATCAGCAGCTTGCTGATCCCGATTGTTCGCTGATGCCGACAGCTAAGCCGCCGCGGCGGGCATTTGCGGTGCCGTCTCGCGCCAGCACGGCAGCGCCGTGACGCGCTCGAACCAGGCGCGCACATTGGCATAGCCGCCGAGCGGCATATCCGTCTGCTGGGCATAGAGCAGCGGCGCCACACCGGCGAAGTCCGCGACCGTCAACGAGTCGCCGACCAGGTATTTCCGCTTCGCCAGATGCGCGTCGAGCATCTTGGCCTCCTTGTTGAAGGCTTCCACGCCCTTGGCGACGGCCGCCTCGTCCGGCGGGCCGAGATTGAGGAACTTCTTGACAAGACGCTGGAACGTCAGCGGCTGGCAGGCTTCGCCGCTCCAATGGGCGAGCTGCCAGAACTGCCAACGCACGATGTCGGCACGAGCGCGCGCATCGCTAGGCCACAGCGCACTACCGCTTCTGTCGGCGATGTATTGCAGGATGGCGTTCGACTCCCACAGCGTGAAATCGCCATCGACCAGCGTCGGCGTTCGGCCGGTCGGATTGAGCGCCAGATAGGCTGGAGTGCGCTGGCCGCCCTTGGCGAGATCGACGAGTTCGAGTTCGAGCGGCATCTTGAGGTGGTTGGCAAGCGCCAGCACCTTCCAGGTGTTCGGCGACGGCGGAAAGCCATAGAGCTTCATGATCGACTCCTTACGTTTGTTGTGCCGCGTTTGTGTTGCCGCTGCGGCGGCGGTTTATTTCATCAATTCGACGAACAGCCCGATGATCGCGACGTAGCCGAGCACGAAAACGATGGTGCGGATATACGGCATCGCGGCCCAGTAGACGATGGCGTGCGCCACGCGCAGCCAGAAGAACGCCATCGTCCAGAACGCCGTCATCGCGTCGGCCTTGTTAGCGAGCTGGATCGCGATCACCAGCGCGGCGAACGGCGCGAACGTCTCGACGGCGTTGAGATAGGCGCGGTCGGCGCGCTTGCCCCAGTTCGGCAGCGGCCGTTGCGTCGGGTCGGAATAGTTCGCAGGCTTCAGCGGCCCGTTGGTCGTGACCTGGGCGATCACATAGGGAATCCACAGCGACGCCGTCAACATCGCGGTCAGGGCGAGGTATTTCAGTTCGGTCGACATTTGGTCTTGCTCCGGCGGATATCGCGTCGAATTTTTTCAGCGCTTAGTCGCAGCACGAATCGGTCTTCTTCGGATCCCGAAAGGTCGCCTTGGCATCGACCGCGGCGCCCTCGTAACGGTCGTGGTGGCGCACCCACGCCATCGACCATTTCAGGCCGGCCTCGTCGCGGCCCTTCGGTGCGATGTCGAGAAAATGATAGGCGCCGATGAACATGTCGAGGCCGCGGCCGTAGGTCGAATAGGTGTGAAACACTTCGCCCGTTGGATTCTTGTAGAACACGCTGGCGCCCGGCCGCTCGTCACTCGGAAACGTGGTCAGTTCGTAATTGTACATCGCCTGGCCGGCGGCCTTCTCCTCCGCCGATGCCGAGACCTGATAGTCGTGATTGAAGTCGGTGCCGAACGACGACACCCATGTGAAGTGCCAGCCCATGCGGCACCTGAATTTCTCGATCTGCTCGAGCGGCGCACGCGAGACGACGACGAAGGCAACGTCGCGCTGCGCGAGGTGAATGGCCGCGCCGTCGAAGTGATCGGCGAGGAACGAGCAACTCGGGCAGCCGGCTTCCCAATCGGGGCCGAGCATGAAGTGATAGACGATCAGCTGGCTCTTGCCGCGGAACAGATCGGCCAGCGTCTGCTTGCCGTCCGGGCCGTCGAACACGTAAGCCTTCGCGACCTTCTCCCACGGCAATTCGCGGCGCTTCTTCGCCAGCGCGTCGCGGGCGCGGCTGAAGGCTTTTTCCTCGGCGAGATAGGCTTTGCGTGCGGCGATCCATTCGTCGTGGGATACGACCTTATGCGGTTCCATGGGATGCTCCTTGATCTGGAGTTCGCGGCCCGGACGAGCGCAGCGACATCCGGGTTACGACGTTCTATCGCTCTGCCGGCGTCATCCAGCCGATGGCCGCGCCGCCGGGCTCAAGCAAGATGGCGATGCGGCCGACGCCCGGCACCTCGAAGATCGGTTTCATCAGCTTGGCGCCGGCGGCGGTCGCCTTCTTGACGCGGGCCTCGACGTCGTCGACGGCGATATAGGCCATCCAGCTCTCCGGCACCGAGCCGAACTCGGATTCGCTGATGTCGAGAATGCCGCCGACCGGCGTGCCCTCCATGGTGGCGAGCCAATAGGTGCCGCCACCATCGGGCATCGGCATGCCGTCGAAGCTCCAGCCGAGTGTGTCGGCATAGAATTTCTTGGCGCCTTCGACGTTCCGCGTCATCAGTTCGTTCCAATAGAACGTACCGTGCGATCGGTTCATGGTCTGCTCCATGGCAATCGTTCGTAGGCCGCCATCGTGCCCGCCATTTGTGTCGTTTAAGCGAACAGCTTTGCCATCTTGTCGAGGGCGCCGTTCCAGCCGTTGCGATGACGATCGCGCGTGTCTTCGTCGAACAGCTGCTCGTGGGTCAGCGTCAACAGTGAGCCGTCGCCGTCGGGCTTGATGTCGACGGTGACCAGGGACTCGCGCTCGGGCGTGGTCTTCCACGCCCAGGTGAAGACGAGCTTGCGGTCGGGGACGATCTCGCGATAGACGCCGCTGACATCGTGCTCTTCGCCGGCGGGCGTGCGCATCACCCAGTGATAGCGGCCGCCGACGCGCACGTCGCACGTAGCGGCAAGCGCCTTGATCTCGCCCGGGCCCATCCAGGCTTTTACTTTCTCCGGGTCGGTCCAGGCGGCGAAGACTTTCGCCGGCGGCGCGTTGAGGCGGCGCTTGATGGTGAGGCTCGGCTTGACGGCGGTTTGGGTGGCCATTGTTCTTCCTCCAGGAATGCGGCGAGGCGATCGAGCCGCGTGGACCAGAATTTTTCGTAACGATTGAGCCATTCGAAGGCGTCGCGCATCGGCTCGGCGTCGAGCCGGCAGGCGACGACGCGGCCGGTCTTGGTGCGCGCGACCAGGCCGGCGCCGGCCAGCACGTCGAGGTGTTTCATCACCGCCGGCAGCGACATCGAAAACGGCTCGGCGAGTTCGCTCACCGAAATCTCCGGCCGTTCGGCGAGCCGCATCACCAAAGCGCGCCGCGTCGGGTCGGCCAGCGCCGCGAAGGTGCGGTCAAGGGTTGGGCTGTGAAGGTTAACCATTTGGTTTACTATAGGGATGGCCGAGATGAAGTCAACCCGTTCCTTGGCATTCCGGGGCCGAGCTCAGCGAGGCACCCGGAATCCATAACCACCGCCAGCGACTATGGATTCGCTGTCCGAAATGACGATGACGATTCACCCGTCCTTAAACGTCTCCGCCGATCATGCGGGCATGGATGCGGTGAGCCTCGTCTCAGCCTGGATCGGCGCCCAGACCGGCATGATGCAGCTTGCGGTCGCGGCGCG
>Ga0306923_10007175_pt1 | contig 11074 bp, 8 predicted proteins | sample sta12Can44000108_FD_203841 | JGI IMG/M metagenome (GOLD analysis project Ga0306923, IMG submission 203841) | Lab enrichment of tropical soil microbial communities from Luquillo Experimental Forest, Puerto Rico - statanox.12C.anox.44.000.108 (v2)... | ecosystem: Environmental > Terrestrial > Soil...
GCCTTCCTTGACTAGGTCGCCCTCCTTGAACAGGACCGCTTCCAGGTAGCCCTTTACGCGCGCTCGGATGTCGACGCGATTGATCGCCTCGACGCGCCCGACAAAATCAAGGCCCTTGGAAATCGGCTGCTTTTCCGCGATCACGGTGGTGACGGGAACAGTCGTCGCAGCGCCTTGCTGTGAATGCGCCGGAGCCGCAAGCGCACACATCAGCGTCATCGCCGGCGTTGTCCAACCTATCCTCGCCAAGCCTGGCATCACCAATGCCATAGCGCGCATCTTGGCCTCCTCTGCTCCATCGGCCGCGCGGCCGCTGATAACCCGTCGAAGGGCCCGCTTTTCGTTCCCCCAACCCCGCGCAGAAAACTATAGCATTTTCATCTACCATCGTTCGCGACGGGAAGTCCCACACGCCGTAACGCTTTACCTCCGCGTCAATCAAGCCCGATGAGTGGCCAATAGAACGGCACGAGCAGCAGGAGCACGACGAATTCCACGACGGTGAGGGCAGCGCCCATGCGCACGAGGTCGCGCGCGGCGAAATATCCGTAGGAATAGCCGACGATGAGCACGCCGGATTGATATGCGAACAGCTTGCCACCGGCCGCAAAGGTCCAGATCATGCCGAGCCACAGCGGATGCATTCCGTGCGACTTGGCGAATTCCATCACCAATGGGATGGAGGTGCCCAGCATCGAGATTTCGCTGGCCAGAAGGAAGTGATAAACGAAGGCGCTCCAATACATAACCACGATAGTGGTCGGGATGTTCGTCATGTACGGCTGCATCCAGGCAAACATGTAATTTGTCAGGACTGTGAGTCCTTTGGTGGCGGAGAGAACCGTGCCCATGCTCACCGCGGCCGCAACAAAGAAGACCGGCAGGTAGTTCAATCGCTTCATATCCTCAGCCTCGAGAATTCCGACGCGGGGAAGCACCGCAAAGAGACCGACGCCCATGCCGATGATGGCCGGTGAGATGTGGTGCGCAAAATCCGTCAACCAGAGCAGAATGGCTGCAGCGAGCAGGAGAGCCGCCTTCTTCTGCACTGCCGTCCACGGACCCATTTTCTGCATCTCGGCGCGCAGAAATTCATAGCCCCCCGCGAGCGTCGCGCTTTCCGGCGGATAAAGCCAAAGTGTGAGCCACCATGCCGCAAGAACAGTGATAATGCTGCACGGTAGAAACGCGATGAACCAATAGCTCCACAGGACCTCGACCCCGCCGAACTGCTCGATCAGACCGCGCGCAGTGATGGAGCCCGCGCCCGCGATAATCATCTTGTCGAAGATGTTGGCCGTATAGCTAAGAATGAGAAACATGCCGCGGGAAAGATTGTTGCCGGGGCCGGCCTTGAAGGCTTCGGCGAGACCCAGCGCAATGGATGCCATGATGACCACGCGGGCGATGCCCGAGGGCACGATGAAGGTGAGGAGAAAATCGGTGACGATCAGGCCCAGCAGAATTCTGGGATAGGTAACACCGATACGCAGCATGATGAAATAGGCGAGCCTGCGCGCTATTCCCGACCGTGTCGCGACCACTCCCAGCAGAAGCGCGCCGAAGAGGAACCAAGCGGTGTCGTTGGCAAACCCGCTGAACGCCACCGGAAATTTGACGATCCCCAGGGCCCAGAACAGAAAGCAGCCCACGAAGCCCGCCAGCGCGTAATCCATGGCTTGTGTGATCCACGCGATAACCATGAACGCCACGATGGCAAAGCCATGCTTCGTGATCGGCTCGATCGGCAGCGGCGCAAACCAGACCAGCAGTGGAACAAGGACGCAGAGAATCTGGCCGATGATCACAAGCGGCGCATTCGGGTCCTCGAGCGGCAGCTCAGCGGTTGCGCGAGCGCTTTCGTTTTCGCTGGCCGGCATGTTCTCTCCCTGAAGTCTTTTTTGTAGCCCGGATTGAAGCGCGCCCGCGGGCGCGCGTAAATCCGGGGCCGAGGCTGCCGCAACCTACCCCCGGATTTCGCTTTGCGCGCTCCGCACACACCACTCATCCGGGCTACGGCGCCCTTCGCGCGCGAGGAGCTACGATTGCATGCCGCGCAGCATCGATATCGCCTGACCCTGAATGCTTTGCACGGATTCAATCGGTACAAGGCTCAAGGACGGCGGCAGAGGCTCAGGCCCGGCGGCTTGCACCGGCTGCTCGGTTGCGGGCTGCGGATGGTTGCGCGGCGGAACGAGGCTTTCCCAGAGCTGATTGAACTTCTTCACGGCTTCATCGCTCGATCCCTGGGCCGGAAGTCGCGTGCGAGAGCTGTCCGCGCCGGACGTCAATTTGTGCAACCGGGCGCGCAGCGCGCGCGCAGAGTTGGATGCAACCGCGCTTGGCCTCTCAGGTGAAGTATCGGACAGGCGCCGGCGAGCGGGAGCAAGCCTCTCCCAATCCTTCGTGAACTGGACGGTCCAGTGCTCCCTCTCAGGGCAGGGAGCGCTGCGGATAAGCTCGGCCTGACGGCTGCGCAGCTTCTCGACCGCACGGACCCACGCGGCGGCAGGGGTGATGCTCTTCGGTTCCCGCTTGGGAGGACTCGGTCGATGTGAGCCGGGTCCGCAGGGATCGGGCGCTGCCTCGGCCCCGGCGGGCGCGGCACCGGGACCGGCAGGCGCCGGGATGGCACAGGCCGGTGCCGCTTGGGGGCCCGCGCTGGAAGCCGGCGCCGATACGGAGTCTCTGCGCCGAGCATATACAAGGCGGATCTCGGTGGCGTGGCAGCTCAAGCAGGTGAAGATCTGCTGCTCGAAGCCAGTGGCCGTGAGCGCGTCGTCGGGCATGACTGCCGTCAACGCCATCTCCTCGCCGCAGGCCATGCAACGCATCAGACTCACTCGTGCAAAGGGATGCCCCCACCCCACCCGAGCATAGGCTGCAACAGCGATGCCGTGCAATTGCCGGCAAGCCACACTCCAGCGATAACCGTCTTGACTGGAAGCGCCTGCGCAAAGCCGGATATGCTTTGCACGGGGCAGTCCGGCAGCCAGCGCCAGATCGACAGGCCGAGCATTCACGGAGAAACTGATGAGGCTATCCATTAATCGTGCCGATATCGTCGCGCTCTGCTTCCTCGCTGCGGCCATCACAGGAGTGAGCCCTGCTGAGGCGGATTACCCAGTGCGGCCCGTGCGCTGGATCGTCGGTTATCCCGCGGGCGGCACCACAGACATCCTGGCCCGCCTCATCGGTCATGCCTTATCGGAGCGGCTCGGGCGGCAATTCGTCATCGAGAACAAGCCCGGCGCCGGTAACAACATCGGTACCGAGGCGGTCATCGGCTCGCCGCCCGACGGCTACACCGTTCTCCTCGTCAACCCGGCCAACGCAATCAATGCCACGCTCTATCGCAAGCTGCCGTTCAACTTCATGCGGGACACGGCTCCCATCGCCGGCATCATGCGGGTGCCGAACGTGATGGAGGTCAATCCCTCCGTGCCGGCCAACACGGTTGCCGAGTTCATCGCCTATGCCAAGGCAAATCCCGGCAAGATCAACTGGGCATCGTCCGGCAACGGCACATCGGTGCACCTCTCCGGCGAGTTGTTCAAAATCATGACCGGCGTTGAGCTCACGCATGTGCCGTATCGCGGCTCGGCGCCTGCGCTCACCGACATGCTCGGCGGCGTCGTGCAGGTGATGTTCGACAACATGCCCTCCTCGCTGCATATATTCGCGCAGACAAATTGCGGGCGCTGGCGGTGACGACCGCGCAGCGGTCGCCAGCGCTGCCGGATGTTCCGACGGTGAGCGAGGCCGTGCCGGGCTACGAAGCGAGTGCCTTTTTCGGCATGAGCGCGCCCAAAGGCACGCCGGCGGGCATCATTGATAAGCTCAACAACGAGATCAATGCCGTTCTGGCCGACGCAGGCATGCAGGCGAAGCTTGCCGATCTCGGCGGGACTCCCATCCCGGGAAGCGCGGCAGAGTTCGGCCAGCTGATCGCAGCAGAAACCGAGAAATGGGCCGACGTGATCAAGCGCGGCGGGGTATCGTTGGAATGAGCCCACAGCGCAAGCGCGCGGCGGACCTGCGCAGCCACCGCTGGCTCGGCGTGAACGACCTGCGTGCGTTCGGGCACCGCTCGCGGCTGCGACAGCTCGGCTATGACGCCGAGGATTGGAGCGGCCGTCCCGTCATCGGCATCATCAATACCTGGAGCGACATCAACGCCTGTCACGCGCATCTGCGCGCGCGCGCCGACGACGTAAAGCGCGGCGTCTTGCAGGCCGGCGGCTTCCCGCTCGAGTTGCCGGCAATCTCGCTGGCCGAGCCGTTCGTGAAGCCCTCGACGATGCTCTACCGAAATTTTCTGGCGATGGAGACAGAAGAGCTTCTGCGCAGCCACCCCATCGATGGCGCCGTGCTGCTCGGCGGTTGCGACAAGACCACCCCGGGCCTGCTGCTTGGCGCCATCAGCATGGGTGTCCCCGCGATCTACGTGCCGGCCGGACCGATGCTGCGCGGCAATTGGCGTGGCCAGCTGCTCGGCTCCGGTTCCGACGTGTGGAAATACTGGACCGAGAAGCGCGCCGGAAACATCAGCGAAGAGCAATGGAGCGAAATGGAGAGTGGGATCGCGCGCTCGTTCGGGACCTGCATGGTGATGGGCACGGCGGCGACCATGATGGCCATCACTGAGGCACTTGGGTTTGCGCTGCCGGGCGCCTCCTCCATTCCGGCGGCGGATTCCAATCACCCGCGCATGTGCGCTGCCGCGGGTCGGCGCATCGTCGATATGGTGTGGGAAGATCTCACTCCCGAGCAGATTCTCACGCCAGCCGCGTTCGACAACGCCATCAAGGTGCATATGGCGATGGGCGGATCGACCAATGCGATCATTCACGTCATCGCCATGGCGCGCCGGGCAGGGGTCACCATTGACATGCGGCGTTTCGACGAGATCTCGCGGCAGATCCCGATGCTTGCGAACGTGCGGCCGTCGGGAAAATACCTGATGGAGGACTTCTTCTATGCCGGCGGTCTGCGCGCGCTCATGGCCGAGCTCAAGGACAAGCTCGATCTCGGGTGCCGCACGGTTACCGGGGCGACCGTGGGGGAGAATATTGCCAGCGCCGAAGTCTACCTCCGCGACGTGATCCGCCCCCCCGCCGATCCGATCTATCCGGAAGGCGCCACCGCGGTGCTGACTGGAAATCTCGCCCCGCGCGGGTGCGTGATGAAGCCGGCGGCAGCGGACCAGCGCTTTCTGCGGCACAGGGGACCGGCGCTGGCCTTTGAGGACTACAACCACATGGCGCGCGAGATCGATCGCGATGACCTCCCCGTCACCCCTGACCATGTCATCGTGCTCAAGAACGCGGGGCCCAAGGGCGGGCCAGGCATGCCGGAGTGGGGCATGCTGCCGATCCCGAAAAAGCTGGTGCAAGCTGGCGTGCGCGACATGGTGCGTATCTCCGATGGGCGCATGAGCGGCACCAGCTATGGCGCGTGCATCCTGCACGTGGCGCCGGAGAGCTTCGTCGGCGGCCCGCTCGCCTTGGTGCGCAACGGCGATGAGATCGAGGTGGATGTGGCTGCGCGCCGCATCCATCTGCACGTTCCCACAGAGGAGCTTAAGCGGCGACGCGCAGCATGGAGGCAGCCGCCGCCGCGTTACGCGCGTGGCTACGGCGCGATGTACTCCGCCCATATCGGACAGGCCGATGAGGGCTGCGATTTTGATTTCCTCGCGGGAAGAGGAGGAATTCCAGAGCCGGAAATCCACTAGACCTCATGAAAGTTGGATTGTTCGATCACGTCGAGAATGCCGGTAGACCGCTCGCCACGCTGTTCGATGAGCGGCTGACCTTCGTCAGGGCGGCGGAGGACGCCGGCATCTACTGTTTGCACGTGGCCGAGCATCACGCCACGCCGCTCAACATGGTCCCTGTGCCGGGTGTCTATCTCGGCGCGGTGGCGCGAGCAACGAGACGCATGCGCCTCGGTCCACTGGTTTACCTTCTGCCCCTGTACTCACCGCTGCGCCTGATCGAAGAAATCTGTATGCTCGATCATCTCAGCTATGGACGGCTCGAAGTCGGCATCGGCCGTGGAGTCTCGCCTCTCGAGCTCAAATATCATAAGGTCGAGCATGATGAATCGCGCGCTATCTTCATCGATGCCTTCAACTGCATCAGCGCGGGGCTGACCAGCGATAGCCTGAGCTATTGCGGCTCGCATTTCAGTTACGAGAATGTGCCAATACCGTTGCGGCCGCTGCAGCAGCCGCATCCGGCGTTCTGGTACGGCTCCTCCAACACCATCGGCGCAACCTGGGCCGGCGAGCGCGGCCTGCACTTTGTCACGCTCGGCCCGCCGGCTTTCGCGAAGACGAATATCGCCGCATTCAAGGAGGCGCTCGCAAAGCGGGGAAAGGGGGCGCACCCAAAGGCCGAGTTCCCGGGCGGGGTCGCCATTGGGGTGCAGCGGCACATCTTCGTCGCCGACACGGAGGAGGAGGCGAGGCGCTTCGCGAAACCCGCCATGGACACTCACCTTGCTCACCTCAATTGGTTGCGCGACCTGCACGGGGTCACCGGGCCAACCTCGCGGTTGAATGTGCCGCGCGGTGCCGATTACGAGGCCTGCGTCGTTGACGGCACGGTCATTTCCGGAAAACCTGAGGCGGTGTGCGCCGAGATCGAGCGCCAGGTGCACGAGCTTGGCGTCAATTATCTGCTCGTCTATCTCTTCCTCGGCAGCATGACGCTCAAGGAGGCGCTGCGCTCGCTGCAACTCTTCGCCGCCGAGGTGATGCCCAAGCTGGCGCAGCTCTGAGGCGCATTTAATAAGCGCCCGCGCGCAAAGAGGAGCGGCATCGAGCTGCCTGCCCTAGCCACTGGCCCCAACCGGGCCGCCGTGCGAGACTGGGCGAACCAGAGATGCACGCGAGGTCACGCATCATGACAAACGGCAGGGTTACCGGGGTTCGCAGCATCGAACTCGGTGTTCGCGATCTGCGCCAGTCGGCGCAGTTCTACGGCAGCGTATGGGCCCTGGAGAAGGTCGCATCGGAAGCTGACAGCATTCATTTCCGCGCCACCGGCGGCGAGCACCATGTGCTCACCATCCGCGAGCGGAAGAAGCCGGCTCTATTAGGGGTGCATTTCGCCGCCCCGGATCGGGCGGCGGTCGATGAGCTATGCGGCAAGGCAAAGAGCTATGGGGTCGAAGTGGCGGGGGATCCTGCACTGCTACCCGCCGTCTCCGGCGGCGGCTACGGCTTTCGTTTCAAGACGCCGGATGGACTGCCGATGAGCATATCGTGCGATATCGCACAGCATGCGAATGTCGTTCTCGACCGCTCGCGGCCCAGCAAGATCAGCCACGTCGTGCTCAACAGCGCGCGCATCGATGATCACGCGCCCTTTTTTGCCGACGTGCTCGGCTTCCGGCTCTCCGACAGCACGCGTCTCATGGAATTCCTGCGTTGCAGCGCGGACCACCATAGCCTGGCGATCTTTCGCAACAACGGCCCTTCGCTGAACCACGTCGCCTACGAGCTTCCCAACATCGACGGCCTGATGCGCGGCACCGGTCGCGTGAAGCAGAGCGGGTTCGACATCGCTTGGGGAATCGGCCGCCACGGTCCGGGCAACAACGTCTTTTCCTATTTTATCGAGCCCAACGGCTTTGTCGCGGAATATACGACTGAGATCGACCAGATCGACGAGGCCGCCCACGTGCCGCAAGGCCCCGATTATTGGGACAAGGTGATGCCCATGCCGGATCGCTGGGGAACTGCCGGAGCGCCTTCCAACCAGATGAGGGCCGCAATGTCGGGCGCACTCTACCTGGGCGAGGAGGACACGAACGACCTGCGCTGCGAGGACATCATCGGACGCAAGCTCGGCTGATCATAAGGCCGGCCGACTTTGCCTCGATCGGCGATGCGCCCGTAGAGCACGACCGCGCCGGTCGTGCGACCAGCAAGGAAAGACAGGAAGGGGCCGTCGACCCGACGGCTCCGGCTGCGCAGCCTGCATTGGATGCCATGGTTTTGTCGGTGTTGGTTTGTATAATTAGACACGAGATGGATGCGATGGGCCTCATCTATGCCAAGGTGGTCGAAGATGTCGCCGCGCAAGAGGTGATCGAGCCCATCCGCCAGGCCCAATGAGCTTCGATCTGATCGCACTCAGGCAAGAGCCGGCGGCGCTGCAGCTTGCAAGGCAGCGGCGAAGCGTGGATCTGGCGACGCAGACGTTGGTACGGCTGCTACCGATCAGATGGCGTCTCTTCTCGATCGCCGCTCTCAACGCGACCGTTGCCGTTATCCTCGCGCTGCTCATCTGGAAAGGGGCCAATGTCCTCAGCGGGGCGTGGGACGACGTGCGCAGGGTTCGCGAGTCCGACAAGCTTCTGGTCCAGCTGCGGGGCGAGGCAAGTCGTCTACAGACCCTGATTCACCGCTACATCAGTCAGCCCAGCGAGGAGGTGCTCAAAGAGATCCTGGGACTGCACGGTGACGTGTTGAGCACGTTGCGCAACCGCGCCGCCGTTGATCCCGTCTTGTCCACATCGGTCGACGAGCTGCGCGCCGTCACGGAGCGTTTCCTGGAAGGCTTCGTACAGGTACGGGAGATCCAGGCCACCATCTCCCAGACCTACGAGAATGAGGTGCTCAAGCCGGCAAAGGACATGGCTTCCCTTTATGCGAGGATCGAAGCCTCGATCGGCAGCCGCGACGCCGCGCTCCTCCCCTCGCTGGGAGAGTCGCGGGATGCATTCACCAACAGCCTCGTGGCGGCAAATGCTTTTTACCTGTCCCTGAATTCGAGCGCTGCCGATGAGGCGCGTGAGAGCATCGCGGCCGTGGAGCGGACGGTTCCGGTGATGATAGAGAGTGCGGAAAACGGGCTGCAGCGTTCCGGCTTGTCCGCGCTGGCTCAAAACGCGACGGCATTCCGCGAAGGGTTGAAAACGCTGAGCGATCAGTTTGCCGCGCGTGCCAATCTGTTGAAGACCGCAATCGACGACAACCAGGCGACGATGGCCGACCTCATCAACAAGCTTTCCGCGCAGATGAACTTGCGGGAATTGCGGGCGCAAGCAAGTTTCGATCATACGTTGGCGGATCTTTATCAGGACGTGGCTCTTGTTGCGATCGTCTTTCTTACCCTCATTGTGATTGTCGGGGTCGCGGTGGCCCGCAGCATCATCCTGCCGCTGCGGGAGATCATGGACGCCATGCATTCGGTGGTGGCGGGCAAATACGATGCGCCGATCGAAGGAACACAAGCGCGCGACGAGATCGGAGAGATGGCCCGCGCCGTCGCGGTATTTCGCGAGAACGCCATTGCCAGGCGCAAGGCAGAGAACGAGCTGCGAGCATCGAAGGAGCACGCGGAAAAGGCACTAGAGGACCTGCGCGAGGCGCAGCAAAATCTCATCGCCGCTGAGAAGCTCGCCGCTCTCGGCGGCCTTGTCGCCGGCGTCGCACACGAGGTCAACAACCCCATAGGGATCAGTCTCACCGTGGCCTCGAGCTTCGCGCGTAAGTGCGAAGACTTTGCCCACGAGGTCGGCTGCGGACCGCTGCGGCGATCGCGGCTCGACGAATTCCTCGAAACCGGCCGGGATGCGGCCAGCCAGCTAGTCGCCAATCTCCAGCGCGCCGGCGAGCTGGTGCAATCGTTCAAGCAGGTTGCGGTCGATCGCAGCCACGCGGAAAGAAGACAATTCGACCTGCGGGAATCCACCGATCAAATCATCGCCAGCCTGCGGCCAGTGCTTAAAAAGTCCCATGTCGCGCTCACGATCGATATTCCTGCGGGCATCATCATGGACAGCTATCCGGGCGCATACGGTCAGGTCCTGACCAACCTTTTCCTCAACAGCGTGATCCATGCTTTCCCGAACGGGCGCGATGGAAGCATCATGGTCGAGGCGCGGCAATTCCGCGCGGAATCCCGCGACGACGTCGATATCTTCATTGCCGACGACGGCATTGGCATGACCGATGAGGTTCAGCGGCGAGCGTTGGACCCCTTCTTCACCACGCGCCGCAACGAAGGTGGAACCGGCCTCGGTCTGCACATCATCTTCAATTTGGTGACGCAACAGCTGGGTGGCCGCCTGACTTTCGAATCTCGACTCGGCTGGGGCACGCGCTTCCGCGTTACCATTCCCCGCGTGGCGCCTTCCGACTCTCCGCCCACGCAGCCTGCCGCAAGCATGGACGGGGCGCATGGCTGACGACGACATCGTCCAGCTGATCAATGACGAGGTCGAGCAGGCAGTGCCGGAGGAGGGCCGGCGCTGGAAGATAGCGATCATCGATGATGAGCCGGCGGTGCATGACGGCACCCGCTTTGCGCTCGCGGACTACAAATTGAACGGCCAGGGGGTGGAGATCCTGTCCGCCTACTCGGCAGCGGAAGGCCGCAGGCTCATGCGCAGCCATCCGGACGTTGCGGTGGTGCTGCTCGACGTCATTATGGAGAGCGACACCGCGGGCCTTGATCTCGTGGAGTTCATCCGCCACGAGCTCAAGAACGAAACCGTCCGCGTCATCTTGCGCACCGGCCAGCCGGGACACGCCCCCGAGCGTCGGGTGATCGTCGATTACGACATCAACGACTATAAGGCCAAGACCGAGCTGACCGCCGATAAGCTGTTCACGGCAATGACGGCGGCGCTGCGCGGGTACCAGCAGCTCCAGCGGATGGTGGAGACCCGCCGCGGCCTGGAGATCATCATCGAAGCGGCATCGACCCTGTTCGACTTCAGGTCGATGCAGCGCTTGGCCGAAGGCGTTCTCACCCAGATTGCTTCATTGCTCAACGTCGACTGCGCGGGGATTCTCGTGCTGCGCGAGCCTCAGGCGTCGCATGAGAGCTTCTCGGTGCTGGCCGGCTCCGGATGCTACAGCCGCTTGATCGGCGCCGAGATGTCGCAAACCCTCAATCCCGAGCTGCGACGGCTGGTCGAGGAGGCGTTCGCGCGCCGGCAGCATGAATTCAATTCGCGGCGCTCGGTCTTGTACATCAAGACGGGGAGCGGCCGGGAAGTGGTGGTGGTGCTGGAAGCCGCGCGACAGCTGTCCGACACCGACCGCACCCTG
>Ga0306923_10007177_pt1 | contig 11074 bp, 6 predicted proteins | sample sta12Can44000108_FD_203841 | JGI IMG/M metagenome (GOLD analysis project Ga0306923, IMG submission 203841) | Lab enrichment of tropical soil microbial communities from Luquillo Experimental Forest, Puerto Rico - statanox.12C.anox.44.000.108 (v2)... | ecosystem: Environmental > Terrestrial > Soil...
CTCAAACGAAGTTGGATCGGAGCCACTCCCAGGAAGATCGAATTCCAGAGCGCCACCTTGCGCCAAAATCACCGCGCGCTCGATGACGTTACGCAATTCGCGGATATTGCCTGGCCAGTCGTAATTTTGGAGCGTTTCAATCCCTGCTCGGGTTACTCTCGGTTTCGGCGATCCGAGTTCTTCGGCCGACAACTCGATGAAGTGTGTGGCCAGAAGGGGGATATCTTCTTTGCGCTCCCTCAGGGAGGCAACTTTCAACGGGAAAACGTTTAAACGGTAGTACAGGTCTTCCCGAAAACGCCCCATGGCTACCTCATTCTTCAGATCTCGATTAGTGGCGGCGACGATTCGTACGTCGGCGCGCCGGGTTCTTTCCTCTCCTACCCGTTCGTAAGATTTCTCTTGGAGAACGCGCAGGAGTTTGCTCTGCAAATCCATAGGAATTTCACCAACCTCGTCGAGAAACAGAGTTCCGCCAGAGGCGACCTCAAAACGGCCGGCCCGATCTCGAATAGCGCCCGTGAATGCGCCCTTCGCGTGGCCGAAAAATTCGCTTTCAAAAAGTTCCTTTGGGATCGATGTGCAATTAACCCGGATCAAGGATTTGTCTCTCCGCCGGCTGCGTTGGTGAATGGCGCGAGCGATGAGCTCTTTTCCGGTTCCGGTTTCACCCAGAATCAAAACGGTTGCATCACTAGCGGCAACGATGTCGACTTGTCGCAGCACTTGACGCAACGCCATACTGTTGCCCACAATTGTCCGGAACCTCGTTTCGCCGCGCAGTTCGTCTTCAATAGACGATCTCTGTTCGCGGGATCTATTCTCCAGTCGTTTGATCAGCGGAGCACGCTCAATTGCTTGGTTGACTGCCCTGAGCAGGTCTTCATCGCGGCAGGGCTTAGTAAGAAATTCAAAAGCTCCTGCCCTCATAGCACGCACGCTCATCGGAATGTCGCCGTAACCGGTCATGAAAACAATGGGGACCCGGGATTCGCCGTTGCGAAGTTGTCGTTGCAGTTCAAGACCACTGATTCCGGGCATCTGTACATCGAGCACCAGGCAACTGGGAGCTTCTGCAGGCCGACTAGCCAGAAACTCCTGTGCCGAAGCAAATGCCTGTACCTTCAGCCCCGCCGAGCGGAGCAACCTACTCAGGCTTTCCCGGACCAAAGAGTCGTCATCAATTACACAGACAAGCGGATTATCCTGATTCATGGTCAACTTCCTAGCGCGCCGCAAATTTCACGCGAACAGGCCTAACGGTTTGGGCCATGTTCTTTGAGAGCTGTATCAATTGCATTGAGCGGTGCCTCCTCATACAAGGGCTTATACAAAAACGCCACGGGACCCGCTTCAATCTGGTGTTGAGCGTAGCACGTCCAAATACGGGAGTTCTACTGTACAAGGGGGAATTCCACCTGTACCTAAGTACAGGTAGAATTATAACTCTCGGTCGGCGATTCCTGGCAGCTCAGCCATGCGAACCAGTTCAGCGAGAGACCCACTTGCATCTTTCGCATGATGCTCTGTGGAGGCACGATACAACGGATCGTCATCGATGATAAACACGATTGATTTCGATTCTTGCCTTTAGCATTAGCCCGTTGCTGGCAAAACAAACTGGAATGTTGCGCCAGGACCCCCAGCCGACGCTAACCATAACCGTCCGCCGTGCGCTTCGACAATAGAACGACTAATCGCTAGGCCCATGCCCAGTCCCTGCGATTTGGTTGTGTAGAAAGCCTCAAAGAGTCGGTCTACCTCGACCTGATTCAAACGGAATCTTTTATGCTGACAAGGAGAGTGGAGCCACCATTATGTTCGTAGGGCTCCGCGCGAACCCATATTTTTCGACCCTCCTCGGGAAAGTCATTCATCGCTTCGACACTGTTCATGAGCAAATTCAGCAGCACCTGCTGCAACTGAACCCGATCCGCTTGAACCGGGGGCAGTTCTCTCGATAGTTCGAGTTCGATTTCTACCTGACGTCTGGTCAACTCATGATGAATTAAAGTCAAAACATCGGTGACTACGTCCGTGAAATTCAATTGAGCCATTTTAGGCGGGGCCTTTTTTGCCAATGCTCGCATACGGACGATGATGCTGTTAACACGGTCAGCCCCTTTGAGAATGTCCGATAAAGCTTCTTTTGCCTCCTGCAAGTTCTCGGATCCAGTGGCCAGGAATATTAGGCCTGCTCGCGCGTTGTTAGCAATTGCACCTAGTGGCTGATTGACCTCATGCGCGATGGACGCGATCAGTTCCCCCTTGGTTGCCACTCTTGTGACGTGGGCCAGCTCCGTTTGAGCCTTCTGGAACGCTGCTTCGGCGTGTTTCTGTTTACTTAAATCGAGCACGAAAGCGACTCCTTCCTGACCGTTCCTGTCGAACAGCGCGGCGCCGATCAGCACGGGTACCCGGCTGCCGTCTTTTCGGAAATACTCCTTCTCGTACGGTTGAACGGTCCCAGTAGCCCTCACCTCTGCCGCGGCCCGTTTGTCCCGGTCGCGACACTCCGCCGGTGTCAGATCTGTCAAACGCACCCGACCCGAGACGACGTCTTCATGGCTGTATTGCAGCATGTGGAGGAAAGCTTCATTGGCCTCAATAATCTCACCTTCGAGGTTCCAGATGAGGATACCCATAATGTTCGCATCGACTAGGCGCCGGATCTTCGCATCGCGCTCTTCGAGATCGCGGTAAAGGCGGGTATTCTCCAGGGATATGGCCGCTTGCGACGCCAGCAGCTCGAGCACCGCGATCCGAGCCGGAGTAAAAACGCGAGGAGTCAGGTTATTTTCGAGGTAGAGCAGACCGATCAGTTTGGCCTGGTTAATCAATGGCAAGCAGAGAATGGAACGGGCGTGCTGCTGACGGATGTAGGCATCCGTAGAAAACGGATCCTGGGCTGAGGCATCGTCGAGAATAACACTTTCCCGGGTGCGCACGGCATAGTGGAGGATCGACTCTGGCACCACAGTCTCGCCCACGGACATTTCTCTCAAATGTACGACGATATTGTCGCCCCTGGTTGTGGCTTCCGCCTCGATCCGGTGCTCGACACCTCGGGAAAGAATCAAGAGACCCCGCTCGGCGCCCGCGTGCTCAATCGCTTTGCGCATTAGCGTATCGGTCAGTTTCTCCAAGACCATTTCGCCCGACAACGCTTGCGAGACTTTGATAACGGTAGCCAGATCCAGTGTTCAACTGACTCCCCGATCGTGCTCGTCGGACCAGGGACTGACTCTTCCTCCCTGAGTTGTGGATACAATTCGTCAAGTTGCCGCACCTTCCCGGCGGCTCCCCAAAGACGGTAGCAATACCGAGCGTCCCGCAAATACGTATTCGCGATCTTCTCGACGCCTCAGATGCGAACCACCATTTTGCCACTGGCCTGGTTTGATTCCATCGCCTCATGCGCCTCGCGAATCTTGTCGAATTGAAAGACTCGGGCGGGCTTTGCCTTATAGATCCCAGCGGCTGCCTTATCCACGATGGCTTGAAGAGGAATGTCCGAGACTGGAAACTCAGGAGTACCGAGAACAAAGCTGCCAAAAAAGGTGAAGTAAACTCCGCTTGGCATCTGAAGCAGAGGGTTGAAGGTATTCACCGGATCAAGGCCACCGAGCCATCCCGCAAGGCACATACATCCACCTCTGCGCAACATGCGAAGAGAATCCATGAAGGTGGTGTTGCCCACAAGATCCAACACCGCGTCAATCTGTTTTCGTTCAGGAATAACCTCAGAGAGATTTGGAGTTTCAATCTCCGTTCGATGAGCTCCAAGCTCTCTTAACGCTTCAAATCGTTGCTTCTTTCGGGTCGTAGCAATAACGTGAGCGCCAGCGTCGACCGCGATGTTCAGGGCTGCTCGGCCTAAAGCTGATGTCGCGCCTCGGATAACCAGAGTTTGGCCCTTGGCCACCTCCAAGTTCCGATGCAGGCACGTCCAGGCGGTAGCGTATGATTCAGGGATTACGGCAAAATCCTCCCAAGGCAGCTCGGTTATAATCGCAATTACGTTGGTAACGGGCGGACACGTATATTCAGCATAGCTGCCGTTGATGGTACGACCAAGGCATGAACGCAGCCACTTTCGTTCCCGCCTGAAACTCCCCACCGGGGCAAGATTTAACACACCCAACACACTCGATGCCGCTCACCTTTGCGGCTTCGGCCCATTCGCCCTTTCGCATGTGGGTTTCGGCGTGATTAATGCCGAAAGCTTTGACCTCGATAAGAACGTCGCCTGGCTTCGGCTCCGGATCAGGAAGATTCTCGATTTCCAGGCCATCAGTCCCACCGAACTCTTTGATAATGATTGCTCGCATACGAATACTTCGATTTTGATGTGATGTGATTTTGGTTTTTTGAGGTTGGATTCGGGATGTGGCGATTTGAAGCGTAGTTGCTACCTCATTGCTTTCCGCGAAGTCTGCAGTTTTGGTTGCCCCCGCTGTTCTGAGTACGGAGCGGTCGCAACTCATAGTCAAGTTGACGGGCTTGTCTCAGCGTCCAGCCAGGGAGGTTTAAAAACAGTCTGTAACAATTCCCGTACCAGGGCCTCTCAAGGTATACGTAGCCGCTATTACCGAGACAACGCACTTAGCGGTACGGAATTGATCGGGACGAAATCTTGTACAAGTTCAAAGGACCGTACCGCTCGCAGCTAGGCTTGTGCAACTCTTCTAAGCAAGTCGCTTCGCTTCAAACCCATCTTTTCTATCCGGGAGAGTAAAGTGGTAGGCTTCGCCCCCAAAAGCTCCGCAGCTCCGGGCATGGAGACTTCATCATCCGGGACAGGATCTTGAGAAAAAGATTCACTCATAAGTTCCTTCCTTTTTGGCAACTCGAACCTAGGGAGCTTGTTCTGCCGTTTCACTGCTAATTGTCAGCTCGTATCGTCTTCTGGATCGTATTGCTTTGAAGTCATTTGGGGTCCAGCGCCTCGTTAACCGCAGTAACTAGTGCCTGTTCACCGAACGGCTTGACCAGCAAAGCTCCCTGCGCTTGTGCACGCATGCCCTCTTCTTCGTAAGCCGTGATGAAGATCACCGGGATTTCGTAATGACTGGCTGCCAGCTTACGTTGGAGCTCAATACCACTCATCCCAGGCATCCGCATGTCCAGAATCAGGCACGCCGCTTTGTTGAGGCATCCTGAGTTCCAGAATTCTTCAGCCGAGGCGAAGGTTTCCGCCCTGAATCCAAACGAGCGAAGAAGCCGTAGCGTGGAATCCCGGAACAAAGAGTCGTCGTCGACCAAGCACACGAGTGGCTTCTCACAGGCTTTGGCGTTCGCGCTCATCTTGGATCATGCAGGAAACGTGTTTCCCGGAACCTGAACGTAGCCCGTCGAAGAACAGGCATTCCACTGTACTTAAGGGAATTCTGCTGTACCTAAGTACAGGTTGATTCTTTACTCTCGGCCTCCGATTGCTAGCGCCTCAGCCATGCGAACCAGTTCAGCGAGAGACCTCACTTGCATCTTTCGCATGATATGACCGCGATGGAACTTAATTGTTCTCTCAGTAGCGCCGAGTTCGTCGGCGATTTGCTTATTGAGCATGCCTGAGACTACACACTTCAACACTTCGCGCTCGCGGGGTCCGAGGGATTCGTAACGTCGGCGTAAGTCCGCATTGCGGGCTCGCTGCTGGCGGGCAACCCGGTCGCGTTCGATTGCTTGCCGTATTGCATCGAGCAGAGTCTGATCGCGGAACGGTTTGGTGAGGAATTCGACCGCACCGGCTTTCATGGCTTGGACCGACATCGGGATATCGCCGTGCCCCGTAACAAAAATAATAGGTAAGTGGACGCCGGCTTCTGCCAACTCTCGCTGTAAATCGAGGCCGCTCGAGCCGGGTAGGCGTACATCGAGCACCAAGCAGGAGGGCACGTTTGGCCGCCGACTATTCAAAAAATCGGCCGCCGATTGGAAGCTCTCAACGCTGAAGCCTGCGGACCGGACCAGGCGTTCTGTGGAGGCCCGATACAAAGAATCGTCGTCAATGATAAACACGATAGATTCCGCTTCTCTCATTGGGCTTTAGTTATTCGCTGGCAGTGTAAACTCAAACGTTGTGCCCGGGCCGCTAGCCTTCGCGACCCATAACCGTCCGCCGTGCGCTTCGACAATGGAACGGCTGATCGCCAAGCCCATACCAATTCCATGCGCTTTGGTTGTGTAGAAGGGTTCAAAGAGTCGGCCTACCTCCGCATGCTTCAGTCCGACGCCGGAGTCTTGCACGCTGACCAGGACAGCGGGTCCGCAATTGTCTTGGTGGCGCCGGGCCCGAATCCATATTTTTCGCTCTCCTCTAGCAATCTCGCTCATGGCTTCGGCGCCGTTCATGATCAGATTGAGCAGCACCTGTTGCAACTGCACGCGATCCCCTAGCACAGGCGGCAGGTCTTTCGCTAATTCGCACTGGATTGTCACATGGCGTCTGGTCAACTCATGGTGAATCAAACTTAAGACTTCGCTGACCACGTCGTGAGGATGTAATTGCGCCATTTCCGGGGGGACTTTTCTTACCAACGCTCGCATACGCGAGATGATGCTTGTCGCACGGTCGACCCCTTTGACAATATCCGACAAGGCTCCTTCCACCTCCTTCAGGTTTTCGGATCCAGTTGCGAGAAGCCTGAGACCGGCATTCGCATTGTTGGTGATCGCACCAAGCGGCTGGTTGATCTCGTGAGCAATGGACGCTGCCAACTCCCCCATGGTCGTTAGCCGGCTGACATGAGCCACTTGGGCTTGCGCTTCACGCAAGGAGACCTCCTTCTGATGCAAGGCTCTTTCCGCCCGCCTGCGGTTTTCGTCGGCGCGCTTTTGTTCGCTCAAATCGAGCACAAACGCTACACCCTCGTTGCCACTTCCTTCGAAGCTGGCGCAGCCAAGCAACACCGGCACGCGGCTGCCGTCTTTGCGGAAGTACTCCTTTTGGAAGGGTTGAATGGTGCCCGTCGCCGTTAGCTCCGTCTCCGCCTGCGCATCGCGGCCTCGCCATTCCGGGGGCGTCAGATCTGTCCAACGCAGGCGACCCGAGACGAGATCTTCACGGCCGTATCCCAGCATGCGGAGGAACGCTTCGTTTGCTTCGATTATCTCATCTAGGTCCCAGATGTAGATCCCCATAATGTTGGCGTCAACCAGGCGCCGGATCTTGGTTTCGCGCTCTTCGAGATCGCGGTAAAGACGGGTATTCTCCAGGGAGATGGCCGCTTGCGACGCCAGCAGGTTGAGCATCGCGACTCGCGCCGGAGTGAAAGCGTGGGGTGTCAGGCTATTTTCGAGGTAGAGCAGACCGATAAGTCTGGCCTGGTTAATCAACGGTAGGCAGAGAATTGAGCGGGCGTGATGCCGACGGATGTAGGCATCTGCCGAAAACGGATTCTGGGCTGAGGCATCGTCGAGAATGACGTTTTCCCGGGTGCGCATGACATAGTGGAGGATCGACTCTGGGGCCACAGTCTCGCCCACCGACGTTTCTCTCAGATGTACCACGATATTGTTGCCGCTAGTTGTGGCTTCGGCCTCTATCCGCTGCTCAACTCCCCGGGGAAAAATCAATAGACCTCGCTCTGCGCCCGCGTGCTCAATCGCTGTCCGCATCAGCGTGTCGATCAGTTTCTCCAGGACGATTTCGCCTGACACGGCCTGCGAGACCTTGATAACGGTAGCCAGATCCAGGTGTTCAACCGGCGCCCCGATCGTGCTCGTTGGACTGGCCACCTCTTTTTCCACGAGCTGCGGATATAACTCATCGAGCTGCCGTACTTTACCAGTAGCTCCCCAACGGAGGTAACAGTACCGGGCATCGCGCAAGTACGTGTAGGCGATCTTCTCGAAACCACGTGTCAGGTAAAAGCGCGCCGCAACTTCGTTGGCGACCCCCTCAACGTGGACGAAACCGTTTGCTCGTCCGCTGCGAATCGAGCGCTCGTAGAGGCGCATGGCATCAAATTCACGGCCCTCTATGCGTGCTATCTCCGCGCCGACGAGGGCTGCGCGGCTTTCGAAATTCTCCGGGCAATTCTCCGCCCAGACTTCGAGCTGCCGATGGTGAGCCGCCAGGGCCTCGAAATGTTGCTGCCTCTCCGCGGGACGTGAGGACGTGGGGCCGTCCTGGTCGGGAGCTGCGGCACCCCACGACGCCGCATGGGAAAGGGCACCATAGAAGCGAAACTCTGCCGTTTCGAATTGCGATGGTGACGTCCAAAGCAGCTCTTGCGCCCTGTGTGATGCTTCGACAGCGGAAGCATAGTCACCGGCAAGGAAGCGAGCTTGCGTCTTTCGAATTCGATACCAGAAATCAGGGAGGCTAAAAACTTGACTACTTTCCAGGTGGCGCTCGAATTGACGTTCATCAAAGCCTTCATCGTCGAAACAGCCAAATTTCGGGGTTAACCCACGGAGTGTCCGTATAAATCCGAGCTGCCCGATAATGATGTCAGCTACCAGGCCGAACCGCGCTTTCCGGACAAATTTGAGAGCGTGCTCCGCTTCCGGTTGTACCTCGGCCAGCGGATCGCCCACCGTTAAGAAATTCGAGATCAATTCATCGCGGCAATAAGCCATGAAAGTAAGGTCACCCATTCGACTGGCGATTTCGAAGGCCCGCTGTATCAGATCGCGTCCGGTCCGGGCATGTTTAGCCCATGGCATAACGATTTGCCCGAAACACATATAGGTTCGGGCCTGGTAACGCGTTAAGCCATGATTTTCGACCAGCTCATAGCCAAGCCGGCCGAATCGAAATTCGTCCTTATAATTTCCGAAGCACGGGCCGGCTACGATAGCAAACCATACATAGGCGAAGCACGAGCCGTCACTGTTGCCATGCTCGAGGCTAAGATTAACCATCCGGCAAATGACGAGTGAAAGTAAATTCTGGTCGCAAAACTTTGCTGGCGTCACGACCTCCGCTAGGACGTCCAGAGTGTCGAGGACGTCCGGGTCGGTCATCAAGGGCAAGTCAACGAGCTCCTCGATTTGCCGGTTCCCAATCTGGCTCCAGATTCGATCATATTCGCGACGCACTTCATCACTCGTTGGATGCGGCGACCAGTCGGTACCGCCGAGTCGTAAGTATTCAAGACATACCTCTACGGCGCGGTCGCTCCGATCCACCGTCTGGTAGAGCGTGAGGCGCAAACGCGTTACGATTGCGATGTGGTGCGCGCTTCTAGCGCGTTGAAACAGCATGGAAAGCCGATTTTCTGCCACGGCCGTATTAGCGATCAGTAATTCGCATTCGGCTATAAGAATCTCGAAAGAGAAGACGAGCTCGTAATTGTTGCCCCAACTGTCTTCCGTCAGCAACGCTCGCCCGGCTGCCAGATATGAGAGCGCGGAGACATAAGCTGTCGAGACCTTCGCTCGCCGGCCCGCGATGAGGTTTAGCTCTGCGACTCTCTCACGCTCTGTAGTGGACCCGATGAGGTGAGAGCCGCGGTTGAACTGGTTGACGATCTCGAAGATCCTCTCTTCCCGCTTCTCTGGAGGGGTGTGCGCCGCTAGCAGCCTGCCAAGTCGCAGATGGGTGTCGGCACGTAATTCTTCCGGGATCAGTGAATAGGCGGCTTCCTGGACCCGGTCGTGGATAAACCGATAGGAATCCTCCAAACGGGCAATGAACTCCTGACGCACGGCCTCCCAAAGATCGGAGTGCAGCTTTTGCTCTGATGTTCCGTGAACGGCGCTAAGCGCGGCGATCTTCGCGCTGTTTCCGAGGCAGGCAAACTCTTGCAGCGCCTTCTGGGTTTCGATGGGCAGGCGATTCAATTTTCCCACCATCAGATCCGCTACGTTATCGGTATAGCCCTTAGCTTGAATGTGAGGCAGGTCCCAAGACCATCTCCCTTTACTATGATCGAAAGTGACCAAACCTTCTTCGGCAAGGGCAGTGAGGAACTGAATCGCGAACAATGGATTGCCGGCAGTCTTTCCGTGTACCAGTTGTGCCAGCGGAGTGACCTGCCCCGGTTCGCTGTGAAGCGCATCCGCAATCAACCGGCCCAGATCTGCAAGGGCCAGGGGCGCAAGGATGATCTCCTGTACTCTCGCTCCAGCCTGGCGGATCGCTTTGAGCTTGCGCATCAGCGGATGGTCGGAATCAACTTCGTTGTCTCGGTAGGCGCCGATTAACATCAAGTGCTGCAGATCTGGCCAGATTAAGAGATCCTCGAGCAAATCGAGCGTTGCCGCGTCGAGCCATTGCAAATCATCGAGAAACAGGGCAAGCGGGTGTTCGCGTTGTGCGAATACGCCGATAAATCGACGAAACACCAGTTGAAAGCGGCGTTGCGCATCCTGCGGTGGAAGCTGAGGGACTGGTGGCTGCTCTCCGATGAGGAGCTTTAATTCGGGTACTAAATCCACAACGAGCTGTCCGTTCGGTCCCAACGCCTCTTGGAAAGCATCACGCCAGTGTCGTAGCCCGGCTTCACCCTTACCGAGAAGCGGACGAAGCAGGCTCTGCAGGGCTCGGGCCAAAGTAGCATACGGAATGTCACGTTTATACTGATCGAACTTGCCTGATGCGAAAAGGCCACGGGGCGGAACAAGCACCGTATAGAGCTCATTGACGACGGAAGACTTGCCGATACCGGAATAGCCGGAGACGAGCACCAGCTCCGGCCTGCCGCTGGCCACAACACGTTCGAACGACGCAAGCAAAACATCGATCTCAGACGACCGCCCGTACAATTTCTCCGGAATCAACAGCCGGCCTGGTGTGTCATGTTCGCCGAGCAGGAATTCATTCATGCAGCCCTGAGCTTCCCATTCAGAAAGGCAACGCTGAAGATCGCTCAAAACACCGGCCGCCGTCTGGTAGCGTTGTTCAGCCGTCTTGGCGAGCAGCTTCATCACGATGGCAGAGACAATGGGCGGGACGCTCATCAACCGCTCAGCGGGCGGTACCGGCCGCCTCGCGATATGGCAGTGCACCCATTCCATGGGGTCAGAAGCCGTAAAGGGTAGGCTCCCCGTCAAGGCTTCGTAAAGTGTTACCCCAAGCGAGTAAAGATCGCTCCGGGAATCGATGGAACGATTCATTCGCCCG
>Ga0306923_10007179_pt1 | contig 11073 bp, 5 predicted proteins | sample sta12Can44000108_FD_203841 | JGI IMG/M metagenome (GOLD analysis project Ga0306923, IMG submission 203841) | Lab enrichment of tropical soil microbial communities from Luquillo Experimental Forest, Puerto Rico - statanox.12C.anox.44.000.108 (v2)... | ecosystem: Environmental > Terrestrial > Soil...
CTTGCCTTGGTTTTGAAGAAAGGAACACGTCTGATCCTTGCCGGCATCGGCATCGGACTGTTCGCCAGTTATTTCCTCACGCGCATACTAGCCAGTGAAGTTTGGGGCGTTTCCGCAACCGATCCTTTTACGTTTGCCGGGGTGGCCTTGCTTGCTCTTTTCGTCGGCCTGGTAGCGTGCGTGCTGCCCGCCTGCCGCGCCTCCCGTGTTGATCCCGCCGTCGCTCTGCGATCCGAATGAGGTCCGTTTTCGATGTTGCCGAGCTTTGCATGGAAATGCCTGAAAGACACAATCGGGACTTGCAACTAATACCGCGGCCAGGAATCGGCAAAGATTGAAGTTTCCCTACGAATTGCTGTCGCGCCACGGGTAGCAGGTTGGTAACCGCGCCTGGTTGCGGAAGAGAGGAGTTTGCCACAGGCCAAGGGGCGGGTCGCGCCAGGAGGCTCTAGGACGACGATTCCCATCTCCGTCGATCCACAGCAGCCCCCTGCTTTGTTGGCCTGGCTAATGAGGTAAGGAAGAGGACATTTTAAAAGAGCTTTGACAATGTCGGCAGCTAGTGCTTGACTGAAGGATCTGGGGAAGGTAATGTGTTTGCAGTTCCGTTTGCTCCGCTTCACTCGGCCCACGGACAGAGAGCTAGCGCCTTCGCGGTATCAGGCTTTTCGCTCCACGATCGCACGTCCCAGGAGTCGTGCACTGACAACCAGCGCCCGGTGAATAAGAGTGTGCGGCGAGGAGAATATTCATGCGCATGCTTCGCTGGTTCTCTGCCCATGTGGAAAGTCGTGTGGTCTTTTGTTGCTTTCGCGGGCTTCCGTGGACCATGGCCTTGGGGTTTTTGCTGGCTGGATTTCCGCAGCCAGTTCCGGCGCAAAATGCAACTAACGCCTTGACGCTATCCAACAACTATTTTGTCACTGGCGATTACGTTGTTGGAGGTGTCGGTTTGCGTGGCTTGGGGGTAAACGGCCTCGCCACCGGAACCATCCACATTCCCGATGCGAACTCCGTTCCCGCTTCGGGTGTCCCGGCCGGAGCGGACATCGTCGCAGCTTTCCTGTATTGGGAGACCGTTGAAAAAGACAAGTCGACATTCACCGGGCAACAGGGATTTTTCAATGGTTACCCGATCACCGGAGCGATACCGGGCAACCCGGCAAATCCCCCCACGTCATGGAGTTCAGGCGGCTGTGCGGGCAGCGCCAAGGGGACGACCGTGATAAGGGCTTACCGCGCGGACGTCCGCCCATTTCTGAACTTGGATGCGAACGGAAACATCCAGACCCCGAATACGGCAACGCCTGGCAGTTACACAGTGCAGTTGGCCGATAGTGGAAGCAATGGCGGTGGAACTCCGCTCACGTTGGGAGCTTCTCTTGTAATCATCTGGCGAGTCCTTTCGCCGGCAGTTCCACTTTCGCCGGCAGTTCCACTGAATTCGATCGTCCTCTACGACGGTGCCGCTGCCCCAAGCAACGCCTCTTCGATTCTGAGCCAGCAGATGTTCGGTTTCTATCAGGCTGCGGCATCCCCCGTGGCCAAGCTTACCCACATTGTGGGCAATGGCCAGCCGAATAAGTCCGAAACCGTATCGCTGAACACCGTGAACCTTCCGTCTCTCTATACGGGCCTCCCGGCCTTCCCCGGAATCTACAACCAAAACACGATCTCGCCCAACGGCGGCGGCTCCTGGGACAATCCCACTTGGCAGTTCCCGAATCCCAACGGTCCCAATCCGGTCATTGCCGGTGATTCGGTGACGACTATCGTCACCCCGAGCAGCGGAAACGCCGGCTCAAGCTGCGTCGACTGGGGGGCTATGATCTTCAGCACGACAGTTCAGGATTCGGATGGCGATGGACTGCTGGACGTTTGGGAAGAACACCAAGGCTACCTCGAGGCCATCAGCGGTCAGTTCGTAGCTCTGCCTGGCGCGAACAAACTCGTAAAGGATATCTTTGTCGAAGCCGATTACCTGAGCAATGTTGATCATTCGCACCTGCCCAAGCAAGCGGCGCTCGATATGGTAGGCGATGCCTTTGTAGCGCAAAACATCCACGTTCATTTCGATGTGGGGCCGACAAACTATGCGGGTAACTGCTCCACCACTGATCCGGTTGTCTGCCCTGACCCTTACATCGTCCCGGCAGGCACTGGGGGGAATGAGATTTCTGAAAGCGCCGTGGTGTGCACGGATTCAGCGACCCTGTGCCAATTTCCAGGTACGCCCGCCGTTGGATGGAAAGAAGGCCTGCTATTCGTCAAGAACAATGCGACCCCGCTGGGGAATTTTCAAGCGGGGAGGAAAGACAGTTACCATTACGTGCTTTTCGGCCACGCACTGGGAGAGCCAAGATCCTACTGGACGACCTTTGGCGCAACACTGGCAAGCCCCCTATTCTCCAAGCTAGTCTCGATTGTGAATTCCGGCAACTCCGCAGTCGTAACTATCGAATCTCCTGCTGGGCTGCCTAAGCCCGGAGACTGCCCGAATCCCGGTATTCCCGCGTGCAGCAGCGATTCGAACGTCGATCGTGTAACCGTCGCAGGTGCTCTCGGTCAGCCGTCTCTCAACGGGACGTATCATTTCACGAATCTCAGTTCGAGCATCGACGCGAATAACGTCACTACGACCACCTTCACCATCGCGACGTCCGGCGTGGCAAGTGGCACATACAATTTCAGCAACGAGCCACGACTCGCGGCCATGTATTTAGGCCCGACAAGCAGTTCTGGGCATTCGGACCTCGGCGGTGGCGACTCCGAGGTAAGCTTTGGGTTGTGGGGAGCGGACGACCCTCCCAACTGCCAGGCAGATCCGTCGCAGCCACTGACAGCAATGAATCCGACATATTGCAACAACCATTTGGGCACGGTCCTGCAGCAGGCCGGCACGCTAATGCACGAGCTGGGGCACACGCTGACACTGACGCATGGCGGCACCTACTATATCGATCCCCACAACCCAGCCGTGCCCACCTACGGACTTAACTGCAAATCTAATTTCCTCAGTGTGATGAGTTACCTGTTCCAGGTCCGTGGATTCCCTGACGGAGGAATTGATTATTCCAGTCAGGTTTTTTCGCCCTTAGATGAAACGAATCTAAACGAAAAAACGGGGATCGGCACCGATTCGATGGGAAGAGCGGCCCTGCATTTTACCCGATGGTATGCGCCGCCCAATGCGCTGGACGCTCAAGTTGGGCATTTCGCCACTCTTCATTGCGATGGGACACCCAAAGGGCCGAACGAAACTGCTGTGCGTGTTGACGGCAACACCTTCTCCGCTCCGATTGACTGGAACAACGATCTCGTTGTGCCACCCGCGATTGAGCCGCCGATCGCCTGGCAGGATGTGAACTTCAACGGGAGTACCTCGAATTTACCTGATGCTTCGTTCCTGGGGTTCAATGACTGGAACAACGTTGACCTGCTTCAAATAGGCGCCCGAGAGAATGCGTTGGGATTCTCGGGTGGCACAGGCGCGGGAGCCAATGCACAAGCGATTGGCGGGGGAACCACGTCCCAGGCCATTGGCGGCGGAGTGCCTCTTCAAGCGATCGGGGGCGGTGCCAACGCTCAGGCGATCGGCGGGGGCGCCCAGTCGCAGGCGATTGGCGGAGGCACCTTGGCTCAGGCAGTTGGCGGAGGCATTGAGCAAGACGAGGACACGGCCAACTCCAGCGCGGATGCGCCAACCAACTTGACTTGCTCAATCTCGCAAACTGGCCTTCCAGGGTGCATCGGTCAGGCAGCGCCGAACACTTTTCTAGAAAATGCCAAGAGCGTCCCGCTAACATGGACGGCGCCCAGCTTCGGCCAGACCCGCAGGTATGAGGTCTGGCGGGCCGTGGGCTCCTTCCCCACGCGCAGCGCCGTCCTTGCAGCCGTCGAGGCGAACCCTAAACTATTCAGCATAATTCCGCCGCCGAACGGGACCATCACTGGAACCCCGCCGCAGACATTCACGGTCGACCCCAATGTCAAGAACGGCGTCACTTACACGTACTTCGTGACGGACAAGAACAAGCAGGGGGCTCAGAGCGGCGCGTCTGATCCCATCGTCGTGATAATAAAGTTCTGAGGAGCGTCTGGAAGGCGTTGGGCCATCAATCGGGGCCGCCCCTGTGCTTGGGCAAACAGCAAAACAGTTGAGGCCGGCTGCGCCACCGCGCAGGGAATCAGTTGGAATTGCTGATGCACTCCAGCCTATCGGGCGTTCAGCTCAGCGAGGCGTTCCTGGGCGTCCTGGAACAGCGCACTGCCGTCGCCTTTGTTCTGGGTGGAGACGAATTTCCAATAGGAGTTCGCAGCGCCGGGACTTCCCAGCCCTTCCAGCACGCGCCCTTGGTAATAGTAGACCTCGGGGAAATAGGAGTAGGTCGAGACGTAATCGAATAAATCGAAGGTTTCACCGCGGCGTTGGATACAGCGGTCAAATTCGGAGCTGGCTTCCACAAACGAATCGGTTTGCAAATAGGCTTTACCAAGATCGAAGTGCCCGATCCAGTTGTCAAGCTGATTGTTAGCCTGGGCGAACAATTGGATGGCCTGGCGCGCCGCGCCTCCCTGGAGCAGGGCCTCGCCTTCGATCAATTTGGCGTAGACTTGAGGTTCGGGCTGTGGTTCGGCAGCAAGATCGGCAGCAAGTTTGCGCGCCTGAGAAGTTTCGCCGGCGGCAACGTAGGCGCGTGCTGCGAGAAAACGGAGCCAGTCCGAATTGCCGTTGGCCAATGCGTCTTTCAATGCTGCGAGCGCGGCTGCCTTCTGTTTTCGCATGAGCTGTGCATGGCCAAGCACCCCAAAATCGGCCGCGGCAGAATCAGGCCTTCCGGCTTTTATGTCCGCAGCGGCACCCTGCTCAAGGATCCGGGCTGCGTCTGCAAAACGCCCTTCGTACAGAGCAATGTCGGCCAGCCCCGGAGCCGCCAAGGACTGTCCTAAGTTGCTGACTTTCTCGAGCTGCTGATAGGTCTTGATTGCTTCGTCTAGCTGGTTCTGTCCGAACTGGGCGTACGCCAACCCAACGTAGGCGGTCTCATAAGAAGGGTTGGATTGCAATGCGGCCCGCGCCTCCCGCTCAGCCCCCGCGAAATCCCCGGCATACGACAAATACAAAGCCAGATTCACTCGGGCGGGCTGATTATTGGGCAAGATCTCGAGCGCCTGCTTCAGCTCCTCAATAGCTTTAGGCGTGTTATGCAAGCCCTTGTAGCAAATCGAGAGATTGTTGTGGCCGGAATTGTCGGCCGGATACTGCTTCACCAGGTCGCTGTATTCCTCAACGCATCTTTGCCAGTTCTCGGTCCTGAGGTAATACAAGCCGCGGATGCGGTAGCGCTCGCGCTCAGTCATGCGGTCGACGTGTTCCATGGCGAGCTTGACGTACTTCTCGGCATCCTGCGGCTTGCCCATGTTTCCTGATACGGCGGCCATGCCGGCGTAGGCGCGAGCAAAGTTTGGATCCAGTTCGGATGCGCGGGAAAATGACTGCAGCGCATCGGGCATCTTTCCAGCAAATTGCTGTTCCATCGCGACGCCGTACTGATGGGCGGCTTCGAGGGATGCGGCTTGGAAAGCTCCTGCCGCCGCAGTGAGTTGCACCGATACCGGTGTGGTGTCGCCCAACGCCTTGCGGATCGGAGCAGCGAGCTTCGGTACATCCAGCAGCAGTTCGTCTTTATTGGACGCGCTCACTTCGGCAGATGCGATGGAGTTGCCGGTTCTGGCGTCCAACGCCTCCACGGACAACTTGTAACCGTCGCTGCGGCGGCTAAGGGATCCCGTCACCACTGCGCCCAGGCCTTGGCCCACGGCAACGAGGCGCGCGGATTGCTCGTCCAGCTTGTCGGTGGGGTTGGGAAGCTGCCCCGCAAGCCTGCGCGCATTTCCGCGGTTGTAAGCGTTGATGAAACTTGCTCCTTCCAAAGCATAGTTAAACATCGGTTCCAAGGTATCGTCGAAGAGGGGATCGCCGGTATGGTTCGTAAAATCCGCCACAAGAACGCTGACTGGTGGGTGGACGGGCGCAGGCTTGGCCGGCCCCTTGAATCGAAGTGCAACTAGCGAACCCACGAGCAATACGGCGAGGGCCACGGACGCCCACTTCCAATAGTGCTTTCGCGGTGCGTGCAAAAAGATCGTGGAGCTTTCCGCAGACGGACCCAGCCAGATTTCCAACTGATGTGCCATCTCGCGAGCGCGGGCAAAGCGATTCTCCGGCTCGATTTCCAGAGCCTTCAGTACGATGTCGTTCAGTTCGGAAGGCATAGTGGGCTCAAGCTGCGAAGGGGGCGTTACGCGTTCCTGCATTCGCTTCCAAAGCGTCGCAAGAGGCGCGTCCGAAGGGTATGGCGATTTTCCTGTCAGAATCTCGTAGAAAATGACACCCAGAGAAAAAATATCGGAGCGCTCATCAAGCTTCTCTCCACGCGCTTGCTCTGGGGACATGTACTCGGGTGTGCCGACCAAGGCGCCCGTCTGAGTCATTCCGGGGAGATGAGCAGAACGAGCAATGCCAAAATCCATCACAAAGACACGGCCACGTTGGTCCAGCATGATGTTTTGCGGCTTTAAATCGCGGTGGATTACGTGCTCGGCGTGCGCCGCCTCGAGAGCGCGGCAAATTTGCAGCATGATTCGCGCTGCTTCGTTCGGAGGAAACCTGCCCCTTTCTTGAAGGAGAGCGCGGAGATCCTTTCCCTCGACGAAGTCCATGGTGATGAACTTGATTCCGTCGGATTGGCCGAGGTCGAAGATGCGAATTACGTTCTTGTGAGTGACTTGGCGCGCAAGAATGAGTTCTTGCTTGAACCGTAGCAACATTTGTGGATTGCGCGCGAGTTCGGGCCTGATCAATTTGAGGGCGACAAGCCGATCCAGTTCTTTGTCGCGTGCCTTATAGACCGAACCCATGCCGCCGTGCCCAAGCAACTGGAGGATTTCATAGCGTCCCGCTAACAGGGTACCCGGCGCCAATTCATCGGAGGGTGGCACAGATGATTGAGCGGAAGAGGCGGGCTGTGGGGCGATGGTCCAATCCTCGCGAGTTTCTGCATCGTTCAGCGTTTCAAGGGATTCGTGGGGAGGGAGAGGCGTATGGCATTTTCCACACTCGGAAGCCGCTTCCGGATTTTGCGTTGCACAGACGGGACATTGCATGGACTAAGGGGGTGGCCTCCCCACTTCATTATGACCTTTGTAGCACTGAAAGCAACCGGTGAGCGAGGGTACAATATCCAACGACGCTTGTGTTGCGATTGGCCAGACGTAGGTAGCTGCAATGCTTAGAGGGCGCAGGCCTTGAGCGATTAGCTCGTCCTTTCGATCTCCACCGGCCCTACCATCATCTCCAACGACTCAGCAGTCTCGCGAAGGCTTACCTCTGCCCAACGTGAAGTTCGTTCAGGCACCTCGCTAGCTCTTAGCCGCGCTCGACGCTGTGGACGGAATTCAGCGCCGCGGAAGTCGCATATCGCATCTTGCGGGTTGAAAGTTTGAAAAAGGAGTTACGCGGAGACGCAGGTGGAGCACATTTTCCATTCTAGTTACAAACACGGCGGGCAACAAGCCTGTCCCCGGACACGCCGGACACGTCGGGATAGCAACCCACAACGCCGGGTTAAGCGATCCTATTCCTAACCAACTTCTGGGTGGAGACAGGGATGCGCACACCGGCCCCCGTTGAATTCGGAGCGGTGGTTCGCTTGCCTGAGGGATAGACTGAGGCTGGTCGTGTCTATCCCATCTTGGCAAATAGCTAGAAGAATCGCGATTACGCGGTAACGTGGACACTGATCGCGATGTTTTTGCCGTTGTCCTCGCGATAGGTGACCTCGGCGTTAGCGTTGACTTTGAGTTTGCCCTCGATAGTCGTGTTCTTATCGATCATGAAAGTCATAGATTTGGCCTCGGGGGTTGTTTGAGCGATTTGTTGTCCCCCGGAAGTCTGACTCCCACCCACGGTAAGCGTGAAGGAAGTCTTCGCGACCGCGGTTATCTTTCCGGAGACCGACAGCGGTGCTGCGGTTTGGCTGATTGACGCGGGTTGCGCGTTGCCAGTGCTTGAGGATATCGCCGAAAGTGCGGCGACGAGTACTAGACTTGTAAGAATGGAAAAAATAACACGACGCGAATTGCTCATACGGGACACTCCTCAGTGTGTATTTTTGGCGGGCATTCCCTCCGCGCAGGCGGGTAGCCATACTTGCAGCAAAGATGGATGGCACTGGCAACTTCTTGCCAGTCTTAAGATTACGGGACTTAAAACTCGCTCGAGGGACGGAACGCCAGGAAGTACTAGAACTGGAAATACCTTCCAGTAGGATGGTGGAAGATACTCTCAGTCGGTGATAAGTCGAAATAGCCCGGATCAGTGTGTGGCGCCGGATTCCGATGACTTCGCGCCGCCTCCCGTGGCGTGATTCGCAGGCGAAGGTACGGGGGAATCGGCCAAGGAGGGCTTGAGAGAGGCCGTCAGAACATACGACTTGCCATGGTCTGTGAGCCGGGTAATCAGGAGCTCATAGCGGAAGCCATCCGGGTGGCTTCGGCTCCTGAGGAGGGCCAGTATGCCTCGCACCTCAGAGTCAGGGTGAATCACGACTTCGCCTGACGAAGGTAGGCCCGACACGATCGTCCCACGAAATTCGGTCCCGTCCCCATTTGCGCTCGAGTCGATCGAATCAAGCATCTTGACGCGAAGCAAGGTTCCTTTTGGCAAGCCGTCCACACCATCACCGCTGGTGGCGCTAAGCCGAGCGTGAAGGTAAAACGTCAGTACCGTTCCTGCTGAGACGCGCACAGGTTCGACTCGGAAGGCCTGACCGTGGGTGGTAATTGCCAACGCAGCGAATACACACAGAGCTGCTGATACGATACGTTTCATGGGCTGGGGCCTCTCGTATCTTCAAACAGCAAAAGCTTTGAATTTTGCGGACTTCTTCACGTCCTCCCCGCCCTAGAAAAGGGCGAGGATTCCGACGAGGTCCGGTGACACCAAAAACCTGCGCCCTTATATCCCCGTTCTCATGAACGAGCCTTACGGCGCATCTGTTATGACTTTAAGGTCGCGACGTGTCGGTGTCAACGGTACATCGATACACGAGGTGTTCTATGCCCCATACGGGCCACCTCCGAATGTCGCCTACGGAGCCTCGTTCATTCAAACAGCCGGCGCGACCGAACGATCGGTAGCCCCTAACCTGTGCTCTTTGACCGGATTCTTCGACCGGATTCTTTGACCGCGACCACGCTGTATCCTAGCAGCGATCCAGAAGACGGTGTGTTTTATGGTCAAGGATCCTTGACAGTTTGGCGGTGGCAGCTCTGATGGTGCTGGCCTCGGTGCTGCTCGTGAAAGAACGGGAATTCTCGGAATCTAAACGGCCTGGAAGCAAACTCCCTTTCGCTGCGGTTCGTGCCAATGTCCCTGTCTCACCGCGATCTGCGTGAGAAGGATGGGTGCTCGAACGTTTCCGTGCCAGGTTGCGTTGCTGGCATTGCGGTGAGTACTAGAGCTAGTCCTGTGATTTCCCTGCTCCAGTAGGGCGAATACGTGTTAAGAAGTCTTCGGCTATCGCGTCTTACATACTGGAACCGCCAGGAGGGGTGCTTGGCAGCCGCGATAGAAAACCTCATGGTGACCCGGTCGGCGTGGGAGCTTGAAACGGTTTTTCGGGCGCATCATGCTCGTGTCCTCCAGGCCGCTTACCGAGTGACCGCGAGCATGGCCGACGCCGAAGACGTCGCGCAATCTGTCTTCTTGCGGCTGGCGCGCGCCGACATCGGTTCCCGCTGCATCACCCATCTCGAGAGCTACCTTCAGCGCTCCGCGGTCAACGCCGCATTGGATTTGCTTCGTGCGCGGCGCAATCGAGAGACGGTACCGGTCGAACCTGCGGACACGCTGCACGCAACTTCCGCGATGTCCCCTGAGCGCGCTTTTTCCTGCTCCGAGATTCGCGAGCAGCTCCGCCGAGCGCTCGCGAATCTGCATCCGCGCGTCGCAGAGATGTTCACGCTGCGCTATCTCGAAGAGTTGGACAACCGCGAAATCGCTCGGTTGATGAACACGTCGCAAGCGGTGGTGGCAGTAACGTTATTCCGGGCACGTGCGCAACTAAAGAAGGGATTACGCGGGTTCAGAAAAGGTGCGCTATGAAGATTTTAGGTCTTTTTCACACAAAGCGGGACGCCTACCTTGACGAGGCCATCTCCCAAGTTCGCAACGATCGGCCTGACACAGATTCACTTTCTGCTTCCGCCCGGCGGGTGTGGCAGCGGATCCAAGCAGGCGAAGGAGACATGGCGGCCGCCGAATCCCTCGAGGTGATCCAGGGTTGTGCCGATATTCGTGCCCTGCTTCCCGCGTTTTACAAGCACGAACTGCGGCCTGCTCGCGCGACCATTGTGGAAGATCATCTCCGCGAGTGCGTTTCCTGCCGCTCCTTTGCTCAGGGGCGAGGGTTTCAAGGCGGTAGCGCTCGGCAATGGCAACTCGAAACGACGGCGCACGCACCCCGTCGGAGCTTCCGCCGGCCGTTCCTTGGCGCCGCCGTAGCGGCCGTGCTCGTTGGCTTCCTGTGGGCGGGAACGAGCTGGTATTTCGCCGGGCCGCCGGGTGTTCGCGCGCGAATCGCTTCCGCTGAAGGCCAAGTCTTCGCTGTGGGAGCGAAGAACATTCGCATGTTGAAACCCGGGTACGAAGTCGACAGCGAAGAGTTCATTCGCACCGCGGCCGGATCGCACGCGACCGTGAAGCTCCTGGATGGGTCCGATGTGGAAATGAATCAACGCGCCGAATTTGCCGTCAGCGCGACTCGCCGCGACACTACCATCCGTCTCGATCAAGGCAGCATCATCGTGCACGCCGCCAAACGCCGTCGTGGTCATCTGTACGTGAGCGCGCCGGATTGCCGCGTGGCGGTTACAGGCACGGTGTTTGCCATTAATGCCGGCACCAAAGGCTCGCGCGTGACGGTGATCGAAGGTGAGGTGCACGTCGCTCATTCCGGCCAGGAAAGCATTCTGCACTCTGGCGACCAACTCGCCACAACCCAGGCCGTG
>Ga0306923_10007180_pt1 | contig 11073 bp, 10 predicted proteins | sample sta12Can44000108_FD_203841 | JGI IMG/M metagenome (GOLD analysis project Ga0306923, IMG submission 203841) | Lab enrichment of tropical soil microbial communities from Luquillo Experimental Forest, Puerto Rico - statanox.12C.anox.44.000.108 (v2)... | ecosystem: Environmental > Terrestrial >...
TCGAGCAGGTCGAGAGCGGGAAACACCGGCATGTCGAGCCGCCGCGCGGTGGCCCTCGCGTGGCACAGCATCGGCATTTCGCGCTCGACCCGGCTGCGGGCTTCGTCGGGCGCCAGCGCCTCGATCTCGCCGTCCGGGCTCAGCCACAGCACCTCGCGGAAACCGGCGACGACGACAGGAGCCTGCGGCACCAACACCCGCGGGGGCTCCAGTTCGCGATTGCGTCCGGACATGATCCGGATGATCTATCACATCTGCGGTGCCAAGGATTGTTGTCGCAGCTGGCCCCTACTCCGCCACCCCCGCGAAGCATTGGGGAGAGAGTTTTTCGCCAAGGCCCATCACTCGGAGCGGAAGGCCTCGACCGGGTCGGTCGTGCCCGCGCCGGGAAGGACAAAGGGTGGCGAGAACGAGCGGGTGCATCAGTGGTTGCGCCGTAACGGCTCGGTGACGCCACCTTGACCCTGAGGGGAAGGATGGCTTGGTTCTAGGAGTAGCGATAGGCGGACTTCTAGGACGATGCACCGAGCCGAAGTGATCACGGTCGAACGCCGGCGGCGCTGGAGCTGGAGCGACAAGCAGCAAATTGTCGAGGAGACGCTGATGCCGGGGGCGAGCATCAGCGCGGTGGCGCGGCGCTACGGGCTGCACCCGAGCCAGGTCTTTGCTTGGCGCAAGGCGGCACGGGAGGGGGAGATGGCGGAGCGGCCAGGCCCCGGATTGTTCGAGTGTGCATTTGCGCCGGTTCTGGTGACCGGCGGATCATGCATGCCGCCATCCAGTGCCGTCGGGTACGGTCGGATGGAGATCGTGCTGCTCAGCGGTCGCCGTATTGTGGTGGACGCCAGTGTCGATGGGGCGGCGCTCGACCGGGTAGTCACAGTACTGGAACGGCAATGATCACGCTGGCCTCGGGGACGCGGATATGGCTGGCGGCCGGGCGCACCGACATGCGCAAGGGTTTTGATGGGCTTGCGGCCTTGGTGCAGGAGAAGCTGGCGCAGGATCCGTTCTGCGGTCACCTGTTTGTGTTTCGCGGGCGGCGCGGCGATTTGCTGAAGGTGCTGTGGTACGACGGGCAGGGCTTGTGCCTGTTTGGCAAACGGCTGGAAAAGGGCCGGTTTGTCTGGCCTTCGCCGGCTGATGGCAAGGTGGTGATCAGCTCGGCGCAACTAGGCATGCTGCTCGAAGGTATCGACTGGCGGATGCCGCGACGGACGTGGCGGCCGCAACTGGCCGGCTGACCGGCACTGCGACAAATCGACTCAACCCACGGTTTGGCGTGCTCAAACAACGCGGATCTGGTCCAATGCCGGCATGACGATCGCTGCCGAGAATCTGCCTGACGACATCGAGGCGCTAAAGCGGATCATCGCCGATCTGACGCGCGATGCGGTGGCGGCGCAGACCGAAATCGCCAAGCTGAAATTCCAGCTGGCGCGCTATCGGCGCGCCGAATTCGGCCGGTCCTCGGAAAAGCTGGCGGGCGAGATTGCCCAGCTCGAGCTGGCGATCGAGGCTGTGGAGACCGACCAGGCCGAGCGGCTGGCCGCCAAGCCGCCGGCGGTGGTAGCGCTGGTCGAGGCGGCGGCCGAAGCGCAAAAACCGGCGCGCCGGCCATTGCCCGAACATCTGCCGCGCGAAGAGGTGATACATCCGGCGCCGTGCACCTGCCCGAGCTGCGGCGGGGCGCTCAGCAAGATCGGCGAAGACGTGACCGAGACGCTCGATTATGTGCCGGGCAGCTTCAAGGTGATCCGCCATCGGCGCGAGAAACTCGCTTGCCGGGCCTGCGACACGGTGGTCCAGCCGCCAGTGCCCTATCACCCGATCGCCCGCGGGCGCGCCGGTGCTGGGCTGTTGGCCCATATCGTGGTGTCGAAGTTCGACGACCATCTGCCGCTCTACCGACAAGCCGAGATCTACGCCCGCGAGGGTGTCGAGCTGGAGACCTCGACCTTGTCGGGCTGGGTCGGTGCGACGACGGTGGCACTGGCGCCGCTGAGCGAGGTGCTGGCCGCCGAGGTGATGGTCTCGGAGACACTTTATGGCGACGACACGCCGGTGCCGGTACTGGCGCCAGGCAGCGGCAAAACCAAGACCGGACGGATCTGGGCTTACGTTCGTGACGAGCGGCCGTCTGGCGGCTCCCGGCCGCCGGCCGCATTGTTCTTTTACTCGCCCGACCGCAAAGGGGAGCACCCGCGGGCCCACCTCGAGCCCTTCACCGGGGTGCTGCACGCCGACGGATACGCCGGGTTCAACGGATTGTTCGAGACCGGACGGATCATCGAGGCCGGCTGCTGGGCCCATGTCCGCCGCAAATTCTTCGATGTCCATGCCGCCACCGCCTCGCCGATCGCCAGAGAAGCGCTCGACCGAATCGGCCAGCTCTATGCCGTCGAGCAGACCATCAACGGGTTACCCGCCGACCAGCGACAGCAGCAGCGTCAGCTCAAATCCAAACCGATCGCCGAGGCGCTGGCGGTTTGGGCCGAAGAGACCCTACCCAAACTATCGCGCAAATCCGAGCTCGCGGCGGCCTTTCGCTATATGCGGGCGCGCTGGACGGCGCTGTGCCGTTGCTTCGAAGACGGCCGTCTCGGCCTCGACAACAATCCGGCCGAGCGCGCTCTGCGCGGCGTCGCCATCGGCCGCAAGAACTATCTGTTTGCCGGGTCCGATGCCGGCGGCCGGCGCGCCGCCGCGATGTACTCGTTGATCGAGACGGCAAAGCTCAACGGCATCAACCCGCAGGCCTATCTCGCCGACGTCCTCGCGCGAATTGCCGACCACCCGGCCAAAGGCGTCGCCGAGCTGCTGCCCTGGAACTGGCAACCTACCAATCCCATTCGCATCGCGGCCTGAGCCGCGCGGCACTCGCTGAATCACTAGCCTTATCGCTCGCCGAGCATCGAAGCTCAGCTACCTGCCCTCACCGAGCGCTTACGCTGGAACCCCGACAACGGTAAAACCCGGTCATCGACACTTTCGAGATCGATCTCAACGACTGCGGCCCAATGGTCTTGGACGCGCTGATCAAGATCAAGAACGAGATCGACACGACCCTGACCTTTCGCCGCTCCTGCCGCGAAGGCGTGTGCGGCTCTTGCGCAATGAACATCGACGGGGTCAACACTCTGGCCTGCATCAAGGCGATCGCGGACATCAAAGGGCCGGTCCGGGTCTACCCGCTGCCGCACTTGCCGGTCGTCAAAGACCTGGTGGGTGATCAGACCCATATCGTCGCCCAGTACCAGTCGATCCGGCCTTGGCTTCAATCCGCGAGCCCGCCCTCGCCCGACCGCGAGCGGCTGCAGTCGGAAGAGGAGCGGGCAAAGCTCGACGGGCTCTGGGAGTGCATCCTGTGCTTCTGCTGCTCGACGGCATGCCCGAGCTATTGGTGGAACAGCGAGCGCTATCTCGGACCGGCGGTGTTGTTGCAAGCCTATCGCTGGATCGCCGACAGCCGCGACGAGACGACCGGCGAGCGGCTCGACGAACTCGAAGACCCGTTTCGGCTGTACCGCTGCCACACGATCATGAACTGCACGCGCACCTGTCCGAAGAACCTGAACCCAGCCAAGGCCATCGCCGAGATCAAGAAATTGCTGGTGTTGCGGCGCTAGGGAGGCAGCGCTCAGGCGCGTCCGAACGTAATGCGCCGGATCATCATCGATACCGACCCGGGCATTGACGATGCCGTCGCGATCCTGCTGGCATTGGCGGCGCCGGAGGAACTGGAGGTCCTCGGCATCGTCGCCGTCGCCGGAAATCTGCCGCTGGCGCAGACCGAGCGCAATGCGCGTCGGGTCTGCGAGCTGGCTGGGCGTTCCGATGTCCCGGTTTATGCCGGTTGCGGGCGGCCGCTGCTTCGACGGCTCGCGACGGCCGAGCACATTCACCGCGAAACTGCCCGCGACGGTCTGCTATTACCCGAACCGACAGTGGCGCCGCGGCCACAGCATGGGGTTGACTTTTTGATCGAGACATTGCGCGCTGCCGAGGCGGGCACGATCACCCTGTGCGCTTTGGGGCCATTGACCAACATCGCCATGACGCTCGTTAAGGCGCCGAATGTTGCGACCACGGTCGCTGAGCTGGTGATCATGGGCGGTGCTTGCTTCGAGCTCGGCAATGTGACGCCGGCAGCCGAATTCAACATCCATGTCGACCCGCACGCCGCGGCGATCGTGTTCGACAGCGGTATCCCCATCACAATGATCCCGCTCGACGTCACTCATCAAATGCTGACGACGCCGAAACGGCTCGCCGCACTGCGCGCGCTCGACAATCGTTGCGGCCGGGCCGTCGCCGCGCTGCTCGCCTCCTTCGAAAGACGACGCCGGCCCAAGTTCGGGGCGCGCGCCACGGCGCTCCATGATCCGTCCGTAATCGCCTATCTGCTCAAGCCGACGCTCTTCCAAGGTCGTGAAGTCAATGTTGCAGTCGAGACGCAGAGCCCGCTCACCTTGGGGATGACGGTTGTCGACTGGTGGGGCGTCACCAGCAGAAAGCCCAACCTCCGGCTAATGACCACGGTTGACGCCGATGGTTTCTACGAGTTGCTGACGGCCGGGCTCGCGCGCCTACCTTAGCTGCGCTGCTTCCTCTAAAGTGACCTGGCCAACTCAGAAAAGGGAGTGAAGTCGATGATCTTCGAGATGCGGACCTACCGTTTGCAGCCGGGTTCGGTGCCGGAGGTCGAGAAGCGCTTTGGCGAGGCGCTGACCGAACGCGTCAAGGTATCGCCGCTCGGCGCTTTCTTTCATACCGAAGTCGGGCCTCTGAACCACATCATCCATATCTGGCCCTATGACGATCTCCAGCACCGCACCCGGTTGCGTTCCCAATCGATCCCGAACTGGCCGCCAAAAATCCAGGAATTTATGATCGAGATGGAGAGCAAGATCGTCAATGCGGCCCCTTTCTGCCCGGCCTTTACACCGCGGCAGCACGGCAACCTCTACGAGATTCGTACCTACACGATGCAGCCCGGCGTCGCTCAGACGGTGGTCCAGCGCTGGGCCGAGCGGATCGAGGGCCGGGTCAAGCTGTCGCCGTTAGCCGCGGCTGGCCACACCGAGCTCGGCCCGCTCAATCAGTGGATCCACATCTGGGCCTACAAGGACGCCAACGAACGCGCCCGGATCCGCGAGGAATCGCGCAAGGACGGCACTTGGCCGCCGGCAACCCGCGGCATGTTCATCAAGCAGGAGAACATGCTCGTCGTCCCGGCGTCGTTCTCGCCATTGCGGTAGGCGTCGCCCTGCCCCACTCCTCGCTGACGCAGGAGTGGGGTCTCATCTCTGACTTGGGCCGAAGAGGCCGAAGAAATTCTCGAATAGCCCACCGCCGGAGGCTGGAGGGGCCGCGGCCACGACTCGCGCCGGGGGCGCGGGCGCGACCGGCAGCGGTCGCACCGGCATTGCCTGCGTTGCGGCGAGCATGAACCGCCGCCAGGTCTGCGCCGGCAACGAGCCGCCGGTCACTTTGTTCGTCGGCGAATTGTCGTCGTTGCCGAGCCACACCCCGGCAACGAGGTCGGCGGTGTAGCCGATGAACCAGGCGTCGCGATAATCCTGGGTCGTCCCGGTCTTGCCCGCCGCCGGACGAGGGAGTGCGGCACTCCGGCCGGTGCCGTGGCCGATGACCCCGCTCAACATCTCGTTCATCGTGCCGGCCATTTCGGGGCTCATGACCCGTCCGACGCCCGAGCCCGTACGGTGGAACACGACTGTGCCGTCGCTTTCGCTAATCTCGGCAATCCCGTGAGGCCATACCCCGACGCCGCCATTGGCAAAGGGGGCATAAGCCGAGACCAGCTCTAGCAGGTTCACCTCGTTGGTGCCGAGTGCCAAGCTCATCTCCGGTGCGAGCTCGGATGAAATGCCGAGCCGATGCGCCACCGCGATGACTTTGCGGATGCCGGCACGCTGGGCGATCTGCACGGCGATCGTGTTGATCGACTCAGCCAGTCCCTCCGCCAAGGTCATCTCGCCCTGATAGCGGCCGGTATAGTCCCGCGGCTGCCAATTGCCGAGGCGGATCGGCGCGTCGACGAACTGGTCCGAGGGCCGCAAGCCTGCCTCGAGCCCGGCGAGATAGACGAACGGCTTGAACGCGGATCCCGGCTGTCGTTGCCCTTGCGTCGCCCGATTGAACTGGCTCCCGCTGTAATCGCGGCCGCCGACCATGGCGCGGACGGCGCCATCAGGCGACATCGCGACAAGCGCCCCCTGGCTGACTGCTGCCTTGGGACCGCCGCGCGCAATGGTATCGGTAATCACCGCTTCGGCTTCGGACTGCAGCCTGGGATCGAGCGTCGTCGTGACGGTGAGGTCGCGACTGCCGGCGCCGGCAAAATCGCTGAGCTGCTCGGCGATCCAATCGGCGAAATAGCGGGCGCCGGATCGGGTACTGGCGACAACAGGAAGCGACGTCCCCTCTCTGGTCGCGGCGGCGGCTTGGCCCTCGGTGACGATGCCCGCTTCGACCATGTTGGCCAGGATCTGAGTAGTTCGCGCTGCAGCCTTGTCGCGATCACGGGTCGGATTGAACCGCGCCGGCGCCTTCAACAGGCCGGCGATGGCCGCACTCTCATAGAGGGTCGTATGCCGCGCCGATTTGCCAAAATAGCGATGTGCCGCGGCATCGACGCCATAGGTGCCAGCGCCGAGATAGACGCGATTGAGATAGATCTCGAGGATTTCGCCCTTGGTAAAGCGATGCTCAAGCCAGAGTGCCAGCAGAGTCTCCCGGACCTTGCGGGCAAAGCTGCGCTCCGACGTCAGAAACAAGTTCTTGGCAAGCTGTTGGGTAATCGTGCTGCCGCCCTGGACGACATGGCCGGCCGTGAGGTTGGCCACCGCAGCACGCAGGAGCCCGATCGGATCGACGCCGAAATGGCTGTAGAACCGGCGATCCTCGGTCGCAATCACCGCTTTAGGCAGATAGGGCGACATTTCCTGCAAGGTCAGCGGTTGACCGAAGAGATCGCCGAACGTCGTCAGCAGGCTGCCGTCCGCGGCAAGGATCGTAACGCTCGGGCGACGCTCGGCCCGGGTCAGGTCGCTGGTATCGGGCAGCGTGAGGGCAAAATAGCCGAGCACGCTGCCGCCGATGATGGCCGCCCACAGCAATAGCAGGACGGCGATCCTGATCGTACCGCGCAAAACCCGTCCGCCGGCGCGGTGCCGGCGCGGCATGGCATTCGACACCGGTCGAAGGCGCTCCGCCGGGTCGACCCGCAGCCTCGGTTCAGCCATTGCCGGGTTCGCTTCCGGATCAATGATCGACCAGCAGCGAGCCGAAGCCGTCGATCTTGTCGGCGATGCCGTTGCGGCGCAGCGCCCACCAATACGTCGCCGTATTGATCGCCAGCACCGGCTTGTCGAGCCAGAGTTCGGCGATCGGCGCGAGCCGGGCCATCGCCAGATTGGTGCCGACCTGAATGACGGCTTCGACTTCGGGCCCGTCGACCTCGCGGATCGCGTCGCGCAATTCCCGCTCCGTGACATGCGCGATCAGCACCGGACTCGCGCATTTCAGCCCGATGAGCCGGACGGCCTCGAAACCGCAATCGGCAAAGAAACGTCGCACCTGAACGTCCGCGACCGGCATGTAAGGCGTCACCACGCCGATCCGCTTGATATCGCCATATTGCCGCAACGCCTGGCGAGACGCGTCCGAACCCATGGTGACCTTGACCCCGGCTCGCGCCTCGATCCGCTCGCGCAGCCTTTCGCTGCCTTCGAGGCCATCCCAGAAAGTCTCCGACGACATCCCCATGATCAGATGATCGGGCTCGCAGGTCATGACCCGATCGACCGCCGCCATCAACTCGCGGCGGACGGTTTCGATCAGCTTGCTGAAATCTTCATCTCCGCGCAGCGGATCGTTCGGGATGTGGATGCGAGCGAAATGATTGGTGATGCCGCGCGGGCGCATCGCGTCGAATTCAGGCTGCACTGCGGTGTTGGTGCTCGGCGCGACGACGCCGAACTTCATTCGCCAGCCGAGTGCGTCGACCATGACGCGGCCCTCGTTCAGACGATGCGTGCGCGGCACTCGCCAAAGCCGATCGGCGCGCAACCTGCCTTTCGGCAATGGGCGCTGAAGATCACCTCGTCACCATTCTCGACAAAGGTGCGGGCTTCCCCCGAGGCCAATGCGATCGTTCGGGTGCCGTCGGCGCTCAATTCCATCAGGCTGCCATAGCCCTCGGGGGTCGGACCTGAAATCGTGCCACTGCCAAAGAGATCGCCGGGTGCCAAGTTACAGCCGTTGCAAGAGTGGTGCGCGATCATCTGCGCTATGGTCCAGTAGAGGTCGGTCGTATTGCTCGCCGACATGCGATGCGGCGGCAGCCCTTTTGCCCGCAGCCCCTCGGTCAGCAACAAGGCTTCGAGCGCGATGTCGAACGCGCCCTCGCGCTGATCCGTGTCATCCCAGAGATGGGGCAGCGGGCGCGGGTCGCCGGCCGGCCGCGCCGGCTGGGTGACGCGGAACGGCGCCAATGCTTCCGCGGTGATGATCCAGGGCGAGACGGTGCTGCCGAAGCTCTTGCCGAGGAAAGGCCCCAACGGCTGCGACTCCCATTGCTGGATATCGCGTGCCGACCAGTCGTTGAATAGCCCGAGCCCGAAGAGGTGATTCACGGCCTCGCCGATCGATATCGGCTCGCCGAGCGCGTTGCCGGGCCCGATCCACACGCCTAGCTCAAGCTCGTAATCGAGCTTGCGGCACGGCCCGTAGCTCGACGCATCCTCGTTGGGCAACTTGCGCTGACCGCTCGGCCGGCGAATCGCCACCCCCGACGGCCGCACCGACGAGGCCCGGCTGTGATAGGCCACGGGGACGTATTTATAATTCGGGCTGAGCGGATTGTCGGGGTCGCGCCGCATGCCGCCGTTTCGCGCGTGGTGGATGCCGGCGAAGAAATCGGTGTAGCTGCCGATCGCCGCCGGCAGTTGCATCGTGCAATCGGCTGCGTTGTGCAGCAGCCGCGCCGCCAGCGCTTCGATTTTCTCCCGCTCGGGATTGTCGGCGGACAAGAGCGCCGAGAGATGCTTGCGCAACGCGACGCGCGGTGCGGAGCCCAGCGCCATCAACGGGTTGAGGGTGGGACCCGCGGCCGCTTCCGCCGCGCGGGCGGCCTCGCCGGAGAACAGCCCTGCTTCCAGGGCCGCCTTCAGGTCGAAGATCGCATCGCCGATCGCAACACCGCCGCGCGGTGGTCCGCCGCGAGGGTTAAAGACCCCGAACGGCAAATTCTGGATCGGAAACTCGGTATGGCCGCGAGCCGAGGCCACCCAGCTTTCGCGCCTCGGATCGTGGGTCTCATCGATCACGTTCATCGCTCGTCACCCCGTTGGTGAACTGGATTCGCACTGATCATCCTCCATTCTCGCTGTGCTGTCAGGATCGTTGCGATTTCGTCGACTCGAGGAGCCCTATCGGCATCGATAACGACATCAAATGAGGCGTTGATTGAACTCGAGGCCGCGCGTCGATTGGTAGGTCTCGGCGAGCCCGATCCGCCGCCATCCCGCGGCGGCGGACAAAACGCGGGTGATCCTCGTAATCGAGGCGGCGTCCGGTCCGCCTTCTTTGTATCAAGATCAGCGCGTAGCATGTGCGGCAGCCTGGTACACCTCGTCGAGACGAGCGATGCGCATTCCCGGTTATTTCCCGGTTATCGCGGTTTGTTTCCCGGTTTGGGAGGAGCCGAATTCCCGCTTCGACGGAACCGGAAACGCGGCCGTAACTTGCTGAGATGATGTGGTTTATTGGCGCTCGGCCGAGCGGTATTGGCACCGGGTTCGATTTTTTACCCGGTTTTTCCCGGAGAACCGGGACTCTAGGGTGAACCGATGCCGGGCATATTGTAGGGCGGGTCGAGCCCGACCCCGCTCAGACGCCCGAACAGCTTGGTCAGGGTCAGCCGGTCGGCGAGCGGCAATGGCGGCGCCAGCAGTGCGTTGATGTTGGCCCGCAGATGGTCGGGGTCGCCGGTGCCGAACAGCACGACGTCGACCCCGGGCTCATGCCGAGCAAAACGGTAAGCCGCCTCAGTGATATTGCTGGCCCCCGCCTCGTGCAGCAGAAAGCCGAGCGGGTTCGGCGCATCGGCGAGCCAGCGCGGCAATTCGCGGCGTCGGGTCAGCTCGCGCAGTGCCGAGGCGAGGCGCTCGGGCCGCGAGAAGATGTTGCGCACCGCGAACATCAAGAGCGTGCCCACACGGTTGGCGACCGTCCGCGGGAAGACTTTGGCGCGGGCGTTCTGGTGCATCATGTGGAACGCGACCATCACCACATCCCACACCCCGTCCTCGACGGCGCGCTGCAGCATTTCATGCTCGGGATCCTCGGAGGCAGCCTCGGTGAGCCCGAGATGGCGGAGCTTGCCTTTCGCCTGCTCCTGCAACAGCGCGGGTGCCACGACCTCGCGCGCCTGCTCGTACGCCTCGGGCATCACCCCGTGCAGCTGGAAGATGTCGACATAGTCGGTGCCGAGCCGGCGCAGCGAACCCTCGAGGCTCGCGACCACGCGATCAGCGGCGCGCCGGCCCTCGCTGCGCGGGATCCACGCCTTGGTGGCGATCACGACATCCTCGCGAGGGATATGCTTGATCGCCTCGCCGACGACCGCTTCGGTGCCGTAGGCAGCGGCGGTATCGAGCAGATTGACGCCCATGTCCAAGGCCTCACGCACGAGGGCGACGGCTTCGGCGTTGCTCTTGCCGGTGCCGAGCCCAAGCCGGCTGAACCCGCCGCAGCCGAGCCCCGCAACGCCGACCCTGAGCCCGGTCCGCCCTAGTGTCACGTATTCCATGGCCCCCTCCTGCTACATCCGGGACATCAGGCGCGGGTGCTGCGCGCCAGATGCGGCGCATCCAACCCGACCCCGACCAAATGGCCGAAGAGGCTCGCGAGGCGGGCATGGTCCATTTCCGGCAATGGCGGAGCGAGCAGCGAGGCGATGTTGGTGCGCAGGTGCTCGGGATCGCCGGTTCCGAACAGCACGACATCGACTCCGGGCTCGTGCCGCGCGAAGCGATAGGCGGCGTC
>Ga0306923_10007182_pt1 | contig 11073 bp, 4 predicted proteins | sample sta12Can44000108_FD_203841 | JGI IMG/M metagenome (GOLD analysis project Ga0306923, IMG submission 203841) | Lab enrichment of tropical soil microbial communities from Luquillo Experimental Forest, Puerto Rico - statanox.12C.anox.44.000.108 (v2)... | ecosystem: Environmental > Terrestrial > Soil...
TACACCCCTGACAACCTGGACGCGCTGCGCACACTCTGCGCAACTATCCGCGAGCAGATCGAAGCCGCGCCGCTCTCGGCAGGGCTGGCCACGTCCGTCACGCGGCTCATCGCCGCGAGCGGTGCGGCCGCCGCCTGGGCGGTCCGGTCCAGCGCAACAGCCGAGGACCTGCCCGGGGCATCGTTCGCTGGCCAGTACGACACGTACCTGAACGTCGTCGGCGCACCCGCGGTCCTGCGGCACATCAGCCGCTGCTGGGCCTCGCTCTTCTCCGAACGTGCCGTCGCGTACCGCGCGCGCACTGGTGTCGATCACCGCGCCGCCGGCATGGCGGTGATCGTCCAGCGGCTGCTGGACCCGCGGTCGGCGGGCGTCCTCTTCACCGCCGACCCGGTCACCTCGGACCGCACCGTGGCGTGCGTCGAGGCCGTCTTCGGGCTCGGGGAAGCGCTCGTCTCCGGCCGCATCGAGCCGGACTCCTACAGAGTGCAGCACAGCACCGTGATCTCCACGTCGATCGGCGACAAGCCGTTTGCCGTGCAGGCCGCAGCGGACGGGGGCACCGCCGAGATACCGGTGCCTGATGGCCGCCGGCGCCAGCCTGTGCTGACCGATGCAGAGGTCCTGCAACTCGTGGAGCTGGGGCGCCGAATCGAGGCCCGGCTCGGCGCTCCGCAGGATATCGAGTGGTGCCTGGTCGACGATTCGTTCCACATCGTGCAGAGCCGGCCGATTACAACGCTGTTCCCCGTCCCCGCCGCGGCCGATAGCGAATACCACGTGTACGTCTCAGTCGGGCACGCGCAAATGATGACCGACGCGATGAGGCCGCTCGGCACCTCCGTCTGGCGGCACACCGCGCTCATCCCCATGCACGCAGCCGGTGGGCGGCTGTTCGTCGACGTCACGGCGCGGCTGATGTCGCCGACGACCCGTGGCCCTACCCTCGACGTCTTCGGCCGTGGCGATCCGCTGATGCGTGACGCACTGGAGACCGTCCTCGCACGCGACGGCGCGTTCCCTGCCGCCGCAGGTGCCGCGCCCGCCGCACCGCCGCCGGGGGCGCCGCCGCCCGAGATCGAGACCGACCCTTCGATCGTCGCTGACCTCATCGCGCACAGCCGGGCATCGATCGACGCCTTGCGGCGCGAGATTCGGGGCCGATCGGGAACGGCGCTGATCGACTTCATCATCGGCGATTTCGCAGAGCTGAAACGGATCCTCTCCGACCCCCGCAGCCATCAGGCGATCATGGCCGGGATGACGGCGCTGCAATGGCTGAACGAACAGCTCGACACATGGCTGGGCGAGAAGGGGGCCGGCGACACGCTCATGCAGTCCGTCTCCGGCAACGTCACGTCAGAGATGGGCCGGGCCCTGCTCGACGTCGCCGACACCATCCGCGGCCATCCCGAGGTGGTGGCGCTCCTGGAGCACGCCGGCGACGACGGCTTCCTCGACGAGCTCGCGCGCGTTCCCGGCGGCCCGGAGGCGCGCGAGGCCATCCGCGCCTTCCTCGAGACCTGCGGGATGCGCTGCGTCGGTGAGATCGACATAACCCGCCCACGATGGAGCGAGCATCCCATCGCCCTCGTACCGCTGATCCTCGGCAACGTCCGGAACTTCGAACCCGGCGCCGCGCGACGGCAGTTCGAGGAGGGGCTGCGCGAAGCCGGAAAGCAGGAGCGCGACCTGCTGCGGCGCCTGCGCGCGCAGCCGGGCGGCGACGAGAAGGCAGCCGAGACAAAGCGGATGATCGACCGCCTGCGCACCTTCATCGGTTACCGGGAGTATCCGAAGTACGCCATCGTCAGCCGCCACTTCGTCTACAAGCAGGCGCTGCTGGAAGAAGCCGACCGCCTCGTCAGCAGGGGCGTGCTTCGCGACCGCGAGGACATCTTCTTCTTGAATCTCGAGGAACTCGGTGACGTCGTCCGCACCGGCCGGCACGACGGGCAGCTCGTCGCCCTCCGCCGGGCGGACTTCGTCTGGCAGCAAGCGCTGAGGCCACCCCGCGTGCTCACCTCTGACGGTGAGGCACTTGAGGGCGCATACCGGCGCGCCGATGTCCCCGCGGGGGTGCTCGTCGGGATCGGGGTTTCAGCCGGCGTCGTCAAGGGGCGGGCTCGCGTGGTGCATGACATCGCGCAGGCCGACCTCGTGCCCGGCGACATCCTGGTAACGGTCTCGACCGACCCCAGCTGGTCGCCCGCATTCGTGGCTATCAGCGGCATCGTGACCGAGGTGGGCGGGCTCATGACTCACGGCGCGGTGATCGCGCGCGAGTACGGTGTGCCCGCGGTGGTTGGTGTCGCGGAGGCCACCCGGCTCATCCGCGACGGTCAGGGGATACGCGTGCACGGCTCCGAGGGCTACGTCGAAGTGCTGCCCTCTGCTGACGATGCGGATGACTGATCTGCGTGCAGCACCCCGCCGGGCAGGGCACGCCTCCCTGCCTGGCGGACCAGGCTGTAACTGATGGGGAGGTGCGAGATGCCAGGACAAGAATCCGTCGGGTTCCTGCATGACAACGCTCCTTATCTGAAGATCGGCCAGGGCCCGCCGCTGGTGCTGGTGCCGGGCCTGACCCCCGCGCACGACGTACCGAGGGGTTGGCAGCGTCAGAGCGCGCTTGCCTCGGCAAGGCCGTTGGCGCGCGACTTCACCGTCTATGTCGTCAACCGCAGGCAAGGACTCCAACCTGGCGAGTCGATGTCAGACATCGCCGGGCATCTGGCAAACGCGATCGAGCACGACCTCGGCCAGCCGGTGTTCCTGCAGGGCACCAGCACAGGCGGGTCGGTGGCGCTGCAGCTTGCTGTCGACCGGCCTGACCTCGTCCGGCGGCTGGTGCTGGTTTCCGCGGCGTACCGGCTGGGCCCGCGCGGGCGTGGCCTGCAGGCCGAGCTGGCGCGGCTGATTCGGGCCGGGAAGCCCCGGGAGGCGTGGGCGTCGGTGATGACGGCCATGCTTCCCGGCCCGCTGCGCGGTCCGGCACACCCGCTGTCCCGGCTGGCGGCTGGCCCGATGATTCCCGCTGACCCCACCGACCTGCTGGTCACCCTGGACGCCGAGGACGCCTTCAATGCTGACGCCGACCTGCCACGGGTCACCGCTCCCACGCTGGTCATCGCCGGAGGCAACGATCGCTTCTATTCCCAGGAGCTGTTCCAGGGCACCGCCGCGGGCGTCCAGGACGGGCGGGTGCATATCTTCCCTGGCTGGGGACACCTGCGGGCAAGCAGCTCCACCGCGACCAACCACCTCAGCCTGGGCTTCATGCTCGCGGGCATACCCATCCGGCCCGGGCCATGACTTCATGGCCAGAGCAGCTGCGCTAGCAAGGATCGGCACCGCCCACCCTGCTGACCGGCTGCTCGGCTCGTGCCATCTGATCCGAAGATCCAGCAGGCACGCGAGCATCACCGGCGCGCGGCCGAGGCACTCGCGCTCGCCGAACGTCACCGGCAGCAGCAAAGGACTGACCACCGCGATCGTCAACGGCCGCGTCTAGCGCGAGGGGCTACGGCAGCACGCCAATGGCACGCAGATGCTGTCCAGCTTGCCCCTGCGGCCCCGCGGAGCGGCGGTGGCGGCCGGCGTACGTTCAGCACGTGAAGCGTGTCGCCGCACTGATCCTCGTTGCACTGATAGCGGGCGCAGGGTGCTCCTCTGATCACCCATCAGGCTCCGGGAAGCCATTAGCACACACCACCGCAGCGGCCGCGCCCGCCAGCCAAGCCCCAGCGGCGACAGGACCGTGCCTGGCCTCGATAACGCCACGGACTCTCCCGGCCTGGGCCGTGCCGGGTTCCACCCCGAGCCGCTGCCCATGCCATACGTGATGGGTGACCACGGGAAGATCGTCGCGATTTTGTGGGCCGACCCGCTGCACTCACCGCCGCTTGCAAACCGGAACAACAAGATCCTCTGGGTCGCCAGGATGATCCCGGTGCTGCCGGGCCACTGGTCATTCAGGCCACGCTCAACGGCACCGGCCGGACCGCGACCCGGGAGGTTGCCGGGGGACCAGGCCCGTCGATCATCAACCTACCCAGGGCCGTGTGCTGGTCTCTCAACTTGAGCTGGGCAGGAAGCCATGATCATCTCGAACTCCGATACGTGGCGTAAATGACCGTGAATTACGGCGTGCGCTAGGTGCATCGCCGGCGAAGAACACGCGGCTCTCCGGCTTGTGCCGGCCAGCGACCTGCGGCAAAGGACTCAAGCCGTTCGGCCGGGACATGGGAAGCCAGCAGCCGATTTGGTCGTGTCGCTGGTTTCGGGCCATCGCGTAGTTTTGTGGCCGTGGATTTCGCCGCGAAGCCGCTGGATGGAAAGACTTGGCCGGTGCGGCCGGTGAGCGGGCTGGCGGCCGGGCTGTCGTTCGCGGGCCGCAGGGAGATGTTCGCGGCGGCCGGCTGCGCCCGGATGCTGGTGGGCTGACATGCGGACGCTGCCGCGCTGGCTCAGCACCTGGCTGGAGCGCCTGGCCGAGCGGGAGGGCCGGCCGGTTCCGGATCTGGCGATGCTGCGGATGGTCCAGCCCCAGGTACTGCCCGCGGCGCCGGGGGGTGATAGCGCCTTTACGGTGCTTTTCGCACTCAGCCTGGACATTGTGCTGGTGGCGGGAAAGGCGGTCGCTGCGGCGCTGACCGGCTCGGCGGCGTTGTTCGCTGAGACCTTGCACACTGCGGCCGATGCCACCAACGGGGTGATGCTGTACCGGGCGGTCAGGCGCAGCAGACGGCCGCCGGATCTGGCCCATCCGTATGGGTATGGGCTGGAACTGTACTACTGGGCGCTGCTAGCCGCCGTCATCGTGTTCACGGCCGGTGGCGCGCTGTCGGTCTGGGAGGGAGTCAGCCAGGTGCGCCATCCCGGCCACATCGCTGATTTCCGGCTCGGTGCAGTGGTGCTGGCGGTCGGGTTCGTCTTTGACGTGCTGTCGTTTGCCAGCTCCCGGCGCCAGCTGCGCCGTGAAGCTGCTGAGCGGGGGGTTAAGGTCAGCCGGCATCTGGCCACCACCACTGATACCACCGCGCCAGCCGTCTATCTCCAGGACCTGTCCTCCATCATCGGCGGGCTGCTGGCCCTGGCCGGGCTGATCGTCGGATACCTGATCGGCTCCGCGGTCCCCGACGGCCTGGCCGCCATCGCGGTCGGCCTGCTGCTGGCAAGCGTCGCGCTCAGGCTCGCCCGCCGCAACCAGGACCTGCTTACCCTGCGCGCCGACTCCCCTGACGTGCTGCGCCGCATCTACCAGGTTCTGACCAGCGATCCCGGCGTGGCGGGGGTCGGCCGGGTCACCGCCATCTACATCGGTCCGCACCGGCTGCTGGTCCTGGCCGAGATCCAGCCCGCCGCCGGCCTGACCGCTGAGCGGCTCTCCGAACTCATCGACACACTGCGTCCCCGGGTGCAGGCCAAGATCCCCCGCGTCGCCGTCTGCTTCCTGATGCCGGTCACCGACCTGCCCGACCAGATCGACTGGTCCACCTCGGACCAGGAATATTGGGCGCTGAGGTTCCCTGGACACGACCAGGCGTGACTGGCCGCCCCAGTGCGGTGACGGGATCGAACCCGCACCATCAGCGGCACAGAACGAGACCGGTTATGCCCGGGCGGTGACCTTCATAAGAAGTAACCGAGGACCGCGCCCAACGAAAGGCGGCACTGCGTGTTCTCACAGCGGATGGCGCATCCAGACGTTCGGCTCCCAGTAGCTGCCGCGGTCGTGTTCGCGGTCAATGTGCACGGTGGCAAGCCCGCCGGGGAACCAGTAGTCGCCGCTGTCGGGGAAGGTCATGCCTGTCCAGGATTCCCACTCGGCGGTCGTCCCGGTGATCCGCAGCGACATCGGTTCGGGTTTCAAGACGGCGGCCCCGATCCGCTCGTGGACGCGCATCCAGGGGTCAAACAGCCAGCCGTCGGGGCGCCGCCAGCGGGCGTACCGCTCGATAGGCACCAGCGGGTAGCGTTCTTTCCAGCTCGGCCGGACTGGCGCGATCAACGCGCTGAGGCCGTGGCGGCGGGCGATGTCGCCCATCACGCGTACGGCGGCCGCGCTGATTCCCCGGCCCTGTATGTCCCGTGGAACCACGATCACCAGCGCGCAGAGCACGTTGGCGCCGGCCTCGTCGAAACCACGCGCGAGCGCGCCGTCGATCCCGGCAGGCAGGTCCTCCAGCGTTCCGTCCCATCTGATGGGGAGCGAGCGGGCACGGGCGAGGATCTCGTCATTGTCGCCGGTGAGGTGAAACTGGAAGTCGGGCCGCTCTGCGGTCAGACGTGGCCAGTACTCATTCAGGACATCGCCATGGTTGTTGTATTCGGGCAGCGCGTCGCGTGTCCTGTCCCAGGCGGGCTCGAGAAGCTCAGGCCGCTCGGCTACGGTCGCGATCTTCATGCCGCTCCATCATCGCTCCCCGACAATAACTGCTCGCTGACCGGCACAGCCAGGCGATAGTGCCGCTCGCCCGCAAAGGGCGGGCAAGCCACCCCCTGCGCCTCAACCATCACGCCAGACGACCACATCTGCGCGCAACGAGGTCGCCATTGTCACAGTCCACTCGCCGTGCCGAACGGTGGCACCGCGGTCCCCGGCCCACGTCCACATCCGATGACTTACGTGACCGATGGCTGCCAAGGTCAGCTCGTGAGCTGCTGGGCGAGGAGCGGTTCCGCGGCCGTCCTCACAGCCCTCCTTGGCTGCCTCCGGGAAATGTCCAGCTGAGCTTAAGTGGCCCGCGGCGGCTCGCGACATGCTTGCCCATGGACGAGGCCGGACCGCCCGTGGCGGCTAGGCTCACCTCGCCGCCTGTGGCACCAGCTGCGCGGCAAACCACAGCCTGCTCGCTGAACCGCAACCGCCGCTCACCCCGTTAACGGGGATAGACGGCGGCAAGACCATCGTCTGGTGCCGGCGGTGGCCCAGCCGCCCGGCACGGGTCGATCTGCAGCCGGGATCTAATGCCCGCACACCCGCATCACCCAGTGACGAGCCACGAACCAGGCCCGGCCAGGTGCAGCCCTCACGGCGCGCTGGCGAGTGCCGGCCTTTGCGGCGGACCGGCCAGCGCGGGCGGACACCCGGCCGCCCGCCGGCCGCCGCGCCAATCGCAGCCGGCGGATGCGGTACCGGCTCACCCCGGCACCCCATGCGCCGGGCACCGGTCGGCTCACCAGGATCGTCGTGAACCTCGCCGGGGCCACCATCGCCGCCCTGTTCGCCCAGGCCAGCCTGCGGTTCTACCTCCACACTCACCGGCTGATCGGCGGCCTGTTCGTGATCGAGCAAATCTGGTTCGCCGTGATGTTCCTTCTCCGCCGGCCAGCCGACGCGGTCAGCCGGCGGCCCGGCACCTTGCTGCTCGCCTTCGGCGGAACCTTCGGCGCCCTGCTGCTGCGCCCCGGCGGCGCCCACCCACCCTGGGGGGTCCACGCCGGCTTCATCTTCCAGCTGGCTGGCCTGCTGATCGCCATCACCTCACTGCTGGCCCTGGGCCGGTCGTTCGGATTCGTGGCCGCCGACCGGGGCCTGAAAACCCGTGGCCCCTATGCCGTCGTCCGCCACCCCGTCTACGCGTCCTACCTGCTGATCCAGTCCGGCTACCTGCTGCAGAGCCTGTCGCCGCGCAACGCCTTGGTCGTTGCTTTCGCAACCGCCTGCAACATCGGCCGCGCCCTGGCCGAAGAAAGCCTGCTCACCCGGTCACCGGCTTACCAGTCCTACCAGGACCAAGTCCGCTGGCGCCTGATTCCGTACCTGTGGTAACCACGCACCGGCCGAACGCCAGCACATGTGCAACCGGAGCCAGGAGCACCACCAATCACGTGCTCCTGCGCCAAGACCGCCGGCCTGGTGGAACCGTACTATGGCCCGGTGGCGTCACCTGGATACCTGAGATTCCCGCATATCACCAACGATCTCGTGGTCTTCGTCGCTGCCGACGACGTCTGGCTGGCGCCGGCCGCAGGCGGCCGGGCGTGGCGGTTCACCACGGATGAGGCGCAGGCGTCGACGCCGAGGCTGACGCCGGACGGCACGCAGGTGGCCTGGGTCAGCGCCAAGGACGGCAGGCCGGAGATCTATGTGGCCAGTCTCGCCGACGGGACCAGCACCCGGCTCACCTACTGGGGCACGCCGTGGGCTCGGGTCAGCGGCTGGACTCCGGCCGGGGAGGTACTGGCCATCAGTGCGGCGAACCAGCCGTTCGGACATTACGTCCGGGCGCGCGCGCTGACGACAGCGCTGTCTGGCAGCCCGGGCGCAGAACGGGTGCTGCCGTTCGGCCCGGTATCGGACCTGTCGCTGGGCACCAGCGGCGACGGCACGAAGAGCGACAGTGTGGCCGTCGGCCCCGGTGCTGGCACGGTCGGGCTGCTCACCGGCACCTGGGGGATCTTCGACGACGATCCGGCCAACTGGAAGCGCTACCGCGGTGGCACCGCCGGACGCCTGTGGGTTGGCCCAGCGACCGCGATCGTTTCCGGTGCGCCGGATGCGGCGGGCCGGATCTCAGGTCCGTTCCGCCGCCTGCTGGCGGACCTCCCCACCCAGTTCGCCAGCCCGATGATCGTCGGCGGGCGGCTCGCTTTCATCTGTGACCACGAGGGCACTGGCAACGTGTACTCCTGCGCGCTGGACGGCAGTGACCTGCGACGGCACACCGATCATGAGGGCTGGTATGCACGCCAGGCCAGCACCGACGGGCAGCGGATCGTCTACGCGCGTGGCGGCGAGCTGTGGCTGCTCGACGACCTTCGAGCGGCCGGGCCGGTCCGGCTGGACATCACCCTCGGCTCGCCCGTGCGCGGCCGGGCACCCCGCCTTGTCACGGCCGAGGACCACGTTGGCTCGCTGTCGGTCGACCATGGCGGCCGGGGCAGTTCGATCGAGGTTCGCGGAACCGTGCACTGGCTGACCCACCGGGACGGGCCGGCCCGGGCTGTGTCAGTTGTCCATGGCGTCCGGGCGCGTTTCCCGCAGGTACTGGGAACCGACGGACAGGTCGTCTGGGCGACCGACGCTGATGGCAGCGACGCCCTGGAGATCGGCTACGGCGACCCGGCAAGTCCAGCCGATCCGGCCGCCGCTGCGCGGCGGATCGCGGCCGGCCAGGTTGGTCGCATCACCGGGCTGGCGGCGGCGCCGGACGGCAGCGCGGTCGCGGTCGCGGCGCAGGACGGGCGGCTGCGGGTCGTCGACGTCGGATCCGGCCAGGTGCGAGAGATTGCCGCGTCGGACAACGGGGTCGTGACCGGACTTGCCTGGTCGCCGGATTCTGGCTGGCTGGCATGGTCGCAGCCGGCCGAGCATCCGCCCGGCGCGAACCTCAACCCGCTCCGCCGGCTGCGGCTGGCGCGGACCGCCGACGGCCAGGTGTTCGACGTCACCGACGGGCGGTTCGCCGACACCGAGCCGGTCTTCACCCTCGACGGCAAATACCTGGCGTTCTTGTCGATGCGCAACTTCGATCCTGTGTACGACGCGCACTTCTTCGACCTCACGTTCCCCTACGGGGCCAGGCCCTACCTGCTGCCGCTCGACGGGACGACTCCGTCGCCCTTCGCACCCGAACTTGGCGGGCGGCCCATCGCCGGGCCCGCGGGCAAACGCTCAGGAGCTCCGGCTGCAGGCAGCGAACCGGCGAGCGCTGGTGGCACTGCCGCCGATGCCGTGGTTGGCGGCGAGAGGCAGCACGGACCGCCGGTGCAGGTGGAGACCACCGGGATGGCTGACCGCATCGTCGCGCTCCCGGTGCCCGAGGCACGGTACTCGGGCCTGCACGCGGTGAAGGACGGGCTGGCATGGCTGCGAAAGCCGGTGAGGGGCAACCTCGGCATCGGCGGCGCGCAGCCGGCCGACGACGCGCCGCGCCCGGTGCTCGAGCGGTTCGACCTTGCCCAACGCGAAGTGTGCGAGCTTGCCGGTGATGTCGACTGGTTCGAGGCCAGCGGCGACGGCACCCGGCTGGTCACCAGCGATCACGGCAAGCTCACCGTGATTCCGGCGGAGCGCAAGGCCGACGGCGACAAGCCCGACGACAAGATCGAGATTGACCGAAGCCGGGCCAGGTTCCTGCTCGATCCGCCCGCGATGTGGCGTCAGGCCTACGCTGAGGCGGGCCGCATCATGCGGCACGATTTCTGGGTGCCCGACATGGCGGATGTGGACTGGGACGCCGTGCAGGACGAATACCGGCCGCTGCTCGACCGGATCACCACCGGATCCGAATTCGTCGATGTGCTCTGGGAGGTTTTCGGCGAGCTCGGCACCTCGCATGCCTACGCCTACGCGCCGGACGGCGGCACGCCAGCCACCGCGCCCGGCTTGCTCGGCGCGGACATCGAGCGCAATGAGGACGCCTGGCGGCTGACGCGTGTGGTGCGCGGGGACACCTCTGATCCCCGTGCCCGGTCGCCGCTGGCGACACCTGGCGCCAGAATCGCCGTAGGCGACGTGCTGCTCGCGGTGGATGGCAGGCCGGTCGGGCCTGAGGGGCCCGGACCGCTGCTGATGGGCGCGGCAGGCAAGCCTGTCGAGCTGACCGTCGCGCCCGCCGACGGGAGCCGGCCGCGAAGCGTGCCGGTTGTCCCGTTGCGGAGCGATACCAGGCTGCGTTACCTGGACTGGGTCAGCGCCAAGCGGGCGCAGGTCCGGGAGCTCAGCGGGGACCTGGTCGGTTACCTGCACGTGCCGGACATGGTGAGCCAGGGCTGGGCGGACTTCCACCGGGACCTGCGCACCGAGATGCTGCGCGATGCGCTGATCGTGGACGTGCGCGGCAATACCGGCGGACACACCTCGGAGCTCGTGGTGGAGAAGCTGGCCCGCAGGGTGATCGCCTGGGACGTGCCGAGCGGCCTAATGCCGTCTACTTATCCCGAGGACGCGCCGCGCGGGCCGGTCGTCGCCATCGCCGACGAATGCGCGGCATCCGACGGCGACATCGTCACCGGTGCCATCCGCCTGCTCCGGCTGGGCCCAGTCGTCGGCGCCAGGACCTGGGGCGGCGTCATCGGTTTCGACCACGAGCATGAGCTCATCGACGGAACGCAAATCACCGT
>Ga0306923_10007184_pt1 | contig 11071 bp, 9 predicted proteins | sample sta12Can44000108_FD_203841 | JGI IMG/M metagenome (GOLD analysis project Ga0306923, IMG submission 203841) | Lab enrichment of tropical soil microbial communities from Luquillo Experimental Forest, Puerto Rico - statanox.12C.anox.44.000.108 (v2)... | ecosystem: Environmental > Terrestrial > Soil...
CAGCGGATGAAACGTTTTGCCGCTTTCAGCAACTAGTTAGAGTATGGCGAGGCGCAGTCATTGGAGCTAGAATACCCGGCTCAAGCAGGCGGCAAGGTGTGTTCGGAGAGCCGCCAAGCAGAGATCTAGCCGTGCAAGCGAAACTCCTGGCCATCTGCGGGCCGCTGGGCGAAGCCGAATTTCCGTTGGGAAGGGTTGTGCCCATCGGGAGTGCGGCTGAAAACGCGATTCGCCTCGAGGATGTGACGGTTTCGGCGCATCACTGCCGGATCGAAGTCAAAGGAGGGCGTTACGTTGTGACTGATCTGGAGAGCCCCGCCGGCACGTTTGTGAACGGAATTCCGGTAAAACAGCGAGAGCTCGGCGCGGGCGACGAGATTACCGTCGGAAACACGGTGTTTATTTTCCGCGAGGAGCAGGCGCGCGCTTCAGGAAGCAGTTCGGTGGAGATCGACGAGATGGAAGCTCCTCACGGGCACGTGGAGCAATTGCGACACGAAGAAATGTTGTACCTGAGGCCGGAATCGCTTGCGGCGCTGCCGCAATCAGCGCGGATGGCACGGAACCTGAGCCTGCTGCTGAGGATCAGCACGTCAATCGGGTCGATGCGCGACGCGGAATCCCTACCGTGGCAATTGCTGGGCCTGGTGTTCGACGTCATTCCGGCAGGACGCGGAGCGATTCTGCTGACCGAGGAGGACTCACAAGAGATCCGCTCGCATGTGGCGTGGGACCGGATATTGGGGCCGGATCGGCCGGTGCACGTGAACCAAGCAATTTTGCGGCGAGTGCTGAACGAGGGCGTTGCGATCCTGGAAAACGGCGGGCCCGAAAGCGGGGACGACGAAGCGGAACAGCAAAAAGGGTCGCGTTCGGTGTTGTGCGCGCCGATGACGGGCACGGGACGGACGCTGGGGATTTTGTATCTCGAAACAACGGATGCGGCGAGCTTTACGCAGGACGATTTGCAGCTGGTTTCAGCAATCGCGAGTTTGGCGGCGATGGGTCTCGAAAATGCGCGGCAGTTCGAACAGTTGGGGATGGAGAACCAGCGGCTGCGCGCGGAAGTTTGCTTGACACACGACATGGTGGGGCGAGGAGCGCGGATGCGGGAGGTCTACCAGTTCATCGAGCGGGTAGCGCCGAGCGATTCGACGGTGCTGATTCAGGGTGAAAGCGGCACGGGAAAGGAACTGGCGGCACGGGCGATTCACAAGAACAGTCCGAGGAAGAACCACCCGTTCGTGGCGCTGAATTGCGCGGCTTTGACGGAGACGCTGCTTGAGAGCGAGCTGTTCGGGCACGAGAAAGGGGCGTTCACAAGCGCGATCAGCCAGAAAAAGGGATACCTCGAGGTGGCGGAGGGGGGAACGATTTTTCTGGACGAGATTGGGGAGCTGCCGCCGATTTTGCAGGCCAAACTGCTGCGCGTGCTGCAGGAGCGGGAGTTTGTGCGGGTTGGCGGGACAAAGACCATCAAGATCAACGTTCGGTTTCTGGCCGCAACGAACCGCGATCTGCAAAAGTCGGTCCGCGAAGAAAAGTTTCGCGGCGACCTGTTTCACCGGCTGAATGTAATTTCGATTACGCTGCCCGCGTTGCGCGAGCATCCCGAAGACATACCGGCGCTGGCAGAACATTTTCTGGCGCGGTATGCGACGAAGGTCGCGCGGAAGGTGACGGGGCTTTCTGAGCAGGCCCGGGCATGCCTGCTGCACTATGATTGGCCCGGGAACATCCGCGAGTTGGAAAATGCGATGGAGCGGGCGGTGGTGGTGGGGTCATCGGACTTGATCCTTCCGGAAGACTTGCCGGATACGTTGGTGGAAACGGGAGCGAACCAGGGCCCGTCGGCGGCGAAGTATCACGACGCCATTCGCGACCTGAAAAAACAGTTGATTCTGAACGCCCTGGAGCAGTCCGGCGGGAACATCACGGAAGCGGCAAAGCTGCTGGGGGTGCACGGAAATTACCTGCACCGGCTGATGCGCAATCTGGATCTGCGGCTGGCGATGAAGAAGCAGACGAAAGCGTAGGAAAGGTGCCTTGAGCCGAGAGTGCCGGGGCTAGCCGCGCCCCGCACCTAAGCTTAGAAACATCCGCGACAATTCGTTTTGGAGTCTTTCGTCGCTCAGCGGGATTTTTTGGTGGACTTGGTGTTTTTGTCGACGCGGAGTTTCCAGGCAGTGCGCAAGGCGCCTTGCAATACATCCTCGGAGACGACGGCTAAGCGAACGTGAGTCATTCCCATACGTCCCCATCCGCCATGGACGGGAAGGAACACCTCGGGCAAGTCTTCAACAAACGCGGCCTGCTGCTCCGGAGTGAGCTTCACGTTTCCATAGCCTTGGGCTTGCGAGGCGAGCGTAGCAAAAATCTTGCCGCCTACGCGGAAGTCGGGCTGGCCCATGTGCGAGCTCTCTTCGACGCCTTCGAGGCTGAGAGCAATGCGGCGGAAGTCGTTGGCGTTCATCGGGCACCTCACTGCATTCGGCAGCCAGATTTGTTCTGGCACCGAATGGTTACATTGTCAAACGAACGGAACGTGAATATTGAAAACGGACCGGTGAAGGGAAAGAGAGATTCGTCGCTCGCTCGGATAACCGCTGAGTCCCTCTTTGCAGATAGAAGCGGCGCTTGGCCGCGACACGCGAGCCGCCTAATTGGCGCCACATTGAGGGAGTTGCTGGACATTGGGATTGGAGTGGGCCAGACTTCCTTCCTCCGCATCTAACGGCGGGAGGCGGGAATGGATGAGTCGGGCGAATTGAACCGGCTGGTGCGGGAGTTGAATGATGGCCGGGAAGCCGAGCCCATCGAGTCGTCGGCGACGGCGCGGCTGGATCACTGGCTGGGTACGCTGGTTTCGCGAGGGGGCAGCGATCTGCTCCTGGTAGAAGGGGCTCCGCCCTGCGTACGAGTCCAGGGCGAAGTGCGAAAGATTGAGGCCGAGCCGTTGGACGGGACTGATGTCGAGGCGGCGGTGCTGCCAGCCCTTTCGCCACACGCTTTGCGGCTTTACCGCGAAGCGCTGGTCACGGATTCGTCGTACCGGATTGAAGGCACCGGTCGGTTTCGGATCAATCTTCACCGCGAACGCGGGCATGCGGCCGCGGCGATTCGCGCGCTGCCTACGCGCGTGCCGGCTCTCCAGGAACTGCACCTGCCCCCGACGGTGGCGAACCTGGCGCACTTGCCACGAGGGCTGGTGCTGATTGGCGGGCCGGCAGGTTCGGGCAAATCCACGACGCTCGCGGCACTGATCCAGGAAATCAACCAGCGAGAAGCGCGGCACATCGTCACGATCGAAGATCCGATCGAATACGAACACACACACAAACGCAGCGTGATCGAGCAAGTGGAGGTCGGTACGGACGCACCCGACTTCCCTACCGCGCTGCGCGCGGCATTGCGGCAGGCGCCGGATGTGATCGTCGTGGGTGAAATGCGCGATCCCGAGACAATGCGCATTGCGGTGTCTGCGGCAGAGACGGGACACCTGGTGCTTTCGACGCTGCACACGATTGACGTGGCTGCGACGGTGGCGAGAATCGCCGATTCGTTCCCGATTGAGCGGCAGAACGCGGTGCGGCAGGAACTGGCAATCGCGCTGTCGGCCGTGCTGACGCAGATGTTGCTGCCGCGGAAGACGGGCGGGCGAATCCCCGCGGCGGAACTGCTGATGATCGGCTACGGGGCGCGGCACCACATTCGCCGAAACACGCTGCAACATCTGCACCAGGAGATACCGTTGACGAAGAAGAACGGCTCGTTCACGCTCGAGGAGACGCTGGTGTCGCTGATCCAGAGCGGGCACATCGAGCGGGAGGATGCGCTGGTGTGCGCGATTCATCCAGATGACCTAGATATTTTGCTGAAGTCGTCGACAGCGAAGGGGTGAGCGCTGGTCGATGGCTCGAACGAGAAGAGAAGCGCATCGAATCTCAGGATCCCTCCGCTGAAGGCCGACGAACCGCGCCGGCCCTCAACCTACCTGCGAAAGGCGGGTTTGCAACGATCGAACAACCCGGTTCGATGGATGCGCGGGTGGCGTGTGATGGTCAGAACCCGTCCAGCGCAAGGTGTTGAGGAAGGGGCACGCTCAAGGGCAATTGGCGGAGGCGTTAGGACGAGTGGAAAAGCGGCAGTCAGATCCGCCTTCCGCCTTTACTCCAAAAGGCAGCGGAAACGCTATTTGTAAGTTGGGTACGGGGCAACCCGGATTTCGTGCAAGCGCGAAACGCTGTGTTAAATTGCAGAGTTAGAGCAACCGCGGCGCCTATTTCCGTGACCACGCAGACACCGATCGAACCTCGACGCCCTCCCACGCCCCCGGCGCCTCCTCAGGCACCGAAGATTCACCATGTGGAAGTCTACTGGCATACGGTCACGTACAAGACGGTGGCGCTGATTATTCTGCTGGTGATTACCATTATCGTGGCCGGAATGTACATTACGGTGCCCAACTGGACGGAAGTAGCGACGAAAAAATTGAACAGCGCGCTAGGAAACGTGGGTACCGAGGGCGTGACGAGCGCGCAAACGCAGGCGAAATTCGTGAACCTGGACGGACGCGTCCAAGTGAAGAAAGTGAATTCGGTGACCTGGGTCGATGCGGACTATCACACGACCCTCGATAAGGGAGACCTGATTCAGACGGGGTCGGATGGACTGGCGCGCATCACGTTTGCGGATGGTACCGAGTACACGGTAAACAAAGAAACGCTGATCACCGTCGAGGAGAATACGGTAACGGCGGACCGTTCAAACACGGCGGTGCGCATCAACACGGGCGCGGTGGACCTGGCAACGCCCACGTGGACCTTGCGTGACGCGCAGGCGGCGGTGAGCGTGGAGGATGCAACCGCGTTCATGAAGCAGAACAGTCGTGCGTCGGTAAAAAACGACCCGCAGAAGAACGAGCATGAAATCGTGGTTTCGACGGGCGAGGCGGAAGTACACCGTGGGAACGAGAAGATCGAACTCACGCAATGGGAAAAGGTGAGCTTCCCGAGCGGAGGGCCAACGCAAAAAATGAACGTGCTGGCGCCTCCCGGGTTGGTTGTTCCGTTGAACCTGGCGCCGATCATTTCGGAGAATCCGAAGACCGCGGAAATCCATTTCGAATGGAAGCCCGTGGATGATGCAGTGAGCTATACCCTGCGCATCAGCCCAACGAACATGTTCACGAAGCTGGTGAAAGAAATGAAAGTGACAGCTCCGAACGCGGAGGTGAGCGGCCTCGAACCGGGAGATTATTTCTGGAACGTGACGGCCTCGGACGCAAAGAAAGAGACCAGCGAATTCAGCGAAACGTTCAAGTTCTCGCTGGTAGCGCAAGGCAAATCGCAAGAGATGCTGCTGGAGATCATGAGCACGCAGATTCACGGACGGGTAGCAGAGATCATCGGAAGAACGGAACCGGGAGCTGCGCTGATCATCAACGCACAGCCAGTGGCAAACATTGCGCCGGATGGGATGTTCCGGCATTTTACGGAGCCCCTGGAACCGGGCCAGCACACCATCGTGGTGATTGGCTCGAACCGCCGGGGTGGCACGGCCAAGCAACAAGTCTCGATCGTGGTGCCCAAGTAAAACCGGGAGACGGCAGTTTGCGGTTTTGCGTGGGCCAGCGAATACGGCGACAATAGAGGAAGGAGAGTTGGGAGGCCGTACTCGGAGTTCCTGCCGGGCAAGATCCTCTCCGCAGGGGGAAGCGGTAATGAATAAGAACGGATACAACCTGAGGTCGGTGTTCAGCCTGTTCTCGTCCGACCTCGCGATTGACTTGGGGACCGCGAACACATTGGTGTTCTCGCATGGCAAGGGAATCGTGGTGAATGAGCCCTCCATTGTGGCGATCAACAAGATGAGCGGCGAAGTGGTGGCGGTGGGGCGCGAAGCCAAGGACATGCTGGGACGGACACCGGGCAACGTGGTGGCGATCAAGCCGATGAAAGACGGAGTGATAGCCGACTTCAAAGTAACCGAGAAAATGCTGACGTACTTCATTCAGAAGGCCCACAACCGGCGGGTGCTGGTGCACCCGAGGATCGTGATTGGGGTGCCGAGCGAGATTACGCCAGTGGAAAAGCGGGCGGTGCAAGACTCGGCGTATCGAGCGCGGGCAAGCGAAGTCTATCTTGTGGAACAGGCGATGGCGGCGGCGATCGGATCGGGCCTGCCGATTGAAGAGCCTTCCGGAAACATGGTGGTGGACATCGGCGGCGGCACGACGGACATTGCGGTGATTTCGATGAGCGGCATCGTGTACTCGCGGTCGGTCCGCGTGGCGGGTAACGAGATGGACGAAGCGGTGATGCAGTACCTGAAGCGGAAATACAACCTGCTGGTCGGCGAGCGCACTGCGGAACAGATCAAGATGGAGATTGGCTCGGCGTATCCACTGGAGAAACCGCTGACGATGGAAGTGAAGGGGCGCAACCTGATTGAGGGCGTGCCGCGCACGGTAACGATCGACGACAGCGAAATTCGTGAAGCCCTGAGCGAGTGCGTCGCGACGATTTTGAATGCGGTGCGTGTGGCGCTCGAGCGCACGCCGCCGGAACTTTCCGCCGACATTAGCGATCGCGGGATCGTACTAACGGGCGGGGGCGCGCTGCTTAAGAACCTGGATAAACGCATCCGCGAGGAGACCGGGTTGCCGGTGTCGATTGCCGATGATCCGCTGGCATCGGTGGTACTCGGTACGGGGAAAATGCTGAGCGACTTCAAACTGCTGCGGCAGGTCTGCATCGACTGAGGAACTTCGGTCTTGGTTGGAAGTTGTCAGTGAGGAAACCGCGACAGTATTCGATATCGGGGATCAGGAAACCGAAAGTAATATTCAGTCTGCGCTGACCGGTTGAAGGGAAACCCACTTTTCAAGCTGCGGGTCACGGGAACAGGGTACGGAATTCGGGGACATGGTAGCTCTACCTTCAAGACACAAATCGTTGGCCTTGCTTGGCGGCGTGCTGCTCGCGCAGGTGCTGCTGCTGGCACTGCAAATCAAGCGGGATTCCAGGGGACGGCTGATTCGCGTGTGGGCGGTTTCAGGCGCTTCACCCTTCGAACGGGGCGCAGCGTGGGGATTCGGGAGAGTGCGAGGCGTGTGGAATCACTATTTCGCCTTGCAGAATACGTCCCGCGAAAACGAGGCATTGCGCGTCGAGAATGACGCGTTGAAGCTGACCATTGCGCAGCTGCAAAGCCGTGCTTCGGAAGCCGACCGGCTGGCGTCGCTGCTTGACTTCCGGCAAGCGCACCAGGAAGTACCGATGCTCGGAGCGCGAGTGATTGCGGGAAGCGCCGGCACGGCGAGCCGCACGATTGAAATTGACCGGGGAGAGCGCGACGGGATCCGACGGAACATGCCGGTGATCACGCCGGATGGAGCGGTGGGGAAAGTGATTGAGGTGTTTCACGACGCGGCGCAGGTGTTGGTGCTCACGGACAAAGACGGAGGTGCCGGGGCCATGCTGGTGCATTCGCGGATCCAGAGCCCTGTGGGAGGCACGGGTGAGCCGACGCTGGTGATGAAGTATGTCGCCGCGGACGACAACGTGGTCATCGGCGAACAGGTGGTCACCAGCGGAATGGACAAGATTTTTCCGCGCGACGTCCCGATCGGCACCGTGGTCGAAGTGAAGCCTGGAAGTCCGTTCAAGCAGATTCGCGTGCGGCCGGCAGCGAAGCTCGACCGGCTGGAAGAAGTGATCGTGCTACTGACGCAGCAGCCGCTGGAGTTCAAGAAGGAGGCGGAAGCGCAGACAGGGACACCGGAGTCAACACCCGCGGCACAAAACCCGGCGTCAGGAAAGACGGCAGCGGCGGAAAAGCCATGAACTACACATACGAGCTGCGCTCCGGCGGGACGCACATTGAGGTGCACAAGTTTTTCCCGGGCGCGATTATAGTGGTTACCGTGGCGGCCTTGGTCTTGCAGGCTTCTTTCCCGGTGTATTTCCCGAGACTGGAGATTCTGGACCTGCCGTTGCTGGTGACGATTTATTTTGGGTTGAGCCGGCGCAACCCGTCGACCGGATTGCTGCTGGGCACGGTGATCGGGCTTTCGCAGGACGCGTTGAGTGGGCCGACCGTGCCGCTGGGATTTTACGGGATTGGCAAAACGATGGTGGGGTATCTGGCTTCGTCGATTGGGGCCAAGCTCGACACGGAGCATCCGGCGGCGCGGTTTGCGCTGATCATGGGATTCTTCGTCGTTCAACAAGCGCTTCTCGCGCTGATCCGGCGGTTGCTGCTGGCTGGCGAGCCGGAGCCGTGGCTGAATGTGCACCTGGCGATTGGCGCGGCGGTGAACGCGCTGCTTGGAACGTTTCTGTTCCTCGCGCTGGACCGGTTGCGGCGGTCGTCGTAGGCCGCGAGAATTCGCCGGGCCCGCCGAAGACAGCGGCCCTTGAAACCTTTACTCGGCGGAAATCACCACAAAAAACGAGCTCCTCAAATCCTCGCGCTCGCGCCTAGTGAGCGAGGAGGAATTGCTTGAAGTCATCGTAGCGGGAGGTTATGGGACGGGAGAGCTTAGCGCGCTCGAGGTAGCGGGCGAGGCGCTCGGGGAGCGGCGGATTGATGCCAATTCCCTTCTGAACGATGTCAGCAAATTTGGCGGGGTGGGCGGTTGCCAGCACAAGACCCTGCGAAGGCTTTGGATGTTCCTTGCGGTAGGCTTCCCAAGAGCGGATGCCGACCGCGGTGTGCGGGTCGGAAACGTACCGATAGCGGTCCCAGACGGCGTGCATTTCCTCTAGCGTTTCTTCATCGGTGACACCGTATCCCCAAATTTCCTTGCGGACATATGCGATGCGGTTGCGGCAGAGGTCCAGGAGGCGTGGAAAATTGTTGGGGTTGCCGACATCCATGGCATTCGAATAGGTGGCCATGGCCGGGCGCGGACAGTAGTTGCCGGAGAGCAAATACTGCGGGACAACATCGTTGGAATTAGTTGCGGCGATGAAGCGGGCGACGGGCAAGCCGACGCGTTTGGCAAAAATTCCCGCGGTGAGATTGCCGAAATTTCCGCTGGGGACGGAGACGATAAGCGGAACCGAAGCAACCGGTAATTGGCGGTACGCGGCTACGTGGTAGAACATCTGGGGAAGCAGGCGGCCGACGTTGATGGAGTTTGCGGAGGTCAGAAACGCACGCTGGTTCAGGGCTTCATCGACGAAGGCTTGCTTGACGAGGCGCTGGCAATCGTCGAACGAGCCGGCGACTTCAAGCGCGGTGATGTTTTCGCCGAGGGTGGTGAACTGTTTTTCCTGGGCTTCGCTGATGCGCTTCGAAGGATAGAGGATGACGACGCGGATTCCAGGTACACCGAGAAAGCCGTGAGCGACGGCGCTGCCCGTGTCTCCGGAAGTGGCGACCAGAACCGTGAGTAAGCGCGATTCGCCGCGGACGAAGTAACCCATAAGTCGGGCCATGAAGCGGGCGCCAAAATCTTTGAACGCCAGCGTCGGTCCGTGGAAGAGTTCGAGAATGTGAAGCGCAGGGGAAAGTGAAACCAACTTGACTGGAAAATTGATGGCTTCGGCGACGATTTGCCAGAGGACTTCTTCGGGAACATCGGGAGTGGCAAAGGGGCGAACCACACGAAAGCAGACTTCGGTGAAAGGGAGGCGGCGAAATTCTTCCAGCTCTTCGGAAGAGTGGCGTGCGATTTCGGCGGGCATGTAAAGGCCACCGTCGGGCGCCAAGCCGCGCAGAACCGCGCCTCGGAGTGAGGTGAGGGGCGCCTTGCCGGCTGTGCTTCGGTATCGCATTCCAGTCAGTCGTCGGTAGTCAGTATCGGTAGTCGAGGATTGGCATACCGCTGTACCTAATCCTTACAACTCAAAACTTAGAACGGCTTTTGTTCAAGCTGCAGCCGGATTCTTTCCAAGAAAGCCTGGCCTGCCACGGGACTGTTCTTGGTTCCCGGGGGAGAAATTTCGCGCAGGCTTGCGGTGGAAAGCGTCAAATGCGCCAAGGCTTCGTAACTCTGGCGTCGGGCCGCGATGAGAGCAGGATAGCAGCGGGCAACGGTGTCGTGGGGAGTTTCTCCGGGCCGGGGCTGGAAAGCGCCACGCCACAAGACCGGCTTGGGGTCCTGCAGATAGCGCTGGATGAGCAATTGCTGTTCGCCAGAGGAAGCCGCGATGTAGACGATGATCATTTGGCGGCGAAGACGGAAGAGGATGTTGTTACCGGTGTAGATGACGCTGCCGGTGGTGTCGAGGATGAGTTCGCGCTGGGGATTTGCTGCGAGGTCGGAGAGAACCTGGTCGAGAGTGGCAATTTCTTCGGCGAGGTATTGGGCTTCGCGTTCGGCGTAGGTGGGGCTGTTAGGCCAACCCATCCACGCGGCGACACCATTGATGCCGGCGTATCCGCCGGATTGGAGAACGGGAGCGAGGCGAGACTCGATTTGGTCGTCGCAGCAGACGGCGGGGCATCCGCGCGCGGCGAGGTTCTTCGTCCAATGGCTTTTTCCGGCACCGGACATGCCGATGAGGGCGAGGCGCAAAGGAGGCTGTTGAGAATCGGAGGGCATAAGGAACTAAAAAGTGTAATTGATTTTGGAGAACCAAAGAATGCAAAAGAGAATAGCCGTGGTCGGGCCGAAGCACGCACTTATTTAAGCGTACCGTTGAAGAATGGGGTAAATGGGGGTCGGAAGTCCGCTGAAATGAGTCGATTCACCGAGACAGGCCTCGAGGCCCTTCGAACCGCGTGAGTTGCTTCCTGACCCATTGGCGACAGCGCAACCTGCCCTTTCGAACGAGTTGCGCCCGACATTTGCAAGTGCTAGTTTTAATTAGACTTTGCGAATGTGACGGTTTCGCAAGTTTCGCGGCGATTCGGACGCTTCATCGAGATCATCGGGCCGTTTTGAACAGGCCTCATAGTGCGAAGGAATCGAACTTATTCGCTGCAGAAGGTTTTGCGCGAGCGGGCGCCGCTCAGCCCTGAAATGAGAAGGACTCGCGCGCAGGGATTGCGTGTCGTACTGGTTCCGCAACGATAGCCGACTGCCGCAAGTACGGCTGGCCGCCGCATCCTACGTGAT
>Ga0306923_10007185_pt1 | contig 11070 bp, 9 predicted proteins | sample sta12Can44000108_FD_203841 | JGI IMG/M metagenome (GOLD analysis project Ga0306923, IMG submission 203841) | Lab enrichment of tropical soil microbial communities from Luquillo Experimental Forest, Puerto Rico - statanox.12C.anox.44.000.108 (v2)... | ecosystem: Environmental > Terrestrial > Soil...
ATGCGTGGTCCGTTGATATTGCAGACGGTGCTCGGACTTGACGCCGCTGCCATCGCGGCGGCCTTTCTGACCGCACCGGGGGCGATGAGCCAGCGCCTGGTGCGGGCCAAGCGGCGGATCCACGACACCGGCATTCCGTTCCGTCTGCCCGATCGCGCGGACCTGCCGGCACGTCTGGACGCGGTGCTCGAAGCGATTTATGCCGCCTTTGGCGCGGGTTGGCCGGGTGGGTTCGATGCGCGACGGCAAGGACTGGTCGAGGAGGCACTCTGGCTCGGCCACGTCGTAGTAGGGTTGCTGCCCGAAGAGCCCGAGGGCCTCGGTCTGCTCGCCCTCATGCTTTATTCCGGCGCGCGGCGGGACGCACGGCGCAGCGCCAACGGCGAGTACGTGCCGCTGTCCGAACAGGACCCTGACTTGTGGGATGCCCCAGCGATCGACGAGGCCGAACGGCTGTTGCAACGGGCGAGCAGCCATGGTCGCATCGGGCGTTTCCAGCTCGAGGCGGCGGTGCAGTCGGTGCACGCCGCGCGGCGGATCAGCGGCCGGACCGACTGGAACGCCATCCTCGAGCTCTATGACGGATTGCTCGAACTCACTGGCTCGCCCGTCGTCGCTGTCAACCGCGCGGTGGCGCTGAGTAAGACGGCGGGGCCGCAAGCCGGGCTCGCGGCGCTCGAGGAGCTCGCTACAAATCCGCGCCTGGTCGCGTATCAGCCTTACTGGGCGGCGCGCGCCGATCTGCTAGCCCGCCTCGGTCGGCCTGCGATGGCGAGCGCCGCCTATGCGCGAGCGATCCTGTTGGAGCCCGACACGTCGGTACGCCACTTTCTCGAGCGGCGGTGTGCGCAGATTCGGCCGAATTTCGCCTGAAATATAGGTACACTGGGGATCTTGGCCGGCACCGCAGGAGAGATCGATGGAACGACGGGTCGCGATCGTCACCGGCGGATTGCGTGGCCTCGGTCGCGCGATGGCTTTCGGGCTCGCGCGCGAAGGTCACGATGTCGCTGCGGTGGGTCACATCGACACCGATATCGCGCAGGTCGAGGCGGCAACCGTCGGCGCCAATTTCTCGGGGCGTGTCCTGCCGCTCGTCGCCGATCTGCGCCGGCCCGCCGATTGTGACCGGGTCGTGGCAATGGCGCGTGAGCGGTTGGGCACGGCACAGATCCTCGTCAACAACGCCGGTCTGACATTCACGACGATCGACCCCGCTCGCTTCCGCCGCAACGAGCCGCAGAAATTCTGGCAGGTGGCCGACGAGATCGTGCGCGCCGTCATTGAGACCAATTATATCGCCGCCGACCAGATGGCCCGCCGTGTCGCACCTCTTATGGTCGAGGAGGGCTGGGGCCGGATTATCAATGTGACGACCAAGCTCGACACGATGAACCGACCGCACACCGCGCCCTACGGCGCCTCGAAGGCAGCGCTCGAAATGGCGACCGAGGTGTGGGCCAAGGAAGTCGAGGGGACTGGTCTGACAATCAACATTGTCAACCCCGGCGCTGGCGCCAACACCCCGGGAATGGCCGAGGAGATGCGCGCGATGAGCCGCGAAGGCCGCGCCCCGCGCCTGGTCGAGCCCGAGGAAATGGTGCCGCCGTTGCTCTATGTCGTCTCGCGCGACGCCGACACGGTCAACGGCTGGCGCTTCGACGCCAACCTCTGGGACGCCTCATTACAGCCGCGCGAAGCCGCGCGCCGCGCCGGCCGCCCCGCTGGCTTCGAAATGCACCCGCAATCGGCTTGACGGCGTGAGCGTCGGTCACTCCTCGGGGAACCCGGCTCGGCGCAGACCAGCGTAGAGCATAGGTTCGACCCAGCGCCGTGCGCTCTGGTAACGGGTTTCATCCAGGGCGGGTCGGCCGCCCCAGCCGGTGGGAAACTCGCAATGAAGGGATTCGAGGCGTCATTGCGAGCGCAGCGAAGCAATTTCGGTAGTCGGGGTTCGGCACTAAGTGTCAGGTTAGCACCATAAGGCGGGTAATTGGCCTCCGATCAGCTGCGCACTCGGCGCACCCCTTGGCGACCTCTGGGCTGAAGTGTTTCGACCATGAGCGATAGAAGATCCGCCCAGCTGCTGCTCGTCGCGCCGGCATTGGCGATGGTGCTGGCGCTGTTCGTCTATCCGCTGGAGCTCTCGCTGGTTTCGGCCTTCACCACTAAGGACGGAGAGCCGAGCTTCGACAATTTTACAAAGGCACTCGAGCTCTACGGCACCGATATCGTTTTCACCTTCGTCATCGTCACCGTCTCGACCTTACTGATCGGTCTGTTTGCGGCGGCGATCGGCGGCTACCTGGTGCTCGGTGCTCACCCCGTCGCGGTGTCGGTTTTGAAGAACCTGTACCGCTGGCCGCTCTTCATTCCGTTTATCGTCGCCGCCCAATGCATGCGCACCTTTCTCGCCAAGAACGGGATCATGAACAACACGCTCGCCACTATCGGACTCGTCGATGTCGGCAGTGTGTCAGGGCTCCTCGACTGGCGCGGCATCATCGTCACCTTTGTGTGGAAGCAGACGCCGTTTGTAGCACTGTTGGTTTCGGGCGCCATGGCGGCACTCGACCGAGCGACCGTTGAAGCGGCGGCCAACCTTGGTGCCAGTGGAATGCGCATCCTGATCGAAATCTTACTGCCGCAGGTCGCCGGGGTGATGCTGGTCGGCCTGATATTGGCGTTTGTCACTATGCTGTCAGTGTTGTCGGTGCCGATCATGATCAGCGGCGGTTCGCCGACAATGATCACCGTCGACATGGCGTTCCGCGTCAATTCCTACAGCGACTATGGTGTCGCCAATGCGCTTGGTTTTGTCTCCTACGCGATTGCCGGACTGGGGGCCTGGGTTTATCTGCGGCGCAGCGTAGCGAGCGACGGCGCGCCATGAGAGCCGCCTTCGGCTGGGTGCTGCGCGGGAGTCTGCTCGGAGGCCTCGCCTTCGTGATTTTCGGGCCGCTCGCCAACCTTGTGCTGTGGGCCGTGGCGATCCAATGGTACTACCCCCACAAGCTGCCGCTGACCTGGGGCTTCAAATATTGGGGCGAGGTGTTCAAGCCGACCGGCGACAGCATCGCAGCACTGGGCACCAGCGTGCTGATCGCCTGTATCACCGTCGTCGTCTGTTTGCTTCTTGCCGTTCCCGCGGGGTGTGCGCTGGGCCGCAAGCGCCTGCCTGGTCGTCCTCTGATCCTGCTGATCCTGCTGCTCCCGCAAGCTTTTCCGAACCTTCCAGTCTATTTCAACATCGCTCGCCAGTTCTACATGGTCGGGCTCAACGGGACGATTGCCGGCGTTGTTCTGGTACATGCGGCTCATGGGTTGGTGATCGCAGTATGGATCGCGGCGGCCGCGTTCGCCGCAATCGATCCCGAGCTCGAGCTTGCGGCCCGCAACATCGGGGCCTCGGCCGGGCGCACCGTGCTGACCGTGACCCTGCCGCTGGCGATGCCCGGAGTGACAGCAAGCGCAATTTTTGTCTTTCTCGAATCGCTCGACGAGTTCACCGGGACCTATTTCGTCGGGGTGCCGGACGTGACCACCCTGCCGCTCGTCATGTTCACCGCGAGCCTCGCCGGAAACTATCAGATCGCCGCGATCACCGCGCTGGTGCTGCTGGTCCCCTCGATCGGCTTCATGCTGCTGATCGAGCGGTTTCTTAAGGCCGAGACGCTCGCCAAGATCGGGTGATCGGGCAGCGCTGCAGCGGTGACCCAAAGACCCGCGGTTTGCTCGCCCAACCCGCAGCGGCTCGGAATATCGTCGGCTCAGTTTCGATGCCGCTTGAAGCATCAAGAGCTTCAAGCGCACCCCGTTCCAAAAAGGGGGCGCGCCAACCGCCCGGGCTCGTTGGTGTTGGGCGTTTGGACGCATGGTTAATGCAGAATGAGGAAAGAGAGTTGACAGCGTTGCGGCGCCGATGCGACATGCTGCCGCACCGACGCGAGTGTCGCCGTCGTCGGGGGAGAGGGAGAAGCGCCCACATCGCACACACGGGAGAACCTCAGTGGATCGTCTCGAATTTGAAGCCGAACTCCGGCGCGAGGGTTACAGCGTTGTCAACGCCAGCCTGAAACCGAATCTAAGGATAGACAATCACTGCCATGATTTTGACGCCAAGCTCTTCGTCCTTGGCGGCGAGATCACCATTACCCGCGACAATAAGCCGGAAACCTTCCGCGCCGGGCAGTGCTGTGAGGTTCCCGCCAGTTGCATGCATGCCGAGCATGTCGGCCCCGAGGGCGTCGCCTATGTCTCCGGTCGGCGCCGTAACGGCGGGCCGCTTACGCGCGAGGCGTTTGAGAGCGACCTACGCCGCGAGGGTTTTGAGATCGTTCATGGCGGCCAGACGGCCGGCTTTGCCGAGGATATGCATGCGCACGACATGGACGTGCGGATCATGGTTCTCGGTGGCGAGATCACGGTGTGCCGAGACGGCAGGTCGCACACTTTCCAAGCCGGCGATCATTGCGAGATACCAGCGGGTTGCCAGCACACCACGAAAGTAGGACCGGAAGGTGTCGCCTACACCGTTGGCAAGGCTGATCGGCGAGCCGCCAGCAGCTAGATCCTACCCGGTCGCAAACCGCATTAGCGGTCGAACCAGGGCCATTCGGCGCCGCCTTCATGAGTGACGGCGCCCAGATTGGCTTGCCCGACGAGCTTGGCGTATTTGGCGAGGAGCCCGCTCTTGTGACGGGGCACGGGCCGAAGCCACTCGGCACGCCGTACACTGAGCTCGCCGTCTCCGGCGATCAGGTCCATGTGCCGGTTGGCGATGTCGATGCGTACCCGGTCGCCGTCGCGGACCAGAGCGAGCGGGCCGCCGATGGCCGCCTCCGGCGACACATGGCCGGCGCAGATGCCACGGGTGGCGCCTGAGAAGCGGCCGTCGGTGACGAGCGCCACCTTCTCGCCCATCTGCTGGCCGTAGATGATCGCCGTCACCCCGAGCATCTCGCGCATCCCCGGGCCGCCAACCGGGCCTTCGTTGCGCACGATCAGCACCTCGCCGGCCTGATAGGCGCGGGCCTCGACGGCGCGAACGCAGTCCTCCTCGCACTCAAAGACGCGGGCGGGCCCCTCATGGACGAGGACCGAGAGCCCGGCCACCTTGATCAGTGCGCCGTCGGGGCAGAGATTGCCTTTGAGCACAGCGAGCCCGCCATCGGGTGCCAACGGTGCGGCGGCTGAGCGAACGACCGCACCGTCCGGCCCGGCGGCTGCTCCGTAAGTCTCGGCGATCGTCGCCCCGGTCACCGTCAGACAGCTGCCGTCGAGATGGCCGCCGTCGAGCAGCGCGCGGAGGATCACCGCGGTGCCGCCGATGTCGTGGACGTCTTTGGCGGTGAAACGCCCGCCGGGTCGCAAGTCGGCGATCAACGGCGTCCGCCTCGAGACGGCGTCCACATCGTCGATGTCAAAGCGGATACCGGCCTCGTGCGCGATCGCCGGGATGTGCAGCGCTGCATTGGTCGAGCCACCGGTCGCGGCGACGACGGCGCAGGCGTTGGCGAGCGCCGTGCGGGTCACGATGTCGCGCGGCCGCGGCCCGCCGCGCCCCAGCGCCTCCATGACAATGGCGCCGGCGCGCCGTGCATGGTTGGCGCGCTCGACATAGACCCCCGGGATCATCGACACGTTCGGGACAGAGAGACCCAACGCCTCGGAGACTATCGCCATCGTGTTGGCGGTGAATTGGCCGGCACAGGCGCCGATCGTTGGCAAACAGGAGCGCTCGAGGCGCGCCAACTCCGCCTCGTCCAGGCCGCCGGTCATCACCGCACCGACCCCTCGTAGGAATCGAGGATCGTCACATCACGGCCGGCAAAACGGCCGGGCAGCGCGCTGCCTCCATAGATGAACACGGCCGGGACATTGCAGCGGAGCATGCCCATCATCACGCCGGGCAACGTCTTGTCGCAGCCGCCGAACCCGACCAGCCCATCATAGGCGAGACCATGCACGACCGCCTCGATCGAGTCGGCGATCAGCTCGCGCGATACAAGCGAGAACTTCATCCCCTCGTGGTTCATGCCGATGCCATCAGACATCGAGATCGTCGTGAATTCGCGCGGCGTGCCGCCCGCCTCGGCGACGCCCTGCTTCGCTGCCTCGACCTGAAACCCATGCGTCATGTTGCAGGGGGTCTGCTCACCCTTCATGCTGACGACGCCGATCATCGGCTTGGCGATCGCCTCATCATCGAGCCCCATGGCCCGCATAAAGGCGCGATGGGGTGTGCGGCTGAGCCCCTGTCTGGTGATGTCCGATCGGAGCTTTGTCATTGGTCGCTCTATCCCAACTGAAGGCGATGAACACGTTCGGCCATGTTGTCGCAACCGCATCATTCGTCAAAGCGCGATAGCGAACCTCATCTGCGGCGCTTCCAGGCGGCGTCAGCGAGCGCCGGTGAGTTGAACCGGTCTTCAGCGATTCACCATTGCCCAAGGCGTCCGAAGGGGCGATTCTCGCCCGACAACTCACCCAAAATCGGGGAAATGTCGGATGAATCCTCGCGCAAGATTTGTAGGACAGTTTCCCCTAAGTGCCGCGACCATGGTCCTCACAGGGACTGTCCTCACAGGATTGTCGCTGACGACGAGACCTTCCGACGCTCAAGTAACCCGCGAAGCGGCGACGGCGAGATCGGGCGCGTGCGTCGGGGATAATGGTGGGATCACGCTGTCTCCCGGGTTCTGCGCGACCGTTTTTGCAGACAAACTGGGTCATGCCCGGCATCTTGCGGTGGCTCCCAACGGAGTCGTCTACGTCAATACCTGGAGCGGGCGCTATTACCACGACGACACGCCGCCACCTGGTGGGTTTTTGATTGCACTGCAGGATACTAAGGGCGACGGCCGGGCCGACAAAATCGTCCGCTTTAGTCCGACCAAGGCAGAGGGCAACGCGGGAGGAACCGGCGTCGCTATCTACAACGGCTACGTCTATGCCGAGACCAACGACCGCGTCGTACGCTATCAGCTGCCGTCGAATGGGATTGAGCCGACCGGAGTGGCGGAGACCGTCGTGTCGGGGTTGCCACTGACCGGCGACCATCCGATGCATCCCTTCGCGATCGATACTGAGGGCAACCTCTATGTCGACCTGGGATCGGCCACCAATTCGTGCCAGAGCCAGAATCGCATGCCAAACGTGCCGGGCAACAACCCCTGCACGGAGCTGGAGACCCGAGCCGGCACCTGGCGCTACGACGCCAACCGGCTGGACCAGCATTTCTCGCCCGCCGAGCGCTTTGTTACCGGTCTGCGCAACGGCGAGGGGATCTCTTTTGATTCCGCGGGCCGGATCTTGGCGACCCAGCATGGCCGGGACCAACTCGGGCAGAACTGGCCCAAGCTTTACACATTGCGACAGAACGCGAACCTGCCGGCCGAGGAATTGGTCGTACTCACGCAAGGAAGCGATTTCGGTTGGCCGGAATGCTATTACGACGATGTCCAGAAAAAGCTCGTCCTCGCCCCGGAATACGGTGGTGATGGAGGCAAGGCTGTAGGTGTCTGCGCGCAAAAGAAAGCACCGGTCGCGGCTTTCCCGGCTCATTGGGCGCCCAACGATATGCTGATTTATGAAGGCGGCCAGTTCCCGTCCGCCTATAAAGACGGCGCGTTCATTGCATTCCACGGGTCGTGGAACCGCGCCCCGGAACCGCAAGGCGGTTACAATGTGGTGTTCCAGCCGATGGCCGACGGCAAGCCCGCCGGGCCGTTTGTGGTTTTCGCGGACGGTTTTGCTGGAGCGATCAAGCAGCCAGGCCAAGCAGTACATCGCCCGACCGGGCTGGCGGTCGGGCCTGACGGTGCATTGTATATCGCCGACGATCAGGGCGGTCGGATTTGGCGCGTCACCTTCCAGGGTGGAGCAAGGCGACCGGAATTGCGGCCGCGGCGCCTACGCCTCCCACGTCGCCGGCGGCGACATCCGGCAACCCGCTGCCGCCGGAGGGCATCCATCCGAACGCCGGTGCCAATCCGCTCCCGATACCGCCGGGCGCATCGCCCGACCAGGTCGCCTTGGGCCAGCGTATTTTTGAGGGACAGGCCGACGGAGGGACATGCGCGGGATGCCACGGCACGGATGGCGCGGGCACGGGCATGGGTTCCAACTTGACAAACGGCAAGTGGCTATGGGGCAACGGCAGCGTCCGGGCGATAACCCGGACGATCGCCCGCGGCGTACCGAAGCCCAAGGAACACACCGGTGTGATGCCGCCCATGGGGGGCGCCCAGCTCTCGCAAGCCGATCTGGCGGCAGTGGCAGCCTATGTGTGGGCGATTGGCCACCAGAAGGCGCATTGAAACTTGCGATGGCCCTCTCGTGGCGCGGCCGTCCCGTTCGTTCTCAGACATATTGCCCTCTCGGGGCTTGCACCCATATTTGAGAATCTTCTGCAATTGTGAATATGACAATATAATGCTCCGCAGCGCACGCACCCTATTCGCCCCCTGATACCCCGTTTCCGTCCCCTGCAGGGCTTCTTTCCGTCCCCTGTTCGCACGAATCGACGATTTATCCTAAGTATATGAAACACATTGTATTTCGGCGAAGAAACTAGCAAATTCGAGGGTCGAATCAAAAATTCACCCTGTTATCCGGGCTTTATCAGTGGCCGCCGCTAGAGCGCGATGGCGCGGCGGGTCTGCAACGACTGCAATGCGGCGTCCGCCAGTGCCAATGCTTTGACCCCGTCGCTGCCGCCGGGCAGCGGTGGCGTGCGGCGGGTCAGCGCGTCGACGAAATGGTCGAGCTCGAGCCGGTAGGCCTCGGCATAACGTTCGAGAAAGAAGGGGAGTGGCTTGTCGCTGACGATTCCCTCGCCGGCAAAGGCGACGGTGCTCTGCGTAACGTTGTCGGCTCTGAGAGCCCCCTCCGAACCAAGCACCTCGACGCGCTGGTCGTAGCCGTAGACGGAGCGACGGCTGTTCGAGATTTGGCAGAGCGCGCCCGAGCCGGTGCGCAAGGTGACGACGGCGGTGTCGACGTCGCCCGCCTCGCCGATCGCCGGATCGACCAGCACGCTGGCGACGGCGAAGACCTCGACCGGCTCCTCGTCGAGGAGCCAACGCGCCATGTCGAAATCGTGGATCATCATGTCGCGGAACAGGCCGCCCGAGACACGCACATAGGCGAGCGGCGGCGGGCTCGGATCGCGACTCGTGATGCTGAGCAGCTCGACCCGTCCGATCCGTCCGTCGCGCAGTTGGCGTTCGAGGCGGGCAAAGTGGGGATCGAAGCACCGGTTGAAGCCTACCATCAGCGGCACGCCGCATTCGCCGACGACCGCAAGGCACGCCTCGGCGCGCCGCCGGTCGAGGTCGCGCGGCTTCTCGCAGAAGACCGCCTTGCCGGTGCGGGCCGCCGCCTCGACGAGATCGGCATGGGTGTTGGTCGAGCTGGCGATGACGACGGCATGGATCGAACGATCGGCAAGGACCGAGACTTGGGTCCCGACCTCGCTACCGTAGCGCCTCGCCAGCTGCTCGGCCGCGGTAGGATCGACATCGACGATCGCCCCAAGACGAGCCGCGGGATGGCGGGCGATATTCGGTGCGTGGATGGCACCGATACGGCCTGAGCCGAACTGGCAGAAGCTGATCATGGTCGGGTCTTCGGCTATTGTTGCGCGGCGACGCCATGACACGGACCCTTCGGCTTTGCCAATGAAACTCGCCCTTTGCCAGGTTTCGATTTCTACGCGCAGGAAGCTCGCTTCGATCCTGCTCGCGGTGACGATCTTCGCGCTGCTCGCAGGGTTGACGAGCTTCGCCACACGCGGCTCGATTATCTATGCCATAATCGATTCGATCCTTGTCGGTACCGGCGTGGGTCTGTTCGAGCAATTCTACGTCCAGAGCCTGCGCGGCCGGTGGCTGCGCAGCATGCACCCGCTGCTGTCGATTACGATCTATACCGCGTTTGTAGCCCTGCTGTTTGTTGTGGCCGTTCACCTGTCGCATCTGTTGATGGGCCAATTGGAAACGTTGTCTAGAGCCTATCGGCGGCTACCGTTCGCACTCCCGCTGGTGATCGCGTTTTCGGTGATCGGCATCGTCGTTATGCGCACCGTTCATTTCATCGGCATCGAAACTCTGTTTCATCTGATGATCGGCACCTATCACCGCCCGGTGATCCAAGAAAAAGTGCTGCTGTTTCTCGACATCAACAATTCGACCGGCCTCGCCGAACGTCTGGGCGCCGTTCAGATCAAATCCCTTGTCGGCAAGTTCCTCTTCGACATCTCCAAGCCGATCACCGACCACGGCGGGGAAATCTACCTCTATAAGGGCGACGGCTTGATTGCACTGTGGAACTGGGACGAGGCGATCCGAGGAAACAAGATCCTGCGGGCGATCGACGCGGTGTTCGCCGCCGTCAGGCGAGAGGAGGCCGCGTATCAACGGGAGTTCGGCGTTGTCCCGCGCTTCCGGATCGGGGTGCACGGCGGCGAGGTCGTCGTCAGCGAGCAGGGCGATACCAAGCGGGCCATCGGGGTTTACGGAAGTACCATCAATATCGCGGCACGAATGGAAGAAGCGGCCAAAGCGCATGACGTTGGCTGTGCGATATCCGGCGACGTCGCACAGGCGCTTTCGGATGACGAACGGCGGTTGCAACCGCTCGGCGACGAACAGGTCAAAGGTATATCCGTCGAGATCCCGATCTTCGAATATCGGGTCGATGACGGGAGGGCATTGAAGCGCCCCACAAGGACTGGAAGCTCGCCGCGGGTGGAGATCCCGGTCTGAGCGGAATAGGGCGCCGGACCCTTATCCGGTCGGCGACCGCCGGTCCTCTGCTGGTCTCGCCGACAGCGGCGCTCGCACATGCCTCGGAGCGGGAGGGACCCCGGGGTACTGCAGTCGTCTGGCGACGGCTGGCTGCCGCGCCCACCAATGCCCCGGTGTTCAACGGTCACACCGACACGGTTCCGGACATCCTGGGCCGTCTCGGCGCGCCGATCGGTTTGGCCATCTTCACCGAGGGCAATCATTTCCCGGCTCTGCTCGGTGGCGAGGTCATCGAGCCGTTCGGGGCCCACGCAGAAAC
>Ga0306923_10007187_pt1 | contig 11069 bp, 10 predicted proteins | sample sta12Can44000108_FD_203841 | JGI IMG/M metagenome (GOLD analysis project Ga0306923, IMG submission 203841) | Lab enrichment of tropical soil microbial communities from Luquillo Experimental Forest, Puerto Rico - statanox.12C.anox.44.000.108 (v2)... | ecosystem: Environmental > Terrestrial >...
TCGCTTCAGCGCAACCGGGCTTGTACTCGTGGGGGTCGTTCTCGCCACGATTGCGACGGCGACGCTGACCACCTTCGGGTTGGCTATCGGATTCGCTCTCTTCGGTGCTGGCATCGTCTTCTGGTCTGCCCAAGGGCGACCGGATCTCGATCCGGAATGGACCGCCTTTGGTGCGCTCTGGGTGACGCTTCCTTGCATTTGCCTGCTGTGGCTCGCACGCGGCGGCCCGGACGGCCGCGCGACATTGCTGTGGATCCTTGCCGTGGTGTGGGCGACCGATATCGGGGCTTATGTGATCGGCAGGACGCTCGGCGGCCCACGGCTCGCCCCTCGCTGGAGTCCGCGCAAAACCTGGACGGGGCTCGCGGGTGGCGCCGCCTGTGCCGCGCTCGCCGGTTGGACGACAGCGGTATGGCTCGGGATTTCTCCGGCCTTGCCGCTCGTGCTTCTCAGTGCGGGCCTTGCGATTGTCGAGCAGTTCGGCGATCTTGCCGAGTCCTTGGCTAAGCGCAGGTTCGGTGTGAAAGACTCCAGCGGTCTCATTCCCGGCCATGGCGGCCTTCTCGACAGGCTCGACGGCTTGCTCGCTGTGATTCCGGTCGTGGCGCTGTTGACCCTGATCGACGGCCGCAGCGTCGTAACATGGCAATGACCGCGCCCGATCACCTCGCCACCCGTAAAGACGGGATGCGGCGCGTCACGATTCTCGGTTCTACCGGCTCTGTCGGGCAGAACACGGTCGATCTACTATTGCGCAACCGCGAGGCGTTCGAGGTCGAGGGTCTTACTGCGAATCGGAACCCGGAACGTTTGGCCGAGCAAGCGCGCGCATTGCGGGCGCGGTTCGCGGCGATCGCCGATCCCGTCCATTATCCGGCGCTAAAGGAGGCGCTCGCTGGAACCGGGATCGCAACGGCCTGTGGCGCAGGGGCCATTGTCGAGGCGGCGCAGCGACCCGCTGACTGGGTGATGGCCGCAATCGTCGGGGCCGCGGGGCTGGCACCGACGTTGGCGGCGATCCAGCGTGGGGCCATCGTCGCATTGGCCAACAAAGAATCTCTCGTGTGCGCGGGCGACCTCGTCATGCAGGAGGTGACCCGCTGCGGAGCGACTTTGCTGCCGGTCGACAGCGAGCACAATGCGATCTGGCAATGCTTTGATCTTGCCCGCGTCGACACAATCGAACGGATCATTTTGACCGCCAGCGGCGGGCCGTTTCGCGAGCGAAGCTTCGAGGACATGCGGGAAGTCACGCCGCAGCAGGCCGTCGCGCACCCGAATTGGAGCATGGGAGCCAAGATTTCGGTCGATTCAGCAACAATGATGAACAAAGGGCTGGAACTCATCGAAGCTCATCATCTCTTCCAGCTGCCCCTGGATCGTGTCGAGGTCGTCGTTCACCCTCAATCGATCGTTCATGGCGCGGTAGTTTATCGCGATGGCTCAGTGCTGGCGCAACTCGGGTCACCCGACATGCGCACACCGATCGCCTATACGCTTGCCTGGCCGGATCGAATCGAGACACCGACCAAGCGGCTCGACCTGGCGGCGGTCGGCCGGCTTACGTTCGAGCTGCCGGACGAGCGTCGCTTCCCCGCTCTGCGCGTTGCCCGCGAGGCTCTGATCCGTGGCGGCGGTTGTCCGACTGTGCTGAACGCGGCCAATGAGACGGCGGTTCATGCCTTCCTGGGCGGACGCATCGGATTTCTCGAAATCGTCGAAACGGTGGAGCGCACCCTCGATCAGGTGCCGGGTGGCAAGCTTGAATCCCTTGACGACGTCTACAATTTCGACACAACGGCGCGGGAAGTTGCCGCCGGGCTTTCGGGCCTTCACGGCTTTCCGCGCAGCCCTGCGCTAGCGGATCTGCAATGATAGAATTACTGCATCACGGCCTGACTTACATCGTCCCGTTTCTATTGATCCTCACCGTGCTGGTCTTTGTTCATGAATTCGGGCACTACCTGATTGCGCGCTGGAATGGAGTTCGGGTCGAAGTTTTCTCGATCGGCTTTGGCTCGGAGTTGTTCGGGTGGTGGGACAGCGCCGGGACGCGCTGGAAATTCAGTTCGATCCCGCTTGGCGGATACGTCAAAATGTTTGGCGACGCAGATGCGAGCTCCGGCCTTCCGGCTGCAGGGCTTGCGCGACTTGCGCAAGCCGAGCGGGAGGTCTCGTTCCACTACAAGAGGCTCGGCCAGCGCGCGGCGATCGTCGCGGCCGGACCTGCAGCGAATTTTGTGTTCGCGATTGTTGTCTTGACCGTTCTCTTCATGACGTTCGGTCAACCCTACACACCACCGGAAATCGGACAGGTACAGCCCGGCAGCGCTGCGGAGCAGGGCGGCATGAAACCTGGCGATGTGATGCTCAGCATCGACGGGCGACATATTGCGCGATTCGAGGATGTGCAGCAGGCGGTTCGCCTCAATCCCGGCACGCCGATGGCCATCGTGGTAAGGCGCGACGGTCGAGAGATCGAACTCCACATCACGCCGAGTCGGACTGAGCTGACCGATCGCTTCGGCAATCATTACGAAATCGGCTTGCTCGGAATCGCTCGTAGCGGGATGGAGTACGTCAAACGTGATCCGTTTACCGCGCTGCTGCAGGCCGGGACCGAGACCTGGGATCTGTCTGTCGGGACGCTAAAGGCGATGTGGCAGATGATCATCGGAACTCGTGCTGTGGATGAACTCGGGGGGCCGCTGCGTATTGCGCAGATGTCCGGAGAAGTCGCCCAAGGTGGGGCGGTCGCAGTACTGTGGTTCATGGCTGTCCTGTCGATTAATCTTGGATTGATCAATCTGTTCCCGGTCCCGATACTCGATGGCGGACATCTGCTGTTCTATGCCGCCGAGGCGGTGCGCGGGAAGCCGCTGGGACACCGGGCGCAGGAATATGGCTTTCGTATCGGACTAGCCTTGGTATTGACGTTAATGGTGTTCGCCACCTGGAATGATCTCGTCCATCTCCGGATCGTGGAGTTTGTCAAAGGCCTTGTGACGTAGGGCGATCGAAGACCCAGGGGGACGGCTAAAGCCGGGGTGGGGGTGTTTTGCGTTGCGTGCGCTTAAGGTCCGCGTGGTGGGCGGTGGTTGGCGCGATCCTTTTGATTGCGGCCACACCGCCGCGACCGGTGGCGGCGCAAACCGCTAGTGGTCCTATGACCACCACTCAGATGGCCGGAGGGACTGTCGGCGATATCCGAATCGAGGGAGTGCAGCGGATCGAACCCGAAACAGTTCGCTCCTATCTGCTGATCCAGCCAGGTGATGCGTGGGACGATGAGCGCGTGGACAAGTCGCTCAAGGCGCTGTTTGCTACCGGCCTGTTTGCTGATGTCAATCTAAGTCGGGTGGGCAACACCCTGGTCGTCAAGGTGGTCGAGAACCCAATCATCAATCGTATCGCTTTCGAAGGCAACCGCAAGCTCGACGACAAGGAGCTCAATGCCGAGATCCAGTTGCGCCCCCGCGTCGTCTACACGCGTTCTCGGGTTCAGAACGATGTCAAGCGCATCCTTGACCTCTATCGTCGGCACGGACGGTTCGGAGCAACCGTCGAACCGAAGGTTATTCAACTTTCGGAAAACAGAGTTGATCTCGTCTTCGAGATAAACGAGGGCGAGTTTACCGGCATACGTGGCATTAATTTTATCGGCAACGAGAAGTTCAGTGAAAGCAAACTACGAGGAGTTATCCAAACAAAGGAAAGCCGCTGGTATCGGTTTTTATCGACCGATGACACTTACGATCCAGATCGTTTGACTTATGACCGAGAGCTGTTACGAAAATTCTATTTGACGGAGGGGTATGCTGATTTCCGGGTGGTTTCGGCGGTTGCCGAGCTGACCCCGGATCGCGACGGCTTTATCGTCACCTTCACCCTTGACGAAGGTGAGCGCTATCGCTTCGGCAAGGTTGATGTCGATATCAAGCTCAAAGATTTGCCGCCAGAGGCGGTGCTCCCGCTGTTGACTGTCCACTCGGGCGACTGGTACGACGCCGACGCTGTTGAAAAGTCGATCTCTATTCTGACGGAAGCGCTCGGCAACCGAGGTTACGCCTTTGTCGAGATCAAGCCTAATATCACACGAAATCGTGAAGACCATACGGTCGATATTACTTTCGGCGTCCAGGAGGGGCCGCAGGTTTACGTCGAGCGGATCGACATCGTTGGCAACGTGCGCACCCTGGACAAGGTAATACGCCGCGAATTCCTGCTGGTCGAGGGCGATGCCTTCAACACCACTAAGATGCAACGCTCGCAGCAGCGCCTCAAGAACCTCGGCTTCTTCAAAAAGGTGGAGGTGACCAACGCCCCGGGATCGGCACCGGACAAGACGGTAGTAACCGCCGAGGTCGAAGAACAGTCGACGGGGGAACTGTCTCTGGGTCTCGGCTTCTCGACCACCGACGGTCCGCTTGCCGATATCAATATTCGCGAGCGAAATTTCCTTGGACGCGGCCAAGACCTGCGTATCGGCGCCGTGGTTTCATTGCGCTCTCAGCAGGTCGATCTCAGTTTTACGGAGCCCTATTTTTTAGACAAGAACATTGCAGCCGGTATAGATATTTTCGAGGTCAAGACCAGCCCCACCGCGAATTTCTTTAGCGGGGTGACACCCCCCTACCAGCAGTTCTCCTACGGCGGGGCGCTTCGTGCCGGATACCAAATCACCGACAATCTGCGCCAGACGTTTAAGTATACGGCGCGATCCGATGATATTATAAACCTTCAGAATAACCCGTCGCTTTTCATCGTGCTCGAATCGGGGCAGCACCTGACCTCAGAGATCGGGCAGGTTCTGCTATACGATCGCCGGGACGATCGGATCGATCCAACGAGCGGCTATTACGCTTCCATCGGCAACGACTTTGCCGGGGTCGGCTTTGGCGTGGATTATGTGCGCAATAAAGCGAATTTCGGCTATTACTACTCGGTCGCGCCGGAATGGGTGTTGAGCCTTACCGGTGAGGTGGGCGACATCTTTGGTTGGAATGGGCAACAGGTGCTTCTCCAGGATCGGTTCTTTGTCGGTGGCGACAATCTGCGCGGCTTTCAAAGTGCTGGGATCGGACCGCGCGACTCGGTGAGCGGCGACGCTTTGGGCGGTCAGAAGTATTACCTCGGCTCCGTTACCTTGGGTGTGCCGCTGGGGCTGCCCAAGGAGCTCGGGTTGAGTGGACGCGTCTTTACCGATTTCGGCACACTGTATCAAATCGAACCGACCAATATCGTGCTGACCCCTGCCCAGTTGGCGCAAACCGGAGGCGTTCAGCCTCAAGTCGAACAGAGCCCCGCAATTCGCCTGAGTGCCGGTGTCGGCGTCTCATGGAAGTCTCCGGTCGGTCCTATTCGACTGGACCTCGCCTATCCGCTCCGGAAGGAAGGTTTCGACAAGACCCAAATTTTTCGAGTCAGCTTTGGGACGAAGTTCTAATGTTGCAGTGGTATTCTCACCTCGCGGCGCTGTTGTTGCCATTATTGTGCTCTTTGGTCGGCAGCGCTGTGGCGCAAGCGCCATCGGCGCCTGCCCCGCCAGCGCAGGCGCCCGCGCCGCCAACGCAGGCGCCCCCGCCCACGCCGCCACTGCCCACGGCTCAGAACCTGACGGTGATGGTCGTTGATGTTCAGGCGCTTTTACAAAATTCGAAGGCCGCCAAGATGGTTCGTAGCCAGATCGAACAAAAGCGCGGCGAATATACCAAGGAGATTTCCCACCAGGAGGAGTCGCTGCGCGCCGAACGCGATGCATTGCAGCGGCAACAGGCATCGCTTTCTCCGGAATCGTTGAACCAGAAGGGGCGCGATTTTCAGCAGAAGGTCAATGATCTTGAACGGAATGTTCAAGGCAAACGCCAAGCGCTCGAGAAATCGAATGGCGATGCGCTACAAAAAATTCAGGAGGAAATGCTTAAGATTATCGCGGATATTGCAAAACAGCGAAAAGCAAATCTTGTGTTTCAACGAACTGATCTTGTGCTCTTCGACCAAGCGTTCGATGTGACCGACGAGGTCCTGCAAAAGCTCGATGAGCAGATGCCGACCCTGACGGTCAACTTCGTCGCTCCGGTACCCCCCAGCGCAAGTGCCTCGCCCCCAGCTCCTGCCGCGGCGAGCAGCCCTGCGACGACCCCCAAGCCCAAGAAGAAGTAATGCACGCAAGGCCGGACTGACCCAGCGGAGAACAGATGGCCGATCCGCGCTTCTTCGATAGGGCCGGGCCTTTCTCACTGGCATCGCTCGCAGAACTGAGCGGCGCGCGGCTGCTGCATCCGCAGGGCAGTGCGCGGCAGTTTCGCGATGTCGCTCCGCTCGAAACAGCCGGCCCGGACGATGTGAGCTTTCTCGAAAATCGGAAATATCTGGAGACGTTCGTTCGCTCTCGCGCCGGAGCGGCATTTGTCGACGAACAGGTCGCCGGACGCGCGCCGCCGGGGATGGCGCTGCTTGTCAGCAAGGAACCTTACAGGGCTTATGCTCTCGCCGCACAGGCCTTCTACCCTGCGAAGCCGACTATTCCTCGCCTGGCACCATCGGCGGTGATTGATCCGACGGCAATCGTGCCCGAGGATTGCGACATCGGACCAAATGCCGTGGTCGAACAAGGTGCGCGGCTGGGGCGGCGCTGCCGGGTCGCGGCAAACACCGTAATCGGCGTCGGAGTAGAGGTCGGCGACGACTGCCGAATTGGTCCTAACGTCACACTCAGTCATTGCGTTATCGGATCGCGCGTCGTGCTGCACCCAGGTGTGCGGATCGGCCAGGAAGGGTTCGGTTTTGCGCCCGACCGGGCAGGTCCGATCAAAGTCCCTCAGCTCGGGCGGGTCCTGATCGGCGATGATGTAGACATTGGCGCCAATACCACGATCGATCGAGGATCGGGGCCCGACACCGTGATCGGTCCTGGCTCGATGATTGATAATCTGGTTCAAATCGGGCACAACGTCATTCTCGGGCGATGCTGCATCCTCGCCGGTCAAGTCGGGATCTCGGGAAGCACTAGGCTCGAGGACTTTGTTATGGTCGGGGGACAAGGTGGGCTCGCCGGCCATCTGCATATCGGGAGCGGAGTACGTATTGCCGCCAAGAGCGGGATCATGCGGGACATACCAGCCGGGGAGACGGTGTGCGGCAGTCCCGCGGTCCCGCTGACCGAATTCATGAGGCAGACGGCTGCATTGCAACGTCTCGCCCGGAAGAAAGATAAGTGATGATCGACCCGGCTTGCGCCGAGGAGCAAATCACGCAAGTCGATGTTCAGCGGATCATGGAAATGATCCCGCATCGCCATCCATTTTTGATGATCGACAAGGTTGTCGACATGGTGGCGAACGCGCGGGCGACCGGCATCAAGAGCGTGTCGATCAACGAAAGTTTTTTTCAAGGCCATTTCCCGGCGCGGCCGGTCATGCCGGGAGTGCTGATCATCGAGGCGATGGCGCAAACCGCTGCGGTGCTGGTAGTCCATACGCTGGGGCCCGAATCAGAAGGCAAGCTCGTCTATTTCATGAGCGTCGACAATGCCCGGTTTCGCCGGCCGGTGTTTCCGGGCGATCGGCTGGATGTGCACGTCACCAAACAGCGTCACCGCGGCAATGTCTGGAAGTTCGAAGGTAGAGCGAAGGTCGGGGACAACTTGATGGCCGAAGCCGTGTTCGCGGCGATGATTTTGAACGAATAGATAACCAGGCGATGTCGCGGATCCATCCTACGGCCATCGTCGCGCCGGGGGCGATGCTCGCTCAGGATGTCGTCATCGGGCCCTACTGCGTGGTTGGTGAGCATGTCAGTCTCGACGCTGGGGTCATGCTTTGCTCGCACGTAGTGGTCGACGGCTGCACAACGGTCGGGGCGGGCACACGGATTTTCCCGTTTGCCTCGATCGGCCTCGAACCGCAGGATCTCAAATATCGCGGGGAGGAATCTGCGCTTGTCATCGGACGCAACAATAGGATCCGCGAGTATGTAACGATGAACCCAGGCACGGCGGGTGGCGGGATGGTCACTCGCATCGGTGACAGCTGCCTGTTCATGGTTGGGGCGCATGTCGCGCACGACTGCCGGATCGCCGACCACGTGATCATGGCGAACAATGCCACGCTCGCCGGTCACGTCGTCATCGATGACTATGCGGTTCTAGGTGGCCTCTGCGCGGTCCATCAGTATGTTCGGATCGGGCGGCACGCGATGATCGGCGGCATGTCGGGCGTTGAGCGCGATGTCATTCCTTACGGCCAGGTGATGGGGGACCGAGCAAGGCTTTGCGGCCTGAACATCATTGGAATGCAGCGTCGCGGCTTCAGTCGCGAGGATATCCAGGGACTTCGCAACGCCTACCAATTTTTGTTCTCCTCGGATGGCACGTTGAGCGACCGGGTAAACGAAACCGCTGAGCGCTTCAGTGGCATCGCACCTGTCGACGATATCCTTGAATTCATCCGCACGGACTCGAGCCGCGCGATCTGCCAACCGAAAGGGGCACATGACGGGTAGGCTTGGCATCGTGGCTGGAGGCGGCCGGCTTCCGCAGCGTCTCGTCGAATCCTGCCGAGCCGCCGGGCGGGATATCTTTGTCTTGGCCTTGGAGGGGGCGGCCGAGCCCGAAACAGTGCGCGGCGTGCCTCATGCCTGGTGTCGCATGGGCGCGGCGGTCAAAGGTCTTTCCGTGCTGCGCGAAAACAATGTGACCGAACTCGTCTTAGCCGGCAGTGTCCAACGCCCGTCGCTGAGCACCCTGCGCCCGGATTGGCGGGCGGCCAAGCTGTTCGCCCGGATCGGCTACCGTGCGATTGGCGATGACGGCCTGCTGTCGGCCATCATACGCGAGCTTGAGCAAGAGGGGTTTCGGGTGCTCGGCGTCGATCAGCTTCTCGAAGGGGAGCTTGCCGCCGAAGGTCCGCTCGGCGCGGTCAAGCCGAATCCGCAGTCCGAGCCGGATATCAAGCATGGGCTACGTATTGCTTGCGCTTTGGGCGATCTCGATATCGGCCAGGCAGCCGTCGTCCAGCAGGGCCTGGTGCTCGGGGTCGAAGCAATAGAAGGGACTGACGAGCTCTTGCGCAGGTGCACAACGCTACGCCGCGAAGGGTTGGGCGGCGTACTGGTCAAAATTGCGAAACCCGGTCAGGAACGTCGCGCCGACCGGCCGACGATCGGTCCCCGCACCGTTGCTCTGGCAGCTGAAGCCGGCCTGGCGGGGATCGCAGTCGAAGCGGGTGCTACAGTTGTGCTCGATCGGGACGAAGTGATCGGCGCAGCGGATCGGGAAGGGTTGTTCGTGGTTGGCGTCCGCCATTCGTGGCCGTAACCGAACCGCCGCTATGTATCTTCCTGGTTACCGGTGAACCCTCCGGCGACGCGCTTGGTGGCGCGCTGATCGCGGCATTGCAGCAGCGTACGGGAGGTAATCTCCAGATCGCCGGGATCGGCGGTGAGCAAATGCGGGAGCGCGGTCTAGTCAGCCTCGCGCCTCTCGAAGACCTCGCCATCGGCGGGATGGCCGAAGTGCTGCCGCGAGCGCCGGTTATACTGCGATGGGTGCGGAAGACAGTTGCAGCTATCCGCGAATTGCGGCCCGACGCCGTCGTGACGATCGATAGCTCAGGGTTCACCTGGCGCGTCGCCCATCGACTGCGCCGTTGCGGCGAGACCTTGCCGCTGATTCATTATGTGGCCCCGATGGTCTGGGCGTGGCGGTCTGGGCGGGCCCGGCGGATGGCACGCTGGTACGACCATCTAATGACCTTGTTGCCGTTCGAACCGCCTTATTTTGAGCACGTCGGGTTGTCGTGCTGCTATGTCGGCCACCCGGTGCTTGAAAGCGGTGCCGACCGCGGCAACGCGGGCCGGTTTCGCGCAGCACACGGACTTGCGCAAGGCGATCTGTTGATCACGGCGCTGCCCGGAAGCAGAAGCGGTGAGGTGACGCGTCTGTTACCGATCTTCGGCGCGGCACTGAGCCGCTTGGAGAGCCTGATCGGCCGCTTCCGCGTGGTTGTGCCAACGGTAGAGACGGTCTCGGCGGCCGTTGGCAAGGCAATGCATCGCTGGCCAGGGGCTCCGATCATCGTACAGCGCGCCCAGGATAAATATGATGCCTTTGCGGCGAGCTCCGCCGCCCTTGCCGCGTCAGGCTCAGTCGCGCTCGAGCTGGCCATGGCTCGGCTGCCAATGGTTGTCGGCTATCGTCTCAACCCGCTAACCGAAAAGCTTCTCGACCGGATCCTACAAGTCCGGCAGGTAAACCTCGTCAATCTGCTGCTCGGAAGGCCGCTGGTTTGCGAATTGCTCGGACCCAACTGCACACCCGAACGTCTCGCGGCGGCGATCGCCGATCTGACGCAAGATGAACGGGTTCGCGCGGCGCATCGCCGGGGGTATGATGAAGTCAGGCGGTGCCTGGAGGCGGGCGGCTCGTCGCCGAGCCTGCGCGCAGCCGACCAAGTCCTTGAGATCGTCGCCGCCCGCCGGTGCGGCAGTCCCGCACCCACAGTCGTACGGAGCAAGTTTCGATGACGGTAATCGATGTGGCCGAAACTTCTAAACCGATAACCGATACCGACAAGTTCTGTCTTTTACACACGATGATCCGGGTCCGCGATCTCGACGCATCGTTGCGGTTCTACATCAACTTGCTAGGGATGAAGCTGCTGCGAAAAAGGGATTATCCGACCGGTAAATTTACACTCGCCTTTGTCGGTTACGGCGACGAGAGCAGCAACACGGTGATCGAGCTGACCCATAATTGGGATCAGGCCGAGCCCTATAATTTGGGCAGCGCCTTTGGTCATCTGGCCGTCGGTGTCCCTGACGTGTACAAGACCTGTGAGCGCCTCGCCGCGGCAGGTGTTAAGATACCGCGCCCCGCCGGTCCGATGGCTCACGGTGGCTCAGTCATCGCCTTTATCGAAGATCCGGACGGCTACCGGATCGAGCTGGTCCAGCGCTCTTAATCCGATTCCTCGCACTCCCCGGCACGTTGCCGTGGCGGGAAGGGCTGGCGGGCGTCAGGCTCGCCGCTCGAGCGACACGTAATGGCGCGAGGCGGAACCAGTGAAGAG
>Ga0306923_10007192_pt1 | contig 11063 bp, 7 predicted proteins | sample sta12Can44000108_FD_203841 | JGI IMG/M metagenome (GOLD analysis project Ga0306923, IMG submission 203841) | Lab enrichment of tropical soil microbial communities from Luquillo Experimental Forest, Puerto Rico - statanox.12C.anox.44.000.108 (v2)... | ecosystem: Environmental > Terrestrial > Soil...
TTTCACGCTGTCGATCGTGTACGTGAATCCGGGCCAGGGCAATGCCGCGCACACCCACGAGGTCGAAGAGTGCTTCTTCGTGCTGCAGGGCATTCTCGACGTTTTCGTGGAGGACGAGACCAGCCGGCGAGTCACCACGCGGCTCGGCCCGTGGGAGTGCATCTGCTGCCCGGCCGGCGTCATCCACGGTTATCAGAACGAGTCGCTGGCGCCAGTCTATGTCCAGATCATGCTCGGCCGCGGCCGGCCCGATCCGATGGGCTACTCCGACAGCGAACTCTACAAGCGCCGCGACGCGCACTTGAAGGCGGTTTAGCCCTCAGCACGCGATCGTCTGGAACTTGGTCGAAAAGGCGTGCATGCGCTCGGCGCCGGTCGGCGTGATCCGCACCGTCTCAGCAAATACGCAGCCGGTCTCGCCGTTGCGCCAGGCCGGGTCGTAAAGATCGATATTGAAGGCGAACACCATGCCGGTGCGGAACTCGTCGCCGACGACCTTCAGCGCGTCGTGGTCGGCGCGAAGCGCGTGGAAGCGATAGCGCGGATATTCCAGCGAGGCGAGGCCGTGGCCGTGGATCCCCGTTTCGCAGATCGCGAGCTTGCGCTCCTCGATGGTCTGTTTCACCGCGGCCATGGCATCTGAGATCTTGCGGCCCGGCCCGAATTCCGTCAGGCCGCGCTCATAGGCGGCGACGCAGCCGTCATAGATCGCGCGCTGTTTTGCTTCCGGCTCGCCGAGGCAGAACGTGCGCTCGACGTGGGTGAAATAGCCGCCGATCTTCGGATGGATTTCGCAGATGATGACGTCGCCGCGTTCGAGCTTGCGCGTGGTCGGCACGCGAAACGGATGCGGATAGGGATGGCGGTCGCAGGCCCACAGAAACAGCGTCGGCCCCTCGCCGCCGTGGGCGATCATCGTTTCCATCATGCGGCCGTAGACCTCGCATTCCTTGACGCCCGGCTGCGCGGTGTCGCGACACGCCGCCAGCATCAGGTCGCCGATCTCGGCTGCCTTGGCCAAGATGTCGAGCTCCTCGTCGCTCTTGATGGTCCGCACCTTCTCCAGCATGTCGTCCAGGGCGATGAGCGCGGCGCCAGGCAGCAGCTTTTGCAGCCGCACATAGACGCTGTGCGGCACCCAGCCGTCGGGATCTAGTGGGCCGGCGAGCCCGTCCATACCGATGCGGCCCTTGTCGAGCTTCAGCTCCGTGAGACGCGCGGCGACGCTGTCGGCCCAGGTGCCCTTGCGGGCGCGGATGTCGCCGACCCAATCTTGCGCGCTGCGCCAGCCGTCGAGGAACGTCGGCATGAGCACGAACGAGGTCGGCTCGCCTTCGCGCGGGAACACCAGCACGTTGAATTCGGCATTGCCGCCGATCGGGCAGAGATAGCGAGCATTGGCGATGCAGAAGTCCCACATCAGCGGCCAGCCCCACAGCACCAGGCAGTCGAGCCCGCGCGCGTCCATCTCCTTGCGCACGGCGGCCCAGCGCCGGTCGCGCTCACGGAACGAAAGACGAGGCAGTTCGAGGACATTGCGCATGGTTCGCCCCGCTATGCGGCCCGCAGCTTCAGCCGCTGCAGGCTTTCTAGATAATCGGCGATGCCGCGTTCGAGATCGTATTGCGGCCGGTAACGGAGCTCGTTCCGCGCGCGGGAAATGTCGTAGATGCCGCACATCGGGTAGGGCGAGCCGAGGAAGTTCAGCCCCGGCCCGATCTCGATGACGGCGTTCGGCAGATGCCGGCGCAGGATGGCGGCAAAGTCCTGCAGGGTGGAACCGACGCCGGTACCGATATTGAACACACGGCTGGTCAGGCTCTTCGCCGTCGCCGCAAGATAGATGCCGAGCGCAGAATCCTTGTTGTAGATGAAGTCGTCTTTCTCATCGCCGCCCTGGGCGAGGCGGAACGGCTCGCCGCGGGCCGGCTGCTCGACGATCTGGCTGGTCACGCCCATATTGCCGTGGCGCGCGGTCTTGCCCGGTCCGTAGGTGGTGGCGAAGCGCAGCACCACGACGTCGAGGCCTTGCGCACCCCAGTAGAGCGTTGCCTGCTCGCCCATCAGCTTTGCCGAATCGTAGATGCGCTTCGGTTCCTTGCGGTGATCCTCGTTGACGAGCTTATAGGTCGGCGCGCCATACTCGCCGAGCATCGGGCCATAGATGCCCTTGGCGCTGGTGTAGACCACGCGCTGGACATTGGCCTCCCGCGCCGCCTCCAGTACATTGACCGTGCCCATCACGTTGATCTCAACGCTCTCGGCCGGAAACTTCGCCGACAGCGCGCCGATATAGGCCGCCGTGTGCACGACATGGGTGATGCCGCGCGTCTTGATGACGTCGGCGAGGCGGCCGCGGTCGAGGATGGAGCCGAGCTCGATGTCGACCTTGTCGGCGATGTCGCTGATCAGGGATTGGTCGCGGTGGCGCGAATAGAGCACCGGCCGGTGGCTTTCGCGGACGAATTTGCGGCTCGCTTCGGCGCCGATGACGCCCATGCCGCCGGTGATCAGGACCCGCATGGCCTCTCCTTCTAACCGTAAGTCGGCACGAACAGCTTCTCGATCGGAATGGGGTCCGCAATCAAACCCTGCTCGGCCATATAGGTGACCAGCGCCTCAAGGGTCGGCCGGTTCGGCTCGACGCCGTAGGGCCAGCAGTCGCCGCCGAACAGGTCGTCGATCTCGGCTACGTCGTCGGGCAGCCACGGCAGCATGTAACGCAGCGTCCCGGAATAGCGCATCTTTTCCAGCGCCCAGTCCTTGGCGGCGTTGAAGGCATTGTAGAGGCTCGTCGCCACGAACGGGTTCTTCTCGTAGACGTCGTTGCGGATGACGACGAGGTGCATGATCGGGAAGATCTTGGTACGCCGCACGTAGTCCATCTCCTTCGCCCGATAGTCGGGAATGAGCCGCACCACGTCGGGATGGCGGCCGAAGGCGCGCGGCATGGTGGAGCCGACGATGGCGTGGATTTCGCCCGACTCCAGCATGTCGCTGAGCGACTTGCCGCCCGTGTTGTTCTTGAGGTTGACCGGCTTAAGCATAGGCATGACCGAGGGGTTGCCGTAGCTGCCAGGCTCGTTGATGGCGCCCTGGATCCACTCGATCTTGGCGAGGTCGATGCCGAGGTCGTGCTGCATCAGGCCTCGGACGAAGATGGCAGCGGTCTGGGTATAGAGCGGCACGCCGACCTGCTTGCCGGCGAAGTCGGCGGGCGACCGGATGTGCTTCTTGTTGACGACAATGAAGCTGTGGCGGAACACCCGCGAGGCGAACACCGGCAGCGCCACGAACGGCAGCTTCTTGGCGGCGAAGCGGGTGATGTACTCGGAGCTCGACATTTCGCAGGCGTCGAACTCGAGCCGGTTGGACATGCGGTCGAAAATCTCCCTCGGATTGTCCATCACCAGGAAGTTGAGGTCGATGCCGTCGGGCTTAACATCGCCGGTATACAGGGCGAGCATGCGGTCGTAGAGGCCGCAGGCGAAGGAGATCGGCAGAGCGGACATTGGCATGCACCGTTGAGAGGATCGAGGCAGGACGCGCAGTATCACACAGGCGCCGGGCGCTCGTCATCTTGCGCCGCTGGCGCTCACCGCGGGTGCCTGTAGCGTGGCGCCGGCGCCGGTGCGGCAAAAATTTTTTAACGCCGCCGTCGAATTTTCTTGCAATGCCGGATCGATGAGACTATGTGCCGCTCGCCCAAATTCGCACGTGCCTGTGGCCGTGTGTCGATCGGTAGGCATCCGGACAAGAGGCCGGACAGTCGCCTGAGGTTCGAAGCTGGTCTTCAACCTCACTACGTGATCGGCAGCCGGAGGCGAAACCGGCGCACCCCGCGCTCAACGGGGGACGCGGCTTAAAGCAACGACGGAGCGGGCTTTTTTGGTCTCGTTGGCGGTCCAAACGTCAACACCGAAGAGGCTTGTCCATCTTGTCTTTGCCGGCCGTGCGGAACGGGTCTCCCGCTCCAATCCAAGGCAGCATCTCGGCGAAAGCGCCGCGCCTCCACCGTGTCCCCAACGCACGGCTCGGCGCCAGGCGTCTCCAGCCGCTGACGCCGGTCGTGCGCGCCAAAACGCGCATGCCCGAACTTCAACGCTGGGCCGAAAGGCCCCTTGAACCTTGATGAAAGGAGCGCGCCCATGACCGAGCGCATCCGCGAATTCCTGCGCCGCCGCCGCGAAGACGGGCTGGACGATGGTCCGTGCCTGGTCGTCGATCTCGACGTCGTGCGCGACAACTATGCCGGCTTTGCCAAGGCGCTGCCGGACAGCCGGGTGTTCTACGCCGTGAAGGCGAACCCGGCGCCGGAACTGCTCAAGCTGCTGGTCGGGCTTGGCTCCTGCTTCGACACCGCCTCGGTCGCGGAGATCGAGATGGTGCTCGCCGCCGGTGCCTCGCCCGAGCGCATCTCCTTCGGCAACACCATCAAGAAGGAGCGCGACGTCGCGCGCGCCTACGCGCTCGGCGTCCGGCTGTTCGCGGTCGACTGCAAGGCCGAGGTGGAGAAGATCGCTCGCGCCGCCCCCGGCGCGAAGGTGTTCTGCCGCTTCCTGTTCGGCTGTGCCGGCGCCGAATGGCCGCTGTCTCGCAAGTTCGGCTGCGATCCTGAGATGGCCGTCGACGTGCTCGAGCATGCACACAAACTGGGCCTCGAGGCGGTCGGCGTGTCGTTCCACGTCGGCTCGCAGCAGCGCCGCACCGCGGCCTGGGACGAAGCGTTGAAGTCGGCGTCGGCCATCTTCCGGGCCTGCGCCGAGCGCGGCATCTCGCTGTCGATGGTGAACCTCGGCGGCGGGTTCCCAACCAAGTACCTGCGCGACGTGCCGGCAGTGGAGGCCTATGGCCGCTCCATCTTCCGGGCGCTGCGCAAGCACTTCGGAAACGCTATCCCGGAGACGATCATTGAGCCAGGCCGCGGCATGGTCGGCAATGCCGGCATGATCGAGGCCGAAGTCGTGCTGGTCTCCAACAAGAGCGCGCACGACCACGTCCGCTGGGTCTATCTCGACATCGGCAAATTCGGCGGTCTCGCCGAGACCATGGGCGAGTCGATCCGCTACCCGATCAAGACGCTGCGCGACGGCGACGAGGTCGGACCGTGCGTGCTTGCCGGCCCGACTTGCGACTCAGCCGACGTCCTGTACGAGAAACGGCCCTACGAGCTGCCAATCAGCCTCGAGATCGGCGACAAGGTGCTGATCGAAGGCACCGGCGCCTATACCGCAACCTACGCAGCGGTTGCCTTCAACGGCTTCGCCCCGCTGCGGACCTTTCACATCTAGCGACGATGAGACCGCCAGCTTCGGCGCCCGCGCAAGCGGGCGCCGGGTGCGGCGGCTGAAAGGAGCGGATCCATGATCACCATTCGGGAAGAGAAGATCGTCGACGTCGCCGCCCGCGAGGCCTTGCTCGATGCGGCCTACGGCGCGAGCCGGTTCACCAAGGCCTCCGAGCGGCTACGCGAAGGCCGCCTGCCGGCCAACGGCTTGTCGCTGGTCGCGGTCGAGCGAGGCCGCATCGTCGGCACGGTGCGGCTTTGGGACGTCACCGCGGGGCCGGAGCGCCCGGCGCTGCTGCTCGGCCCGCTCGCAGTCGACCCGGCGTACCGCAATCGCGGCATCGGCTCGACGCTGGTGCGCCGCGTCATCGCGCGGACCCGTCTCGCCGGCCATCGCGCCATCGTGCTGGTGGGCGACGCGTCGTACTACGGCCGCTTCGGTTTCACGGCCGCCCCGACCGGAGAGCTGTGGATGCCCGGCCGCTTCGAGCGCGACCGGCTGCTGGCGCTCGAGCTTAAGTCCGGCGCGCTTACCGGCGCCCGTGGCTTGATCGCCGCCACCGGCGCCTTGGCGCCGAAGCCCGACCTTGCCGCGCTCGTGGCCATAGACCGGCGCACCCAGCGACCTCACGCCCGCCGCGCGCTGGCAGCCTAGCCAAGACGTCTGAAAATCGTGGACGCCGCGGCCAAACTCCGCGGCGTCTCTTCCACTTCTGCATTGTCGCAGCTATCACCGCCCGATTGCTGTTGGAGGCTTCCACTATGACGGATTGGTCCGTTCACGCCCGTATCACCGGCCCCATTGTCATGATCGGCTTCGGCTCGATCGGCAAAGGCACGCTGCCGTTGATCGAGCGGCATTTCCACTATGACAAATCGCGCTTCGTGGTCATCGATCCCGAGGACAAGGACCGCAAGATTTTGGACGACCGGGGCATCCGCTTCGTCCATCAGGCCGTCACCCGCGATAATTACCGCAAGCTGTTGGGCCCGCTGCTCACCGACGGCGACGGCCAGGGCTTTTGCGTCAACCTGTCGGTCGACACGTCTTCAGTGGACATTATGGAGTTTTGCCGCGAGATCGGCGCCTTCTACATCGACACCGTGGCCGAGCCCTGGGCGGGGTTTTATTTCGACACCAAGCTTGGTCCGGAAGCGCGCTCGAATTATGCGCTGCGCGAGGCCGTGCTGGCGGCGCGCCGCCGCAAGCCCGGCGGCACCACGGCGGTGTCCTGCTGCGGCGCCAATCCCGGTATGGTGTCGTGGTTCGTCAAGCAGGCGCTGCTCGACATCGCCAGCGACCTCAAGTTGAAGTTCAAGGAGCCGAAGACGCGCGAGGAATGGGGCAGGCTCGCCAAAAAAGTCGGCGTCAAAGGCATCCATATCGCCGAGCGTGACACCCAGCGCGCCAAGCTGCCGAAGCCGCTCGAGGTCTTCGTCAATACCTGGTCGGTCGAAGGTTTTCTATCCGAAGGTATGCAGCCGGCCGAGCTCGGCTGGGGCACCCACGAGAAGCGGCTGCCGAGAAACGGCGCCAAGCACAAGTCCGGATGTCAGGCGGCGATCTATTTGCGGCAGCCCGGCGCCAACACCCGCGTGCGCTCGTGGACGCCGACCGCCAAGTCCCAATACGGCTTTCTGGTCACCCACAACGAGTCGATCTCGATCGCCGACTACTTCACGCTGCGCGCGGGCCGCAAGGTGGTCTACCGGCCGACCTGTCATTATGCGTATCATCCGTGCAACGACGCGGTGCTGTCGCTGCACGAGCTGTTCGGTCAGGCCGGCCAGCGGCAGCCGGCGATCCACATTCTGGACGAACACGAGATCGTCGACGGCATCGACGAGCTCGGCGTGCTGCTCTACGGCCACAAGAAGAACGCCTACTGGTATGGCTCGCAGCTTTCGATCGACGAGACGCGGGAGCTCGCGCCCTATCAGAATGCGACCGGCCTGCAGGTGACCTCGGCGGTGCTCGCCGGCATGGTGTGGGCGCTGGAGAACCCGAATGCCGGCATCGTTGAAGCCGACGAGATGGATTTCCGCCGCTGCCTCGAAGTGCAACGGCCCTATCTCGGGCCGGTGGTCGGCGTCTATACCGACTGGACGCCCATCACGGATCGTCCCGGCCTGTTCAAGGAAGATCTCGACAAGCGCGACCCCTGGCAGTTCAGCAACGTGCTGGTGGGCTGAAACAAGCTATCCGATCGCAATATTCAGATAGCCGTCGATTGCGGCGCGCTGGCCGGGATAAAGCACCGTGGTCGAGGTCTTTTCCTCGATCACTGCCGGGCCATCGATGGTCATTCCGGTTCTCAGCGCCGCGCGGTGGTAAACCGGTACTTCGATGGCAGCAGTCGGATTGAAATAGGCGGTGCGCGTTTCGTGCGGCGCCGGCGGCCGCGATGTTCCCGATACCGCGAACTCACTGAATCGCGGCTTGGGAATTGCGCCGACCGCGGTGACCTGGAAGTTGACGAACTCGACCGCCTCGCTCTCCGCCATGTGGCCGTAGCGACGCCGGTGCGCCTCATGAAAACGCTTGCCAAGCGATGCAAGATCGGCGTCGCTGTCGAGCGCTGTGACAGGAACGCTGACCTCGTACGATTGGCCGCGATAGCGCATTCCGGCGCTGCGCAGCGTTGAAAGCTGCGCGCGGACGAATTGCTCCTCCATTAAATCCACCAGCGCCGCTTGCTCCATGCGGGCGAAAATCTCTTCCAGTTCCGCCGGCTTTGCCGCATCGAGCCGCGTAATGCGGGTGAAGCTTCGGGTCTGGTGCACATCGGTCACCAGCATGCCGAAGGCTGAGAACGTGCCGGGATCGCGCGGAATAAGGACGCGGTCAATGCCCAGTTCGCCAATGATGCGGCCGGCGATGGTCGGCCCCATGCCGCCGAACGGCACCAGGGTAAATTCGCGCGGGTCAAAACCGCGCTCGATGGTGATGGTGCGCATCGCCATGGTGACGTTGGTGGCGAGCACGGTGAGGATGCCCCAGGCTGCCTCGACAGGCGTGAGGCCAAGCGGTTTTGCTACGCGCGACGCTACGGCCTCGTGAGCCTTTGCCGACGAGATCGGCATGGCGCCGTCGAGGAGCGCGCTCGGACTGAGGTGGCCGAGCACGACCAGCGCATCGGTCAGTGTCGGCTCGGTGCCGCGACGGCCGTAGCAGGCCGGGCCGGGATCGGCGCCGGCGCTTTGCGGCCCGACTTTCAGCACGCCGAAATCGACCGCGGCGATGCTGCCGCCGCCGGCGCCGATGGTCTCGATGTCCACGGTGTGGGTGCGCAGCGGATGGCGCGCCACGGCAAATTCGGACTTGAACAGCGGTCGGCCCGGCAGCACCGCCATGTCGGACGAGGTGCCGCCGGTGTCGAACGTGATGATGGTGTCGACGCCTTTGAGGTCGCCGAGGTAGCGGCCGCCGATAACGCCGGCGACCGGCCCCGACATCACGGTCTCGATCGGCGTCGCCGCCAGCATGCGGGCGCTGGCGGCGCCGCCGTCGGACTTCATCATCAGCGCGCGCGAGTGCGGAAAGCGTTGCAGCGACAGCACCTCCAGCTCACGCAGATAGCGCGATACCGACGGACCGATATAGGCGTTGGCGACGGTCGAAGCAGTGCGCTCGTACTCGCGCCATTCCGGATTGACCCGATGCGATAGCGACACATAGAGGTTTGGCGCGATCTCTCGGATGATCTTGGCCGCGGCCACTTCGTGCGCCGGATTTGCGTAGGCGAACAGAAAGCACACCGCGACGGCTTCGACGCCTTGCGCAATCAGCGCGCATGTCGCCGCCGCAACGTCGTCGGCGTTGAGCGGCTCGATCACATTACCGGCAAAATCGAGGCGCTCGCGCACGTCGTGGATGCGGTCGCGGGTCAGCAGCATTTTCGGGGCCGGCGCGAAAATGTTGAACACCTCGTCGCCACGCCATTGCCGGCCGATCTCGTAGACGTCGCGAAAGCCGCGGGTCGTGATAAGCCCGACACGCGCGCCCTTGCCTTCGAGCATGGTGTTGAGCGCCGCGGTCGATCCGTGCAAGATCAGCGACACCGCGTCGGCGCCGAAATTTGCGGCGAGGTCGCGGGTAATGTCGTCCATCACCGTGGCCGGCTGTGCCGGAATGGAATTATATTTACGCACCTCGACCAGCGCTGCCGCGTCCTCATCGAAGGCGGTGACGTCGGTGAAGGTGCCGCCGACGTCGATGCCGATCCGCAATCTCATGAATCAGCCTTCGCGCGCAGCTTCGCAGTGGCGTCGGCGTCGAGGCTGAGATCGTTGTTAAGCGCCACGCCGTAATCGTTACGCGCCGCCTCGCGCGAAACATAGCCGCGCAGCACGTCGTCGCGCACGCGCTCAGGCGCGCGCTCGTGCGGATCGCCCCAACCGCCGCCGCCGGCGAATTCCATGGAGAGCACGTCGTCTTTCTTTAGCCGCAGCCCGGCGACTTTCGAGGTCAGTGGGCGCGGGTCGCCCGTTGCCGATGCCAGCGACGCCGCCGACGGGTGTGCCGGCTTGGCGCCGAAAATCCCCGGCGAGGAATATTTGAAGCGGTCGGTGCGCAGATTGATGACCGATTCGTCGCCGAGGACACGCCATTGCCGGCGCACGCCAAGGCCGCCCCGATAGGTGCCCGGCCCGCCGGAATCCTGCGCCAGTTCGTAACGCTCGACCCGCACCGGAAATTCGGTCTCGACCGCCTCGACCGGCGTGTTCATGACATTGACGACGAGCTCATCCATGGCGCTGACGCCGTCGGCATTGGGCCGCGCGCCGGTGCCGCCGCTCAGAATCTCGTATTGCGAATACCAGCGGCCGGTCTGCGGATGGCGGCCGGCGCTAGAGATCGAGCCGCCGGCAGCGCTGCCTGGCGCCGGCACCCGGCCGGGCACGGCGCGCGCCAGCGCCCGGATTACCACCGAGGTCGTGACCTGACTCGGCCGCACGTACATGTTCACCGGCGCCGGATAGCGTGGATTGAGCAGCGAGCCTTCCGGCGGATAGCTGACCTGGACCGGCCGCGACAGCCCGTCGTTCACCGGCAGGCTCGGGATGAACACCATCTTGACCAGGCACTGGATGAAGTTCTTTGATACGCACGGCCGCAGATTGATCGGCCCGCGCGCCTGGGCGTCGCTGTCGAGGATGAAGCGCAGCGTGTCGCCTTTGACTTCGAGCGAGGCGGAGATGCGGTAGGATTTGTTGAGATCGATGCCATCGTCGTCGAGGTAGTCGGTTTCCGGGCCGTACAGCCCGTCGGGCACTTTCGCGATCTCCTTGCGCAGCGCAGTCTCGCAAATGTCCATCCAGCTTTGCCAGCAGCCGAGCACCTTGTCGGTGCCGTATTTTCCGAACAACTCCGCGAACCGCGTCAGCCCATAGGTGTTCGTGTTCACCTGTGCCGTGATATCACCCCAGGTGACCTCCGGCGTGCGCGTGTTGGCGCAGATCACGCGCTCGAAATCGGTAACCAACACGCCGCGGCGCAAAATCCGCAGCGGTGGGATGAGCAAGCCTTCCTGAAACAGATCGGTGGCGTCGCCCGCATTGGTGCCCGGCACCTTGCCGCCAAGATCGGGCTTGTGTGCGGTGTTGCCGATATAGCCGATGATGCGGTCGCCTTCGAACATCGGCGTGATGATGGTGATATCGGTCGCGTGGTTCTGGCACGCCTGGTAGGGATGATTGACGATGAAGGCGTCGCCGGGCGCGGCATCGGCAAAGCGGCGGCGGATTTCGCCGACCTGGGCGGCGAGCGGCCCTA
>Ga0306923_10007197_pt1 | contig 11060 bp, 10 predicted proteins | sample sta12Can44000108_FD_203841 | JGI IMG/M metagenome (GOLD analysis project Ga0306923, IMG submission 203841) | Lab enrichment of tropical soil microbial communities from Luquillo Experimental Forest, Puerto Rico - statanox.12C.anox.44.000.108 (v2)... | ecosystem: Environmental > Terrestrial >...
ATGCGCTTGCGAGGCAGTTCTGGTTCTCCGTCCATGCCGATCCACTAAAATCGGATGAGAAGCCCGTCGTAGCGACGGCGGAGACAGTCAAGACATTGACGTTTGGCGACATCGAGGAGGCCGAGCGTGAGCGCAAGCTGATGTGGGCCGAGCAGATGGCCAGGGGCCGCCCATTTCTTGAAGTGCATCGCGAATTCAGGAACCGTGATGTTCAGAACGTTTCGATCTCCTACTGTTTTCACTGCAATGAGATGTGTCTTTGGGTGTACGGTCAGCTGGTCTGGCCTAGACGCGCCGGGGATCCAGAGCCAAAGCTCCACGCCCCGCCTAATGTGCGGCGCGAGTGCGAGAAGGCAACCCAGACATTGGAGGCATCGCCGCGCGGTGCAGCTGCTCTTCTTCGTTTGACGATAGAGGAGCTATGCAAAGAGCTTGGGGTGAGCGGCGAAAGCGTAGAGGATGACATAGCGTTCTTTGTACGGGAAGACGTCGATGCGCGGGTGCAGAAGGTCTTGGACGCGGCGCGGATTATCGAGAGCAACGCTGTGCCGCCAGGCCAAATCGGCCTTGGGGACGATCGAGCAACAGCCGAAACCCTATCTGGTCTGGTCAACTTGATCTGTGAGAAGATGATCATGGAGCCGAGGCACCTGCAGGCAGTGTACACAAAGCTCCGAGAGGGTGCTCGGAACGCGGAGTAGCGCAAGGCAGTTCGTGATCGCCGATTGCAGGCGCCGTGCATTCCCCTACTCGAACTCCGGCAAAAGGTCGCTCACGGGCACTGTGAGGGGCTTTGGTGTAGGTCAAGCCCTTCAGACCCCTCTCGCGACGCCTTGAAGGCGTCAAGACAGCGCCCGCAGAATAGTAGCCAGCGCGGCACTTTCGCCATCAACGCGCGGAGGCGTTGCGCTTCACGTTGCCACTGGTCTCGGCTCTCTATAACCCGGTAAAGGAATTCCTTTACGTTTTGCACCTCCTCTTCCTTTGCACGCAATTGTTCTACCTCGGTGCGCAACTGGCCTATTTCGATGAGCAGCAGCTTCATTTCCCGCCGCATTACCGGTAGCGGATCGGCCGCGTCCCGTGGCTGAGACGCAGGAAATGTGGTCACGAAGGGATAATCGTTCGAACAAACGGACTGATTTGGCATACTGCATAGCATGGTCGAAGCATGGTTTACCGCCGGTTAAAAGCCGCAACTGGCCTCTGAAAAATTCGAGTACAGAAGCCCGGTCGATCTCGGCATCGGAGATGCCATCTATCGTCGGCCTGTGATTTCCATTTACGCGCCCTCGAACACTCACCACAGCCCAATGGTATGGTGCACGCCGCGCAGGTTCGAAGTTATATCTTCTCGATTGGCCTGGTAATTCACTCAGTAACGAGCCGACTGCGGACGCTTGGTCGAGCCATTGGGTCAGGTGCATCGACGAGGCTCGCGAGTGAGACGTGTTGTTGTTCGTTAAAGGGGAGAGCGAACAAGCTTGTGGCGCTCTCATCGAGGCCGGTGTTGCATCGGCGCCGGGACGACAGCTGTTCGTCGTCTCGCCTGACGCTTGGACGTTCTCGCACCACCCCAATTGCTGAAACTGCTCGACGTTCGCGGATGCTATCGCGGCCGTTGTGGCGATGCAGACGGCTGCGCGCGGCTACTCGACCAGCATCTCTGGCACGAACAGCCCGTAATCCTCGTCTTGGCGCGCCGCCGTCGTCTTTGAAGCTGACGAAGGTGGGGGCCACGCGATGTTCTGGGAAGGTCCTCAGAAGTACAACGACTCACTGCGCACGTTCATGAGGTCTTACTAAGTCATGAGACGATTCGGGGCGATAAGTCGCGTCCACCCCGTCACCCGGAGCGGCGCGCGCGTGCCTTGCCCCGCGTACCGAGTATCTGACGCCAGCGCGCTCACGGATGACGCCCGGCAGCTTTCGGTATCGCGGTCGCGCATGGTGGCGATGAATTCGGGCGGCCGCTGCCGTCGCGCCCGGACGCAAACAGTTTTGCCGGCGGGCGAGGTCAACGGGGTGGGGTCGGGGGTTATGCAACCAAACTTTCCGGATCGATCGCCCGGACCTGCTTGCAGCAGCTGCGGGGCAGGAACCGGAACGTCCGCCCATCCGGCAAGGGCGGTCGCTCGCCATGCAAGGTGGCCAGATAGACCGCGGCAATCCCCTCGATCGCTCGCTCGTTCCGTTGGCAGGCCAGACACGGCAGCAGTTTGATCAGGCGCGGAACAAGCTCGGTGCCGAGAGGAGCCAACTTGGTCGAGCGACGAGGCATTGGATTTCCGTGACCTGAACGGAACGTGGACGCGATTAATTCAGCGCCTTTTTGATCCGCAAGCAAGCCCGCGTACGGATGATGAACGTCCATCGTTTTTGGGGAAAAATTTGCTGCCGAAAAATTTTTGTGAGTATGCATTATTTGGACTGCCCGGGCGGTCGGGCATTGCCACACTTGCGAATTTTTCCAATGCCCCCCTGCCCCCGGTTTTGTCACGTCCGATAGATTGGATGCCGAGGGTCGAGAGGCAGGCCATCCACGCCCTGCGTCACATCCTGCTCGCTGCGACCCAGCACGCCTGTCGAGAGCATCGGGCCCGAGCAGATGCAGCGCCTGCATCTCGCGATCGACCGTCACAGGCGGCGCAGAAAAACGCTTACCGAATTGCTGACAACAAGCTTCCAGAAAACGCGGGCTGGGACAAAGAACTTCTGAAGATCGAGATGGGTGATCTCGACACGTTCGGGTTTGACACTGCGCTCCTGGGCTTTTCCGACAAGGAGATGTCGCGCTTGATGGGTCGGCACGCCGAGACGTCCGAGCTCACATGCGTATGATCACGAAACGGTCCCCCATGATTGAGATGACGGAAATGAGCGCTGTCCCAGGCGGTGGTACACGCGCCGACGACGACAACGCGGCCCTCCCAAGGTCAGGATTTGGCCGCCGTCGGTGCCGACCTCGCGTCGATAGCGGCCATCGTAGATCTCGCGGATGGCGCTCAGCACAGGGCCGCGCGTGTTCCGATCAGTGCTGAGAATGCTGGTGACATCCTTGATAACCAGCAGGCCGTTGCCGCCGAGCTTGCGTAGGAGTCCGCCCGTGGCCTCTTTGACCTTACTCTTGCGTGAGGTGGCCGAGAGCAGCGCGCCCTTGCGAGCGCGGCTTGGATCTGCGGCCGAAGCTGGCGTTGGTATAGGGCAGCAGCAGTCCTCCGATCCGCACCGCTTCGGGACAGTCGAGGTCGACGTCGGTGAGGCCGTTGCTGTGCGGCCCGAGCTGCACGCCGACATTCATGGCGCTGCCATTGAAATACTTTGCCGCCGTCTTCGCCGTGACGACGCGGAGCTGCCATTTCTCGCCGATGGGTTTCTTGGTTTTGCGCGACACCGCCACCGGGTTCCAGTCGCGGGCGATGTAGCTCAGGGCCAACTCGAGTGGCGACACGGATCGCGCGTTCGTCATGGTTTTCCCCTGGTCGTAAGCTTGCGCAGGGCGGCGACGATCTGATCGCGCTCGGCTGTGTGCTCCATCGGAATATTCACCTGCCGCAGGCGTCGCGCCAGCGCTTCGACCTGCTGTCGCCATTGGCAGTGAGCTGGCCGAACGCGTGGTGGGGCACCGTTGGAGTTCGGTGGAACGAGGAGATCGTCGAGGCGCAGCAGGGCGCGCACGTCGCGGCGAGTGTTGCGTGGGGAGCGCCAGTCGCTGGGTGTGCGGGGCACCCACAGAACGCGAGTGATTCCGGTGACGGACCAGCGCAGCTGCAGGTGCTTGCTGCCGTGCGCCAGCTCGTAGTCGCGGATGCCGGCCGCTTCAAGTTCGGCCTTGGCGGCGTCGAGACAGGGATTGCGCATTTGCGCGCGCTCCGATTGTGAGCGAAATCAGAACGGAATCTCCCCGCTGCCGCAGAATGGGCAATAGCGGCGGCCGCACGGTGCGACACCGGGGCGGGGATAGGGTTTGTGCAGAAAGCGTGAGCGCAGCCAGCCCGGCTCACGATCGACGACGCTGTCCTCAAAAGGGAATGTCGTCGTCCAGATCAGTCTTGCGGTCGAGTTGGGGAGAAGACGAACGCGCGTTGCCCGGTCCGCCACTGCCGCCGCGCGAGGCAGGTGCAGCCGCCGGCTTGCTCGCGGCCGGCTGCTTCTCGTCGCGCAGCTTGATGCGGATCGTCGATCCCGAATTGCCTCCGTACTCGTACGTGCCGAGATAGAGCATGACGCGCTGTCCCTTCCACTTCTCCGGATCGTCGCCGAACGTGTTGAGCAAGAACTCCGCGTTCGTCTGGTTGAGGCGTAGTTGCTGCTTCGTCTCGACGAAGTGCAGGACGTCAAGTTCCTCCTCGAACATTTCCACCGCCTCCTCGAGCCTGGCGATGGTGAAGGTGGCCTCGCGGCCGCCGGCGAAGTCCGCGACCTTGAACAGGCCGGTCTTCTGGCTGCGGATGCGATCCGAGAATGCGCTCATGGTTGTCTCCCTGGTTGAGCGTGGTGGGGAAGGATGCGAGAGCGGAGCGGGTGGGGAGAAAGACAAACGCGCGCGTTCGTCTTCCCTCCCCGCGCCGATCTCCCGCACGTCGACCGCGCGCAGCCCGAAGCGGCGAAGGGCCGTTCTGAGCAGCGCACGAAAGCTTCGGATGCCGTCGACGCCGGGCATGGCGACGAAGGTCACGGAAAACGTTGCAGGGCGATGCAAGTGGTACGGTGTGGAAGTGGGTCGCGCGGGGAAAATGCTTGCGTGGCGACCTTAAGGTGGGGCAAAGAGACGTGCGTTCGTCTACATACCCCTGGCCCCGGCTCGTTCCCTGGCGAGCGGGGCCGCCTTCTTAATCGGCTAGGCTACACGGCTGCACGACGGCGAGGCGGCGGTGATGGTGGTTCTTGTGGGGCAAGGGTTACCTCATGCGTTGGATCTCATAGGTCACGCGCCGGCGCGGTGGATTGGGAGTACCCTTCGCTGGCTTTGTTGCCTCCAGGTTGGCGACATAGTCTTTGAGGCTCTGCACGACGAGCAGCGTGCGGCGATCGCTCTTGACTGCTTTTAGCACTCCGCGTGCAATCGCATCGATGATGAACCGCTCGCTGCGACCGAGGATGGTGGTCCCGGCCTGGATACTGCACAGCAGCGGTTCGAGCGGTGCAATGTCGGCTTTTTCAATGACGCGCATCTATGCGGTCCTCCTTTTCTCGGACAGCTTGAGCACCTTGCCGGCCTTTGGCTCCGGTGTGGGTCGTGAACAGTGCTCGCCCCATAGCTCCATCTTACCTCGGCGCTCTTCGAGCAGGTCGTTGTCGCCGTAAGCTTTCTTGAGCGCGTCACCACGGTGGTCGACCTGGATTTCCCACCAGTCCATCGGCCAGCCGTTTGCTTTCCAGAAATCCTTCAGCGAGGTGCGGAAACCATGCGGAACGGCGGGACGCCATTTGCTCAGCTGGTCGCGCATGTGGCGCGCGAGTTGGGCCTCGTTGAAGGGTTCGTTCTTGCTGTTCGGAAATATGAGGGCTTCCGGGGAGCAATCGGGTGTGTGCCGTGCGCGCGGGAAAACCGGGCCGCGGTTATGTCCGTCCATCCATTTCGAGCTTTCGCTGGGATAAGCGATCTTCTTGGCCGCTTCGAGTACGGGGAGCATTGCTTTAGTGATGGGCACCCGTTTTGGCTCGTCCACGTCATAGGTGTGTCCCATCTTCAAGTGCTCGATGGGGATCGTCCAGATCCCCTCCTTCTCGTTGATTTCTCCCCATTGCGCCAGGCGTGCTTCGCCGGGGCGGCCGCCAGTCAGCGCGATGAGCGCGAGGCACAAAACGATTGGTGGCTTGCCCTCGTAGCATTGCAGCCGTCCGCGATGGGCGTAGGCGAAAAGGTCTTGCATGAATTCGCCCATCTTCTTGTACGGGACACCGGAGTGGTGTTTGGTTTTGTGGACGCGGTTACGCTTCGGTAGGGCTGCCCTGATGTGCTCCCACAGCGCCGGATTATGGCCATCGGGCTTGTAGCCTTTGTGGATGGCAAGGCGAAATATCCCGAGGAGTTCGCCTAGCACTGCAGTAGCGGTCGGATTGTGCTTGACCCACAGATCATCCTTTTTCAGCACCTTATCGACGATGATTTGTGTGTTGATTAGTGCAATCGGCATGTCGCCAATGGCGCGGTTGATGCGGGCGAGCTGGCGGCGAGAACCGATCTGGGTATTTCTGGCATTGTGACTGACGATGTCGTGGTCGTATTCGTCGGCCACTTGCCGCACGGTGCGGGCGAGCCCGCGGTCGATTTGATCCTGAAGTTCGCGCGCGCCGCGTTCCGCCTTCGGGTCCTTGCCGCTCCAGAGCAGTGCGCGGTCGGTCTCTGCCAGTTTGCGCGCCTTGTCCAAATCGGTGATGTGCCATGGCCCATAGGTGAGGCGGCGGTCGTGGTATTTCTTGCTGAGCGGATCGCCTTTCTTCCACAGCGGATTTTTGACCTTCCAGCGGAAGAACCAATACGCGACATCGACGGCGGCGACGTCGAGCCAGAGATTGCCGCCGTCGCCATAGCGGCCGCGTTTGCCTTGCTTGAGCAGGTTGTTGATTCGCGTTTGACTAAGTTTGAAAATCGCCATGGGTCCTCCATCGAGTCCGCCATTACCACCACCATTACCACCACCGCATGCTGCAACCCGCTGCAACGGCGGCAACTGTCCGCTGGGTCAGGGATGGAAAAATGCTTGATTTTGCAGCGTGCTGCAACTGACGCGACGCTCGTCCAATTGACTGGCAGAACTGGACACCTATTGAAATATCAGCAGCTTTCCCGGTTTTTCGGTTTATCCTCCCACCTACACCCCCACCGATTTTCCCACCAATTGACAGTTACGGCGTCGAAGCGCACATTTTGCCCCGTGCGGTGGACATTTGAGGACGTGAGGAGGCACCACGTCAATGGGGCGGCGCGGCAGCAATTCCTTCCGACGCAGTGACGGACTCAGGGCGTTGCGGATCGCGCGCGAGGGCGGGCTTGAACCCACTGCCATCGAGGTCGTCGTCGGCACCGACGGCGGCATCACCTTCCGAGTCCTGGGCGAGAAGGCCGCCGGGCTGATGACGGTGGCACCGGAGACTATCGCCGAGGCGCGTGAGTGGCAGGACGAGATCAACAAACTGAAGAAGCGGAAGTGATTTGATCGTACGATGAAGGTGCATCTGAAATATGAGCAAGACGGCAGCCCGGTTTACGCTTGCCGATGTTGTTCGCGCCGTCCGCGCGGCGAAAGAGCTTGGTGCGGCCGCCGTGGAAATCTTGCCTGACGGTACCATCCGCGTCGTCATCAACGCCAACCAGAAAGACGAGACCAAGCCCGAAGCTGAGACGCCGAAAGTTCGGGACTTTAAACTGTGAGTTCTCAAAAGATGCCCAAGCCGAAGCTTCCGTTCCTGCAGCGCCGCGTTAGCCGGCATGGCAAGGTAATGTACTACGTCCGACTGTCAAAGCGCGATCCACTGATCCGCATTGGAAAAGATCACGCATACCGCAGCGACAAGTTCATGGAAGAATACCACGTCGCGGTACGCGGCGCGCCGATCACGCCCGCGCCTGTCGCCAGCAGGGACGGCAAGGGCACGATCAATTGGCTGATCAATCTCTACAAGAAATCACGCGCCTGGTGCGAAGAGATATCGCAGGAGACGCGCAACATGCGCGGTCCGTTCCTCAAACGGATGGAGGAAGAAGCCGGCGACCTGCCGCTGCAGGTGATTACCCGCGCCAAGATTGAGGAAGGCATCTCCTCTCGCAGTCAGAATCAGGGCCGGCATTTTTTCGATTGCATGCGCGGCCTGTTCAAATTTGCGCTCGCACACGAACTTTATGACCGCGATCCGACCGCTGGCATCACCGTGAAGAAAAACAGCGGCGAGGGTCATTTGCCGTGGCCTATCGACTTGATCGAGAAATTCGAGCGTCGCTGGCCGGTCGGCAGCAAGGAACGGCTCATCTTTGACGTCTATCTGTACACTGGCCTGCGGCGCGGCGATGCGGCTCGGCTCGGCAAGCAGCATATCCGGAACAACCTCGTCCACTTGCTGACTGAAAAAAGCCAAGGGCGCATGCCGGTGTTTGTCCCGGTTCATCCGGCACTGGCAGCATCGATCGCTGCCTGCCCATCGAAGGGGCTGGCGATTATCGCAAAGGCCGACGGCACCAACTACGTCAAGGAAGCGCTCGGCAGCATGTTCCGTGAGGCGGTCGAGGCAGCCGGCATCCCGGTAACGAAAAAGAAAACGGGGAAGAAGGGCTATACGGGTCATGGCCTGCGCAAGGCGTCGGCGACCATCGCCGCCGAGAGCGGAGCCAGCGAAGCCGAGCTGAACGCGATGTTCGGTTGGTCCGGGCACGAGATGGCGCAGCTCTACACCAAGGCGGCCGACCGCAAGCGGCTCGCTGCGCGCGCGATGGCGAAGTGGACGCGGCCATCGCCTGAAGACCTCGACGACGCAACCGTCGCCTATCTGCAGATGGAAAAAGAACGCGCATAGAACAGCCGAGGTCACCACCTTTTGGAAGGTGGTGACTTCAGCGAAAATCCCTAAGCAAAATCAATTGAGGAATTGCTATGTGGCTGGGGCGGGAGGACTCGAACCTCCGAATGGCGGAATCAAAATCCGCTGCCTTACCACTTGGCTACGCCCCATCAGGCGGCTTTCGTCGTAGCCCCGGCGCGCGGACCATAGCGGCGGCAATTGGGCCAATCAACGGCTAGTACCGGCGCCAAGCTCGTCCGGTTGACCGAAGCATCGCCGCGGATAGATTAAACTCAACGACGTCATCTGGCTCGGTTGCGCTTCGAGGCGCCCCAACCGCAGCACGGGGAGTTCGAGGCCGTCCGCCCTAGGACAAAAGCGTTCTCACCCGGAGAGCAGACGATGACCTACCAGGCGCCGGTCGCCGATATCGTCTTTGCGCTCAAGAACGCGGCTGGTTTCGGCCCGGCCTTGGCCGAAGGACTTTATGGCGAGCTTGCCGACGACGTGGTCGAGGCGGTGCTCGCGGAAGCGGGCAAGTTCGCGACCGATATTCTGGGTCCCCTCAACGCGAGCGGCGACCGCGATGGCACGCGCTTCAAGGATGGCGTGGTCACCACGGCGCCGGGATGGAAGGAGGCCTACCGCGCCTGGGCGCAGGCGGGCTGGAACGCGCTCGCCGCGCCCGCGCAATGGGGCGGCCAGGAGCTGCCGCATGCGCTCAACGCCGCCTGCATCGAAATGTGGAACTCGGCGGCCATGGCCTTCGGTCTCGGCCCGGTTCTCACCATGGCGGCGGTTGATGCGCTGGCGGCGCACGGCAGCGACGAGCTCAAACGCGCCTATCTGCCGAAGCTCGTTTCGGGCGAATGGATGGGCACCATGCAGCTCACCGAGCCGCAGGCCGGCTCGGACGTCGGCGCCTTGCGCACCAAGGCCGAGCGCGCGGCGGACGGCAGTTACCGCATCACCGGACAGAAGATCTTCATCACCTATGGCGAGCACGATCTCACCGACAACATCATTCATATGGTGCTGGCGCGGCTCCCCGACGCGCCGCCGGGAACGAGGGGCATTTCACTCTTTCTGATACCCAAGTTTCTGCTCAACCCCGACGGCTCGCCCGGTCAACGCAACGACGCCCGCGCCCATTCGATCGAGCACAAGCTCGGCATTCATGCCTCCCCGACCTGCACCATGGTTTACGGCGACCGCGGCGGCGCCACCGGTTTTCTTGTCGGCGAGGAGAACCGTGGCATGGCCTGCATGTTCACCATGATGAACCAGGCCCGCTTGTCGGTCGCGCTGCAAGGCGTCGCCATCGCCGAGCGCGCGACTCAACAGGCTTTAGCGTATGCGCGCGAGCGCAAACAAGGCCGCGCTACCGGCGTAGAATCGGGTTCGAGCCCGATCATCGCGCATCCCGACGTCAAGCGCATGCTGCTCACCATGCGCGCGCTCACCCGCGCCGCGCGTGCGCTCTGCTATGCCACCGCCGTCGCGCTCGACCGCGCGCAGCGCAGCCCCGATGAAGTGGCACGTCAAGCCGCCCACGCGCGCGCCTCGCTGCTCACCCCGGTCGCCAAGGCGTTTTCGACCGACATCGGGAACGAGGTCGCCTCGCTCGGCGTGCAGGTGCATGGCGGCATGGGCTATATCGAGGAGACCGGCGCCGCGCAGCACTATCGCGACGCGCGCATCGCCGCGATTTACGAAGGCACCAATGGCATCCAGGCGATCGACCTGGTCACGCGCAAACTCCCGCTTGCGGGCGGCGCGACGGTGACGGCCTATATCGGCGAGATCAAGCGCACGGTCGCAGCCGTCAACGCCACCAATGACGCGGCTTTCGGATGGACGGGCGTGCGGCTCCAAGACGCCGTCGACGCGTTGGAACGCGCGACTCATTGGCTCCTCGGCAGCCAGCGCAACGACCTTGATGCCGCGCTCGCCGGAGCGACGCCTTATCTGCGGCTGTTTGCGCTCGCCGCCGGCGGCGCGCTCCTCGCCGAGGAAGCGCTTGCAGCGATGCGGCTTGCCGGCAACGGCGCCGATGCCGCCGGGCGCACCGCAATCGCGCGCTTCTTCGCCGAGAATCTCGCGGTGCAGGCCGCGAGCCTCGAGCGCACCGTGGTTGAAGCCGCAGACAGCGTCAACGACGCCGACGCGGCGCTGGCGTAAAGATTCATGCCTGCCAAAAGCCGCGACCGGACCAACGGGTAACGGATTATGCTCAAAGACCGCACATTGTTCATCACTGGCGCATCCCGCGGCATCGGGCTTGCAATTGCGCTGCGCGCCGCGCGCGACGGCGCCAACATCGCCATCGCGGCCAAGACCGACCAGCCGCATCCGAAGCTTTCCGGCACCATCTTCACCGCCGCCGACGAAATCGCCAAGGCCGGCGGACATGCGCTGCCGCTCGTGGTCGACGTGCGCGACGAGGCGCAGGTGAAAAGTGCGATCGAGAAGACCGTCGCGACCTTCGGCGGCATCGACATCGTGGTCAACAATGCGAGCGCCGTGCAGCGAACGCCGGTCGCGGATACCGACATGCGCCG
>Ga0306923_10007201_pt1 | contig 11058 bp, 12 predicted proteins | sample sta12Can44000108_FD_203841 | JGI IMG/M metagenome (GOLD analysis project Ga0306923, IMG submission 203841) | Lab enrichment of tropical soil microbial communities from Luquillo Experimental Forest, Puerto Rico - statanox.12C.anox.44.000.108 (v2)... | ecosystem: Environmental > Terrestrial >...
ATCCGAAAGGTGAGGGTGTGGGAATCGGGGGGGGGGCGGGCGTGGGGCGTGTCGAGGGCGTCCGATTCGGATTGGTTGCAGGAATTGTTGGTTGAGATCCTTCGCTGCGCTCAGGATGATAACGCCCCAAAAATTGCGACCACGGCTGTCCACCGGTTTATGCCATGGAACGCCAGCGAGCACCTACTCGGAAATCATCCCGATCGTCACCAGCCACATTTCGACCAACTGAGGCCATCCAGTTATCGGAAGCTTCGTGCGGCGCAGCCCGAAGGCATGGCCGCCCTGCGCGTACAAATGCATCTCCACGGGGACGCCAGCCTTCTTCAGCGCAATGTAGTAAGCCAGCGAGTCGTTCACGTCGTCCACGTGGTCATCCTCGGCCTGGAGCAAAAACGTAGGTGCCATCTGGCGGGTGACAGGAATATCGGGGTTCAATCCAAATTGTTTATCGGCGGCCGTCTCATGGGGCGGCTTTCGAATCACAAACTTTCTGGCACCCTGGCCAGCATCCCATTCCGCCGCGGAAAGCGACAGATGCCCCGGATAAATAGCCACCGCAAAATCCGGGCGGCAACTCTCTTTGTCGGCGGCATCTACAGGCGGGTACAAACGCTTATCAAAGTGCGTACTGATCGCTGCCGAGAGATGCCCGCCGGACGAAAACCCAAGCACACCAATCTTGTGCGGATCGATGTGCAAGTCCACCGCGTGCAAACGCACCAGCCCTATCGTCCTCTGGGCATCTTCTAAGGCGATTGGTGATTCCGGATACGGTCCTGATTTGGGATAGGGGGCCGATTTGGAATAGCCTTCGTTACCAGGCACGCGGTACTTCAAGAGCACGCAGGTGATCCCCTTGGTCGTCAGCCAGTCGCAGACCTCCGTGCCTTCCAGATCGATAGCCAGGTCCAGGTAACCTCCGCCTGGGAATGCAACAATGGCAGCGCCTGTATTCTTTCCATTTGGCGAATAGACTGTCATTGTCGGCTGCGACACGTTGCTCACGCCCATCGCCGGCTTCCCGGCAACTAGGAACTCCTTCCCTGTCGTCTTGGCGAGCTCCGGACCTGCGACAGGCTGGGCATCAGGCGGCGGCGCCGGCCATATCGGTACTTGCGTATGTCCCGGAGACGGCTGCCAAGCGGACTGCCGCGCGCTGGCACCGCCAACCGCAAAACAGAAAGCAAGGAACAAAAGACTAAAGATCAAAGGTTTCATAGAAGTCCCCACACTTATATGAAGCACTTTCAGTGGAGAATCAAGCCGGGCCAGATTCGCCGCAGTAGAGCGTCTGGACATAATTCTGTAGAACGAAGGAATAACAGCAGACCGCGTGGCGCAATTTCGGAGCGGCTGATAGGATGGCGGCGCGATGACGACGCAGAGATTAGCGATGCGGGATTTGTTGCGGGAGGCGCGGAAGCGCGAGGGCGAGATGGTGCGTTTGCTGGGCCGATTTGTGCGCTGTGAATCGCCCAGCCACGACAAGGCGGCGGTGGACCAGTTTGGGGCGATGGCGGCACGGGAGTGGAGGCGGCGCGGGGCGAAGGTGAAAATCTTGCGGCAGCGCCTGCGCGGAAATCATTTGCGAATCGAATGGCCGCGCGCGGATGGCAAGAGCGACGGGCAGATTCTTGTGCTTGGACATCTGGATACGGTGTATCCGATTGGGACGATTGCGAAGATGCCATTTCGGGTGAAGGGAGGAATGGCATGGGGACCAGGGACGTTCGATATGAAGGGCGGGTTGGTGCTGGCGCTTGCCGCGGTGGACGCGCTGCGGGCGGTTGGCATGTGGCCGCGGAAGCGCGTGGTGTTCTTGTGGACCTCGGATGAAGAGATTGGGAGCGAGAGTTCGCGGCGGGTGATTGAGAGCGAAGCGCGAAAGAGCAGTGCGGTGCTGGTCCTCGAGCCGTCGCTGGGGCGTGAAGGGCGGCTGAAGACGGAGAGGAAGGGCGTGGGCGGGGCAGAGATTACCGTCACCGGGCGGGCGGCGCATGTGGGGATTGAGCCGGAGAAAGGCGTGAATGCGGTGCACGAGCTGGCGCTGCAGATTGCGCGGTTGGTGAAGATGAACGACCGGGTGCGCGGGATTACGGTGCAGGCGACAGTAGTGGCCGGCGGAACGACTTCGAACGTGGTGCCGGAGCGGGCGCGAGCTGAGGTGGATATTCGATTTGCGAGGCTGGCGGACGCGGCGCGGATCGAGCGTGGGCTGCGCGGGTTGCGTCCGATTTTGCGCGGGGCGCGGGTGGAAGTGCAGATAGGAGGGATGCGCCCGCCGCTGGAGCGGAGTGCTGGTGTGCGCGGATTGTTCCGAGTGGCGCGCGGATTGATGGCGGAGATGGGCCTTTCGATGGGCGAGGCTGCTACTGGCGGGGGCTCGGATGGGAATTTTACTGCGGCGCTGGGAGTGCCGACGCTGGATGGGCTGGGAGCTGTGGGGGATGGAGCGCATAGTTCGCGGGAGCATGTGGTCGTAAGGGAGTTGGGGGTGCGGGGGGCGTTGATTGCGGGGTTGTTAGCGGCGTTGTAGCCGTGCGGATGTTTTGAACTCGGTAGGAAGATACACGCACGGGCTTAGGAGAACGATGCTCAGATAGATCGATGGACCGTTATTAACAATAATGCTGATGTCGTTATCTCTGCCTACGGAACATCTCTCCTAACAGGTTCACCAACCATCCCATCGAAGCCGCGGTAGTGCACGACGCGATCAACTGCAGTTCCTCAGTAGCTTATTCACAGGGCTCGCCTAAAGCCGGGGCATATCCGGTTTGTACGGCCTCTCACTGAACCGTAGCCGCTGCAATGCTGAAGCGCTGGTCGCCGTGGATTAGCAAGAAGCCGTTAGTTTATGCACCCCATCCATTCTGCAATGTTCACGATGTTCACGATGTTCAGGTGGCGCTGGCTTCAGTGCCCCTGTCTTCGATAAGCACTGGTTGGGTGATTTTGGTCCTCCGTTGGTCTAAATAGATTCGATGATTCCGCCCCATTCGAGCAGTCTGAAGGGAGCCGTTCTTAAAATTCGCAAAATAGTTCCTCAGCTTGATTTTTCTTCGCGCGCAAGTTCAATCAGGTCCTTCCCTGCCACGTACTCCTGTATGATTCAAACGACGGTTATCAGGGACTTGTGTGGCCTGCTCTGGTGACAAGATGGTTGGTTCGAGAATTGAGTACGGGACAATTGGATCGCGTTTATCGAGCAGTTTTCCCTTCAGCATTGTATCCGATCGCGCTGGCCGGATACTCGTGCTTCGATCGGCCCAAAGTTCAATCGTAACTTGGCACATTCGCGCAAATTGATCATAAATGACCACGAAAGCCGGAATCATTTTTCCGTGATGATACTCTTCCGGGATGGGCTCGGACCCGAGGCCCAGTAAAGAACCCACCGCCGATTCTCCTGCTGAAAATCGTTGTGTCAGCTTTAGGCGATGGTTTAGAACGAGATTTCTCCCAAACTCGAGAGTCTGGTTGCCAAAGAAGCGGTAGCACCGTGATGGACCATCGATCACTTTGGGGTCTTCGAGCCATTGGATATGAGTGTGCTTCCACGGTAGCTCGAGCTCGATATGGGATACGGCGAACCCCGATACCCGCGAAGTGATGACGAGATTGATTTTGAATCCAGTGCCCGCGCCCAAATCGAACGCGGTGCTTTCGATGATCCCTCCTGTTTGATAGACTCGCAAAGCATAGGCAGGAATGTAACGGACTTCGCCGTCATCTTCGGGAATGTGGATGGGACGACCGGCTCTCCGAATTCGTCGCGCATAGGCCAGTTGATCAAATCCTTCGTTTTTCATCTCTCTCAACCCATTGTCCGCGGGTATTCCTCGAAATCAGGTCGCCCGAAGAAATCCACCTTTTGCAGATAGAGAATTCCACATACACAACATACACAGGCTACATCGCGATGCTTCAATTCCTCTTCTCTTATCCTCTACAGGCTGACTTCAGGTCGCTCTGGTTTCTCAGCCTCAGGAATGTCCAAATCACGAGCGAGCTGCAGCGCACGGTCGCGGACAGCTTCGGTCAATCGCAACTTCTTGCCCTTAGCGTCGCGCGGTTCGGTAACGAAGCCCAGGAGCTTGAGGCGCTTCCCAAAAGCACCTGGATCGATTGTCGAATCCTCTCCGCGTCCCTTTAAGAGTGCTTGGGCGATGTTCGAAAGTTCGGAAACGTAGACAGCTTTGCCCGATGATTCGCGACAAGCGACCAGCACCGCCTCGACTGCGATCACGCTTAAATCGATCCACCGAGCTGAGCGACTTTCCGCGTCCTCTTCTCGCAGCAGCTCGAACACCTCGGCCTGCAATTCGACATCGTCCGGCGTCGCTGCGGCCAGACTGCGAGCGAGATCCCGCAGCCCGAGGCTGAACTTTGATGCATCGAAGTCCAGTCGTTGGGCAGCAGCGAGGTTTGTGCGACGAAAACTCAGCAGCTTAGCCTGAAATTCTGTCGCGACTAGCCGCTGTGCATTCTGATCGAAAGCGGGCAAAGCAGTTTCGGTCGGAACCATCGCAATCCGGATCGAGCGAAGCGGCCAAGGATCATCGGCGAAAACGGATTCGCTTTGGATCACCTGGACGCCAAACAGATCCAGGAGGCGGCCGCGGAACGGAATCTTCCGATCGTTTCTACTCGCGTCGTCGAGCAGTTTTTGCAACTTCTCGCTGATATTCGCCTGGCTGATCAAAAACGTGTATCGAGCGCCGTTCGCCAGTGAGCAGAAACTCGCTGGCGTAACACTCGTCAGAAGGACAGAATGCCGGCACAAACAGCGCAGCACGCTAACGAGGCGATTTGCCCGCGTGATGTCAGGCCCTGCGATCACGAGGACCGGCGCAACTGAAACGGCGTCAACGATTGCGCTGCAAAGCGCGATTCGAGCTGCGAGGGATGCAGACTTTTTGTCCAACCCGACAAGATTCGCAATGAGTGCGCAAGTTTCCAGCAGAAACTCTCGTGTGGTTCCGTGGGGAGAACGTCGCTTCGGGAGCATCAATTCCTGCAGGACGCTCTTCTCGATCGGTGCCGGCTTATAGGCCTGGCCGTTGTGCTCGATGGCCGGCGCAATGATGTCCTTCGAGCCATCCCAAAGCATTAGTTGCGTATGCGCAGTATGCGCACCCCCGATTAGCTCGATCATCGAACCGTCGGCGAAGACTTCGCCGGCCGTCGTGATTGGGGATGAGGTAATCGTAGCGGAATGACCGTCCGGGTGCGACATTGGTTGTTCCTCCAAATTCTCTCTCCTACCGGTATTTATTGGGCGTTCGCTTGCAAGTCTCCGCGTGGAGGCTGCGCCACTTCAGTGCTCCTGGTTTGAGCAACGCGACACTGATTGCACTCCTCGCTATTCAGCCGCCGCTGTGGGGATAATAGCGATAACCACGATTCCCGAATAGGCGACCCGCCTCCCAGCGGTAGGAAACAGATGCGACGTGACGCACCGGATTCAATGGCTTGCAATGCGTTCTGAACGGGTTCGGATACCATCGCATCGAAAACAAACAACCCAATGAAGCACAAAAGGCACGCTCTTTACAGTCAATCCATAGAACAGAATCTAAAAACTCACCACATGCAGAGGCATATTCATTTTCCCCTATGTGATGCAGTGGGAAGAAAAACTTGGAGTCTCTAAGAAACTTGTCGAGATGGCGTTGCGCAGGACTGTGTTACTGCCATGCCGTGATCGTGTAGCCACGCCTTCAGCTTGCCGCTCGTCGCAGCGCTGTCCAATTATTTCCTCGGCAGCCTCTCGCTCTTCTGTAGACTTCGTCGCGCCGATACCAACACCAGTAAAAGTCACGGTCATGCTGCCCCCGAAGCACAGGCCATCCTTGCGTCTCTCTTCAACCTGCTTCAGCACGCCGCTTCTTGCACTTAAGTGTGCCTGCTTTCGACATGCTTTCCCCCTTTCCGAACTCCGAAAGCGTATCGTTTCTGTGCTTTTCCCCGTCGCAGCAAGCGCTGAAACACGCTTATTCCCAAATCCGTGGGCATCACACCGGGATCGGAGTGATACAAGCGATCGATGAAGGTGATCATGAATAGTTCAGCCCAAACCTCCTGCGCGACCTCGTCAAATAGACGAGAATAAAACCGTGGTACCCCCCTGATTTGTTGCCGACCCACGACAGCAATTGGCACCCCGCCCTTGCTCAAACATTCCTCGAGTCGCTGCAGCCGTACTTTCGGAAATTCCATTCCGACCACACGATTCTTTTTCGCAAAACCAATAACGAGTAGTGCGTGCCCGAATCGCTTTGTCATTGAGTCAAGTTCTTGAATCAGTTCCGTTGAAGTCTTCATCCGCTCTCCTTTAAAGATGTGTGCGTTCTGTTGCCGGTTTGGAAATCCATTCCGTGGCCAAGCCGACTCATCGTCAATCAGTGGCGATTTAGATGCGACTGAACACACCCGTACCAGGCCCTATGCTTGTGATTTTTCGCGTTACTGACGGTGTTTTAGGCCGTCAAATTTCCCTATTGCGCAGGGAGTTGTCCCTGACAGCAAATGGGCCGGCACTGACGCTTTCTCGCCAGTTTATTAGCAGAAGCGCCAATACCCCTACTTACGTTATACAGATTTCCCTCTGCTTTCGGGCAGCAATTCGCAGAAAAAGTAAAAATAAATTTCAGCATGCGGTCGAGATAGCTACATTTTGGGCAACAAACGTGCTTGGAGCTTGTGGTGGGAGGGCTTTTCCAGAACCACGATCCCAAACCCCGACCCCGGTCTGCCTACCGTTTGCCCCTTTTCGCTGGCACAAGGGGAAAACGGTTGACTTGGAACATTCGGGGGACGAAGGGCTTCGCGCAAGTGCGCGCCGCGGGCAATCATGAGCACGCCTTCCCCTTTGCCTTGGTCACAATAAACAACGCCAGAGGATCGCGTCCCGCCGAAGCACCAGTCCCGATTACTATCGGGAAATTTTCTCATCCCCTGTCCAATTTGGTCGTCGTAGCGGCTGCCAACACCGAGACACGCGAGGTCTCCAGTAATCTCATCCCTGCTTATCACTGTCTTCGCAACAGGCGATCGACTCTCGATTGACAAAACAGCCAGTCGTTTCTAGGCTGCATTCGTGCTCAGATGTCCACACTGCGGCAAACCTGTTCCGGATAACCTGATTGTAAGACGCGCGGGGCAGATCGGTGGGAATAGGACCGCCAAGCGCGGGGCAGAATATTTCAAGAAGATCGCAGCTATGCGCAAGAAATTTAAGGGTGGGCGTCCGCCCAAGAAGAAGTACTGATTTGCTTTCATCAAACGGCAAAATTTCAGCGCCTCCTGTCAACGACATTAATTTTTCAAAAAAACATCCGCGACGCAGATCTTCAATCCTTATGTGCCTCAAATTTATGAGGCCTTCGAAGAAAACCTGTTTGCATCCTGAAAACCGTCGCATCTCGTAATACCTTTCGTAACGAGCCAAACGCTGCCTCTCTTCGTCTATCACCGACTTGACAAACAGCAAGCCTTGCTGTTAATATCGAGATCGAGGGGAAAGACAATGAAAACCAAGTCGCGCCTTTCCGTTAATTCAACACACTTTTCAGCCGACAAAGGAACAGGACGTGGTACCCCGGGTCATGACGTAGACGCCTTGGTTCGACTGAATGTGAGACTCGCGAAACGCTCTGTTGCGGGATCTCTGGGAACAACTGCGCTGTACAACTTGCGAGATTTAACGGCCAATTTTGGATTTTCTATGGCCCTTGGCGACCTCCTGTACCTGGACGGGAAATGGTATGTCACCCATGCGGGTCTACTCCGTTTGGCCCAACGTAATCGCTGTTCAGCCATCCAAGTCGCTGCGGTCCGCGAACTTTGCGATCCAGATGCAAACCGTTGGGTCTTCAAGGCTCATGTTCGCACGTCTCGTGGACGAAATCGCTTTGTGGGCTACGGCGACGCCGATCCCTCGAACACTTCTTCCCTTGTGCGCGGTTGTGAACTACGGGTCGCTGAGACCCGTGCGGTCAATCGGGCTTTGCGCAAGGCCTATGGAATCGGGCTCTGCTCGGTTGAAGAGCTGAGATGGCTATCCCCCGCACCGAGTCCCTCTGATAATCAAACGGGGCCAAGTAAGTCGTGCGCTTCGAATGGTTCAAAGAATGGTCACCCGCGGTTGCGCGACCAACTCTGCCTCCTGATTCGGAAATACGAACTTGATCCCATTCTCGTGAAATGCTATGCGGCTGATTTCTGCGGAACCGAAACGCTCCGCGATGCCAGCCGAGACCTGGTCGAAGCTTTCATTTCCAAACTGGCTGAAGAGGCCGCTAAGGATCGCGCCGCGCTCGTTTGCAAGTTGAACAGCTACAACCAGCTTGAGGAGGTGAAGTCGTGAAACGACATTTCCCTGGTCTGCATGCTGAAGCATCACGCGACGATGGAATTCTAGAAGGCGTATTTCTGGTTCGGGTCGATCGAGCTTACTATCGGTGGCATCCGCAAAAGCCCTTTTTCATTCTCAGCTTTGCGATCCTCGAGCCCAACGATCTCGCCTCCCGCAAAGTCTCGGGACGACTCTACTGCACCCAGAAGTCGCTCTGGAAACTGAACTGGTTTCTTCGCGACTTCGGCTACGACACGGACCTGTTCGGCCGGGACGAAGTGGATGAAAAAGCCTTGCTCGACCTCACCGGTGTGCTGCGCACTACGAGAAAAACGTTTGCGGGTCGTAGCTTTGTCAACCTCGAAGGATTTGCGCCGGCCGGTGAATGGAAATTCATCTCGAAGGATGCTCGCGAAGGCGTCGTGGCAGGAGGGGAGAATGACTTACAGCTTCACGCAGATTAGCCAGTACCTGCAATGCCCGCGGAAGTATCGCTATCGATACCTCGATGGCTGGCGCGAAAAGGAAGACCGAGCCTCGATGATTTTCGGTCGCTGCTTCGAAAACGCCCTGGCAGCCTATTTCCGCGAAGAGGATTCAACAGCCGCGTTCTTTAAGGAGTGGCAAGAACACCAGGACGCTGTTCTTCAATACGCCAAGAACGATTCCTGGGACCGGCTGTATCACCAGGGTGTTCGCCTGATCGAACGATTCGCCCAGGATGATCGTGTGCGGATCCGCTGCCCGAAGAAAGATCTCCAGGTCAAGTCGACGCGATCACTTCCTTGCGGAAGCGAATTTGTATCTTACATCGATGCGATTGGTGAGCTGGACGGCACGAATTGCATTTTCGATTGGAAAACGACTGGATCGCGTTATCCGGAACAGCCCAATGGTCTCCTGTCGCTTGATCCTCAGCTGGTCTGCTACTCCTGGATGACGGGAATCGCGGATGTCTCTCTGGTGGTCTTTGTTCGAAAGGCCACGCCTGAAATTCAATATCTGAAGACGTCCATCGATGAGGAACAGCGGCGGGAGTTTGGCCAACTAGTGGAAACGGCCGTCGAGCAGATTGAAGCCGGTCATTTTCTCCCCCACAGCGGGATCCGCTTTCCACAGAACGTATGCGTCGGCTGTTCCCATCTGGGCCTCTGCCTGGGAAATCAGCAGCTCATGGATTCCAAACTCGTTCGCCGACCGGGGGCAATGGATCTTGATTGGCTTGACCAATTTGACGACTAACGGTCGTGTTCTCGTGGAACCCAAACTAAATCGGCGTCGTGCTCTGTTCGTTCTCGACAAGGTGGATGAGATCTTGTCCTGGGAGCGGCATGCCGAGCAAGAAAAGGACACACGGTTCGTCGAACTCGGTCGATACCTGTGCGAAGTTCGAGCCGGCCAGTATTGGAGGCTGGAAAGCCTCGGTTCCTTCGATGATTTCTTGACGAAACGTTTTCCGGAGTCCAGGCGCAAAGCGTATTACCTTATGGCAATCCACGAGCAACTGCCTCGGCGCATTCACCACGACTTGCAGCAAGTGGGGTGGGCCAAAGCAGCCGAACTGGCGAAGGTAGCCCGCCGAGACGGCGAACAGTTTGACTGTGCAACCTGGTTGCACAAAGCGATCGAGCTTCCCAAGGAAGGATTCAAGAGAGAAGTCGAGAAGCATTTGACGGGCCAGGAGACGGAGCCGTGGGAAATCATTTATTTCAAACTGTATAAGAGCCAGCTGCCAGTGATTGAGCGAGCGCTTGAGACGGCTGCGCTGATGCTCGGCGCGAGCAAATCCCGAGGCTACTGTTTAGAGATGATCTGCGCCGATTTCCTTGCCGGGGCTCACCTCGAGGATGGTGATTCCGACTCATTGCTGCTTGCACTTGGTCGACTCTATTCATTGCTTCCCGATCCGCAGAAAACTGAATTCGTGAAGCAAGTGGAGATAGTCTAATGGCTGATCTTCGACCACGGCGACCGAGGCTTCAGCTGGACCCAGATTCTTATCGCAAACTCCGCGTCGAAGTGTTGCAGCGCGACGGCTGGCGATGCCAGACCTGTGGCCGCCCCGATCGTCTTCAGGTCCACCACATTCGCTCGCGGGGCCGACTGGGTGACGACACACACGAAAATCTAATCACTCTCTGCGCTGATTGCCACAGTGACGTTCATCGCGGCTGCGCGGTGAACGATAGATCCGGAACAACGTACTCATAATCCGTTGGTCCTAGGTTCGAATCCTAGCGGGCCCTCGATGTCCTAATTAGTTTTGCTTTGGAACTGCAGCTGGGCGATTTGCTCATCGGTCGGCGGCTCCTGGAACGAGATCGTGCCGGTAGCCTAACGTCGCACGTGAAATTTTCTGAGGCTCTCGCAACCCAACCTTCTGCCAAGTTAAGCAGCCTCGAACCGCCCACGCAAGGATCCCGGGAAGCTCCAGCTCGAGCTTGCTGCGCAGCGCGACATCCGCCCGCTGGCCGGCGAATTGGCGGTTGAACTCGATTAATTTGATTCGGCGCCAGATAGCGTCGACTTAGACTTCGATTCAGGCTTCATAATCATCCGAGATTAGGAAGTGGCTAGTCTGGAATGGTCGCTACACTCGCTATTGCCGCAAGCGCCCCGAATCAGAACGCCGCATCACGGACCGGATAAGTGAATGGGTACCCGTGCAAGACGATGGCTTAGCGGAGGTATTCGTG
>Ga0306923_10007202_pt1 | contig 11058 bp, 10 predicted proteins | sample sta12Can44000108_FD_203841 | JGI IMG/M metagenome (GOLD analysis project Ga0306923, IMG submission 203841) | Lab enrichment of tropical soil microbial communities from Luquillo Experimental Forest, Puerto Rico - statanox.12C.anox.44.000.108 (v2)... | ecosystem: Environmental > Terrestrial >...
GGGCTGTGTCGAAAGCGGTCGCACATCATACGGTTGAGGAAGTTTGGTACATAATCTCGGGAAAGGGACGGATGTGGCGCAAACAAGGCGACCAGGAAGAAATCGCCGAGCTCGGCCCCGGCGTCTCATTGACGATACCGACCGGTACGCAGTTTCAATTCCGTAGCGACGGGCCCGAGGCCCTCAACGCGCTCGGCGCCACGATGCCGCCCTGGCCGGGCGAGGGCGAAGCCTTTTTCGTCAACGGTACCTGGAAGCCCACGGTGTAACCGGACCGGCAGGGCGAATCCTCGACCACCCGATGCCGGCCGAATTGCGAAGCACGCGCGAGCCGGCCGGCAGCTTCAACAAAAAGCTTTCCCAACCCGAAGGGAACTTGTCCCGTTGTCCTGCGCGCATTCGCCATCATCCATCGAACCATCACCCCCAACACCCCCATCCCGGAAATCCCCCGGGCAGTGTCATCTCTAATTGGCAGAGGAGTGACATTTTGATCGGGCGCCTACATCTCAAAGACGCATAATCTGTCTTCTGGAAAATTCACGCCGTTGCGGAATACAGCAGCGGCGGTAATCAACCACCTTATTTGGCACGGCCGTAAAATGGGAAGTCCGGGCAATCGCGCAGATGTGGTAAAGATCAGTCGCAGGTTGGTGTCGGATGCCGAAATGGTCAGAGGTGCCGTGGGGCACAATCGTCACAGGGGCAGTGGCTGTCTACGGAGCTGCTCTCAGTACCTTCAATTTCCTTCGTGCCGGGCCGAAAATCCGCTTCAATGTGCGAACGGGAATGGTTGTGGTGCCGTCAGATGACAAAAAGACGTTTGTACAAACGGAAGTGATAAATTACGGAGACCGAGCTACGACGCTGAGGACTATCGACCTTCGCTATTTCGAGAAGCCGTGGTCATGGGCGCGCTTGCGGAACCGTGCAACAAAAGCGGCAGTATTGAACGACCCGAATCCGGCGCAGCCCTTCCCGTGTGAACTGAAACCGGGTGGCGTCTGGAGCGGGCGTACGCCACAAGAACCGGAGCTTGTGGAGTGGGGAACGAAGGGGGCTTTGTATTGCGATCTCTACCACTCGCATCGTGCCAAGCCGGTGCGAAAGCGCATCCGGTTTCAGCCTAAACCTAAGCAATAATAGAAGGAGTCACTCGGGAGTCCAGCCGGGCGGCGTCATGCCGTTGCCGTCTAAGACGGATACGTCAACTTCTGTTTCTGTCTCCTCAATCGGCACTGCACCTCCAAATGACTTAACTGCCTGTCGGGTAGCCATGCTGGGGCCAATCTTATACTCGTTGGTGTTGATATCGAATTTTTTCCACTTATAGACTTTTACTGTATTCATTCTCTGCTTCCCTCAGCGGTGTTAGCCTGCTTGGCAGCGCGGGTCGCCCGGCGCATGGTAGATATGCTGCGCTCGTAGCTGTCCGCCAATTCCTGCAACGTATCGCCCGGCGCGCGCCGTCTGGTGGCCTCTTTCTGCTAGGGTGGCCGCCCCATATGCTTTCCTTGGGCTTTGGCGCGGTTCCTGTCTTCGGCGGGTGCGGGTGCGGATAAGGTCGCGCTCCAGGTCGGCGAGGCCTCCAAGCACCGCCTGCATCAAATGCCCGGTGCTGGTGACGCGCCGGCGCTCGGGTGTCCGCAAACCACCCACTGCGGCCGATCTTCGCACCATACAGGATGGACCGTAGTCGGACCCTTTGCGGACATTCGCGCCGGATTACACACCGCCTAGCCTATTGTTGACGAATGGTGCCGGCGGCAACCGGACCTCCCCAACCAGGCTGAGGCGATCAGACGGCTCGTGAAACAGGCGCTTGCTATTACCGAGGGTCCGGATGCGCCTAGCGCGTGACCAGCTGTCACCCGCCTTCGCCGCCCAGAACTTGGGCGACCGCATGGTCCCACGGTATGTCGGGGTATTGTTTGAAGACCTCAGCGATCCGCTCGCGCAGCCTTTGCGGTAGCTGTACCCTCTCGGCTTCTCTGGCGATGTTGCCCTTGAGTTTTGCGAGTGCCTGTTCGGTCAACCGGTGCTTGATGATCCTCCGGGCCTGTTGTTCGAGCACCTCGTCGTCAGGAATAAGCTTCTCGACGCCATGCGCGGTGAGTTTCGTCTCGATGAAGTCGACCAGCTGGCGGGAGGTCATGGCGTTCAATTCGACGCGCCGGGTGCGCAGAAATTCGATTTCTTGCGCTGTGGCGCCATGCCGGCGGAGGGTGGCGGCGCGCTTCGGCCACTCGCGCGGATCGTACGGAACGGGCTCCCACTGCAGGCCCATCTCTTCAACATCGGCGAGGCGCAGCCCGAGATCGATGATCCTTGCCGCGTGCTCGAACGTGTATCGCCGGGAATCGGTGCCGAGCGTGCCGAAAATCGAAAACCCGGAGCGGTCGAAATCGTGCAGCGCAAAGACCGTGACGCCGTGTCTTGCGAGCCAGTCGATGAGCATGCGGGAGGCTGTCACCGACATGCCCTTGGTGCTCATCAGCGCGACGTCGAGGCGTTCCTGCAGGTGTGCTGCCGCGAGGATCGGGTGGAAGCCCTCCTTCTCGATGAACAGGACCTTGAAGTAGCGGTTTTCCGGGCCCGCGGTCGGGAAAGGCGTAAAACTCAGTTCCGGCTGGGCCGGCGGCTCGAACGACGGGCGCTGGCCGAGGTACTGTCTGACCTCCAATGTTCCGAGGGGAATTTCGCGCCCGGTGTGAGGTTCGGCGAAATGGCCGCGGGCATCCCAGATGATGTCCCAATCCGAGCAGTCGTACGTCTCCATGTAATCGATCAGCAGGGTCTGGGAGAAATACTGTCCGTCGAGGCTCTCCCGCCCGGTCATGCGGAGGATTTTCGGGCGAGCGGCGTACATGATTTGCCGCGGTTTGACCGGCAGCCGCCCGCGCGGCCCGCCGGCGCTGGCATAGGAATAGGCCTCTTCCATGACGTCAAAAGCGGCCTCGCGCAGAGTCGTCCGATCGCTCCGCACCAGGCGCATCCGCCGGTTGCACACGGCATTGCGGTCGCGCTCCTCGGCCTTGCGCTGCCTGGCCCAGTCCTTGGTGACGGCGCGGACGGCGCCGGTAATGGCGGCGGCCGGCGAGGTCATTCGTCGCCTCCGGGGAGTGTCACCGCAGATTTGCCGCGGTCGGTGTATCCGACCTGCGGACAGGCGAAATGCAGGACAAAAATGACCGGTTCTTTGCTGCTCGCCCGCTGATCGGCGAGCAGATACTCGAGGCCTTCGCCATCCGGACCAAACGATCGAAACGGATTAGAGAGTGCCACGCTCCAGTTGATGCCGGCGATGATGCGGCGCCGATCGCCGTTATCGGGGCACCACCCGAAGGCGGTCTCGACTACCCATGGAAGCCCGTCGGTTTCGCCGAGCGTCTTCTGGTATTTGAAGGTCTCGGGCTCGACCTTGGCTTTGGTAAAGCATGCGAGAAGGTGATCCTTGCCGATGAGACCGAGATCCTTGGGTTTGACGGGTTTGCTGTGGGTCTGCAACACGAGGCGGAGGCGTTCGATGTCGGTGTGCCTGGCTTCGCCCGACAACTCGAAGAGCGACGACAGCGGGGCCCGCGCGAGGCCGGTCTCGTCGAGCACAATTTTCTGTTTTGCCGAGCCGAAGAACCCGCGAAGTTCGCTGATGAATTCACGGATGGTGCGGCCGCGGCCGTGGTCCTGATCGTGCCTCACAAGGGCGGCGATATAGCGCTCGAACCGTGCCGGATCGTACCAGTGCGCCGAGGTCGGATCGCAGGCCCGCCATTTTTCCCAGGCGGGGGCCGAGGGTCCGCGGTCGACGAGCACTTCATCGTCCCACTCGACCCGGATCCGCAAATGCGGGTTGAGCCAGCCGAAGTCATCGGCGATTTGTAAAAAACGCGGTTTTGCATCAGCCAGGATTGAGCAAGCTGACTCGGGCCAGCCGATGCAAATAGAGGTGCCGTTTTTGTGAGGGACGAGTGGGATGCTCTTGCGGTCGATGACCTCCTCCTGGCGCAATTGGTCGACCCGGAACGTGATCGTGTTCCGCTCGTTCTGGGCTTCGATTACGCTGGTCCCGGACGAACCGTCGAGCGCGAAGGGCATCGCCAACAACGTCTTGAGCGCGTTGCCCTGGGCGCCGCGGGTCGGGCTGACATAGGCCTCGCGCGAGCTGGTGCGCGAGGAATAATCGAGGATGTCGCCGACGGTTTTGGCCGGCAGACCGCGCCCGTTGTCCCTGACGGCGATCTCGCCTCTCAAGGTCGACACCGTGACTGAAATCTCCGGCGGGATTTTCGCCTCTTCGCATTCGTCGAGCGCGTTGTCGAGGAGCTCTTTGAGGATGACGAGGGGCCAGTCGTGCGGGGGATGTCCGATCTGTGCCGTGAGTTCGCGCTGCCCGACGAATTCGGCGCGCCGCGATGTCTTGAACGCGACCCGCTCAAGCGTCGCGGTTTGGCGGGCCCGCGGCGCGCTCATACGAGACGATTCGCCAGCTGGTTTGCCGGACCGAAAGCAGAACCCGCGGTCGGGACCAGTGTCACGTGCGTGCCGCGCGAACGCGTTTGTTCTTGTCGCGTTCGGAACGAGCCAGTCGGAATGTGTCGGATTTTACCGCAGAAGCTGGCGCACCCGGCGAGATTCGAACTCACGACCTCTGCCTTCGGAGGGCAGCGCTCTATCCAGCTGAGCTACGGGTGCCTGCACACGATCCGGAAGACCGGAGAAAGGCCGGGATACAACCTGCCGGTCGGGCGCGCAAGGACGATTGCTTGAGGGGCGACCGCGGATTTGCCAACAGAGGCTTGGCGGCGGGACCACAATCGAGGATTATCCCGCAGCCTCGCGAGCGCCGCTGCGCCGGAACGGGATATGGATCTTCAGCCTGCGGAAAAATCGGCGTGCGAGATCGCGGAACACGCCGCTCGTGACGCCTCCCGGCGGGTCCACCGCGCGTTAGTCCCGGCGGACGAAGACATTCTCGAAGAATTGGGGCGGCGCCTCGGACGGTTGCACGCAAAGCAGCGTATCGGCATCGAGGACGACAACGAGGCGCGAGTTTTCGGTCGGGGCCTCAACTTCTTCCACCCCGAGAATTGGCGCCGGAGTCCCGCGATTATTCGCACTGCGCTGAAGCTCAGCGGTTTGTATTGGCGGGCGAGCAAAAACGCCGAAAACGTCCAGATCCGGTACAATGACATCCCGTTGTCTCGGCTGCCGTCTGCGTTCGACGGCTTGACCCTGCTCCACATCAGCGACTTGCACGCCGACATCAGCGGCGGGGCGATGCGGCGGCTGATCGAGCTGCTGCCGGGGTTGGCATACGACCTTTGCGTATTGACCGGCGACTATCGCGGGAAAACCTTCGGGCCGTGCGAGGCGACGATCGAAGGCATGGCGCGGGTATGCCGGCACATCGTCGCCCCGATCTACGGCGTGTTGGGCAACCATGATTCGATCCGCATGGTCCCTGCCCTCGAGGAAATGGGGATCCGCATGCTGCTCAACGAGGCCGAAACCCTCGAGCGCGGCGATCAATCCCTCCATCTGATCGGGATCGACGACGCTCACTATTATCGGGCCGACAATATCGAAAAGGCCGTGTCGCGGCTTCCCGGCGGCGAATTTTCGATTCTGCTGTCGCATACGCCCGAGATCTACCGGCAGGCGGCGCATGCCGATTTCGACCTGCTGCTCAGCGGGCATACCCATGGCGGCCAGATCTGCCTCCCCGGCGCGGTCCCGATCACCCTCGATTCGGTGCTGCCGCGGCGGATGGGTTCGGGTTTGTGGAGATACCGCGATATGGTCGGCTACACCTCGGTCGGGGTCGGGTCGTCCATCGTCGCCGCACGGCTCAACTGCCCTCCCGAGATTACCTTGCATCGCCTGCGGTGTGGTGCCGCTAATATGGCCGATCGCGCAGGTGAAACGCGTAGAACACGCGAGAAAGCAACACCTCGCCGATAAAAAACAACGCTGCCGTGATGCCGATGTCTGCCATCGTCAAGGACAGCGGGTGGCGGCAGGCGAGTAGCGGAAACAGCGCTTCCGGAACCTGGTCGAGGCCGCTGGCGCGGCTGCTCGGCGGTAGCGCCATGCGGCGCTTTAGACAGCTCGAGACGAGGTCGCCGACCATGGCGAGGCAGCCGACCAGAGCCCCTATTCCCCAGTCGAGGCCGATCAGCGGCGCGCCCGCGGTCGTCGCCAGCACCGCCAGCACAACGCCCCGTATGGTCTTCGATCGGCCGAACAGCGGCCGGCCGTCGACAAATTCGACACCGCCATCGAGCGGATAAGCCAAGCGTTCGCCGAGAATTTTCTTGGCAACGACGGGTATGCCGTTGGCCAGCATCAGCAGGACCAGCAGCTGCAGGATCGGCCAGGGTTGCACAGGGTCAGCGGCCGGCGACCGTCACCTGACTGCTGGTGCGCAAGAAGGCTTCGCCCGCAGCGCGATCGGCGCCTGAAGGGAGCGGCGCGGAGGGGGCGAGCACCCAGCTTGCGACATCGGCGATCACCACGGGACCTTCGAGATCGCGCAGCAGCATATGGTAGCCGTTTTGGTACCAGGCGAGCTTGCGTCGGCGCATCGGTTCGGCTGGGAGCGTGTCTACAAAGAGCCGGATCGGCGCCCGCGGGATAATTTCGTCCTTTGCGCCATACATGACGAAGAGCGGCGTATCGAGCCTGGCAGCGGAGGCGAGCGCGGCATCCATCAGATCGACGAGGCCATAGATCGTGTCGATGCGGGTCGCGTGGATTACCATCGGGTCTTGTCCCAGCGCCCGCAGCATCACGATGTTGTCCGAAGCTTTGATCTTGAGCCCGCGCCCGGTCAGGGTCAGCCCGGGCATCAGCCGAACGCCTACCCACAACGCCAACCGTGGCAGAAGATCCATCGTCGGGCGCCCCCAGACCGCCGGTGCGGTCAAGACGACCCCGTCGACATCAGGGACCGGGGTGCCGCTCTCGCCGGTCAGTGCGGCTACCGCGACCGCCCCTCCCATGCTCTCGCCGAGGATGTAGATCGGGGTGCCGGGGTACATTCGGCGCAATATTTGCGCGGCGGTCGCGACGTCGGCCGCCAGTGCCGCTCGTCCCGGCCAAAATCCGCGCTCGGGTGCGGCACCAAAACCGCGCTGGTCATAGGCGTAGGTCACAATCCCTTCCTTTGCCCAGATATCACCCGGTCCGTCAAAAGCGTTGGCATAGTCGTTGAAACCGTGCAGGGCGAGGATCACCGCCTTGACTCCGCGCTTGTCATCGCTTCGCGGGAGCCATTTGCGCAGCGGCAGAGCCTGGCCATCGGCGGCGATAAAGTTGGCTTCGGTAAAGTGCGGCAGCGGCTTCGGCTCCGGCGCGGCGCGCGCCGTGCCGACACCGGCGAGCCGGACTTCCTCGTCGGTCGCCGGAGCACAGCAGACAAGCAGCAACAAAGCGGCGATCATCCAGATGCGGGCAGAATTGGAGGCGATGTGCAGCCGGCCGCTCCTCACGAAACACGGCAGGTCTTTGATTGTGCCGTACCAACCGGTATCATCGAGCTCTGCATAGGGTCAACCGAGCCCTCCAGTGCGCTCGCCGTAGGTTTCCGGTGGTCTGCGATGCCGTTCGAAACCATCTACACCGACGAGATGGTCGCCGTTTGCAACGGCGGCGAAGGGTCGCTCGGCCACCCGAGGGTGTATCTGAACCTGGAGCCCTCCGGGAGAATCGAATGTCCGTATTGCTCCCGTCTCTTCGTCAACCGCGCGGCTGCCGCGGCCGGCCCCGGCGCAATCCCCGCGTCGAGCGGCCAGAGCGGCACGACATCTGAGTGAAGAAAGCCGTGGACGACATTGCTGCATCAACTCTAGAGCCGGATTCCGCCGCGAGCGCCCCCGCCCCAGCGCCTGGCGCAGCCGCAACACCGGCCGTCCCGCATCACCTGTTTCTGATCGACGGGTCTGGGTTCATCTTCCGCGCCTACTACGCCCGGGCGCGCAGCAGCGAGCCGGTATTCCAGCGCAAATCGGACGGCATGGTCACCGAGGTCGTGACCTTGTTCAGCAACATGCTGGACAAATATCGGCGCGAAACCGATGCCGATCATATGGCGGTCATTTTCGATGCGTCCGGAAGCAGTTTCCGCAATCGCATTTACGGTGAATATAAAGCCAATCGGCGCGAGATGCCGGACGACCTGCGCCCGCAATTGGCGCATGTCCGGCGCGCCGCGACGGCGTTCGACATCTGCCAGATCGAATTGTCGGACTTCGAGGCGGACGACCTGATCGCGACTTATGCGCGCCACGCCGTCGAAGCCGGAGCAAAGGTGACCATCCTGTCGTCCGACAAAGACCTGATGCAGCTGGTCGGCGACAACGTGACGATGCGCGACCCGATGAGCGATCGTGCGATTGCCGAGGCGGAGGTGCGCGAGAAATTTGGTGTCGGTCCGGACAAGGTCGTCGAGGTGCAAGCGCTGTGCGGCGACAGCACCGACAATGTGCCGGGGGTACCCGGGATCGGCGTCAAGACCGCAGCCGAGTTGATCAACACCTATGGCGACCTCGAATCGCTGCTCGCCCACGCGCATGAGATCAAACAGCCAAAGCGGCGCGAGGCGCTGATCGAGAACGAGGCGAAAGCACGGCTGTCGAAGCAATTGGTCAAGCTCGACGACGACGTGCCGCTGCCCTGCCCGCTGTCGGCGCTCGAAGTCAAGCCATACGATCCCGAGAAGCTCTTCCCGTTTCTCGACGAGATGGAGCTGCGCGCGCTGAAGGGGCGAATCGTCCAACGCCTGTCGATCGCCGCTGCGGCCGTCCCGGTCGAGCAACTGGAACCCGTCGTCCCGGAGGTTCCATCGTTTGCAGCGCCGCATACTTATGCGCTGGTCGACACGGTCGAAGGTCTCGAGCAGTGGATCGAGGCCGCTCAGCAGGCGGGTCAAGTCGCCATCTGGCCGGAGGCTAGTGCACTGTCTGGCACCCGTCCGGCTCTCGCCGGGATCGCGCTCGCATTGGCACCCGGCCTCGCCGCCTATGTCCCGCTCGGCCATCGGGCCGCCGGGACCCTCGACCTCGGTGGCAGCGGCGAGCTGTCGCTGCCGGCCGCCATCGACCGGCTGCGGCCGCTGCTCGAAGATCCGGGAGTGCTCAAGATCGGTCACGACGTCAAGAGCGCGGCGCACCTGATGTTGCGCTATGGGGTCGAGCTGGCACCCTACGATTGCACGATGCTGATGTCCTACGTGCTCGACGGCGGCCAGGCCGAGCACACGATCGAGCATCTGACCCGCCGCACTTTCGAGCATGAGCTGAAGCCGCCCAAAGAGCTGGTCGGGACCGGCAAGAGCCTGATCGCTTTCGCCGAGGTGCCGCGCGATGCCGCGCGCGATTTTGCCGCCGAGCGCGCCGACGCCGTGCTGCGACTGCACATGCTGCTGAAGGCGCGGCTCGTGCGCGAGAAGATGACGGCGTTCTACGAGACGATCGAACGGCCGCTGGTTCCGGTCGTTGCCGCGATGGAGTGCCGCGGGATCAAAGTCGACCGCGATGCCCTCGCCGAATTGTCGCGCGATTTTGCGGGGCGCATCGCCGAGACCGAGCAGGCGATCTTCCGCGCCGTCGGCAACGAGTTCAACATCGGCTCGACCAAGCAGCTCGGCGACGTGCTATTCGACAAGCTGGGCCTTCCCGGCGGCAAGAAGGGCAAGACCGGCGCCTATGGCACCGACGCCTCGATCCTCGAAGAATTGGCGCCGCTGCACGAGGTGCCGGGGCATGTCCTCGAGTGGCGTCAGCTGACCAAGCTCAAATCGACGTATGCCGATGCATTGGCCGACGAGATCGACCGCGAGACCGGGCGGGTGCACACCTCATACGCGCTGGCGGTGGCGGCGACCGGGCGTTTCTCGTCGAACAACCCGAACCTGCAGAACATCCCGATCCGCACCGAGGAAGGCCGCCGCATCCGCCGCGCCTTTGTCGCCGAGCCCGGCCATCTGCTGCTCTCGGCGGATTACAGCCAGATCGAGCTGCGGCTGGCCGCCCATGTCGCCGACGTGCCCGAGCTCAAGCAGGCCTTTCGCGACGGGGTCGACATCCACGCGCTGACGGCGAGCCAGGTGTTCGGGGTGCCGCTCGCGACGATGGACGCCAACACCCGGCGGCGGGCCAAGGCGATCAATTTCGGCATCATCTACGGGATCAGCGCGTTTGGCTTGGGGCAGCAGATCGGCGTGCCGCAAAGCGAGGCCGGCGCCTATATCCGCGCCTATTTTGAGCGCTTCCCGGCGATCCTCGCCTATATGGAGCGGATCAAGACCGACTGCCGCCGCACCGGCTACGTCGAGACGATCTTCGGGCGCAAATGCTTTATCCCGGGGATCCGCGACGCCAACCCGATGCGCAGGGCGGGGGCCGAGCGGCAGGCGATCAACGCACCGCTGCAGGGCTCGGCCGCCGACATCATCAAGCGCGCGATGGGCCGCATTCCGGCCGCGCTCGCCCGCGCCGGGCTCAAGGCCCGCATGCTGCTGCAGGTTCACGACGAGCTGCTGTTCGAGGTGCCGAAAGCCGAAGCCGACGAAACCGCGCGGGTCGTCAAAGGGGTCATGGAAGCGGCTTGCACACCGCATTGCGAGCTCTCGGTACCGCTCGTCGTCGAGACCGGCCGCGGCACCAACTGGGACGAAGCGCATTAACGTGAGAAGCGCGAGCCCATTCCGGGGATAGCCCCCGCGAGGATTCCTCGGTTACGCGCTTCCATCGGGCAGCACCGAGCGCTCCCTCGCCTTCGCTACTATGAGAAGAATGACAAGGTAGACCGTGCTAAATGGCGCGAACAGCAAAAACGGGACGGGCCACAGATTCGATTGATCGGCAAAGGCGTAAGCGCACCAGAGAAGAAAAAGGCGTAAGCGCACCAGAGAAGAAGCGGAATCGCCGGGACGAGCGGTAGCAGCGCCGCCTTGCGCCAGCCTCCTGTCAACTGTGCCGCGGCCCAGGGCTGCAAGATGAAATAGACCGGCGCGGCCAGCATCGCCACGGACCCGAGCACGAACATCATCGCGTCCGC
>Ga0306923_10007205_pt1 | contig 11054 bp, 16 predicted proteins | sample sta12Can44000108_FD_203841 | JGI IMG/M metagenome (GOLD analysis project Ga0306923, IMG submission 203841) | Lab enrichment of tropical soil microbial communities from Luquillo Experimental Forest, Puerto Rico - statanox.12C.anox.44.000.108 (v2)... | ecosystem: Environmental > Terrestrial >...
CGCGTTCGACCGTCTCCATAGAGTGGCCGAGAAGCTTGCGAATCGCCTCTAGTTCTGTCGGGGCGAGTTCAGGAAATCTCGTTGCAGGTGACGTGCTGGGGCGCAAACCATCGGGCATAACCGTCTCCCGAAAAGACCGCGAGCTTTCGGTTCCATCGCGGTGCAGCCCCTTCCCGAATGACACCCTCCACTTATATGATTAACGCACTCCTAACGAGCCTATTGTCCAGCCGCCGACATCCGCAGAACGTGTCGGAAGAAATGATCATCCAGTGCGAACAAGCGCTGCTCTTCTGAAAATTGTCAAGCTCGTCAGCCGCTTGATCACCGTCATCGTTTTGGCGGCGGCGTCCCGCTCTTTTGCCATGGAAAAACCTGCGGACATTCCCGCTTGGCTTAGGCCCAATGTCGGTGAACGCGAAGGTCAAATTGCGCCAGTGGTCTTACAGCGGGCGCGGACGCTTTACTTTAAAAAAGTGCGCGCGGGCGCGGTTAGAAATTTATGTTACTTTGCCATGGATGCCACGCGTCCCCACGACTTAAACGATGGCAAAGTGGGAGCCCGGTTTTACGTTATCTGCGAGTCCGCCCGATCGTTCCGTGTGTTTTCGGCGGGTCACGGCGGCGGCCGCGATTTGAAAGGCATCGCGGATTTCACTAACGGAAAGCGCTGCGCGAAGAACTTCAGCAACGCCATGGATTCGTTTCTGACGGCTGGTGGGTCCTATATAACCGCCGAGACGCGAACGTCCTTCAAAGGCTATTACCGCCTCTCAGCGAAAAAAGACGCGGTTTTGATACGCTCGTTCGTTCAGTTTGACGGCGAAGGCGAAACCGCAAACGCCAGACAGCGGGAGATCGGCGGGCATCCGGCCCAATTATTGCGGAACGTCTGTCTCCGAAAGGATCCGCACAGCTCCTACGCGGATCGAGACGGTTACGTTCCGTTCGGGCAACTGGAAGTCTACGCCAACGGCCGCAGCGACGGCTGCACGAGTTGGTCGCCGTCGGATGCCGTGCAAATCATAGCGGTGGTGAAGGACGATCCGACGACCCTGTATATCTACCCTGCAGCAGCCGATATCGACGCAGTCACGCAAACGGTAAGGGCCGGACGGTCGTTATCGCAGGCGGGACTATATTGGAACGCTTCCTGTTTGAAGGAAATCGTCACTCCGAAATTTTGGCCCAAGGAAGCCCTTGCGCCGGTGCTCGCCCAATACACCAAGGTTCATCCGGCACCGCCCCAACAGCCGCCGCCGCTTTGCAAAGTGCAGTGAAATTGTCTCTTGTTCCTTGTTCGCAGCCGTTGTTCGCGGCTGAGTCGACACATGCGCCAACGCATCCGTTTGCGCTTTCACGACAAACACGCGGGGCCGGTCAGGTGTAACACGGCCCTTCAGTTTTTTGCATTAGCGAATGTCGGCTTTTGGCACCAAGCGTCATTTCGCTGCCGCGCGGCAAACGGTGGCTTTCGGATGCAAAGCGGACAGCGATCCAAGAAGCGTAATATGACGACGAGGCGCCACTCAAAGGTCGACGTTTCGTGGAAAGCCGCTACTGACGATCGGGACATCGTCGACGGTGTTGAGCCAAATCTCTAGAATAGCGATCTAGCTGGACGGCCAAATCGCCAGACCGAGACATTCCCGACGACTAACGAAAATCCAAAGGCCTATCTGGACTCGCCAGCAAGCAGAGCATCGAGCGTCAAGGCTCGGTCCAGACCGCCAACCTTTTTATCAATCCCTTGCGCTCTTAATAGGTCGCGAACTGTACCGTGAGCGCCAACGATGCGAAGTGAGATGCTGCGCGTGGACAGCTCGGTATGTAAATCATGTAGCATGCTGGCGCCTGCCAAATCGAGATATGGAGAGGCCGAAAGATCGCACACCACAAGCCGAATTGAGCCCGGTGCGCGCAGGCGGGTGACGACCGCCTCAAATACGGCTTCTGCGTTGACGTAAATCAGCGACGCCTCGGGGCGGAACGCGATGACTTCAGCAAGCGGCTCATTCTCGGGATGCCGCGCCATGTCGGAGTAACTATTGGTTCCCGGTACACGGCCCAGAAACGCGACGTGCGGGCGCGAAACGCGCATCAGGAGCAGCAACACCGAGCCTAAAGCGGCCAGCAAAATGCCGTTGAGGATGCCGAGAGCCAATACGCCGCAAAGAGCAATTGCAGCAGCATAGAAGTCCAACCGGCTGATCCGCAACATGCGTAGCAATGCTGGAAAATCTAGCAGCCCGTAAATGGCGGTCATGACGACCGCAGCGAGGACGGCCTTCGGAAGATTCTCGAGCAATCCAGTCAGGAACAGCAGACACAGCGCCAACGTGATCGACGCGAAAACGAGCGCCAGCGGTGTGCGTGCACCCGCTTTGTCATTCACCGCAGATTGCGAGAGGCCGCCGGCCACCGGATAGCCTTGTCCCATCGCGGCCGCCAGGTTGGCTGCGCCAACACCCAGTAGCTCTTGCCTCGGGTCCAATGGATATCCGTGCTTCGCTGCGAAAGTACGAGCGGCGGATACACCTTCGATGTAGGCCAACAACAAGCAGCCGGCAGCCAGTGGGAAGATGCCTTCCTCGTCGCTCCATCGGAGAGCAGGCCCTGCGAGGTGCGGTAAGCCCGAAGGGATCTCACCTGTAATAGGCACGCCCATGGCCGGAAGGCCTAGTAGCGTCGCAACGGCGATTGACAAGGCCACGACCGCAAGGGCCACGGGCCGACCCGGTAGCAGGCGGTCTCCGAGGACGAGCAGTACGATTGCCGCGATGCCGATGAGTAGAACCACGTACTGTATCTGACCGAGCTGACTGGCAAGCAACCACACTCGATCAAAGAAATTATGCCCACCGCCCGGCACGCCGAAGATGCTCGGAAGCTGGGTCATTGCGATGGTCAGGCCGGCACCAATTTTGAACCCAACCAGGATGCTGTCGCTAATGAGCTTTACCAGCGCACTCAATCGTAACGTCCATGCGAACAGACAGAGCGCCGCTACTGTGAAAGCAGTCAGACTGGCGATCTGTGCATAGCGCTCGGCATCGCCATTGGCCATAGCGCCCACGGTGCTGGCGATCATGAGCGAAATCGCGGATGTCGGACCGATGGCCAGTTGTCGTGACGAGCCCAACAGAGCGTAGCCGAGTCCACCGAGAAGATATCCATACACACCGACTTGCGGCGGCAGACCGGCAAGTCCGGCATAAGCGAGAGAAACTGGAATGGCGTAGGCCGCCAGCGTTATCCCGGCAATAAAATCGCTGGGTAAAAAGGCGACGCGATATCCACGTAGCCATCCGACCGGTGGAAACCACCAAAGCGGGCTCGCGCGCTTTCCCTGTTCAATCGATTCAGCCATGTGCGGGCTACCAAGACTTCACGAGAGACCCGGGTGCCGAGCTTGATTGAGTTACTTCATGCGATTGTCGATGGTGAGTGCACAGTCTTTTGGGATAGTAATAAGCGCCCCAAATAGATTGCCCAGTGGAGTGGTGGGGATGGTGATCACCGGACGATCGCTGTCCATTTGCGGCAATCGGCCATGCGGTTGCGCCGCTGAGGAGCTTGATGAGCTCTCGGCGCCTCATTCGATCACCTCGTCGGCGCGCGCGAGGACCGATTTCGGGATCTTGATCTCAAGCGCTTCGGCTGCCTTGAGATTGACGATCAACTCGAATTTCGTAATCACCTGGATTGGCAAATCGGCAGGTTTCTCACCCTTAAGGACGCGGCCGGTATAAAGCCCGACCGAGCGATAAGCATCCACAAGCTTAGCTCCATAGCTCATCAATCCGCCGGCAGTTGCAAACTCGCGGATTTGATGGATCGTCGGAAGCCGATTACGCGTCGCTAGAGCAGCGATTTCGCGTCGCTCACTATTGAAAAAGGCGTCGGTCCCAACAACGAGGGCGTCTGCTTGCAGTTCACGGGCTTTGGCAAAGGCCGCGTTGAGTTCCCGCGGAGTGCTAGCTTCGAGCATTGCAGTTTTGATCCCCAGCGGAGCTCGAGCTTCTCGCGTATCGGCAATTTCCTGGAGGTGGTTTGGATTTCCCCGATTTACTAGTACCGCGATCAATGTAGCGCTTGGCAAAACCTCATGCAGAAGTTCGATTTGCCTGGCTATGAGCCCTTTCGGCAGAATGGCAACCCCCGTAATATTGCCACTAGAACGATTGAGGGTGCCGACAATACCTGCTCGAACAGGATCTACACCCGACAAGAAGACGATCGGAATTGTCGTGGTTGCATCCTTTGCTGCCTGCGCCGCCGGAGCCCCCGCCGCGACGATCGCCGTAACCTTGCGATTGACCAAATCTGCTGCAAACCACGGCAGTCGATCGTAACTGCCCTCCGCCCAATGGTGTTCGACGGTCACATTACGACCGTCCGCATAGCCCTGTTGATTTAGCCCATCTTGAAACGCCGCAACCATTGGCGCGAATGAACTCGCAGACGCACTACCGAGAAAGCCGACGACAGGTACCGCCGGCTGCTGTGCGTGCGTAAGCTGTGGCCACGTCACCACCGAGCCGCCGAGTAGTGCAATGAATTCCCGTCGCCTCATGAGTTGCCCCTTGGATAGAGGAGCCTACCATTCACGACTGCGTTGTGCATCACAGCATGTCTCGCGGCGCGATGTCCGCTTTAGGTCAAAAGCGACGTTTCCCGACCCATCGGCCATGTCCGCTATTACCCCCCAAAGCGACCGCAATAGCGACCCGCCAGAAGCTAATTCAGCCTCTGGGCCGAGAGTTTTGGGACTGTCACACTGGCCGTCATGGAAATCAGGCTCGCCTGATGGTGGATCATCCGCCAGACGCCCGTGACGCGTCTGAACCAATTTGTGGCGGCAAGCGCATGGGCGTTGCCGATCAGTTCGATGCAAATTACTCGGCCCTCATCGCCGAACACCATGGCCATGGCGTTGTGTGGCTCTACGCGCTCCTGGTTCGGATTGCCGAAGATATTGCGGTACGATTGAAGGATGGCCGGACGGCCAACGAGAGCCGGCCATCCTGGATGCACGCAAGTGACGTCTTGATCGGCCCAGATACGGCTCATCTTTTCGGCGTCTGCGCTCGCGAACGCTTCGTAGTAAGCGGTATTGGCGGCGAGAATGTCGTGTTGTTCGCTCATGCAGGCGGCCTATCGGAAATCCAGGCAGCTTGTCACTTCACGCTGGAATAATCTTTGTCCTCGACCCACCACTCACTGTCTGCCAATCTGCCTTCGGTGAGCATTTTCACGTTGATTTCGTGCTGGTCAGCCCAATAGCTAATTACCTTGACCTTGAGTGGCCCGGAGAACTGCCACGCCTGCCGCGCACCGAGAATGATTTCTCTATACTTCTGGACATCCTTGCCTGAGAAGGCCTGACGGACCCGCTTCCACACCGTCAAGTCCGTCTCGTCAGTGAACCAGACTGAATTCTTGGCGATGTATCCCGTATCGCCGTCGTGAATTTCGGTAGCTTCCGCGTGGACCCCGACAGAGCAGAGGATCGCGGCAGCAACCGATATGGCACGCCATTTTGGGATTACTGAGACCGCTGTCCGCTTGCGCGATTTCATCGTGTAATCCCTGCTTTTCGCCTCTGTCGACCTCGTTTGCGCAAGTGCCCGCGATGATAGCGTGAACGAGCGGCGGATCCATCCAACCATGTCCGCGATGCTCGTCCGTCACGCTACCCGCCATCCAGCCTCGACCGACCTCTTGCTAACTAATTGATAAAGCATAGATTTTTCTTTGAACGACATGCGGAATTGCGACTTTTGCAGTGAAGTGTTCGAGCCAACCAAACCGATTAGGTGCGAGCAGCGGTTTTGTTCTTCGGAATGTCGCAAGGGCTGGCATTACCAGACGGCGATCCTGCCTGAAGCGCACTGCGCTGTTGAACCGCATGAACCGGTGCGCGACCAAGGCGCCGACCCCGCGCAGTCGGTAGAGCTAGCCGAGGGCGAGGACAGCCAGATTTCCTGCGCGGGATTTACCGCGACCCGTTGCAGCCGCTAGGTATCAGGCTGAGGGCCGCAATCGAGGCGCTGCCATTCGAAGCGCTGAAGCTATCTGCGGTCGCAGCAGGCCACATGTTGGGAGAGGACTTTGCTACGCGTCGTGACCGGGCCATCGCGAAGTCAAGAGCCGCGAAGACCTTCGAAGGCCCGACAGCGCCCAGCGCATCACAGGCGCGCTGCCGAAAGCTGTGGGTGATAACTAAAGAGCGGAGCCGGGAACGACCAATTGGGGCAATGCCTAACTGATGCAGCCCACGGGGTTCGCTCCCGGCGCGTCGCCTGTGCTTGCCCGCTATGACGCCGCCCAAACGTATGCGGCATCAATCTTGGCGGGGCCTCTGACCCGGTGGAAGCATTAACACCTCCATGGCAGTAGGGTACGCTTGAATACTGGACCACATACACGGCTTGTCAAGACGCTGTGCATTTCGTTGTGGCAAACGGCTGGCCACGAGGCCAGGAACTATGGCGGGACGTTGCGAGGTCTCAGATTTTGTCGAAACCACTGCCTGCAGCGAGGAAGCCTCCATCAACGTGCAATGTTTCAATTGCACCGTGGTTCTCGATGGGAGCGACGCCGGCCCCATTGGTTTTGATGCCTCCGGAAATCTCTATCTCGCGCGCTGAGCCTCCAGGCTTGATGCTTAGGCCAATAGCAGACAGTGACGTAAGAACACCTTTGACTAGCGACTGACCAGCGCCGCCGAACGTCTCAATACCTCGGTGCACGACCAACTTGCCTATCGATTGGCTGATCTGAATGCCAATCGCTCCATCCGCATGGGTGACCACGCTGTCGAATTCAGCTGCGTCCACTGTCCCCGCATACACGTTGAAGCCCCGCGCACCCTCACCGAAAGTCTCAATCGGCGCGTTCACTCTCAGACGGCGTAGGATGCCGAAGTTCACGAAACCGATGCCACTTGGCCCGTGCGAGGTGATCTTGTCGTCGGCAATCCAACGCTCAACGACGCCCCAATTGTCGAGAACCATGTCGTTGACGCCATAGGTCGTGACTGGTGCTCGATTTCTGACTGTATCGACATGGGCCCCATGGACAACAAAAACTCCTCCGGTGATCTGATCCGGCGTGCCTGACGCGATGCCACCGTCGCTATATACGGCATTCGTCTCAAGACGACGCACCTCAAGTCGACCACCGTTGTCGCCAGCACCGCTGACGAAGATGCCGCTGCCTCGAACCGGAGCGCCATCGCGTCCAGCGGAAAGGCCAATAAGGTTCGAGCTGACGACTGCTCCGCTGTCGGGCTGCATATTCCACAGTGTGAATGCACCCTGAAGGACATAAACACCATAGCCGTGCGGGCGTTCGTTCTCTTCCCGCGCATCAGCTGCAACTATGTCGAGCCCTTCAATATTGACGTGTCCCCGGCGGACCTTATCACGAACTAGAATTTGAACGCGGCCTATTGTCGTCACGCTACGTAATTCAATCTGGCCGAAATCTTCGACACCGGTATCGTTGAAGATGGCTCGTTTATTCGGAGCGACTTCCAGCCGAAGCAACTCAATTCGATTAGAGGTTGAGAGTTGTGCACCTTCGGCGTCACTAGCAAAAATAATTGCTGCATTTTGGTCCGCGCCCCGTAGGGATTGGCCGGGTGAAAGGCGAAAAGACGGGCAGCTCATTATCTGGCCTCCGACAACTATTCGCCTAATACTTTCGCCTTTGGTCGCCGTGACGAGCGCGTCGCTGGTGGTCACCAGTTTTTCGAAAACATTCATTGCTTTCTCTGGGTGTTCAGAAGTCATTTACTCAATTGGCGTTTTGGCCCGAACCTTTGGACGATAAGCGACTTGATTGTAACGAGCAACTAATTGAGGGATATTACTATGCATGCGGCCGACCGATTTCTAAAATTTGCGGCAGAGTATCAGAGCATGGCGAAGATAAGCCCTAGCCGAGAAAGCAAAGCAACCTGGAACGGCTTGGCGCAGCGTTGGGCCGAATTTGCGGAGCAGTTTGAGGCGAGCCCTCAATTGGACGGTCCAAAAAGGCGGCGCCAAGATTTGCCGCGCAAAGAGCAATTGTGGACTAACAAGGGCGCGCCGCCAGAAACATCAAAGCCCTACTGCAACCACGAGGGCTAAGTCCGCTCAGGGCCGAGACTTTGCTTCACGGTTGGAGGGGGCAATCGCAGATCGGTCAAAAAGCCTAAGATTATTGAGCCAGCGCAGCGGGTTTCCCTCACCGCAGAATGCTAGGCGCGTTAACCATGCCTAAGAGTTACCCCAATTTAGCCACAACCTTGGGATGCTTTAGTGCGAAGATTGCGTGGTGGTTGGGGAGAGTTCGATGAGTGATCAAGCACGGGAATTTCTAATTGATTGGTTCTCAGGGCATGTTCAGCCCTTGCCGGCTGTTCGAAGATTAGCCGAGGCTGTCCGGCTTGCGACCAAGTGCCGGGCTGATGCGACCGCCGCTGGCATACCGCTGCAAGAAATCAGAGACGTGGTAGGTGGTGACTTAATTCTAAGATTGCTCGAAGCCCTAGATGCGGCTGCTCGCTTGGACGAGGATACGTCCTTAGCGCCCGAGATGAGGACCCTTATCGAAACACTGACTGACTGAATGTTAGGAGTAGGACCTTAGTTCCTTTTGCAGAGAGTTGGCCCCTTTTGGCCATACTCTTTTCGGAACAAATCCCATTTTCAGCCGCTACGCCGTGGTACGTCGTAAGATGTATCGGGGGATGTAAAATGGTACCGATCAAGGCGGAAGCCTGCTACAGGCTCAACGCGGTGAAGTGTGTCGAACTCTCGCAAGACCCACACGCGGACATAAAGGACAAAGTCACTCTGCTCACGATGGCGAACGCCTGGTTAGAGTTGGCGCACCGAGCGGGGCAGCATTGTCAGGGGGATTTGGCCGTCAGCTGAGGCGGCCAACCTCGAAATCGCCGAGTGACTAACGTTATAGCCGCGGCCGATATCAACCGCGCCAACGCCTCGGCCCGCTGATGTGGCGTCAGCTTGCGCTTGCGCGCGACCTTCACTCCACGAGCCTGGGCCCGCTTTCGCCCCTCATCGGTCCTGGCCCTGATCAGCTCTCGTTCAAACTCCGCCAGCCCGCCAAACACAGTCAGCATTAATCGGCCATGAGGCGTGGTGGTGTCGGCCCGAGCATCGGCGAGCGACCAGAAGCCAGCGCCAGCCTTGTCATCGCGACGCGCTTATTAGTTTGGTCGTCCTGTTGTTTCCCATCACTGTCGACTGGGCAAGCCGCAGCCGGGACTATGCGGCCCGACCAGTCTCCGCTACGGTATACCTGGGCGAAAGGGAGGGTTTCTTGAATGCGAAGGGGTGGTTGTTTGATGCCGATCGTGGCGTCGCTCAGCTTGATGGCTGCGGCGGTAATGCTGTGGCATCTGAAGGTAAACACCGCAGGCTCACGCCCTCTGGCCGATGGGTCGGAGGATCGGGCAGCCCCACTTGCGGGCCCGTTTGCGTTCCTACGTCCGCATAAGTAGCTCCGGCAGCTTGGCGATGTTGGCCGCGATCCTCCAGGCCTCGTAGGTTCGATCTATGGCAAAACCAACTGCTCAATTAAAATAGTATGAGATCGACAGCGAGACGATCAGCGCAAGCACCCAAATCGTGCACCTAATTGTACCTTTGGGCATGGCGAGTCCTCCCTGAAACAGGTCGAGCAGTGGCAAGATTGAAAGAGGCCGTCCGATGAAAGGCGCCCCCCAGCCAAGTGCAACACACAGGAGCTTACTTCAGGGCAGTAGAGACGCTGGTGAAAGTCGTCTTAAGGGTGGTCCCAAGAGACTGTACCGCAGCAAGAGAGATACCTCCCGCAATCAGAGCATACTCGATAGCTGTCGCGCCCGACTGGTCATTCCAGAACTGGCCAAGACGTTGAAACATCTTTACCTCCTCGTGGTTGACTTAGTCGTCGCCCGACTGCCCAGTTGAGTTACTTCAGAGCGGTCGACACGCTTGTGAAGGTAGTTTTCAAACTGGTCCCGGTGGCCTGCACGGCCGTGATGATTGCAATCGAGATGCCCGCTGCAATCAGGCCATATTCGATAGCCGTTGCTCCGGACTCGTCCTTCCAAAATCGATTCAAGAGGTGAGCCACGATTGCCCCCTTAGCTATTAGCACCATGGCCGAAAACTACAGGGAGCATCTTTCTCTAACGTGAAGCTGTCAAAAACAGTTCAAGGCAACTTTGCGGAAAAATCTGCGGGTGAGCGGCTCAGCTGCTTAGCATCGAACTGGATCAACAAAGTTAAGGCGCCTTAACTCGTTTTTAGATCAAAACTTCACGGCGTCGTTAAAGTTCAACATTAGCATCGGCGGATCAGCAAGGAGGAGGCGAACATGACGCCCCTAAGGTTCGGCCGAATCAAGAGCAAGAAAGAACTGCGCGAGCTGGCCGATATGGCCGCGGCCATTGCGCGCTATCAGGGACCAATTACGTATTGCCGTCCGGGCGTCGCGCGCGGGCACGAGACCAGGGTGAACTACGAGTCGATGCCTCGCCGGCGGCAGTTGCGCGCAGAAGAGTAGCCAACATGGGCGGCACGCTGTCAGAATTTCTCCGCAGCCAAGCTGACAAGCGCAAGGCCGAAGGCGATACCATTTGGAAACTCCTGATCGAATCGGCCGAGTACATTGATGCGCTTGAAGCTGGTAAGCCCAAACGGCCAAAACCAGCGGTGCGGCAGAAAGATAAGAAGGCTCGGGGCGACTGACATCTCAGTCTCTTTGACAGACGACGCTGTAAAACGTGAGAACGCAGCCCTTCTTGACCTTGGCTTTGGCGCGATTTTGCAACTCGCTGACAAAAGGTGCCGGATCTCTCTATTCTAGCTTCCTGGCCAATTCATCGAACCCCGCCGCGATCAAACCGTTGGGCTGGTCGCCACGGTCGACTGCTACGTGGTGGTAGTTGCGGTTGGCTTGAAGCCGGTCGGCAAACGTCGTCTTGCCGACGCCAGAGGGACCGAGCAAAAAGTAATGCATGACGCGCCATAACTTTTACCGGCGGGGACGCT